>Ga0213870_1000328_pt1 | contig 23613 bp, 29 predicted proteins | sample WICALVC2017_Meta_FD_160119 | JGI IMG/M metagenome (GOLD analysis project Ga0213870, IMG submission 160119) | Freshwater microbial communities from subterranean cave lake in Wind Cave National Park, South Dakota, United States - WICALVC2017 | ecosystem: Environmental > Aquatic > Deep subsurface >... | reverse complement strand
GGAGTATCGAGATCTCCTCATTGCGGATACTGTGCCGGGCCTGCTCCCGATTCAGGATCTCCCGCATGCGGAGGCAGGGATGATCCTCGAGGGGGGGTCTATCGATGTGAATGGCTGTGGGTCTCTCCTCACCACGGAAAGTTGCCTCCTTCACCCCAGCCGCAACCCCACACTCTCCCGTGGGGAGATCGAGAAGCGGCTCCGGGATTTCCTCGGTGTCTCAAACGTGCTTTGGCTCAAGGGGGGGATTGCCGGGGACGATACCGATGGACATGTCGACGATGTTGCCCGCTTCGTTTCCCCGCGCACCGTCGTTGCTGCTGTTGAGCGGGACCCGACGGATGAGAACTACTCTATCCTGCAGGAAAACCTGCAGTGCCTGCGCGCGATGAGGGGCGAGGAGGGGGGACCACTTGAGGTTCTGGAGCTCCCCATGCCAGCGCCCATCCTCGTGAACGGACGCCGTATGGCGGCGAGTTATGCCAATTTCTACATCGCGAACAACGTGGTGCTCGTTCCCACCTATGCCCAGTTCTCCGACCGAGATGCGCTGGGGATACTTCAGGAATGCTTTCCCGGACGGCGCGCTCACGGCATTGATTGCCGTGAACTTATCTACGGCTACGGTGCGATTCACTGCTCTACGATGCAGCAACCCCGTGGGTGATCGAAGGGGGTTGCTGATCACGCAGCGGTGCTGACGAGGGTGCACGGTCGTGCCACTCTGTGCGGTGGGCGAGGTAAGGAGAAGGAAGCCTCGTTGAGCTCTACTCGACGGAGGATGTCCTTACCCTTCCCGATGATGTGCATGGCAGCGCGCTCTCTCAGATCCTGCTCACGCATGACGAGGGTTCCTGTCCAATCGAGCAGGCGGAAGTGCTCGTGCACAACACGCACCACCTCCTCCCACGAGAAAGGCATGCAGCTGTAGACGTCGATGTGGATGTTCGGGTGACCCGGCGCGGACCAGTAGTGCCCGCTCGTGTGGCTCGTGGAGATGGGTTGGATCCAGGACCATCCCGGCGCTCGGAGATCAATGGCAGGGTAGAACTCCAGGGGGCCGAGGCGTTCCATCTTGAGCCCTCGGAGGAGGTCGTCCGTGTAGGCGATGGTTAGCTCCTGTGAGTGGGATTCGTCGAGGAGAGGGATGGGACCGTCGAGGACGAAGATGCGGTGACTGAGGATAGTCCCCGGTTCTACCGGCATGGTGGAAAGGGCGGAGCGCCCACATTCTCTCCTCGTGGGACCACCGGTGCGGTGCAGGGGGCGCGGTGCTGGGAAACCTCTCATCTTTGGTGATACAAGCGTTCGACGATGCGAAATACTGGACGAATCATCCTGAGAGTCAAGAAAATTTAGTGCAGAAATTTGAAAACCGTATTGCAATCATCTTTCCCCTTCACTGTTGCTGAGGATCGGTCTTCGTATTTGAGGTGAATCAGTGCACGTATGGGCAACTCATACAACAGTGCTCGAGGAGGAAATTGCGTGGTAGCATTGCGGTATTCCATACAAGCGGTTCGCCGTACGGCATGCGGCTCAGGTGATCCTTGCTCTGGGGTGGTCGGATTTTTCGCTGAAGTACCGCGGATCGCTCCTTGGATATCTGTGGTCCTTCCTCGGACCCCTCGCGCAGTTCCTCGTCATCTACCACGTCTTCAAACCCTTCGTCGCCTCCGCCCTCCCGCACTACCCTCTCTACCTCTTCCTTGGACTCATCCTCTGGGAGCACTTTGCCATGACCACCTCAGGATGCATGTCCGTCCTCTTTGATAAGGAGGGGATTATTCAGAAGATGGCCGTACCACGGTTTCTCCTGATTGGGGCTCTCGGCTGGCAGAACCTCCTCATTTTCCTCACCCGTCTTCTCGTCTTCGCCCTCTTGGCACTCCTTCTCGGAGTCTCTCTCCCGTGGAGCATCGCCTTTGTCCCGCTTCTTCTCGTGCAGATGACCGCGCTCGCGCTGGGTGTCGGCATGCTCTTCGGTAGCTACGTCCTTCGCTACCGCGATCTCCAGCACCTCTGGGGTATTGGTCTGAATGTCCTCTTCTGGCTGACGCCGATCACATACCCCTACACGGCGGCGGCACCGCTCCTTGAGGATCTCCGCATACTCGTTGCCGGAGGATTTTCGTGGGGAGCCGCTCTCTCGGCGTTCATCCGCTTTCAGCCGCTTTCCCTTCTCCTCCACGAATCGCGGCGCTGGCTCCTCTACGCAGAGTTTCTGGGAGTGCCCTCCTTCCTACATGTTCTTGGATTCACCCTCGTCTGTCTGCTTGTGTTCGTTGGGGGGTTCTGTGTTTTCCAGTGCCGAAGTCGTTTCTTCGTTGAGGAATACTAAAACGGTATAGTCCTCGCATGCAGACGGTGCTTGCGTGTGAGGATATCTGGAAGACCTTCCGGCGGAGTGTTGCGCCGGCGACCCTCCTCCAGGATCACCTCCTCCGGCCCTCACTCATTCGTCGCACGTGGTCGATCACGGCGCTCCAGAGGGTGAGCCTCTCACTTAGACTAGGCGAGTGGGTGGGACTCTATGGACCGAATGGCTCTGGGAAGACGACACTCCTCAATATCCTTGTGGGGCTCCTTGTCCCCGATCGTGGAACGATCTTCCGTGGAGGAAGTTGCTCCTGTTTTCTCGGACTCGGCACAGGGTTCCATCCTGAGCGCCGTGCCGATGAGAACGTCTACATCCACAGCCTCCTCCATGGGCTCCCGCGCCAGGAAGCCCTCTCGGCAATTCCGAACATCATCGCATTCGCCGGAACCGAAACCCATGAGGATCTTCCCCTCAAGTGCTACAGCACTGGCATGCAGCTGCGGGTCTGCTTCGCCGCCGCGGTCCACATCCCGGCAGACATCTACCTCTTTGATGAGGCTCTTGCGGTCGGGGATAACGAGTTTCGCGAGAGATGCTGGGCAAAAATGCAGGAGCTGAAGAGGTGCGGCAGATCGGCAATGGTGGTGAGCCACAGCATGGGAGATCTAGAGCGGATGTGTGATCGGGTTGTACAGATGGAGGCAGGGGCAATCATCGGCGAGCAACGTTTGGTATGCTCCGGCCCATGGTGGCTTCCTCCTCCAGTCGTGCCGAAGGTTCCCACACCTTCCTTCTCTGGTGCGTGATGGTGGGAGGAGTTGTGGTGGTGTCTGAAATCCTGTCGTTCCTCACCTTCTCTCTCCTCGAGGGTCAGCTCACGAGCCACAGGAGAACACAAACCCTCCTTCAGGCAGCACTCCTAGGGCACCCCTTCCAAACGACGGGAGCACCGGTCACTTCCACCGGTGCTCTATCCTCTCTTCCAAAGTTACCCTTCCCCGAATTTTCGGCGGAGGTGCTGCATCCCTACCTCGGTTACGCCCTCCGGTCGGGGTCAGCAACAGGTTCGTACACGGGTTTCAGGTTTCTACAGACGGGAAGAGATGACCTTCCACGGAGGTCGGAAGGGGCGGTGATTGTGGGTATCTTCGGTGGGTCCGTGGCGGCGAATTTCATCCGCGATAGTTCGGAAGAATTGAGAGCGGAGATCCAAACGTACCCGCTCTTTGCGGGGAAGGAAATCGTCATCGTCCCAGTCGCACTCGGTGGCTTTAAGCAGCCCCAACAATTGATGGCCCTCAACTACTTCCTGTCACTCGGGGCAGAGTTCGACGTTGTGATTAACATCGATGGCTTCAATGAGATGGTGTTACCGCCGGTCGATAATGTCTCCCATCAGGTGTTCCCATTCTTCCCTCGGGCTTGGCTCTACCGTGTGCAGGATGTCCCAGATCCTTACGTGCTCTCGCTCATGGGGCAGATTTCCTACCTCCGGCAGAAGAGGGCAGAGTGGGCTCAGGTCCTCGCGCATTCTCCCCTGCGCTTCAGCATGACCGTGTCGCTCTTCTGGAGAACGTTCGATCTGCACATGCAGAGGAAAATCGATCGGAGGCAATCCCTTCTCCTCGCGTACACGCCACCTGTGGAGGACAACGAGCTCGTGACGGGTCCCCCAAGGCGGTATGAGAATGAGGAGGAATTGGTGCGCGATTTGGCTCAGCAGTGGATGAGGAGCTCCCTTCAGATGCACCGTCTCTCGGAAGGGAGTGGAATTCTGTATGTTCATGTCCTCCAGCCGAATGTGTATGTTGCAGGATCGAAGCCCCTGACTGTACAGGAGAGACGTATTGCGCTCGGTGACCATCCCTACCGGGAATGGGCAGAGCGCGGCTACCCCATGTTCCGGGAGGTGAGCCGAGAACTCCGGAGCGCCGGGGTGCGCTTTCTCGACCTTACGGACATCTTCTCACATGTGAGCGAATCGCTGTACTACGACTTCTGTCATGTGGTGAAGCGTGGCTCGGATAGGCTCGCGCGCGCCATCGGCACGTTCATCGTCGAGGAGTTACGGGCAGAGAGAAACGTCGCAGCCCAGAGTCGGTACGTGAAGATACTGAAGAGGAACCGCCCATGGTCTTCGGTAGCCGAGAGATGACGGTGGACAAGATTCGCATACGACGAGGGATCAATGCCGTCCTCTTGGTTCAAGGTAGTGGAGTCCACAAGGCTGTCCTTGAACGTGGTTCGGAGCCACTCAGACATCGGGACGCCGAACGCTTTCTTCGGTCGGACGAGGATCTCGTGTGGGAGAAGGTGTGCGAAGGCTCTCCGAAGGATGACCTTCCTTTGACTACCAGAGATCTTGTAGTGACGAGGGAGGTTGAGAGCATACTGGGCAAGGTGTGGTGAGAGGTACGGTGCTCTTCCCTCGAGGGAAGAGGCCATCGTCATCTTGTCGGTCTTCATGAGGAGATCATCCGGGAGCCATGAGAGGATATCAGCGACCTGTGCACGGGTGAGGGGATCATGGAAGGAGAAGAGGCGCTTCCCCAATTCTTCGTACGGACGTCGCAGAGAGTACTGTTTCAGAACGTCGAGGAAGTCTTCCTGGAGCAGTACCTGCCGTTCGTTGGGAGAGGAAACGAGTGGGAAGCCACTGGCGGTTTTTCCCTGGAGTTCGTCGAGGAACAGGGGGGGAACGGCGGGGGATTCATAGTAGTCGTAGCCAGCGAAAAGCTCATCGCCTCCATCACCACTCAGGACAACTTTCACGGATTGCGCCGCTTCTCTCGCGAGAAGGAAGAGAGGAAGGAGTGCCTGGTCCCCACAGGGTTCATCCATGCCTCGGATGACATCGTCGAAGCATGTGCGTGCGTCCTCTCCAGAGAAGGTGCAGGGGTGATGCTCTGTGCCGAAGTACTGTGAGGTGAGTTGTGCGTATGGAGATTCATCGAATGCCTGTTCCTGAAAACGTATGGAAAAGGTTTGGATGTGAGGGGAGGCACAGGCAGCAATGGCTGTCACGATGCTCGAGTCAATACCTCCGCTGAGGAAGATTCCCACGGGGACGTCGGCGATGAGGCGGGAGCGGACACTCTGTTCAATATGTTCCCGGAGATATGTGACCGCTTCTTCGAAGGAATCGGTGACCGTCTCTTCCTCGAGCGACCAGTACGTGTGCTCGTGGACCGCACCGGTGTCGGTATGGATTTCGAGGTAGTGGCTCGGGAGGAGCTTCCGGACCCCTTGGATGATCGTCTGATGCCCCGGCACGTAGTGGAGAGCGAGGTATGACCAGAGAGAAGCAGGATCAATCCGGAGGGGGATGCTGCCGGTTGCGAGGAGGGCTTGAAGTTCTGAGGCGAAGAAGAGGGTCTTTCCGTGGTGCCAGTAGTAGAGAGGCTTCTCTCCGAAGCGGTCTCGCGCAAGCAGGAGCACCCTCTTCTCCCTGTTGTAGAGGGCGAAGGCGTACATGCCGTCAAGGCGCTCAAGGAGCCCATCGATGCCCCACTGCTCGTACCCGTGGACGAGCACTTCAGCATCGCCTTTTGTGGAGAAGCAGTGCCCGTGTTGAAGAAGCAGGGAGCGGAGGCGTGTGAAGTTGTAGATCTCGCCATTGAACACGGCGATGACGCTGCCGGTCTCATTCTGGAGAGGCTGCTCGCTCCCATCGAGATCGATGATCTTGAGACGGCGCGTTGCGAGCTGTACAGAGTCATCGCGAAAGAACCCCTCACTGTCGGGTCCTCGATGTAAGAGTGCATCGTGCATGCGCTGGAGGACTTCCTCTCGCGGGCAATCGCCAATGACTCCGGCTATGCCGCACATACCTCGTGGAGGAGGGATTCGTACGCCGCGACCATACGGTCTTCTGTGAAGCAGGTTTCGACCCGCCGTCGTGCATTCGCCACGAGTCGCGAGGCTTTCTGAGAGTCGCAGAGGAGGGAGACAATGGCATTGGTGAGGGCATCAGTGTCTCCGGGTGGGATGAGGAGTGCCTCGATTCCATCACGGAGCTGCTCCGGGATTCCGTAGATGTTCGTTGCGACGATGGGGAGGCCGAACGCCATCGCCTCGAGCGTGACGCGCGGGGAGGCTTCACAGAAGGAGGCACAGACAAACAGATCACTGGCAGCGTAGTAGTTGTACACATCCGGTGTTTTGGGAAGGAGGGACACATTCTGTTCAATCTTGTGCTGTCGGATGTGTGCCCGTACCTCTCTCTCGTACGATCCACTTCCCTCTGCACCGACGAGGAGGAAGCGAAGGGGGGGGAGTGTGGGGAGGTGCAGAAGTTGCGCCGCGGCATCGACGAGTTCCTTCTGCCCCTTGCGGGGGCAGATGGTTCCCACGGAGAGCACAATGCGTTCGTGATCGTGAATGCCGAGCTGTCGCCTCGTGCGCAGACGTGCGTTGCTCCTTCGCACCTCGTCGACGATGCTCAGGTCGATGCCGTTCGGGATCGTGCGGAAGTGGTCTCCTTCGAGGTCTGCGTAGACGCGCCGTGTGCCTTCCGAGGGGAAGACGACCGCATCGACGAGCTCAAAAAGTTCCGTCGATATGGTGTGTGTGCGGAAGTGGTGATCACGGTCACTCTCCCGGATGCACCAGACCGTCGGTGGTTTCAAGGCCCCAAACTTTTGGAGGAAGGGGAATGCAAGGAGGGTATTGGCAATGATGGCATCGAATTCATCCATGCGTGCGAACACGCATTGCGGTCTCCAGTAATTCTCGAGGGTGATAGGAATTCCCTTCTCCTCGAAGAAGGAACGGAGAGGTCCATCCTGAGGAGCAAGAACCTCTACGGTGTACCCTCGCCGCTGGAGACCCTTCGCAATGTGGTAGAGTGAGAGTGGTGCACCCTCGAAGTTGAGGTTGTGTGTGATGCAAAGAATGTGTCTTCCTTTCGGATGGAGGCGAAGATGGAAGTGACCGTCGTAGAGAGAGAGGTTTGGATTGTAGTGCGGGTCATGGCGGATGAGGGGGCGCCAGCAGCTGCGGAAGTACCGCACCTCTGTGTTGCAGTCAGGGGCTCCCTGCCGGCTCTGTCCCTCGTGGTGGAGGAGTGTTGCGTGAGGGGTGAAGACCACGCGGTATCCATGGGTGCGCAGTCGGAGGCAGTAATCGACATCACTGAACGAGATGGGGAGGCGTGCCTCATCGAAGCCGCCGACTTTCTTGAAGAGAGCCGTGCGAGTGAGGAGGCACGCACCAGTAACAGCACTGTAGTTGCGGAGAACCATGTTGCTGTGGAGGTAACCGTGACTGTGCTCGGGGAGGAGCTTATTCGCATGCCCCGCAACGTAGCCGTTGAGTCCGAGGATCACGCCGCCGTGCTGGACAGTGCGGTTCGGGAAGAGGAGCTTCGCGCCCACTGCACCGATCTGTGAGTCGAGCGAGAGCGCCCCGACCATTTCGAGGAGCCAGTCTCGGTGGAGCACCTCTGTGTCATCATTGAGAAACAGGATGAGGGGAGAATGCGCTTCTGCTGCAGCCGTATTGCAGAGGAGCGAGAAGTTGAAAGGCTGCGCTGGAACATGCAACCAACGGATGTTTCCATTTGTACGGGAGGCAGGGCGGGGGAGTGTTGGATCCCCATTGTGCAGGACGAGGATGTCGTAGTGCGGATAGGTGGTGTGTTGTTGGATGCTTCGGATGCATCGCTCCAGAAGGTCCCTGTTCTTCGTGGGGATGACGATGGTCACGTGCTCGTTATATGCGTCTGAATCGAACATGAGGCGGTACACACCGATGCGCGCCGCGGCGGCAAAAGAAGGGTGGACCGCACGTGCGGGAATGCCACGCCGGCAAAGTGCTTCGTCCAGTGCACGTCTTCCTCTCTCAATACTGTCCGGTTTTGTTCCCGCACTTGCTGCGGTGGATCCCGGAGCACGACGCCAGTGGTACAGCACTTTCGGAATGTGCAGGACGGTAGGGGATGTTTCAGAAAGCCGCAGGAGGAAGTCGTAGTCCTGCGCTCCGTCGAATGCAGAGCGAAAGCCGCCGAGCGCCGTGAAGAGTTCTCTTCGGATCGCCTTGAAGTGCCCCACGTAGCAGAATGAGAGGAGGAGTTCCGGACTCCAATCGGGTTTGAACTCTGGGTCGTACCGGAAGCCGCCGTTCGTATCGATCTTGTCATGATCAGAATAGATGAGGTCGACGTGTGTACCCTCTCGGTGAAGGAGAGATGCCATGCGCTCCAGGGCATCGCAGCGGAGTAGGTCATCCTGGTCCAGGAGGACGAGGTACTCTCCTTGGGCCTTCTCCGCTGCGGCATTCGTGGTAGCACTGATGCCGCCGTGCGTTTCAGTGGCAAACCAGTGAATGCGTTCCGGAGAGTGTATGCGGAGTTCCTCCAGGAGCTTTCTCACGGAAGGGGAAGAAGGTCCATCGTGCATGAGGATAAGTTCCCACTGTGTGTACGTTTGGTGTGTGACGGAATGCACTGCCTCGCTGAGAAGGCGTGTATCGGGTCTGAAAACTGGGACAATAACCGAGAGGAGGGGGGTGGAGGAGAGAGAACGGACACGCTGCGTGCTCTCCTCGAGTTGTGTGGGTGTGAGAGTATGGAGAGGAAGGGCAAGAGCGTATTCTTCGTTGTAAGGGGATGTGGAGAGAGTACGGAGTTGCATGCGCACTCGGTAAGGCACTGTCTGGGTGCAGAGCGTAGGAAAGCGGCGCAGACTTGCTTCGAGGCGTCGGAGTGGAGAGGTCCACCGCCAGCTCCGTGTGCGCGTCATGTGGTCCATGGCGCATCGGACCTCTTTGAGATCAGCCTCTTTCTGCGTGAGCTTCCCGAGGAGTTTCTTCTGCTCCTCCTCTTTCTGCGTGAGCTCCCCGAGGAGTTTCTTCTGCTCCTCCTGGAGGTTCTCGGAATGGGTCGCATGGTGGGTGCGATCCCACTCGATCGCAGAGAGGTACGAGTGCACCGCACGGCTGGTTTGTAGCTCAGTGAGGAAGTCGACAAGAGCCGTGTGCTGCGTGAGGAGTTTCTCTGAAGCGAGCATACCAAGGCCGTGGAATCCGGGGACGGAAGTGAAGCAGAGTTTCTCGTGTGTGTCTTTCAGGAAGTCCTCAAGGGCGGTGAGGACACCATTCCGAGGTCCTCCCTCATACAGTGCACTACAGAGGTTGCGGTTCATGCACATGCCTCTCTCTCCCTTCAGTGGAACACCTCCCTTTGAGTACGGATGGCGGTAGGAATCGGGAATATCCTGTGGGGAGTAGTACAGGTCTCGCCTGCCGTACGGCCACCCCGTGTCGTGGAGGAAGAGCAGGGGAAACACCCCTCCCTTTTGAGCGTACTTCTCAATGAGAGCGAGTTCGTTTGTGATGGTGAAGTAGTTGTGATCCCCATCGATGAGAATGGCATCGTAGTCATCGAGCACTGGGAGAATATCGAGGCTCTTCCCCCTCTGGAAGGTGAAGAAGCCACCATGTTCTCTCTCCCACTCCTCAACGGGGCACGCCGGAGTGGGGTCAATGGCACTGAGCTTCGCTCCCCACTTTTGGCAGTAGGCGAGGAGATGGATGGTGTTCTTCCCCTCTCCGACTCCTACCTCCACAATGGAACGGGCTCTCATGGCCTCGAGCGCCGGTTGAATGATGCTTCCCCAGAAGCGGTACATGGCAAGAGAACGAGGAAGAGTATAACTCTACTCTAGAGCCCTATCTCCGAAGCGAGCGGTTTCATCGCATCGAGGGTGATCTGGATGAACTCCTCGAGGGAGATCCCGAGGAGCTCTTCGCACTTCTCAATCTGTTCGCGCTTCACCTGCCTCGCGAAGGCCTTGTCTTTCATCTTCTTGAGGATGCTCTTGACCTCGACGTCTGCGATTTTTTTACTCGGTCGGACGAGTGTCACCGCAATGATGAACCCCGTCAGTTCATCAACGCAGTAGAGGCTACGTCGGAGCATCGTATCGAGGGGGTGCTCTCCTCCGTACTTCTCAGCGTAGTGGGCACGAATGTCGGCGAGGAGTTCTGCTGGTGCTTGGATCTGCGTGAGCATTTGCTCCAACGTCTTCCCGCAGTGCTGCTCTGCGTCGTGGGTGAGGTGATCCCAGTCAAGGTCATGGAGCATGCCGGCGACCTTCCACGTTTCGGGGTCTCCACCAAATCTCTTCGCGAGGGCCTCCATCGCGGCGCCGGTTGCGATCAGGTGTGCTTTTGTTTTCTTTGCATGCTCGTTGAGTAATCCATGCGCTGCGGGAAGCAGGTGCCCGTACTCTGCGTGTTGGAGGAGTGTCGCAGGTGTCACAGTACCATTCTACGTGATCGCCTCAATTCTCCCGATAACCTGTTCTCTTGAAAATGTCGATAGGAACCAGCCCATCTGCGGACCGCTCTGGCGGCCGAGGAACGCTTGGTAGAGAGCACTGAAGAAGTTCTTTGGCGCGATGCCGGTTTGCCTTTTGACCTCATGTAGTGCGGCGTGGATCGCTTCGCCTTTCCACTCGACGCTCGAGAGAGCTTTTTTTGCTTCCTCCAGGGCTCTTCGTGTTTCGACATCGACTGAGAATCCCATCGGTGACTTTGCGAGGATCGCGTAGCGATATTCCTGTGGGGCGAACTTCTTGAGCCACTGCTTGACGTAGAATGTGCGCTCCTGGAGATCCTGTATTTCGTCCACCGTGAGCTTGGCACTCTTCACGTGCTCTGCCTCCTCGAGGAGCTGTATGTGCGGCATTTGCACGATGAAGCTTAAGAGGCTGAACCGCATGTGCCAGATGTTCCTCGGGGGGGTCGGGAAGTCGATCTGTGTCAGGTGGAATGTGCGTGCGCTATCCGTGTCAGGATTCGGGTGACGTTTGAAGTAGTGATCTGCGAGCTGGTCGTATCCATCGAACAGCAAGGGAATAGTGGTGCCTTCTGGATCGAAGTCAATCGGCTGATTCGGCGCTTTACGGATCATGAGGAGCTTGAGAAGTTTCGGTGGCAGGAGGTCGGCGATTTCTTTAGAAGAGGCACCGATGCCCTTACTCGCACTCATTTTCTTACCCCTCACATTGAAGAACTCATAGGGAATGTTGTATGGCTCCGGATAGTGGAAAATCTCCTCCACAATCCGTTTGCCAATGTCACGCGATCCACCTGCGGCGGAGTGATCCTTTCCTGCACCTTCAATAGTGACCCCGAAAACTTTCCACTTCGCGGGCCACTCGACTTTCCACGGCAGCTTCGCGTGTCCGTCGAAGGGGCTGATCTCACCTCGATGATTGCAACCCTCTGCCCACTGCACGAGGTTCTTCTTGCACTCGTAGATCACGGTCTTTCCGTTCCACTGCGTCACCTGTGTCGTCCCCACTTTCCCACACTTCTCACAGATGACCTGCAGCGGATACCAATCATCGGGCTTCATGCTGCCACTCACCTCCTTGTAGATGGCGCGGATCTCTGCTGCGTGATCGAGCGCAAGGTGGATGACATCATTAAAGTCCCCCTGTTGGTAGTGGGGTCGTAGCGTGTACCACTCGATGGGGAAACCGAGCGGTTCAACCACACCTTTGAGTTCGTCGCCGAAGACCATGGGGTAGTTCTCGTGCCCTTCCCTCGGAGAGGGGACGGTGTAGAGCGGCTGACCCATGTACTTCTCGTACTGCGTGTGATCGAGTGTTGCGGGGATGGCATCCATCGGATCGAAATCGTTGAGTTCAAATTTGAAGATGCAGCTGATGTTCTGCGCGCGCAGGACTTGTCCAATGAGCCCGTGAATCGCGATCCCGCGCAGCGATCCCACATGCACACGACCGGACAGTGTCTTCTCATCGCGGATCACTAAGGGTTTGCCCTTTGCAATTTCCTCTGCAAAACGCCTTCTGATCTCACCGACGGCGCGATCGACCCAGACCATACGAAGAAGCCTACTCGACGGCCTCTGTATGCGCAAAATGCATTTGACGCAGCTTGCAGAGATGTCTACGCTTTCTCTCGCTTTATGTTCGAGTCCGGCGCAGCAGCGCTGCCCTGAGTCTGCCGAAGGGCGCCTCTCTTCCACCCGGACTAGCAGAACCTCCAAGGTCGTATGCCCGGTCTCATTGCCAAGAAGCTCGGCATGTCTCGTATATTCCTCGAGAGCGGGGAAGCCATCCCTGTGACATATCTGCACGTTGAGCCGAATACGATCGTTCGGACGAAGACCGTCGAGAAGGATGGGTACAACGCTGTTATCCTTGGTGTCCAACCGAAGGTCGTAAAGACTCGCAAGGGGAAGGAACACACGCGCTTTGCGGTGCAGAAGGAGTGGCACGTGGAGTCCCTCGAGGGACTGGAGCCGGGAAAGCACGTCACCGCAGAACTCCTCCCTTCTAAGAGCTCGGTGACGATCACGGGAACGAGTAAGGGGAAGGGATTCCAAGGGGTTATGAAGCGTTACCATTTTGCCGGAGGGCCTGGCTCCCACGGCAGTCACTTCAAGCGCGAGCCCGGCTCCATTGGGATGCGTGCGAGGCCGGGAAGAATCTTCAAAGGACACCGGATGGCTGGACACATGGGACATGAGACCGTGACTCTGAAGCACCGGCCGATTATCACGACGGATCCCGCGAAAGGGGTGATTGCGGTCAAAGGGCCGATCCCGGGTCCATCGGGCGCTCTGGTCTTCCTCACCAAAGAATCATGATCTCCATCGACGTCTACACCGCAGCCGGTGCAAAGAAGGAGACTCTCACGCTCCCGCCGTCCCTGTTCGAAGCGCCGATTCGCAAAGGGCTCATCCACCAGTTTCTCGTTCTTCAGCAGAGTAATCGGAGGCGCCATACTGTTCACGTGAAGAGTCGCGGAGAAGTTGCGGGATCGACCCGCAAGCTCTACGCGCAGAAACACACCGGTCGGGCGCGACGTGGTTCCATTCGCTCGCCGCTGCTGCGTGGGGGAGGAAAAGCCTTCGGTCCGCAGAAGGAGCGGAATTTCTCGAAGAAGATGCCGCGCGCGATGCGTCATGCAGCACTGCGTTCTTGTCTCTCTCTAAGAGCGAAGGAGCAGGATGCACTCCTTGGTCTTGAGGAATACCCACAGAACAGAAAAACGAAAGAGGTGATGAAGCTCCTCACGAAACTCCCGGTGCAGTTGGGGCGACGCATCCTCTTCGTTCTTCCCGAGAAGCACGAAGCGCTGACGCTCTCGACGAGAAACATCCCAAACGTGAAGACGCTCCTCGCATCGTACCTGAATCCCGAGGATATCCTCACTGCCCGGCATATTGTGTTTCTCCAGGGCGCAATTGAGAAAGCCAATTCTCTTTTCGGAACATAATCATGGATCTCACCCACGTCATCGTCGGCCCCGTGCTCACAGAGAAATCAGAACGCCTGAAGGGGCTTCGCACCTACACCTTGAAAGTTGCCCTGCAGGCGACGAAAGTCGATGTCGCGCGAGCCCTCGAGCGCTACTACGATGTTGAGGTCACAAGCGTACGCGTCTCCCATGTGCGATCGAAGACGAGGCTCTTTGGGAAAGGGCATCTCATGGAGAAACGGCGTTCCTTCAAGAAAGCCCTTGTCACACTTGCCCCAAAGAGTAAGGCTCTCGATCTTGCCTCCTTTAAAACTGTCTCCTAAGTCCTTATGCCTCTCAGAAAGTCTAAACCAACGACGCCCGGACGACGCCAGATGACGATCGCCGATTTTAGTACCCTCACAAAGAAGGAGCCTGAGAAGCGGCTTGTCGTTGGTAAGCAGCGTGTCTCGGGTCGAGATGGGAAGGGACGTGTCTCCGTGCGGCACCGCGGGGGAGGGCACAAGCGCCTCTACCGCTTGATCGACTTCCGACAGAATCGCAAACTCGGCATTCCTGCTCGAGTCCTGGCACTCGAGTACGATCCGAATCGCTCGGCACGGATTGCACTTCTTCAGTACGCCGACGGAGAAAAGTCGTACGTCCTCGCTCCTGAGGGACTTCGACCGGGTGACCAGATCGTGGCTGCCGAGCGGACGAAGGTGAAGATTGGGAACCGCATGCAACTCCAGCACATCCCAGTAGGATTCAAAATCTTTAACATCGAGATGCAGATTGGGAGGGGGGGACAGATCGTGCGGTCGGCAGGCACCAGCGCGACCCTCATAGGTTTCGACGGCGATTACGCGCTCGTTGAACTTCCCAGTACCGAAGTCCGCAAGATCCGCAGGGAATGCTTCGCGACGATCGGCACCCTCAGTAACCCCGAACACAACCTCGTCTCGATCGGAAAAGCAGGACGGATGCGTTGGCTTGGAAAGAAGCCCGAAGTTCTCGGCAAGTCAATGAACCCCGTTGATCATCCTCATGGAGGAGGGGAGGGGCATAGCCCGATCGGGCTCAAAGCGCCGAAGACTCCGTGGGGGAAGAAAGCACTCGGTGTAAAGACGCGTACTCTTCACAAGGCCTCTGACCGGCTGATCGTCCGCCGCCGCCTCAAGAAGCGCAAAAAGAAGTAAACTACCATTCTTAATTCTTAATTCTTAATTCCTATGTCCCGCTCCCTCAAAAAAGGCCCCTACATCGATGCGAAGCTCATGAAAAACATCATGAAGATGATCGGGGGTGGAGAGAAGAAGATCGTGAAGACCTGGGCGAGGGATAGTGATATCCCCCCGGAGTTCGTCGGCTTCACCTTCGCGGTGCACAACGGAAAGGAGTTCATTCCCGTCTACATCACAGAGCAGATGGTGGGGCACAAGCTCGGGGAGTTCTCATGGACGACAAAGTTCAAGGGACACGGAGGGAAGCAGGCAACGGCCGTTGCTCCTCCGACCGCCCCTGGCACCACTGGTGTCTCTGGTTCCGCGACTTCGCCTTCAGTGCCGGCTTCCACCACTCCCTCCAAGTAGACCCCATGCACGCTTCCCTCCGTTCTGTGTAGACCCCATGCACGCGTACCTCCGTTCCGTCCGCATCGCGCCGAAGAAGGCCAACCTCGTTGCTCGGATGATCCGTGGGCTCCCCGTCCCGCAGGCGCTCATCTCTCTCGAGCATACGCACAAGAAAGCGGCGCGCATTCTCGAGGGATTGCTGAAATCTGCGATGGCGAATGCCTCACACAACGACCGGCAGGATCCCCAGACACTTGTCATCAAGTCTCTCATCGTGAACCAAGCGACCGCACTCCGCCGCGGCATGCCGCGGGCCCGTGGGTCCGTTCGCCCCATTCGGAAGTTCCTCAGTCACATTGAGATCCAGCTGGGGTATCCTGAGGAAGGTACGGTAGGTAAAGAAGGTAAAGAAAGTAAGAAAGTGGCTTCACAAGGGGACAAATTTGGGGTACACAAGAAGAAGTCAGCGAAGACGTCAGCGGATACTCGTCGCTCGCAAGTGGCAAAGTCCTCTGGGCCTTCAATTTCCCCTGCGTAACCATGGGTCAGAAATGTAACCCCAACGGCCTCCGCATCGGGTTCACGCGAACCTGGCCCAGCACGTGGTTTGCAAAAGGACGCAAGTACCGTGAACTCCTTATTAAAGATATTGAGATCAAGCATACGATTCAGAAGAGGATGAAAGAGGCGGGAATCAGTGCGATCGAAATCACGCGCGGTAAGAAGGTGACCGTGACGATCCATACGAGCAAACCCGGCATCGTCATCGGGAAGCAGGGGGCTGCCATCGAGGAGTTGCGCAAGGATCTCGAGCGTGAGTTCGGGGGTTCCTTTGAAGTGGATATCCGTGAGGTGCGGAATCCGGAAGCCAATGCAGAGATCATCGCGGAGACGATCCAAGGACAAATCCAGCGTCGCATGCCCTACCGTCGTGCAGTGAAGATCGCCATCGAGAAGGCCATGCAGGCAGGTGCCATTGGGATCAAGGTCACCGTCTCGGGGCGCCTCAATGGTGCGGAGATTGCTCGCGACGAGCTCTTCAAGCAAGGGAACATCCCCTTGCAGACGCTCCGTGCGAATGTTCAGCATGCCGTCCGCCATGCTGTAACGAAGTTCGGCACCATTGGCGTTCAAGTGTGGGTTTACACGGGAATGGTCTTTAAAAAGGTACAGCAGATACAGAGCGCTTCTCTCCCAACGTAAGCCATGCTCGAGCCGAAGAAGATCAAGTACCGAAAGCACCAGCGTGAGCGCGGTGCGTTCAAAGGGAAGGCCACGCGTGGCACGGCACTTGCTTACGGTTCTGTCGGGCTCAAGGCGCAGACGGCCGGCGAACTCACAGCCCGTCAGATTGAGGCTGCCCGCCGCGCAGTGACGCACAGCGTCCAGCGTGGTGGGAAGATCTGGATCCGTGTGTTCCCTCATACACCAGTCACGAAGAAAGCGGCGGAGGTTCCGATGGGGGCGGGGAAAGGATCCGTCGAGTACTACTCAACCATCGTACGGCCAGGGGTGATCCTCTTTGAGCTCGATGGTCTCCCGGAGGATGCCGCGCGAGAGGCATTGCGCCTTGCAGGCCACAAACTTCCCATACGGACGATTATTGTTACCCGTCATGCAGGATGACACCGACACTCACTATGGAAGAGCTTCGGAAAATGAACATCGCTGATCTCCAGCGTGAGGTCCGATCGCTGCGCGAAATCTGCGCGAAGATGCGCCTCGGGATTCAGCTCCAGAAGGAGAAGGATACGGCGAAGTACCAGCGACAGCGTCGGACCATTCCGCGGCTGCTCACGGTGCTTGGGGAAAAGAGTCACCCTCCTTCGCCAAGGCTTCGGAGGGCAGGAAAGAGTAGAAAGAGTAGAAAGAGTCTAAAACGTTCTTCCCCTGTAAAACCATGAGGACGAAGAGAGGCATTGTCACATCGACGAAGATGACGGGGACAGTGACCGTGATCGTTCACCGCGAGCGGCTGCATCCCATCTACAAGAAGCGGTACTGCATGAGTACGAAGTTCCTCGTTAACCCGGCTGGACTCGATCTCTACAAGGGAGATGAAGTGGTCATCACCGAGTGCCGTCCCTTAAGCAAGCGCAAGTGTTTCCGTGTGATTGAGATTGTGAAGCATGCACCGCGCGTCAGTGAGCTCGTTGAGGAAGAGGCCATCGAGAAGGTGATTCATCGCGGAAAGAAGGAGCCGCAGACATCTCCCACACAGCCATGATTCAATCACAGACTGTCCTCAACGTGGCGGATAACACGGGTGCGAAGCGCGTCATGTGCATTCGCGTCCTCGGTGGCAGCAAACGGCGCTATGCCGGTGTCGGCGATGTTATCATCGTCGCCGTGAAGGTTGCCGCTGCACGTGGAACGGTGCGGAAGAAATCCATCGAGCGGGCCGTCATTGTCCGCACGCGCCAGCCCATTCGGAGGAACGACGGAAGTGGCATCCGCTTCGATGATGATGCGTGTGTCATCATCCAGAAGGACGGAATGCCGAAGGGCACACGTGTCTTTGGTCCCGTTGCGCGAGAACTTCGTGCGAAGGGCTACCAAAAGATTATTTCCCAAGCTCCGGATGTCCTCTGACTCTCCATGAAAGTCTACACGGGCGATACCGTCCTCATCATCAGTGGCAAAGATCGCGGAAAGACGGGCACTATTATCAAGGTGCTGTCTGAGAATCTGCGTGTGGTTGTCAGTGGCATCAATATGCGGACGAAGCACATCCGCAAAACGCCGCAGCAAGCCGGTCGGAAAGTTCGCTATGAAGCGAGCATCGCTGCGTCGAATGTCATGCTCCTCGATCCCAAGACGAAGAAGCCGACGCGCATTGGATTCCGGATCGATGCAGATGCGGGGAAGGTACGGATCGCGAAGGTCAGTGGAGAGGTGGTGGAGAAGGGCAAGATGGCAAAAATGGAGTCAAAGGAGTCAAAGGAGTCAAAGGAGGAAAAAGAGGGAAAGGAAGGGGTGGAGAAGGTGGAAGCGCCGAAGAAGCAGCCGTTCTGGAAGAAGTTGGGCTTCGGAGCAGCTGAAGCTGTGGAAGAGGAAGCAGAAGTTCCTGAAACCCCTCGCGGCAAAGAAGACCATACAATTCCTGGTGAGCAGATGCACGTTCGTACTGGCCAACGCGGCTCCTAACCATGGCATACATTTCTCTCAATGATCGGCTCCGTGGCCCCATTGCGGATGCCCTCAAGAATGAGCTCGGCATTACGAATGCGCATGCGCTCCCGCGGCTGGAGAAGGTGATCGTCAATGTCGGGATCAATAAATCAAAGATGGATGGTAAGGAGGTGCTGGAGTACATCATGGCATCCCTTGCGAAGATCACTGGACAGAAACCCATCGAGCGCCCGGCTCGCCAATCGATTTCGAATTTCAAGACTCGCAAGGGGACGATTGTTGGGGCGATGGTGACACTCCGTGGGAAGCGGATGAAGGAGTTCCTCGATCGGTTGCTCTCCTATGCACTCCCACGTATCCGTGATTTCCGCGGACTTCCGACAAAACTCGATGGCCATGGGAGCTATGCGATCGGCATCCGGGATCACACCATCTTCCCCGAAGTGCCCCCCGTCGAGGCCGGCAAGATCTTCGGCATGCAGATTCAGATTACGACCAGCGCAAAGAATGATGCGCACGGTTTGGCCCTCCTTAAAGCTCTCGGTCTCCCCTTCACCCGCGAACGAAAGAAAGAGTCCAAAGATTCCTCCTCTCCTCATTCTTAATTCTTAATTCCTAATTCTTAATTCCTAATTCTTGATCGCATGGCCCGCCTCGCACTCGTTCTCAAACAGCGGCGCACACTCGAAGAGTTTCTCAAAGCGAAGCGTGCAGGAAAGAAAACGAAGTTCTCCACACGCGTGTACAACCGCTGTGGTCTCTGCGGCCGTCGTCACGGCTACATGCGCTTCTTTGGCATCTGCCGCATCTGCTTCCGGGAGCTTGCGAGGAACGGCGAGATGCCCGGCGTGACAAAATCCTCCTGGTAACCCAATGTCCTAATTCCTAATTCCTAATTCCTAATTCCTAATTCTTAATTCCCATGTCCTTCGTTACTGACCCCATCGGCGACCTCCTCACCCGCATGCGCAACGCACAGCAGGCGCGGCGGCAGAGCTGTAGGGCTCCGTGGTCCAAGCTCAAAGAGGATCTGCTCACGCTTCTTAAGCGTGAGGAGTGGATTTCCAATGTCCAAGTTCTCGGCGATCCCCCGCGGCAAGAACTCGAGATTACCTTTGCACGGGAGAAGCCGGCACTGGCGCTTCGCCGTGTCAGTAAGCCTGGTCGACGCATCTCTACTCGCTCACGAGATCTCATGCCGGTGCTACGGGGATTTGGAATAGCCATTCTGACGACGAGTCAAGGCCTGATGACGGATCGCGAAGCCCGCAAGAAGAACATTGGTGGTGAACTTCTCTGTACTATCGCCTAAGCATCCAAGATGCCACCTCATTCCTAATTCCTAATTCCTAATTCTTAATTCCTAAGTCCCATGTCCCGTATTGGTACAAAACCAGTGGCTCTGCCTCCTCAAGTGACCGTCGAGGTCCAGGGAGAGGTCGTCTGTGTGAAGGGTCTCAAGGGGGAACTCACGGTACGGTTACTCCCTGAGGTGTTGGTGGTGGTGGAAGGGAGCGAGGTGAGAGTCATGCGGAAGAACGACACCGATGACGCGAAGGCGCGCCACGGGCTCACCCGGGCCCTCATCGCGAATGCGACTCTCGGTGTGAGTCAGGGCTACGAGAAACAACTCGAGATCATCGGAGTCGGCTACAAGGCACAACTCAAAGGCCAGGCGCTCGTTCTGCAGTTAGGATACTCACATCCGATCGAAGTGACGATTCCCGCGGGAATTACAGTCACACAGGACGAGAAGAACAAGAACATCCTCATTATCCGTGGCATCGATAAGCAGCTTGTCGGCCAAGTCGCGGCGGAGGTCCGCTCGCTCCGCCCGCCCGAGCCCTACAAAGGGAAAGGAATTCGCTACCTTGGAGAGGAAGTTCGTCGCAAGCCCGGCAAGGCTGCCATGGCGAAAATGGTTTCTACCGCCGCATAGGGTATGATGCGCAAGGAAAAAATCATCCGCCGGCTAGCTCGCAGGCGCAGGATCCGTGCACGGATCGTGGGGACTCCTGAGCATCCGCGTTTCTCCGTCTACAAGTCGCTCCGGAGGATCTACGCTCAGATCATCGATGATGCCGCTGGTCGGACACTCGTCGCGGCGAATACGGCGGGAGTGCTGATGGAAAAGAGTCAAAGGAGTGAAAGGAGTAAAAAGAGTCAAAAGAGTCAAAAGAAGATGAAGGGGGTGTCACTTGTCAGCAAAGAGGCTGCCGCGAGGCTTGGAGAACTGATTGCCGAAAAGGCGAAGAAAGCGAAGATTACGCAAGTTGTGTTTGACCGTGGTGGCTACAAGTACCACGGTCGGATCAAAGCCCTTGCTGATGCTGCCCGCGCCGCCGGCCTCCACTTCTAATCCCATCTTTCCTTATTACTCCTTTTCCTCCTTTTACTCCTTTGACTCCCTTTCCTCCTTTCTCCCATGGCTAAGACCTCCCGTCCAGAACGGAAAAGGCAAGACCGTCGCCAGCGTGAACCATCGGAGTTCAGTGAGACGACGCTCTGCATCGACCGTGTCACGCGCGTGGTGAAGGGCGGACGGCGAATGCGGTTCCGTGCCGTTGTCATCATCGGGAATCGTAAAGGGATGGTCGGACTCGGTACAGGGAAAGCAGCAGAGGTTCAGTCAGCAATCCGCAAGGCCGCGGTTGCGGCGAAGCACGACATGGTGCGCGTGCCAATCGTCCGTGGGACGATTCCGCACGAGGTCGAAAGAAAGTTCAAAGCGGCGAAGATTCGACTCCTCCCGGCATCGGAGGGAACGGGGATCATCGCGGGGAGCGCCGCGCGCGTCATCCTCGATCACGCGGGCGTGCGGAATGTCCTGAGCAAGCGCTACGGTTCCCGGAATAAGCTCGTCAATGCCCAGGCGACGATGATTGCCCTCAAGGCCCTGAGATGGCCGAAGAAGGTGGATAGTGAGAAGGTTGAGGAAGGTAAGGAGAGTACGGAAGGTCCGGAGAAACAACTGGTTGTGGCTGAAACGGTTGCCACTCAACCTTCCGAGCGTACTCCTGCAGTGGCTACAGGAGACTTCGAGCAAGCTCTCGATGAAGTGCGTTTGGGTGGGGTTGCTGTTCGAGAAATTGGTGAGGAAGACGTTACAGAGGAAGGCACCCTCCGTGGGTAATGTGATGTGCATGGTGAGTGAGCAACGGAGTTTTAGGGTACTTGTTCTGGAAGTACCGGAATCACAAATGCTACAGTACGGGTCTCCTATGGCTCGGAAAGCTCTCATCATCATTGCGCAGGAGGGGTATCAGGATATTGAACTGGCGGGGACCCGGGACGGACTTCTTGCCGCAGGTTTCAACGTCGTCCTCGCAAGCAGGGAAACAGGCCCCTGCAAGGGGAAGCTCGGTGGAGCTGAGCAGGCGAGTGTTGCACTCCGCGATGTGAAGGTCGCTGACTACGAGTGTGTTGCTCTCATCGGTGGACCGGGTTCCACGATGTTCCTCCAGGACGGCGAGGCGCACCGCATTGCGCGCGAGGTTGTTGCAGCGAAGAAACCGCTCGGTGCGATCTGCTTCGCGCCGTCGATCCTCGCCGCCGCGGGGGTGCTCACAGGGAAGCGTGCGACCGTCTGGAATGGCGATGACGAGCAGGGGCATTTCCTCACGAAGCACGGCGCGAACTACACTGGGGAAGCCATCACCCACGATGGCCTCATTGTGACGGCCAGTGGGCCCGCTGCTGCCCAAGAATTTGGAAGCATGCTTGCTTCCCTCTAATCGGAGGTGCCGGCAAAGTGCTGGACCCAGACTCCGGCGGAGATCCCGATGCCAATCTCCCGGAATTCCGGATGGAGGATCGCGTTTCGGTGAGAAGGGGAGTTCAGCCAGGCAGCCATGACCTCTTGAATCGTCTTCTGACCGCGTGCGATATTCTCGCCGAGGATGAACTTGCGGACACAGCCATCCCCTCCGCCAACGCTCCGTGGTGACGGACAGGTCGCGCTGTACAGAGGATCGAAGAACCCCGATCCCTCGACGCGCTCTTTGAGAGTCTTCCCCTCCGGGTTTGTGTGTCCGAAGAAACTACGGTGTGCCATGTCTTCCGCGTACCGCTGAGCCGAGTACACGAGAGCCGTGTTGATGGTCAGAGAAGAGAGGCCTTCTTCTCCACGCTCGTCATTGACGAGGCGGATAATGTCTCCGCGCAGGAGCGGAATATTTCGGGCGAAGGTGTACGCAGGAGGAGGTGTTGGTGGTACCTTCTCCCGCACCGGAGGACGGACGAGGGTGACCTCTTCTTGGGTGTTTGAGATGATGAGGTAGAGCTTCAGCTTCAGGGCGGACTGTTGGGCAGGGACTTTGGGGTCGGCTTTCAGCGTTCCCTCCTCCCGTGCATCGAGGATCTTCTGAACCGCATAAGCAGCCTCGCTGTGCGTCAGTGGTGTATCGGGATGGAGCTTTCCGGGGTCGCTCTGCGGGAAGAGCCCGTACTCCTCGGCGATTCCGGCGAACGGTGAATACCACGCAGTCGTTGCGACGTCGCGGTAGAGGTGGGGAAGGTTCTGCTCAACGCCAAAGGTCAAGGCAAGCATTTTCAAAAATTGCGCCCGGTTAATCGGATCATCGGGCTTGAGGAGCTTCGTGCCCGGAGCAGGGCTTACAATCCCGTACCGCTCGGCCATGATCATGTACCGCTCGTACCAGGAGCCTGCTTCGATGTCGGCGAACCGACTGTAGTTCTTTGCGTTTCCGACCTTTGGCACGCGCGAGAGGAGCAGGAGCATCGCCGCCTCCGCCCGTGTCACGTAGGGTGTTTGAAATTCCGCGCCACTCGTTCGTATTGCTTCCACAGGGCCCAGAGCAATGCCCAGGACAAGGAGGATCGCGGTCTTCCTCATAGAGTGCGTGGTGTGTGTGCGCAATATTGTATTATACCGTGGAACTCTCTATGCTGCCATCCCTCCATGCTCCACCTCCTGAAACCGGCACCGGGATCGCGGCACCGACGCAAGCGCGTCGGGCGGGGCAGTAGTGCTGGCGGCGGCACGACTGCTGGTCGTGGCACGAAGGGGCAGCAGGCCCGCGCGGGAAAGGGGAAACGATACGGCTTCGAGGGTGGGCAGACTCCACTCCTCCAGCGTCAGCCGAAGCTTGGGGGATTTAGAAACCCCAAGCGCATCGACTACGAGATCCTGAACATCGAGACGCTCGAGGAGAAGCTGGAACCGGGACCGTACGACGCCACGGCTTTGCGAGCATGTGGACTCCTTGTGACGCGGAGGCCTGTGAAGGTCCTCGGGCGCGGATCTCTCACGAAGAAACTTGAGCTCACCGTCCACGCCGCTTCAAAGAGCGCCAAGGTAGCCGTCGAAAAAGCGGGGGGCCGAGTAACGATCGAGATTCCTCATTCATAATT
>Ga0213870_1000327_pt1 | contig 23670 bp, 17 predicted proteins | sample WICALVC2017_Meta_FD_160119 | JGI IMG/M metagenome (GOLD analysis project Ga0213870, IMG submission 160119) | Freshwater microbial communities from subterranean cave lake in Wind Cave National Park, South Dakota, United States - WICALVC2017 | ecosystem: Environmental > Aquatic > Deep subsurface >... | reverse complement strand
CTTAATGGTCACAGCGATGCCAATATGAGAAAGCTGTTCTTGTATCACCTCAGCCACACGCCTGGAAAGATCATTTTGAGAGGTTTTGTAGGTGATACGAACCCGCGTGCCTGATGCATCTGGAAAGCGTTTTGCTTCGTCTAATAATTGCAATCCCTTTTTCGGATTGTATGCAATGGCTTCTGTGGGGATATATGCCCAATGGCTCTGCGTCAGAAGATTATCGGCTGGAATCGCAAAACCACGAAAAATATATTTTGCAATTTTTTCCTTGTCAATCGCGTAGGCGATCGCTTGTCGCACCCGTTTATCTTTTAAAATCGGATCGGCAAGATTAAACCCCAAATAAGAATAAGTCGTGCTGGGGGCAATCATGATCTTAAGACGCGGGTCTTTTTGAAGACGCTTAATGGCGTCTTGCGGAAAGGCATTTTGAAGCAGATCAATGTTGCCTTTTGAAAGCTCTAAGAGACGGGTAGACTCGTCTGGAATAATCCGAAACAGAATCTTTGGCAGGGCGGGCTTGCCTTTAAAATAGTTTGGGAAAGCGCGCAGTTCTACGGCATGATCCAGATCATATCGCACAAAAGAAAATGGGCCTGACCCAGTTAAACGGTCTGCAAATTGTTTCGGATTTTTTTCGTCAAGATGTTTAGGAATAATGCCACGGCCAATATCAGTGAGAAAAGGAGCGTGTGGTTTTTCTAAAATAAAACGAATGGTTGTTTTATCGGGGGTCTCAATCGCTTTAATAATTTCATACGTTTTTTTATGCGGAGACGCGGTTTTTTCATCCATGATGGACGTGTACGTGTATCGAACATCTTCGGAGGTGAGTTTATGTCCATCATGAAAAAAAACATTGTCTTTCAGATAAAACGTGTAACGCGTATCATCTTGTATCTCCCATCGTTCCGCAAGATCAGGAACAATCTCTCCGTCTTGATCAAATTTTACAAGGGAGCTAAAAAGAAGGTGGACAATGCGTTCAGAATAGGCATCGGTTGCAAATCTCGGGTCTAATTGTGTTGGAGAAGAATCAAGCGCAATAACAAAAGGCTTATCCTGCACATTAAAGGGCAAAGGCCTAGGCGGAGGCGGAGTCACAACAACAGGGGAAGAGGTAGAGGAGGGGGGAGGTGTAGGAAGGGCGTTCTCTGGCAACGAACATCCAGCAAGGAAGAATATAATAATGCCGATTCCATAAAGAGACAAAAAGACAGATATTCTCTTCACCAGATCCTTACCCATAACATAGCACCCGAACGCATGGTAGCACAGATCGCTGCTCTCTCTCTATCACCGTAGGATTTCGCTATAGGATTGTGATACCATTGCTCGTAACGTTTTGATGTCCAATAGGGTACGGTGTATGAATTTTACGATATTAAGCCATGCAGGGCTTTCTGTAGAGCATAACGGCGTACGCATCGTTTCTGATCCGTGGCTAATCGGATCATGTTATTGGCGCAGTTGGTGGAATTTTCCGGAGCCGCCGTCCTCGCTCCTTGAGAATCTCACGACTGATTATATCTATCTAACCCATCTGCATTGGGATCATTTCCACGGGGCATCTCTCAAAAAGTTGTTCCCTCCGAATATCCGCATTTTGGTTCCAAAAGTCCCTACGAAGAGGATGGTGCTGGACTTAAACTATCTCGGCTTTCACAATATCACCGAGATTCCGCATGGTGGCATGATCCAACTGGGTGAAGATTTTACGTTTCATTCGTATCAGTTTGGACCCGGGGTAGACAGCGCCATGGTCTTGCAAGGCGGCGGGATCACCCTGTTTAATTGTAACGACTGCAAACATTTTGGCCTGCCGTTGCGTCAGATTACAAACAAGTTTCCAAAAATTGATTTTGTGTTGCGTAGTAATTCCAACGCCTCAGCCGTTCCCTATTGCATCAAGGGATATGAAACCCTGTTCCCTGATTTTCGATTGCCGCAGGATTATATTGAGGAGTTTAGCCGATTTTCCCTTTTTGTAGGCGCGCGCTATGCCATTCCTTTTGCCAGCAACCATTGTTTTCTCCATAAAGAAACATTTCAGTACAATAGTAAGGCTGTCATGGCAGAGGATATTCCGTCCTACTACCAACAACTCGCAAGTGAGTACAATCGTAAAAGCGAGTGTATGGTGATGGTGCCCGGCAGTCACTGGAGCCAATCAGACGGATTTAAAATCGTCCCATTTGATTACGAAAAAAAGGATGTCTATATACAGGGTCTCTTATTGCGTTACAAGGGGAAACTTTTGGAACAGTATGAAAAAGAGGATGCGGCATGCGCAGATTTTAATCTTTTCCAAACTTATTTTAAAGGTTTCTTCAATGCAATTCCTTTTTTTATGCGGAAATGGATGAAGTCCCCTATTGTATTTAGAACAGATGACAAGCGCGGCGAGCATCATTGGCAGTTGAACATAGAGGCTGGCACGGTTTCGGTCTTACAGACGGCGCCTACCGGGAACGATCATATTATATTAGAAACACCCGCGTTGGTCTTAAACGACTGCGCGCGCATTCGAATGTTTTCAACATGGACACCCTCTAAACGTCTTAGTATCGTCCTGCCTTCGCAAGCCCATTTAAAACAGTTGCGGTTGTTGTTTCAATTGTTAGATCTCTATGAGGTGGATATCCTGCCGTTGTCCAAAAATTTCTCAATTCGTTCTATGCTTAACCATGCGCTAAGGTGGCGCGAGGCCGTAGAATTGATACGGCTGATCGTTAAGCATAAGGTGCTCGGACATCCATTTGTCCCGGCCCATTTGTACCCCCTATAATCCGTGGAAGCGTTGAAAAAACCTTTAGTGGTGGATCTGGATGGAACCCTTGTTAAAACCGATCTGCTTTTAGAAAATATCCTTCTTTTTCTTCATCGCTATCCTTTGCGATTCTTCAAACTCATTGCCCTGCTATTTTCAGGGAAGGTAGCTTTCAAACGGTACCTTGCCGAAACGGTTCTTCCTGATGTGACGTTACTGCCTTATCATAAAGAACTTTTAGATTGGCTCATTAAAAGACGCAATGCCGGGACGCCCCTTGTGCTTGCAACCGCATCTCATCAGCTGATTGCAGATCAGGTGGCCATGCACCTCCATATTTTTGATGCGGTGATCGGCACGGACGCGATCAATCTTGCGTCTTATCACAAACGCGATTTATTGGTGCAACGTTATGGCGAGCATGGATTTGAATATGTGGGAAACGGATCCGCAGATATTGCGGTTTGGAAGTCGGCCTCTGCGATACACGTTGTGAATCCCGAACGGGGGGTTTTGACTGCGGCTAAAAAGATTGGCCCCATTGGCATACTATTTAATGATCGTCCTGCCTATTTTCGTGTGGTCATTAAATCTTTGCGTCTGCACCAATGGCTTAAAAATTTATTGATCTTTGTTCCTTTGCTGGCCTCTCACAGAATCATGGAAGGGCAGCTTTTATGGAACGCGCTACTGGCGTTTGTTTCCTTTGGTGCCTGCGCATCAAGCATTTATTTGATCAACGACTTGCTAGACTTGCCGAACGATCGGAGGCATCCTACAAAGCGCAATCGCCCCTTGGCCGCGGGGTCGCTCCCCATTCTACACGCCTTATTTCTGATACCGATTTTGCTCGTAGGGGTCATGGCCGTGTCGCTTTTACTATTGCCCATTGCGTTTTCAGGGATGCTAATGGTCTATACGTTTATGGCTTCGGCCTATTCCTTGCGGCTTAAACGCGTGGTGATGTTAGATGTGATTACATTGGCATCACTCTATACCCTTAGGGTGTTTGCAGGGTGTGCGGCTTTGTCCATGACCATCACCTCTTGGATTCTTGCGTTTTGCTTATTTATCTTTTTAAGCCTTGCCTTTCTCAAACGTTACACGGAATTGTGTGATGCGCATCAGAAAAATCAGAATGATGCCACCGCGGGGCGCGGTTATTATCCTGCCGACTTTGGTTTATTGGCGGCATTGGGAGGCTCATCAGGGTACACCTCTGTTTTGGTCTTGGCACTCTACATCAATGAAGCGGCTTCTGGAACGTTATACAAATCTACGGTATGGATGTGGATTGCGTGCCCTCTGCTTTTATATTGGATAAGCCGGGTGTGGTTGTTGGCGCATCGCGGACAAATGCATGATGACCCAATTGTCTTTGCATTGCGTGATCGTGTGAGTTGGGGGATTGCGCTTTGCATGCTGATTGCTTTTACCCTGGCGGCCTTGTCATGAGTCAAACCCTCTCATGGGGAAGGTATCCCCATTGCCCCCAAATCCCTCACAACGTTTTCTGGCCAGAAGATGTCCCAAATGGTTTAGAGCGTATTGCGGCTTTTCAAAAAGGCGTGGGATTGGCGTATGGACAAGGACGCAGTTACGGGGATTCGTGTCTTTCAGAGTCTGGCCATCTGCTCGCCATGGCAAAGATGAACCGCATTCTTTTTATAGATTGGAAAAGCGGCCTTATTTTTGCGCAAGCGGGTTTAACCTTGGCAGAGTTGATTAACATTGCGTTGCCGCGCGGTTTTTTCCCGCCTGTGACGCCCGGCACGAAATTTATTACCTTGGGTGGTGCCGTTGCCAATGATGTTCATGGTAAGAATCATCATGTTCACGGAACGTTTGGATGTCACGTCAAACGGCTCATTCTTTATAGAAGCGATGAAGGGATTGTGGAATGTTCGCAGAGTTTGCGGAAAGAATTATTTGAGGCCACCATCGGCGGATTGGGACTCACAGGGGTTATCTTGGCGGTTGCATTGCAGTTGCGGCGTGTAACTTCTAATCAAATCGAACAACGCAATATTCGTTTTCAGTGCTTGGACGAATTCTTTGATCTTTCACAAACGCAAGATGCTGTGCATGAATACACGGTTGCGTGGGTGGATTGTCTCGCAAGCGGCGCGCAAACAGGACGCGGGCATTATATGGCTGGCAATCATGCAAAGGACGGGGCGCTTACCCCTGCCCCGCCCGGACGTATTGGCATTCCTTTTGATCCCCCATGCTCGCTGATCAATGCAATCAGTTTGCGTATTTTTAATACCCTTTACTATCATCGCCAATATCACAAAGAAACAGTTCGCCGTGTGTGTTATGATCCATTTTTTTATCCATTGGATGCCATTTCGCAATGGAATCGTTTGTATGGCCGCGCAGGCTTTCAGCAGTATCAATGTGTTGTGCCGAAAAAAGATGGGCGTGAGATTATTCGCGCTGTCATGAAAGAGATCGCAAAAAGCGGGACGGGATCATTTCTCGCGGTACTAAAACGTTTTGGAAATTTGCCTTCTCCAGGGCTATTGTCGTTCCCGTTAGAAGGCGTTACCTTGGCCCTTGATTTTCCGCAACGCGCCGAAATCAATCTGCGTTTATTTGCAAAATTAGACCGATTGGTGCATGATGCGGGAGGTCGCCTATACCCTGCAAAGGATGCACACATGCATGCTACTGATTTTAAAAAAGCCTATCCGAGATGGGAGGCAGTGGAAGCCTTGCGCGATCCTAAACTAAACTCTTTGTTCTGGAAGCGAGTGACACAATGACGCAAACCATTTTGATTATTGGCGCGACCTCTTCTATGGCGGAGGCATTTGCCTTGCGGTATGCAAAAGAGTCCGCGCAATTTTTCTTGGTGGCCAGAAACAAAGATAAACTAGACGTGGTGTCTGCCAATCTTACGGCGCATGGCGCAAGTCGCGTGATTTCTTTTGTGATGGATGGCAACGACAGCCATCTGTTGCCAGAACTGTTAAACACCATCTGGAAGACTTATGAACGGATTGACCTTGCGTTGATTGCGTATGGGACACTGCCTAATCAGTGCCGCGCGCAAACCGATATTCCTTATGCCATTGCAGAGTTTCGGACCAATGCAGAGAGTGTCATTGCCTGTATGGCAGGGCTTGCCGAGCGATTTGCATTGCAACAGATGGGGGTGATTGCGGTGATTGGCTCTGTTGCTGGGGATCGCGGCCGGGCCAGCAATTATCTTTATGGGTCTGCCAAGGCGGCCATTGAGACTTACGCAGAAGGACTGCGCGCGCACTTATTACGGTCTGGTGTGCATATTCTGACCATCAAGCCGGGGTTTGTCGCAACACAGATGACAGCAGAACTGCACCTGCCTTCTGCCCTCACGGTATCTCCTGAGTATGTGGCGTGCGATATTCATCATGCTATTTTAAAGCGCAAGGATGTGCTTTATACCCCGTGGTTCTGGGCGATTGTTATGTGGATCATTCGCGCGTTGCCCGCGGTGATCTTTAAAAGAATGCGATTTTAAGATGAAACCACAGAAGATTGCCGTTTTGGGAGCAGGCCCTATGGGGCTTGCAGTGGCCTATCAACTTTCGCAAGATGGCCATCACCCTGTTTTGTTTGAGGCCGATGATCGGGTAGGGGGCATGACGGCTACCTTTGATTTTGGCGGCCTTACCATTGAACGGTTTTATCATTTTCATTGTATCTCCGACCACGCCTTTCTTGAGATGCTGATTGAATTGGGCATTGCCGACAAGATGCGCTGGATTGAAACCAAGATGGGCTATTGGTATCAAGAGTCGCTTCAGCCGTGGGGTAATCCGTTCTCGCTCTTGCGGTTTCAGGGATTAAGTCTTATTGCAAAATTTCGCTATGGGCTTCACGCATTTTTGTGCACAAAACGAACAGATTGGCGGCCGCTTGATAAACTGACTGCGACAAGCTGGATCAAGCGATGGGTCGGTGATGAGGCGTATGAACTCTTATGGCGCCGTCTTTTTGATTACAAGTTTTATCAATATGCCGAGCATTTATCGGCGGCATGGATTTGGAGCCGTATTCGGCGTATCGGACGGTCGCGTTTTAATTTATTTCGTGAAAAGCTGGGTTATTTGGAAGGGGGATCCGATACACTCTTACAAGCACTCAAGATAGCCATCTTGGCGAAGGGCGGAGAGATACGGCTTAAGACCCCTGTCTCAAAGGTGATGATTGAACAGGGGATGGTTACGGGTGTTCTGGTTGCGGAAAAGATAGAGCCTTTTGACAAAGTGATTAGCACCATACCGCTTCCTTTTGTGCCGCGCATTTTCCCCGACCTGCCAAGACCGATACTGGACCAATTTTTACAAGTCAAAAATATTGCGGTGGTCTGTGTGATTGCCAAATTAAAAAAATCGGTTACCGAAAATTTCTGGCTCAATACCAATGACCCAGAGATGGATATTCCCGGCTTGGTGGAATACAGCAATCTTCGTCCGCTTGCGCAGACTGTTGTTTATGTGCCGTTTTATATGCCTTATGAGCATCCTAAATTTAAAGAACCAGACCAAGCCTTTTTAGACAAGGTGCGCAGATATTTGAAAAAAATAAATAAGGATCTGTGCGATGATGATTTTATTGACCTGCGTGCCAGCCGATATCGTTATGCTCAGCCGCTTTGTTTCCCCGGGCATTTAGAATCACTGCCCCCTGTGGCCCTGCCTATTAAAGGGCTTTGGGTCGCCGATACGTCTTATTATTATCCGGAAGATCGGGGCATTTCAGAGAGTATTGAATTTGGCAGAAACATGGCAAAAATGGCTATAGATCAAGACTGATAATATTGGTGACGGCATTGACAGACAAGAACATCCCGGAGTTTATTCGATTTTTATTTGCGGGCGGAATTTCAGTATGCGGGAATGTTTTGTCACGCCTTCTGTTTGGCCTCTATGTAGATTATGAGAAAGCCATTGTGATGGCCTATGGCATTGGCATGGTTATCGCGTTCCTATTCATGCGGAAACATGTATTTGGCGCGACGGGAAAGGCGCTAACCCCTCAGTTAAAGAATTTTGTCTTGATCAATATTTTGGGACTATTACAGACGTTGGCGATCAGTCTTTGGTTTGAAAGAACGGTTTTTCCTGCCCTAGGGGTTGTGCAATATACAGAGACCTATTCGCATGTCATAGGGCTTTCGGTTCTTGCAGTCACCAGTTATTTTGGCCACAAACTGCTGACATTTCGATAGCAGTTCCCATCTGCTTCTTTAAAATCTAAATCGGAATAATTTTAAGTCTGAATCTTTCACATTGGCAACAAACAGTAAGTGATCTTCAACTTTTTTGCCTTCGTACAAAGCGGTGATGGCTTCTCGTGGGGCAGGGAGCAAAAGATAATTTGCCCCATACTTTTTGGCAACAGTATAAATAACCTCTAAGCCATCGTTTGGAATCTGGAGCGTTTTGTACCGCGTGGAGTGGTACACCTCCCAAGGATCGCGGGTCATGATAACCACTTCTTTGATCCCTTCGCGATGGGCATCTTCTTCCACAACGGCCTTGAGCCGCGTCAACTGCTCACCCAAACGTGTGGTCGTATCAATCATCTGTCTCGTATCCGCAATGTCATGATAGATAAACAGTGTGATTACAAACAAAACGCTGGCACAAACAATCGCTTTGGACGCAATCACGCGATGCATTAGATCTATTCCGATAATCACAAAAAATGGCGTCAAGGCCATACTGCTTCTGAGAAATCCGCCACCCCCTACGGCGGTGGTCACAAGCGCATAGAAAGAAAAAAGAGCCGCGAAAAAGAAGAGGGGCGGGAAATAGAGCGTCCAATTTTGTCTTTTTTCATGAGAAGTCGCTAAACTGACAATCCCGAGAATAACGAAAATAGACAAAAACTCGCCCAATCTATGGTACAGCTTCCATGATTGAGAAATAGCCGCTCTCGCCTTGGACAGTACGATCTCGGAGGTCCCCATCTTAAGATAGTTTTGTAACGTCAAGTCTTTTGAATGGGTATAGAGGTCTTCATATTCGGTCATAAACATTGTTTTAGAAAGCGCGGGCGGAAACGGCGCCCTAAATTCTCTAAAATTTGAAATCAGCAAAGGGGAAAGAATGATCAGATATATGAAAAATGCAAGCGACATAGTTACAACCTTTGCGCGAATGGATTGTTGTCGAGACAAAAGAACCATGCCCAAAAGCACGATAATGAGTAATAGTCCATCTTGTCGAGAAAGATGTGCCAAGCCTGAGAAGGCCGCCGCCCATAAGAAAAATTTAGGGCGCGTTAATCCCTGAACAATAAAGGTAAGGCTTGCGGACACGAAGAATGCGTAGAAAATTGCAGAATCGGTTTGGATAGATTTTATAAAGAGATCAGGTATGAACAACATTACACCTGCAGAGAGGAAGGCTGTGAGTCGTGAAGGGGAATAAACCTTGCTGATAAAGTAAGTTAAAACGGCAAGCGCTAATCCTACAAAAATGGAAGGCAACAATGCTACAAACAACGATTTCCCAAACATAAACATGAAAATACTTATTACTGTTGAGGTCAAGGGCATCCAATAGTCATGGCTTGTGTAGGGTATGGCCTTGGGATGGTTTAGGTAATGCCAGATATAGTCTACTTGGAATCCCCTGCCATCCACGAGATTCTCGGCAACCGTATAATAGAAAGGATAATCTCCGTGACCAGGGTGCAATATCAGGCTGGCGAAAAAAAGCCGCAACAATAAAGCCACCGCAAGGGCGGCAGAAATAACAGCGATGACGAACGATCTGTTTTCGAATAATCTTTCTAGGTGTGCGTTAGATAGCATAAAAGATTTCAATCTTATGGTGTAAATCCTGCTGATTGTACGCCCAACATAATTATTTGTATACTGCCAGTCCCTGAATTTTTGCGACTTTAGGCGCGATCACGACTTGGCAGTAACCCTGATCAGGATTTCGTTCGTAATATCTCTGGTGATACGCTTCGGCAGGATAAAATTTTTCCATTGGCGTGACTTCTGTGACAATCGGGTCTTTCCATGTTTGTTCTCTGCGAATATTTGCAATCACATCAAGGGAGATTTCTTTTTGCGCGGCTGTGTGATAAAAAATCGCAGAGCGGTACTGTGTTCCCTCATCTGCGCCTTGGCGATTGCGCGTTGTTGGATCATGCATGTGAAAGAAAATCGTCAGCAATTCTTTTAAGGAAATGACGACTGGGTTAAACAGAATCTGCACCACCTCGGCATGTCCTGATTTTCCAGAGCAGACTTGGTGATAGGTGGGCGAAGCAACCGTACCACCGCAATAACCCGATACGGCTGATGCGACGCCTTTTACTTTTGAGAAGACCGCTTCCAGACACCAAAAACAGCCGCCCCCTAATGTGATTGTTTCCATAAGATCATCCCCACCGCGAAGAGCATAACAGAAAAAGAGAGCGATTTTAAAATCATTTCGTATTGTTGTGTGTGCGCAGACATATCTTGCGTTTTTTTGAGGTGCTTGTAGGGTCGAGAGGCCGTAATCTCAACAAGGCTTGTGCATCCTGTTGCGCAAGCGATGATGCCTGCGTAAAGGGTGAAGGCATTTGTTTGCAGAATAAATCCAGCACATACTGGCAGTACGCCCCACGAAAAGGCAAACCAATAGTCGGTATGAAATCGTCCGTTAAAGCATTCCAGATTGTACGCAAAGAGAAAAAATCCCTCAAGCATGGCTATCACAAAAAGCCATGGCGCAACGGTCACAATGTAATACGTTCCTATTCCATACGAGAAGGTCAACGAAATCCCTGCAATGACCCAAAGCGTTTTTTTTGAAAAGTGCGCCCCCCACGGCTTGATGCCAGAAGCACTGCCAATCGCATCTAATGCGTGGGCAGAAATGCCAAGACCCAAAAAGTAGATCGCCACAATGGCCATGACACGATCCCAATAGACAACAGGCGCAAGCATTGAGCCAATCACTGTATAAGAGACAACCATGCCGGTGTAAGGGAGAAAGAGAAGGCCAATGGCGACTCTTAATTTCAGCGGGCCATATTGAGGAACAAACCATTCAGCAAGTCGGTCTTGTTGAGGCTCCATTTCTCTTATTTTGTTTTTTTAGAAACAACGTTCATCGCCAAAGCGATCATGGAACCCACATCAGAAACGGTTGCGGGTAGAATAAGCGTATTGCTGGCCTTGGCCAGCTCGCCAAATTTTGTGATGTACTGTTCTGCTACGCGAAGCTGAATCGCTTCGTATCCCCCCGGTATTTGCGTGGCTTGCGCAACCTTTACAATGCCTTCTGCTGTGGCCTTTGCAATGGCAAGAATGGCGGACGCGCCCCCTTCAGCCTCATTCACCTGTTGCTGTCTTTTCGCTTCAGAGGCTTTGATCACCTGCTGTTTCGCCCCTTCTGCCTGATTAATCGCCGCGTCACGCTCACCCTCGGAGGTTAAGATCACGGCGCGTTTTTCCCGCTCAGCCCGCATCTGTTTTTCCATTGCGGCTAAAACGTCTGCGGGCGGCGTGATGTTTTTAATCTCGTAGCGTAGGACCTTAACGCCCCAAGCCTCCGACGCCTTATCTAATTCATCAACAACTTGGATATTCACATTCGCGCGTTCTTCAAATGTGCGATCCAGCTCAATTTTTCCAATCTCACTGCGAAGCGTGGTTTGCGCCAGCTGAATAATTGCAAAATGATAGTCTGATATGCCGTAGGAAGCCCGTTCAGGATTTAAAACACGCAAATACAAAATGCCATCTACAGCAACTTGAACATTGTCGCGTGTGATGCAAATCTGCTCGGGAATATCAATCGCCCTTTCCTTCAGCGAATGCCTGTACTGTATGATATCAATAAACGGAACGAGAATATGAAAACCTGCGTTTAAGGTGTCCGCGTATTTACCGAGCCGTTCCACAACATAAGCACTTTGTTGCGGCACGATGACCGCAGTCTTTGCGATGATCGTAATCACCAGCATGGCAAATAAAATGACAACAAAAATGATTCCTTCAGACATAATAATATCCTCCTAAATTATTCAGCATCAATCCAAAGTGTCAACCCGTCAACCAGTAGCACACGGCACCGTTGTCCTTTTGCAATGGCGATGGCACTTGCGTTTTTGGCCGTCCACGATGCGCCCCGTAATTCAACTTTCCCTATCCCATGAGAGGCCAAATCTTCTAACGGCATCGCGATCTCTCCGATCATGGTGTCAATAGGGTGGCCTTCTTTGGTATGCGATTCAATTTTAGCGAGCAACTGGCCTCTAAAGAAAAGCAAGGATACAATCGAGAGGGACGAAAAAAGCAACCAATGAAACCACGGAGGTCCTCCCCATCCCATCTCAACAATCGCGCCAACGACCAGAGACGAAAGCCCGAAAAAGAGAATGTAAAAACCTCCGGGGACGATTATTTCTATTGCCAGCAAGGCAATCCCTAACAAAAGCCAAGACCATCCTGTCATATTCATCATAATATTATTCAGGATTTTGGAGTTTAGTTTGAAGACAAGAAATCCAGAACGGCCCCAACCACTTCGTCTTTCTGCTTAACGGTTAGCTCCGAATAAATAGGCAAGGCGATTGTTTCTAACGCGGCTTTTTCCGATTCAGGGAAATCGCCTTGTTTGCCGTTCCACGCAGAAAAGCAGGGCTGAACATGCAATGGGACAGGATAATAAACCTCACAGCCAATTCCCTTTTGCTTTAAATGCGCGATCAAAGCGTCTCGATGCGGTACCCGTAAGACATACTGATTGTAGATGGACTGATTGTGAGGCTCAATATAAGGGATAACCACATTTTTCATCTGACCAAACCGTTCGTTATAATAGAGCGCATTTTTCGCGCGCGCCTGACTCCAACGATCAAGATAGGGTAATTTCACAGACAAAATAGCGGCTTGAATAGAATCCAGTCTGCTGTTAATCCCTAAAAAATGATGATAGTACTTGGGTTTACTGCCATGCACCCGTAAGATGCGCACTTTTTCGGCAAGCGCGGGGTCGTTGGTTGTCACCATGCCCGCATCGCCTGCCGCGCCTAAATTCTTTGAAGGAAAAAACGAAAAACATCCAAATGTCCCCATGGATCCTGCTTGTCTGCCTTTGTACGTCGCCCCAATAGACTGCGCCGCATCTTCAATAACAGGAATCTGATGGCGATTCGCAATCTCTAATATCGGGTCCATGTCCGCGCACTGTCCATAAAGATGAACCGGCATAATGGCCTTTGTTCTCTGCGTGATCTTTTCTTCAATCTTGAGAGGGGCGATATTATAGGTTGTTGGATCAATATCAACGAAAACGGCCTTTGCAGAAAGCCTCGCAATGGATCCCCCTGTGGCAAAAAAAGTGTACGGTGTTGTAATCACTTCATCCCCAGGCTCCACACCCAACGCCATCAGCGCAAGCAACAAGGCATCAGATCCAGACGCAACGCCAATCGCATGATCCACATGACACGCAGAAGCAGATTCCATCTCAAACTGTTGCACCGCAGGACCTAAAATAAATTGCTGATTGTCCAATACAGATTCAATCGCCTTGGCAATTTCTGCCCGAATAGGGCGATACTGAACAGATAAATCTAACAACGGAACAGGCATTTTTTTTATCAATAAGGGTTTAAATCGTTTCGGTGGGGTGGATCCAATACAGGTTCAACAGGCACAGGATCTCGCACAACTTGATCTTCTAATTTTAGATCAGAGACAACCTCCTGAACAATATCATCACTGACCATCTCTTTTTTCTGAAGAAATGCCTCAAAAAGCGCGTTGTCACAGATATTGTTAATCAAACGGGGAATCCCATTGGAATAATGATGAACGGCCGCAAGCGCGGTATGCGTAAACAATTCCTTCGAGGTACCCGCAATCTCCAACCGATAACGAATATAATCAGCTGTCACTTTCTGCGTAAACGATTGCAACTGATAACGCACGGCGATGCGCTGTTGGAGAGGTTTATCAAGTACAAGATAAGAATCCAGATTGGTTAAGCCAAAGAGAATAAATGTAATCAGTTTCTGACTGTCAATCTCTATATTCAGCAATCCCCGAATTTCTTCAATCAATTCCTTGCTTTGAAGCATCTGCGCTTCGTCAATTAAGACAACCGCCTTTTTCCCAGCATCATAAATTTGGACCAAACGATCATACAGTTGACCCAATAAAACGGTTTTCTCCTCAACGGGATTCTCGACCCCCAATTGCACAGCCACCTTTCGCAAAAGCCATGTGGAAGAAATCGCGGTATGAATAATGACCAACAATGCCGCTTCATACTGGGAATCATTCAGATCTTCCAGCATTCTTCTTGCCAGTGTTGTTTTTCCTGTTCCAATTCCCCCCTCCAAAACCGCAAGCCCTTTGCGCTCTTCTGCCGCATATTTTAACTTGACCAACGCATAAGCATGTTGGTAGCTATTGAAATAAAAACGGCTGTCTACTGCGCCCGCAAAGGGTTGTTCCTTCAGACGAAAAAAATCAAGATAATTCATGGCCTCTCCGCAAATCCTTTATACATAAGAAATACGTCTTTTTTCTTTGATCACCGGCACTGTTTTTTCCTGCGCAGTATTTGTCTCGGATGTAAAAAAAACAGGTTCTTTCACGCGCGCTGTTTCTACAACAGGTTTTCGATAAGGAAGCTCTTTGACCTTCCCTGAAACGTCCCTAAAATTCGGATTCACACGATAAATATCTTTGTAAATTGCGAACGCCTTTCCCTTTTCGTCTAACTGTCCATAGATGGATGCCAAGTCATATAAAATACCCAATCGCGCATTCTCATTGCATCTTGGATCATCCACGCCTTTTTGAAGCACTGAGGCCGCGTGCGCGAGGTTGCCCTGCTCCGCGTAACAAGAGGCCAAAAGACTTAAGACCTCTTGAAATCGTTCCGCGCCGTCTAATGCTTGCTCAAATTCTCGAATGGCCTTTGCAAAATTTCCGATCTCCTTTTGCGCGACTCCAAGCTGATAACAAGTCTCAAGATACTGTTGATTTTTTTGACTCTGAACAACATCAGCATGAACCGCTTTTTGATCATCCACGATGGGCGATACTGTCGGCAGTACTTGCGGCGATGTTTGTATAGATAGGTTTCCCATATCGCGCGCAATGGCAGAAGCAAAAGCAAGTGACTCTCCCTGTAACTCGGAAAAAGGATCAAAACTTGCTTCTTGTTGCGCTTGAAGAAATGGATTGTCTTTTAGATCATCAAGAAGCATAGATTGCTGACTTGAAACATCAGGGATTTCAGAAGACAACAAAACGGTGTTGTTCGTTCGCAACGAAGGGACATAAGCCAAGGGATCAATCTCAGAGAGTTCCCTTAAAATGGCCTCTTTCTTGTTTAAATCCATTTTTCTCTCGTAAATATCAGCAAGAGAACGGCAAGCCCCTGCCGCTTTATCCTTGTCTCCCTGCGTCAAATATATCTCTTTGAGTTTGATATACGGTTCCTCATGCAGAGGGGCCAATGTAGCAACCAAAAGAAGTTTATCAATTGCATTTTTGTAAAATTCATATTTTATATAAGAATCTGCTTCTGCCAAATGGGCAAACAAAACAGCATCCGAAACCTGATGTTCCAACTCATACTTGACATCTGATGAACCGCTTTGCAGTGGCAAAGCAGACAGAACATCTTCCACAATCGGCTTATTAGAGGAATCTTGCGGCAGGGCGTTATCATCGGGAATGAGGTCTTTAAAGACATCCATGTCATCTATAAAAAAGGCGTCTTCCCTAACTTCTTCTACTCCAAACATAGAAGATTCTGATTTGTTTTTAGGGGGGGGTAGCGTAATATCTCTGTCTATCGTTGTGAGGTCGCTGATAGAGGCAATCATAGCCTCTTTTGCAACAAGATGTTTCAGGTAGCTAGGGTCAATCTTCACAATTTCTTCAATCACTTGGCGTGCTTCAGAGACCATCTGTTTCTTTTCGTAGATTGCCTCTGCCTGTTCATAAGAGAAAATTGCTTCTCTAAACCGTTCCTGTTTTTGGTAAAGCCGTGCGATTGCAAGCGGAATCTCAGGGTCTTCAGGAGAAAATTTTTCCAATTTCTGATAAGCGCCAATAGCCGCTTTAAAATTACCATTCTTCATGTAGAGTTTTGTGGTCTGTTGATACCCCTCTACAGCATTGCCGATTAAACCACGATCGGCATTAATATCGGCGAGCATCTCATAAATATCAATGCGATTGGAATCCACCTTGAGGATTTTCTTAAGAACGGCAACCCCTTTTAACTCAAAACCCGCTTCACGATAAGCACTGGCCGCTTTCAAACAGGCATCAATGGCATTTGCTTTGTCATTGACTCTAAGATAGAGATCCGCGATGTTATTGTAGATATTGCCATCTTGAGGGGTTTCCGCAAGTAACTTTTTCCATTCAGCAATTGCTTTATCTATTTTCCCCTTTGCGGCAAATTGCTGGGCATTCTCAATGATAAGACTTTTTTGACTTGCCAAAAAGCACTTCCCCTTCCATTAGAAATAGAAGAAAACCAAATAGTTACCCCTAATAAATACCATATTGCGATCTAAAGTGTCAAATAAACCTCACCCGAGTCCAACAAGTCAATGCTGTGCCTGTTAATATCTGTTGCGCCCATTAAAAAATTTCTTTCTTATGAAGGCTTGGTCATTTTGATCGGGTCAAAAACCTTCTTCGCCTCTGCGACCGAAAGAATCCCTTTTTCAACCACAATCTCACGCAACGATTTTCCTGTTTTGACCGACTCTTTTGCAACCGTTGCCGCAACTTCATAACCAATAGATTGATTTAAGATCGTGGCAAGACCCACACTATTTTCCGCAAATCTCAAACAGCTTTCTACATTGGCCGTAATGCCTTTGATGCATCGATCAGAGAAGAGCGTGATGGTATTGGTTAAAATCTCAAATGACTGAAGCAGGTTAAAATTCACAACAGGCATCATCACGTTTAACTCCATCTGGCCGGCCTGTGCCGCCATCGTAATGGCAAGATCATTGCCAATCACATGAAAACCAACCATGTTGGTAACTTCCGCCATCACAGGATTCACCTTTCCCGGCATAATGGAAGAGCCGGGCTGAACCGGCGGCAGAACAATTTCGTCAAACCCTGTTCTGGGTCCAGACGACAAAAGCCTAAGATCATTTGCAATGCGGATAAGCTCTACGGATAAGCCTCTTAGCGCGCCAGACACCGTCACGAAGTCGCCCAAGCTTTGCATCCGTTCAAAAAGATTTTTGGCGGAGACCAACGACAAGCCGGATATTTTTTTAAGCGGACCCACCACGTGTTTGGCATATTGCGGATGGGTGTTGATACCGGTTCCTGCGGCAGACCCGCCTAAACCTATTTCGCGTAATCCGCTGACGGCTGTTTTGATTTTCTCTTTTATAATCTCAATCGCGCGGGCATACCCTGAAAACTCTTGTCCCAATCTGATCGGCACCGCATCTTGCAAATGTGTTCGGCCCGATTTAATAATCCCGTCAAATTCCTTTGCCTTTTGGCCTAAATCTTTTTCCAATCGCGTCAGCGCTGATAAAAGATCCTCGCACATCAATAGTGCCGCAACACGCATGGCCGTTGGGAAAACGTCGTTTGTAGACTGCGACATATTTACCTGATCGTTTGGATGAACCAGTTTATACTCACCCCGCTTTCCGCCTAAAATCTCAATGGCGCGATTGGCGATCACCTCGTTTGTGTTCATATTATGAGAGGTGCCTGCGCCGGCTTGAAAGACATCCACCACAAACTGATCGTTCCATTTTCCGGATATCACTTCGACAGCGGCTTGTTGTATGGTCTTGCCGATTTTAGGATCTATTTTTTTGAGTGTGATATTGCTCTCGGCGGCGGCCCATTTCACCATGGCGGTGGCCTTAATAAAGGTCGGATGCGGACGCAGACCGCTGATTGGAAAATTTGCAATCGCGCGCGCAGTCTGCACGCCATAATAGGCCGATTCTGGCACTTCCAACTCTCCTAACGAATCTTTCTCAATACGCACTTTTCTGGCCATCCTTTGCTCCTTATGATTTTTGGGCTTTTGTATTTGACAGATATGATTTCACTTTTATCAAGATAGCAGAGGTCACGACTTGAATTCAATTCCATAATTACATGGGTACAAAGTGCAAGCAGGATCAAAAGATAAATTGATGGTTACCCATATTCCATGCTATATATGTCCATTATGAAGACAGCGACCCTCTTGCCCGACGATGAATATCAGCAAGTGATCGGCCTTTTAGGCCGTGCGCCTAATGACATAGAGCTTGCCATGTTTGCTGTCATGTGGAGCGAGCATTGCAGTTACAAAAGCTCTCGTGTGCACCTGAAACGTTTTCCAACCACAGGAGAACGGGTGATTGAAGGCCCCGGAGAAAACGCAGGGGTCGTGGATATTGGTCATGGTCTCGTCGCGGCTTTTAAAATAGAAAGCCACAACCATCCCTCTTTTATTGAGCCGTATCAGGGTGCCGCAACAGGCGTTGGAGGCATTCTGCGTGATATTTTCACAATGGGCGCAAGACCTGTTGCCTTGATGAACGCGCTCCGTTTTGGGTCATTGTCTATCCCAAAGAATCGGTATCTGATGGAACAGGTTGTTGCTGGCATTGCAGGATATGGCAACTGCATGGGGGTTCCGACTGTGGGGGGCGAGGTTTGTTTTAATGATACCTACTCCAAAAATCCACTGGTGAACGTGTTTTGTCTTGGCATTGCGCGGCGAGAAGATATTGTAAAAGGCTCTGCAAGCGGCGTGGGCAATCCTGTTATTTATGTGGGATCAAAAACAGGACGAGACGGTATTCATGGCGCAACGATGGCATCTACTGGATTGGAAAATTCAAAAGAGTCGCGTCCTGCCGTGCAAGTGGGAGATCCCTTTACCGAAAAACTGCTTTTAGAGGCCTGTTTGGAATTGATTGGAACGGGCTGTGTTGTGGGTATGCAAGACATGGGCGCGGCGGGACTTACCTGCGCGACTTCCGAGATGTCTGACCGTGGCGGTGTCGGTATTAAAATTGATCTTGCGAAGGTGCCCCTGCGAGAGAGCGGCATGACCCCTACGGAAGTGCTGATTTCAGAATCACAAGAACGGATGCTGATTGTCGTTAAATCGGGGCGGGAAAAAGAGGCTAAGGCGGTTTTTGTAAAATGGGATTTAGATTTTGCGGTGATTGGCGTTGTGACAGACGATGGCAAGGTAACAGTCACGCAAGGAGGTTTAACCGTGGCAGAAGTGCCTGCCAGTGCGTTGACCTCAAAGGCGCCAGTTTATGAACGGCCAATCTCTCCGCCGACTTTTCAGGAAGTGCTGACCGCGTTTAGCTTTGATTCGATTCCGCTTCCCTATTCGGGGTCATACTCGCAATCTTTATTAACACTGTTGTCGTCCCCATCGCTTGCTTCCAAAGAATGGGTCTATCAGCAGTTTGACCACATGGTGCAGACCAATACGATTGCAGGACCTGGGAGCGGCGCGACTATTTTGCGCATCAAGGAATCAGATACCTTATTGGCCTTTACGCTCAATGGCAACAGTGCTTATACGCTTTTAAATCCCTATTATGGCGGCGCAAATGCCGTTGCCGGAGCCAGTTTAAGGCTTGTCTGCTCTGGGGCAAAACCGATTGGGATGACCAATTGCTTGAATTTTGGAAATCCAGAAAAACCTGAGACGATGTGGGCACTTGCCCTTTCTATCGAAGGGATGAGTGATGCATGTAAGGCATTGTCCATTCCGGTTGTGAGCGGCAATGTTTCTTTATACAATGAAACTGCAGGACTTGATATTTATCCCACGCCTATCATTGGAATGGTGGGTATTATTGATCCGCCGGTTTCCCCGTTGACGCCTGTTTTTAAAGCAGAAGGGGAGACTATTATTTTAATCGGTGAGACGCTTGAAGAAATGGGCGGATCGGCGTATCTCAAAGAGATTTATTTTCAAGAACGAGGAGCCCCGCCTTTGTTGCGGTTTGATCGAGAAAAAGAGCTTGAGCAAGTTATACTGGAAGCCAATCAACAAGGTCTTTTATCTTCGGCGCGCGATCTGTCTTATGGCGGTGTTGCAATGGTCTTGGCACGGGGCTGTCTTCTATCAAAGATGGGGGCAGAGATCACGATTGCGCCGGGGAAAATAAGACCGGATGCCATGCTTTTTTCTGAATCTCCATCGCGTGTTTTAGTGACCGTTCAAGCAGAAAAACTAGACCGACTAAAACGCCTGCTTTCCGAACAGGATATAATATATTCCATTTTAGGAAAAACGGGGAACGCTTCCTTAACCATTCATGTAGGTGATAAAATAGCCGTGCGTCTTTCAATGCAGGAGATGGCGTCTGCGCATCAAACGGGCTTGCGCCATTATTTCGGGTAAAGGAAAAACATAATGGGTTTGCATGAAGAGTGCGGTATCGTTGGCGTTTATGGGCATCCTGATGCGGCGAACTTGACCTATCTTGGGTTATACGCCTTACAGCATCGCGGACAGGAGGCCTCTGGCATTGTAACCTACGATGGCAAGCAATTTCGTCAAGAAAAAGGGATGGGTCTTGTTGCGGATGTCTTTAATCCTCAGAATCTCGAAACTTTAATCGGATCGGCGGCCATAGGTCACAATCGCTATTCGACTTGTGGGGAGGGGTCTTTTGAGAATGTACAGCCTTTAATGGGGCGTTCCGCGAGGGGAACACTTGCATTGGCGCACAACGGAAATTTGGTGAATGCGACAGTGCTCATTCGGGAGTTAGAAGTCGCCGGAGCGGTCTTCAAATCAACTGTGGACAGTGAGGTGATACTGCATTTGTTGGCGCGGTCGTCTGCAAGCACGTTACTGAATCGAATTGTGGACAGCCTTTTTCAGGTTCGAGGGGCATATTCTTTGCTCTTTTTGACGGAAGAGGGTCTTATTGCCGTGCGTGATCCTTATGGGGTGCGTCCCCTTCTTTTGGGTCGGTTGGGTGAAGGGTACGTATTGGCATCGGAGAGTTGCGCTTTTGATCTCATTGGTGCCACCTTGATTCGGGACATTGCGCCGGGGGAGGTCATCCGTATTAACGAAAAAGGGATGGAATCTTTTTTCCCTTTTCCAAAAGTACAATCTGCGCAATGTGTTTTTGAATATGTTTATTTTGCGCGTCCAGACAGTACTATCTTCTCGCAATCTGTTTATGGCATTCGAAAGCGATTGGGGCATGAGTTGGCGAAGGAGTCTCCTGTCTCCGCTGATATTGTCATTCCTGTTCCTGATTCAGGGGTGGTTTCCGCTTTGGGATATTCGGAAGCGGCCATGATTCCTTTTGAGATGGGTCTCACCCGAAACCATTATGTGGGTCGCACATTTATAGAGCCAAAAGATGCCATTCGCCATTTCGGCGTCAAGGTGAAACTCAATGCGGTGCGTGAGGTCTTACATGGGAAACGGGTTGTGGTGGTAGATGATTCACTGGTTCGCGGCACGACCAGCCGAAAGATTGTGAAGATGATTCGCGCGGCCGGCGCCAAAGAAGTGCATGTTCGGATCAGCTCTCCGCCTATTCGCTCCCCCTGCTTTTATGGCATTGACACCCCTACGCGCAAAGAGCTGATTGCTTCCTCCCACACACTTTCGGAAATATGCAAACACTTAACTGCAGACAGCTTGGCTTATCTTTCCGAAGAAGGGCTATTTCGCGCCGTCCATCACAATCAGCGGAGCGTTGAGGGTTTTTGCAAGGCCTGTTTTACGTCGCAATATCCCATTGCGTTAGAGGAAAAAGAATCCTCGCAGTTAGAGCTCAAGCTATTTAACACCTTAAAATTTTAGGAATAGGATTTATCCATTATTACTTTGGTGCGACAGTAACCCTGCAAGGCCTGTACATCTGGCTTAGCGCACGGTAGTATGCGCATCATGACTATGCTTTTCAAGGCAATTATATTAAGCATTCTAACAGGTCTTATTGGGATTGCGGCAGGACTCAGCACTTATGGCAGTGATCTTGAGGAAGATTTTGGACTGAGCCTGCTATTCTCGCTGAGAGGAACAAGAGAAGCGCCGTCCGATGTGGTTTTTGTCGCCCTTGATAGATTGTCTGCGGACAATCTTGGTCTGCCTTATGACACAAGTAAGTGGCCCCGCGCCTATCATGCACAGATCGTTCAAAAATTGACCTCGGCCGGCGCGCGCGGCATTGTCTTTGATCTTACCTTTCAGAATGAGACGAAAGACGATCCCCTCTTTGCGCAGGTCATCAAAAAAGCGGGCAATGTCGTGATGACAGAATACATCCAAAAAGAAATCACGATGCTTTCTCATCCATCAAGCGCCGTGACGGAACAAATGGATATTGAAAAAATCGTATCGCCCACACGCCTGCTCGCACAGGCAAGTGTTGCACTGACAGCCTTTCCCCTGCCTAAAATTCCGGAAAGAGTGAATCAATTTTGGGCGTTCAAGGATGGCTCTTGGGATTTTCCAACAACGCCTATCATTGCGTTTCATCTCTATGCAATGCAGGCATACGACGACCTCATTCTTCTCTTACAAAAAGTATTGGAAGATCAGCAAAGCGTACGGCGCAAACAAGATCGAATGGATATTCAGACCCTGACGCAATCACTGATTGCCCTCAAAAAGGAACCTGCTTTTACTGATAAAAATATTCATGCGGTGGTGTGGCGTCTGAAAGAGATATTTGAAGGAAAACAAGGGATATCTGAAATGATGCTGAAAATGTTAGAAAACGCGAACGCTTCTGATCTTTCCCCTCAAAGAAAGCAGCTACTTAAGTCGTTCGTCAAGATGTATATGTCTGAAGACAGCCGCTACCTCAATTTTTACGGCCCCGCCGGCACGATCACACGCGTGCCTTATTACCAAGCGTTACAACTTCCAGCGCCTGTTATGGCTGGTAAGAACAAGATTGATTTTAAAGGCAAGGTCGTGTTTATTGGAACGTCCGAAATTCTGCCTTATGAACAAAAGGATGGATTTCATACGGTTTTCTCGCAACAGAACGGACTCTATTTAAGCGGTGTTGAAATTTCTGCGACCGCTTTTGCGAATCTGCTGGAAGATTTTCCTGTCTTACCGCTTTCGTTTTCATCTCATTTATTCGTTCTTTTACTTTGGGGCGCAATCATCAGTGTCATTTGGATATTCCTTTCTCCCTCTGTTGCAATCGGCGTCACCGCGGGGACCATCTTTATATTCGTAAGAATCGCCCTGCGCCAATTTGAAGAGACAGGCCAATGGATTCCGATCATTGTCCCGATTTTCATACAGACGCCGTTGGCTGTTTTTTCATCTGTCTTGTGGAATTATCTGAATACGCGTAAAGAGAGCAAAACAGTACGAACAGCCCTTGGATATTATCTCCCCGATAAGATCGTCAGCCAACTCTCTCAAGGCCTGAACAATATAAAAGGGAATAGCCAATTGGTGTACGGAACCATTTTGTGCACAGATGTTGGAGGATATACTACCTTATCCGAATTGATCTCCCCGAGTGAATTAAAAGTTCTTATAAATCGTTATTATGAAGCCATTTGCGTCCCTGTCAAAAAACATAACGGCCATGTACTCGATTTCAAAGGAGATTCCATGCTTGCGATTTGGTTTAGCGACAAAGCGGAGGATGTAAACATCAGGCTTTTACCTTGTCTTGCGGCCTATGATATCGGTCAGGTTGTAGATCAATTCAATCAAGGTTTGGGCAATCTGCAATTTCAAACCCGAGTAGGCTTGCACGCGGGGCAGGTTATGCTTGGGAATATTGGAGGCGGAGACAGGTATCATTATACGGCTGTGGGTGATCCGGTCAACACCGCCGCACGACTCGAAGGGCTCAACAAATATATGAAAACGCGCCTGCTTGTCTCTGAAGAGGTGCTGGAG
>Ga0213870_1000326_pt1 | contig 23701 bp, 29 predicted proteins | sample WICALVC2017_Meta_FD_160119 | JGI IMG/M metagenome (GOLD analysis project Ga0213870, IMG submission 160119) | Freshwater microbial communities from subterranean cave lake in Wind Cave National Park, South Dakota, United States - WICALVC2017 | ecosystem: Environmental > Aquatic > Deep subsurface >... | reverse complement strand
TTTCAAAACTATTGAAGGAGATTTAAATGGCTACCATTGATGACTTTCAAAAGTTAGATATACGAGTGGGGAAGATTATCGCAGTTGATGACTTTCCTGAAGCAAGAAAACCCTCTTATAAACTCACTATAGACTTCGGGCAAGAAATTGGCACCAAGCATTCGAGCGCACAACTTGTAAGACATTACTCCAAAGATCAATTAGTAGGTGAACTCGTTTTGGGTATTGTAAATTTTCCACCGCGCCAAATTGGACCTTTTATGTCAGATGTACTGACGTTGGGTGTACCGGATGAAAATCACGAATGTATATTGATAGTACCTGATAAAGAAAAAGCTATAATAGGAGGTAAGTTGTATTAAAATCCTTCGCCAAAACTTCAATAAATCATTCTCGGCCGAGAAAGAATTATTGTAGCTCTTAAGAAAAAACAATATGGCGTTCGAAAAAAAAGAACTGAAGAAAAAGAGCGAAAATATATCCGAGTGGTATACGGATGTTATTCTGAAGGCTGAACTTGCAGATTATGCCCCCGTGAAAGGGTGCATGGTCATTCGTCCTTATGGTTATGCGATTTGGGAGGGTATCCAACAGTTTATGGATTCTCTCTACAAAGAACATGGAGTGCAAAATGCCTATTTCCCCCTATTTATTCCTGAAAAACTCTTAAATCGGGAAAAAGAGCACGTAGTAGGATTTGCTCCGCATATGGCAGTAGTCACCATTGCCGGAGGGGAAGAGTTGAAAGAAAAACTCATTGTAAGGCCCACTTCTGAAACCATTATGTATGAAATGTATAAAAAATGGGCACATTCCTGGCGAGATCTACCTATTCTTATCAATCAATGGAATAATGTAGTCCGATGGGAGAAGCGGACCTATCTTTTCCTCAGAACTTCTGAGTTTCTCTGGCAGGAAGGTCATTGTGCACATACGACACACAAAGAAAGTTTAGAGACAGTGTTGTGGGCATTGGGAGTGTATCAAAAGACCTACAATGAACTTTTGGGAATGTATGGAATAGCAGGTATTAAAAGTGAGACAGAGAAGTTTGCAGGAGCAAAAACTACCTATACATTTGAGACTCTTATGCCAGATGGGAAAGCGCTTCAAGCATGTACATCACACGATCTTGGGCAAAATTTCTCCAAGGCATTTGATTGGACGGTTCTAGACCAAAAAGGTGAGAAGCTACATCCCTGGCAAAACAGTTGGGGTTATTCCACACGAAGTATTGGAGGATTAATTTTATCCCATGGTGATAATGCTGGTTTAGTTCTCCCTCCTGCAATTGCTCCAATACAAGTTGTGATCATACCTATTCCGGGTTCTTCGGAGGGTGTGTTTAACTACGCTCGTCAGATAGAAGATGAACTAAGTAATATGACCTTCTCTGGTAAGCAAATCAGGTGTCTGTTAGATATAAAGGAAGGAGAAACTGCAGGTTTTAAGTTTCATAAATGGGAATTGAAAGGTGTACCATTACGGATTGAGATTGGTGAGAGGGAATTAAAAGATAAGAGACTTCAGGCATCAAGTAGAGATATTCTGCAACGAATAGAACTTAAAGTAGAGAGTGTTTCAGCATACCTAAAAGATATACAGAACAGAATGTATGAAAAACACAAGAAATTTACTGAGGATAACACACATAAAGTGGATAGCTTCACCGAGTTTAAAGACATCATGACTACAAGAAGAGGATTTATTCAAGCACTATGGTGTGAAGATAAGTTTTGTGAAGCAAAGATAAAAGAGGAAACGAAGGCATCCACCCGTTGCCTTCCCCTTGATGCAAAAGAGGAAAAAGGTGAGTGTATTTACTGTAAAAAACCCGCCTCACACCGCTGGCACTTCGCACTCTCGTATTAACCTCTTTTTCGATTATTGATTCAGTTTGTTGTCTTGTTTGGTAGTAGGTTAAGGGGTAGAATAAGCCACAATGAAAACGATCGTTACCCATATCTCTCCAGACGTGGATGCCGTTACCTCCGTCTGGCTTCTCAAGCGCTTTCTCCCCGGATGGGAGGAAGCAGATGTGGCGTTTGTTCCGGCCGGAAAAACGCTGGACAATGAGCCGCCCGACACCCATGAGGATATAGTGCATGTAGATACGGGGATGGGAATCCTTGACCACCATCAGACCGATGAAGACACATGCGCTGCAAAAAGAACCATGGAGTATATTACGGCGCAAATCTCGGCCAAAGGCCGATCGTCCGTTGGACGAAAAAATTTTCCTGATGAGGCGCTTGAGCGATTGGTCGATGTGGTAAATGATATCGATCATTTCCGGGAGGCATACTATCCCAATCCTATGGCTGATTTTTATGATTTTGGTCTCGTTGCGATTTTGGATGGATGGAAACTTATCTATAGTAATGACCATCATAAAATTGTTGAGCGAACGCTTGAAATTATGGATGGAATCTATCGAAACTTCCAAAACAAAGTCTGGGCGGAAAATGAGATCAAAGAAAGCGCAGTTGATTTTACTACCACTTGGGGAAAAGGGATGGGGATAGAAACGCTCAACGATGAGGTAGTGAGAGTGGCTCAGCGCATGGGGTACACGGTTGCAGTAAGGAAAGATCCCAAGAAAGGCTACGTGCGTATCAAAGCACTTCCAGAGTCAAAAGCCGACTTGACGTCATGTTACAATATATATAGAAAATTGGATTCCGACGCGACTTGGTTTTTACATGCCAGCAAAAGGATGGTCCTTAATGGCTCGATCAAAAATCCAGATAGTAAACCGACAAAGCTGACGCTGAGGGAGATTATTGACGTCTTGAAAAAAGTAAAAAGTTAAAAATAAAAAGTCAAAAGTACAAGTTAAAAGTCAAAACTTTTGAATTTTGAGTTGTGATTTTACCTTTTGCCTTTTGAGTTTTGAATTAACAGTATGTCAAACTGTATCTTCTGCAAAATAATAAACGGTGAAATACCATCAAAGCAAGTGTATGCTGATGAAGATGTTGTTGTATTTCATGACATTTCTCCCAAAGCACCCGTGCATGTTTTGGTAGTTCCTAAAAAACATGTAGAATCACTTCGCGAAGTAGAAGAAGCTGACACAATTATTCTTAGCAAACTTTTACTTACAGTCAAACAAGTTGGAGAAACCCTGGGTATATCAGAAAAAGGATATAAAGTGGTTGTCAATAATGGTCCCGATTCTGGACAGCTTGTATATCATCTTCATTTTCACCTATTAGGTGGATGGAAGGGCAAAGCGGGATGGGAAGTCTAAAAAATTTCTAATTTCTAATTTCTAATAAAATCCTAATTTTTTAATTTCTAATGTTTAAAACAATAACACAATGTAAAATTTCCCGCCTCATCCCGATCCATCGGGACTGATGGCGGGAGATTAAAAATTTGAAATTAAAAATTAAAAATTGTAAAAAGGGGGTGCACTAAGAAATAATATGATTTATGTAAAAGCACAGCCGGGAGATTCAACAGATTCACTGATCCGCAAATTTACAAAAAAAGTGATCGCCGAAGGACTCTTGTTGGAATTTAAAAAGAAGGAGTTTTATCAGAAACCAGCAGAAACGCGCAAAGAGGCCAAAAAAGAAATTCAAAGGAGAGATAAAGCTCGCAGACGAAGTCGCGCACGGAGAAGATGAAGCAACCCACAGTAAATATTTTTATCAAGACGGATTCACACTACCAGGTTGATAGGGCAAAAGTGAGAAAAGCCGTTTCATCCGTACTTTTGGAAAAACGCGTACGAGCCAAAGCTATTGTAAGCATCAATATCGTGGGCAATCGTCAGATGAAAAAGCTGAACGAAAAATATCGAAAAATCGACAAAACTACCGATGTACTATCATTTCCGCTCTCCGATCCGTCAGCGCCCGATACATTCGTCTACCCGCCCCACGAAGAGCTTTATTTGGGAGACATTGTAGTATGTTATCCCGTTGCGGTAGAGGATGCGGGTGAGGAAGACAAGATGGTTGATGACAAAATTGATGAGCTTATAAAACACGGTATGCTCCATCTTTTGGGATACCACCACGATTAAAAAAATTTCTAATTTCTAATGCTTAATTTCTAATCAAATCCCAATGTCCTAATTTCTAAATGTTTAAACATTAACTGTTTGAGAATTAAAAATTGATTAAAAATTTGAAATTAAAAATTAAAAATTAATAAAATGGTCTTATATCGCAAATATCGCCCACAAACTCTTTCCGATTTAGACAGCGCGACTCTTCGGGAAAGACTTACTCGGATTCTTTCCGCAACAGAGCTCCCACACGCATTCCTTTTTTGTGGACCCAAAGGTACGGGGAAGACTTCAGCCGCAAGGATCGTTGCCAAGATAATTAACTGTGAACAAAAAACTAAGAACAAAAAACCAAGAACAAAAAACAGTGAACAAATTACCACCCAAAATATAGAGCCATGCAATACCTGTGAAAGCTGTATAGCCATCACTGAGGGAAGACATTTGGATATTTTAGAGATTGATGCAGCATCAAACCGGGGCATAGATGAGATACGAGAACTGCGTGAACGCATCAGACTTGCGCCAGTTGCGGCAAAAATAAAAGTCTACATTGTGGATGAAGTGCATATGCTTACTACAGAGGCATTTAATGCACTATTGAAAACTCTTGAAGAACCACCACCGCACGCTATGTTTATTTTAGCCACCACCCAGATAGAAAAACTGCCTGATACGATCGTATCTCGATGTATCAGAATTGATTTCAGACAAGCAACACTTGAGGAGTTAATCCACTCTCTCAAACGAGTCATACAGGGAGAAAAATTGAAAATTTCAGATGACGTGCTGGCATTGATAGCGGGATTCGCAGATGGATCGTTTCGAGATGCGACCAAACTACTTGAACAGGCAATTGCAGAAGATGCTCTTTCCATTGCCAAACTATCTCTTATTTTAGGCAAAGACCAAGATGCTCCCAAACGACTCTTAGAGCTTCTCCACCAGAAGAATTCACGAGAATCCCTCGTACACCTGTGGGAACTTGCCCAAAAAGGTACCGATGCAAAAATATTGGTTTCAGACATTTTGAATATGCTTCATGAAAAACTACTATTTAATTATAAAGTAGTGCCTACAGTTGTTGATCCTCTTCCACAAATAACAGATGTGAAAGAAATTCTCTTACTCGTCAAATTATTTTCTCGTGTGTATACAGAATTAAAATACGCGAAAATCAGTTTTTTACCATTGGAAACAGCAGTGGTGGAGTGGTGCGAAGCAGGGAAATAACCCAATAACCCAATCAACAAATAACCCAATGAGCAAAACGATTATTCAAACATTTTTTCATTTTGACATTTTTGAATTTATTGGTAGTATTGGGTTATTGGTATTTATTGGGTTATTTATCCGATTGAAAGGAGGATACGATGTTTAATCCATTCAAAGCAGTTGGCGATCTCAAGTCCATGCGGGATCAAGCCATGAAAATGCAATCAGCACTCGCAGCAGAGGAAGTGGTGGTTGAAAAAGGTGGCGTTCGCGTCGTCATGAGCGGGGATCAAAAAATAAAATCACTTATGGTGGATGGTGAGGAAGCCTGGCGCGTGAAAGAAGCAATTGAGGAAGCCATTAAAAAATCCCAGCAAATTGCCGCCAAAAAACTCACAGAAATGAGTGGAGGCCTACAGGGACTATTGGGACAAGGGAAGTAAATAACCCAATAACCCAATTTCAAATAACCCAATGAATGTAACGATGAGATAATTATTCAATCATTATGTCATTTTTGCATTTATGCATTTATTGGTAGTATTGGGTTATTGGTATTTATTGGGTTATTTCTATGATTCTCGTCACCGGTTCCTTAGCATACGACCAAATCATGGACTTCCCGGGACGCTTTTCAGACCACATTGCTCCCGAGAAAGTCCACAATCTCAACGTGTCTTTTCTGGTGGACCAAATGCGCAAAGGATTTGGCGGAACAGCAGGCAACATATCCTATACGCTATCGCTTCTTGGGATCAAGTGCGCCGTAATGGGGATAGTCGGAGATGATTTTACACCCTACAAAGAGTTTCTATCTCGCCATAAAATTGACACTTCTCTTGTTAAAACCCTTCCCAATCATTACACTTCCCAGGCGTTTGGAATTACTGATGTGCGTGACAATCAGATCTGGGGCTTTCATACCGGAGCAGATGCACTCTCTGATAACCTCTCAATTTCCAACGTGCCCAAAACCATTGATTTTGGCGTCGTTGCCCCGCACAACCCCAAAGCCATGGTGAAGTTTGCCCTCGAGTATAAAAAGAAAAAAATACCGTACCTTTTTGATCCTGGTATGCAATTACCCTGGCTTTCAGGGGATGAACTCAGAAGGGCAATTTCCGGCGCAACAATTATTATAGGTAATGATTATGAGGTGGGAGTGATAGAGAAAAAAATCGGTGTCAAAAATCTTCATCTTGGCTATCGGGACAAAATAGTTGTTACCACGCTTGGGATGCATGGATCTAAAGTGAGTAAAGATGGTAAATCAGAAATGATAAAAGCCGCAAAAGTGCAAAATGCCTCGGATCCCGCCGGAGCAGGGGATGCATACAGAGCCGGATTTGTGGCAGGTTTTTTGAGAAAATTTCCCCTCAAAACGTGCGCCCAAATGGGATCGGTTGCTGCAGCATACACGGTGGAGAAATACGGCACGACGACGCATTCATTTACGATAAAGGAATTTTGTAGACGGTATCAAGAGAACTACAGAGAGAACCTCACACTATAATTCTGTAACCCTTGTTATACATTCTAGTTGGCAAGTTGAATCGCACATGCTATAGTTTGGCCATCTATGGAAATTAGATATGCGCTAAATTCAAAAGGCTGGAAATATCGCGATCCCTCCAAAATAGCCTCACATTCTCTTCATATTCAGGTGATAGCTGATTATGGCGGCGCACATTCCACAGATCATGCGTTTGACGAAGTCCGCAACCATTTTCTCCGATTTGACAAACATAGAAAAATCCGTATGATCACCGAACACCCGGTATATGCCTTTTCCACTCTAGAAACAGGTTTTTGGATAGCACAGGAAGGCCTCCATAGTGAACACAAGGATTTGGTAATTTTCTCAAATACCGCACCCCGTGGTGTTGTAAAATGGAGCGGAGAAAACATACAAGCATTTGTTTGCGGCATATTGGATAATGGTATTCCCATTTTTGCCGTGAATGCGGGATACAATCTATCATTTGTGAAGGACCGCCTGCGCGGATTATGGGTAGTACGCGTTCCCAATGTAGGGACACAATTTCGATCACGTGATTACTATCCTGAGGCAACGATGGCAATTCTTGCGGGTGATATATCTCGTATCGGAGAGTCTATTGCTCTAAAATCAATTCCTGACGTTCCCTCTTTTCGTCTTGCTTCAGTTGATGGATATGGAAACCTCAAGACGACTATCAAACGACACCATCTGAAAGACTCAATCCTTAAGTCCAGGATTTTGCGCGTGACAATCAATGGGTTTTCCCAGTTTATTTTAAATACGCTTATTCCGGGTGTGTCGGGTAAGACATACGATCTTTGTCTCGTACAGGGATCGTCAGGGGGTAAACAAGGAAATTACGTTGAATTTGTCCGCTTGCAAGCTCAGGCCGCTCGGGATTTCCGCATCGATGGACCGTGGGACGATATGCAGGAAATAAAACTTGAGCCTGTTAAATGAAAGTGGGAGATGTTCCCAGAACGAATCATTGACAAAATAAAATCATCTGGTATCCTTTAACGCATGAATAATAGTTCAATTATCACCACCTGTTGTAACTCCTTTTAATAGGGAGGTGGTTGTATATTTGGAATATGAGAGCCTCCCCAAAAAACGGGAGGTTTATTTGTTATGTAACTCTTTCCAGTCTTGATCCGCTAACTTGCGGAGAAAGAGTGGATTAGAGATACATAATCCGCCATAATGCGCTCTTTGCGGCGTGTATGAATAATACTGAAAAGCCGCAAAGTAAGCTTAGGCGGATAGATAGACGATTTTATGTATTACAACAACATTCTTGAACTCATCGGAAATACACCATTGGTGAAGATAAACAAACTCAACCCCAATCCACGGGTGACGATTCTTGCCAAACTTGAATTCTTAAATCCAGGCGGAAGCATCAAAGACAGATTGGCGCTTGCCGCAATAGAAGACGCAGAAAAGAAAAAACTTTTAAAAAAGGGTTCAACTGTTGTAGAAGCAACTTCCGGAAATACAGGAATTGGACTTTCTATGGTTTCGGCTATCAAAGGTTACAAAGCCATCTTTACGCAGCCCGACTGGATGAGCAAAGACAAAAAAAAGCTCATCGAGGCATTTGGAGCACAAGTGGTCGTGACTCCTACCGCTGTACCTATTGATGACCCCGCAAGTTACAAAAGCAAGGCCAAACGGATAGCCGAACAGAAGAAAGGATTTTTGGTCGATCAATATAGCAACCCTTCCAATCCGCGCGTTCACTACGAAACGACGGGTCCAGAAATTTGGAAGCAAACTGAGGGGAAGATCGACTTCATAGTGATAGGGATAGGAACAGGCGGGACCGCCACAGGAGTGGTGAGTTTCTTGAAAGAAAAAAATCCCAAGATCAAATTTATTGCCCCAGACCCGGTTGGCTCGATATATAGTGGTAAATTAGGTCCATTTCGCGTGGAAGGGATAGGACATATTTTTATACCCAAAAATGTTCATCTGGAAATGGTTGATCAATTTATTAGATTTGAAAGCAAAGAAGCCATTGATATGGCTAAACGCTTAACACGCGAGGAAGGCATACTAGCAGGTCCTTCATCTGGCGCTGCCATGCTGGCAGCATATAAAATCGCGCAGAGTTTGAAAGACACTAAAACAACTAAAATAATTGTTGCCGTTTTTCCAGATTCCGGTGAGCGATATTTAGAATATCTCTACGATGAGGAGTTTGAAGTTCCTATTCCCAAAAAACATGATACTAAAACAGGATTTGCCACCAATGCCATACATGCACATAGTAGGAATTATCGTGAAAAAAATAATCTCGTTCCTTCCATCTCACGCTCGGCTCTTTATACTTTCACATCGGTAGATGAGGCGGTTAAGATTTTTACCGGCAGTAACAAGGCTAAAGAAAATAGAAGTAAATATGTATATGCCAGAGGCAATCATCCCAATCAACGGCAACTTGAAGAAGTTGTGACTACTTTGGAGTCAGGAGTCGATAGTGTCGCTTTTGCCTCTGGTATGGCGGCCATAACGGCTGTTGCTCAAACTATTCTTTCCAAGGGAGATGAAGTAGTAGCTTCAAATGTGTTGTATGGAGATTCCTTTAAACTTTTTAGTATTGTTTTGGAGAAGTGGGGTATTCATACTACATTTGTTGACATAACAAATCTTACACAAGTAAAAAACGCTTTTTCTCCACGGACCAAACTATTGTTTACAGAGACACCTACCAATCCATTGTTGTCAATTGCTGATATCGAAAAACTCAGTACACTTGCTCATCAACACCACGCATTGTTTGCAGTGGATAATACATTCGCTACCCCTTACCTTCAAAAACCACTTCAGTTGGGAGCAGACATCGTTGTGGAGTCTACCACTAAATACTTATCTGGTCACTCAGATGCACTAAGTGGAATTGTCGTTTCAACCAATCAGAATTTTATTCAGAAATTGTGGGGAACACTTTTCGTAACAGGGGCAGAAATTGATCCTCAGTCTGCGTGGCTTGTACTTCGTGGAATAAAAACACTTGCTTTAAGGATGGAAAAACACTGTACAAATGCACATACCATCGCCAGATATTTAGAAAAACATCCCAAAGTAAAACTGGTTCATTACCCTGGGTTACTTTCTCATCCTCAACATGATCTGGCACGAACTCAGATGAACGGATTCGGAGGGATTGTGTCGTTTGAGGTGAAAGGAGGAGTAGAGGTCGGTAAAACATTTGTCAATAATTTGAAACTCTTTTCACTTTCTGTAAGTTTAGGAGCAGTAGAAAGTTTAGTCAATCACCCAGCCAGCATGACGCATAGCGTCATGCCCCGTGAAGAAAGACTCAAAGCCGGTATATACGATGGCCTCATCAGGCTATCGATAGGAATTGAAGACGTTGAAGATTTGATCGCTGATCTGAAACAAGCGTTTGATTACCTCTGAGACACCTTTTTTCTTCTTGTATAAATACGAAGTTCTCTGTATCCTAAAAGGAAAACTTGTCATGAAACAATACAAAATTAAAGATCTAAAATTAGCTGGCGTCGGGAAGAAAAAAATTTATTGGGCTTGGAAGCACATGCCGGTACTTGGCGCAATAGGAGAGGAGTTTGAGAAAGAGAAACCATTTAAAGGCTTGACTATTGGTGTGAGTCTTCACGTGACTAAAGAAACAGCTGTGTTAGTGCAAACTTTCCACAAAGGCGGCGCATTAGTTGCTCTGTGCGGTTGTAATCCATTGTCTACTCAAGATGACGTTGCTGCAGCATTAGCCGATGAGGGATTCAACGTCTTTGCCTGGCGTGGACAAAACCACAATCAGTATTACGCTTGTATCAATGCGGTTTTGGATTTTGAGCCGGATATTACTATAGATGATGGATGTGACCTGATAAGTTTTCTTCATCTGAAGCGAAGACAACTACTCCCCAAAATACGGGGTGGATGCGAAGAGACTGTTATGGGAGTAAACAGATTAAGAGCGATGGAAAAAGAAGGAATACTTCGGTATCCGGTGATTTCGGTAAACGATGCCTGTACGAAACATTTGTTCGATAATCGCTATGGTACAGGTCAATCAAGTCTGGATGGAATACTACGATCGACCAATATTCTTTTTGCAGGGAAAAAAGTAGTGGTTGTAGGGTACGGGTGGTGTGGAAGGGGTGTTGCGACGCGTGCGAGGGGATTGGGTTCACAAGTTATTGTTTGTGAAGTTGATCCTATCAAAGCACTCGAGTCAGTAATGGATGGGTTTACGGTCATGTCAATTGCAGAGGCGTCCAAAGTTGGGGATATATTTATTACTGTCACCAGTAATGCCGCGGTCATTTCATACGATCATATAATGACTATGAAAGAAGGTGCTATTCTTGCCAATGCCGGTCATATGGATATGGAGATTGATGTTGCTACTCTGAAGAAAAAAGCCAAAAAAGCCACTGAGATCCGGCCAAATACTCTTGAGTATTTATTAGCAAACGGAAGAAAGATCTATCTATTGGGTGAAGGGAGAATTATCAATCTAGTTGGAGCGGAAGGCCATCCGTCCGAGGTGATGGATATGAGTTTTTCTACCCAGGCACTTTCAACACAGTACATCGCTAACCATTATAAACAGATGCAGCCCAGGGTATATAACACGACGATAGAGCAAGATCAGAGGATTGCTTCATTGAAACTGAAATCGATGGGGATCACGATTGATGAGTTGACTGCCGAGCAAAAAAAGTACCTTTCCAGTTGGAAAGAAGGCACATGAAACGCTATTACCGTAGTGTTTTTTCTGCATTTTTCGTCAACATCGCGGCAGGGTGGTTTCTGACTGCGTTTCTTGTGAGAGAATTATTTCTTTTGCTGGGGAATGTCATCGGTGTTATAATTTGTTTATATTTAGCGTTGAAGTTAGAGAAGGGATTACCAAATGAATATCACTGAAATTGATCTCTCCCGTCAGATAAGCATTGCTCAAATTGCCTTCGCGCTCATGGTGATTGCCTTTGTTGTTGTCTGGCGGCTATTAGAATCTCCGCGAAAAGGCGACACTACTTCAAGAAAACGAAAAAGATCACGACAGTAAAGAAAAAGCATATGGCACCTCTAATCTTTTCGGGAAACTCCAATAAACCTCTCGCTACATCGATTGCTCAAGATCTAAATAGTACACTCTCATCCGCTGAGATCATCCGCTTTGCAGATTCTGAGTGTCGTGTACGCATAATGGAGGAAGTAGAGGGTAAAGATGTATTTGTGATCCAGTCTCTATCCAATCCTGTGGATGAGCATCTGATGGAACTTCTTCTGATGGGGGATGCAATCAAACGAGGTGAGCCCAGGAAGATGACCGCAGTTATTCCCTATCACGGATATGCCCGACAGGATCGCATCCATAGACCGGGAGAATGTCTTTCCGCTCAGTTGGTCGCCAAAATGATTGAGACCGCTGGTTTTGACAAACTGGTGACGGTTGAGCTTCACAATGAATCGATCATTGGTTTTTTCAAAATCCCCGTTGTCCATGTATCGGGATTGTCAATATTCCAACCCCACGTCAAACAAATCAAAGGAGATGTTGTGGTGATTACTCCCGATGCGGGAGCGCTGAAGCGTTCTCAGCGATTTGCAGAAGGACTTGATCTTCCCCTGGCCCTTATTGAGAAGAAGAGAGATCTTGATCAGCCCCACAAAATTGTTCATATGCGGGTCGTGGGCGACGTAAAAGACAAAACGGCAATCATTGTAGATGATGTCATTGTGACGGGAGGAACGCTGGTCAATGCCTCATATCTACTTAAAGAAAAAGGAGCCAAACAGGTAATTGCGGTCACTACTCACGCGGACTTTGTGGGTGGGGTCGACAAGATTCTGAAAGATTCACCTATCGATCAGATATGGGTGACGGATACCATTGAGATTCCCGAAGATAAGAAATTCTCAAAACTTAGTATATATCAGATCGCTCCTCTTATCGCCGAGAGCATCAAAAAACTCACCAAAGGATATAATGCATGAAGATTCTACCGGATTCTGTTGAGAAGCTTATCCAATCCTTTGAAAAACTCCCTGGGATTGGTCCCAAAACAGCCAGTCGACTTACGTTTTACCTTCTCCATGTACCCCAGCATGAACTGGATTCATTTTCTGATGCCGTGAAAAACGTACGTTTGGGGACTCTCACCTGCTCACGATGCTCCAACGTTAGCGAGACAGATCCGTGCGTAATCTGCGCTTCTCCCAATCGTGACGAAAGTATAATCTGTGTAGTAGAACAACCTATCGATGTAGTATCTGTAGAGAAGACGGGAAAATTTGACGGAGTGTATCATGTCCTACATGGATCAATTAATCCTCTATCAAACATCGGTCCAGATGAACTTACGATTGATAAACTTCTGACCCGGGTCCAATCTGATAAAATAAAAGAAATTATCTTGGCAACCAATCCTGATATGGAGGGTGAGGCGACCGCAATGTATATCAGACGGGAAATTTTAAGGCTTAATCCGCCAGCCGGCGGACAAAACTCAAATCTTAATGGATTAAAAATTACGCGCATAGCGCATGGCTTGCCGGTCGGTGCTGATATTGAGTATGCTGATGAAGTCACGTTGGGTAGGGCTATAGAGGGGAGAGACGAGTATTAATTTTTAATTTCAAATTTTAAATTTTTATTCTCCCGCCATCAGTCCCGATGGATCGGGATGAGGCGGGAAATTTTACAATGTGATTAATTTTTAAACATTAAAAATTATAAATTAGTAATTGATTAGAAATTAGAAATTAAGAATTAGAAATTTATTTGTATGCTAACAAAGGATACTTTAATGGAGCAGCTTAAGAATGTTCCTGATCCTGAACTGGGAATTTCTATTGTTGATCTGGGTCTTGTGTATGATACCAAAATTGACAAAAAAGGAAACGTAGAGGTGTTGATGACACTCACCACCATGGGATGTCCACTGTTTGATCTTATTGCAGAGCCGGTGAGAGCCCAACTGAAAAAACTTGAAGGAGTGAAAACAGTTGACGTTCAGCTGACCTTTGAACCTCCCTGGTCGCCTGATAAAATGAGTGAAGAAGCGAAAGTGAAATTGGGATTCTTTTGACCGTCTAGTTGAAAATGTCATTCCGAGGAATGAAAATGACGAGGAATCTCGCACGAATGTGCGACCTCGAACAAGTCGAGAGATCCCTCGGTCGAAATTTCGACCTCGGGATGACATGGTTAACTGAACACTAAGTGCTGATAACTGAACGCGCAACTATGTCAAAAGTAAAAAAAATAATTGGCAGTTTCCTTGAAGGAAGTGCCGAGGTGTTCAAAAAAGGGGCTCAAGAGTTGGTAGATACTGTGAGTCCGGGATCACTTATAGACTCAGCTTTGGGTACACCCAAAAAAAACGAAATTACAGATTATTTGCAAAATCTCGCTGATCCTACACTTACTGCCGAGAAACTTGCCGAAAAGGCCGCAGCTCATCAAAAAACCGATGAAGCAGAAAAAGCCAAAATTCTTGGGGAACTGTCAGGTGGACTTGCTCCTCATATGAAAACTCCCCCCAAACCAGCAGAGCAATCAGCATACGACGCGGCGTTTGAAGAAATGCTCAGATCTCAGACAGCCAAGAAACAGGGTGCACCACAAGCAGTTATGGCACCAACAGGTAAAATGCGCGGTAATCTTCGCGGTAAAAAAATAAGTGGAGGAATGGAAATTACCAACAGTGAAGGTGGAAAGAAAGATACGAAGATAGGATAGAAATAACCCAATAACCCAATCATCTAATAACCCAATCAATGAGGGAATGAATTAATGTATAAATAGTTTCATTCAATCATTTTTTCATTTATTGGTAGTATTGGGTTATTGGTATTTATTGGGTTATTTTTATGAACACAGATGTCGCCATCATAGAAGTACGAGGAGCCACAGGAGGTGACGAAGCCAAGATATGGGCTTCTGATCTTATCCGCATGTATACCAGGTATGCAAACTTTTCCGGGTGGAAAGTGGAATATATCAGTGACTTAGTAATTCGTGTGCGTGGAGCACAGGTTTTTACAAAACTCCAATATGAAGCAGGAACTCATCGCGTACAACGTATCCCCCAAACAGAACGATACGGAAGAATTCACACCTCAACTGCAACTGTGGCTGTTCTGCCCGAGATTTCCCAAACACAGGCAGTAATCCGACCTGAGGAGTTGGAATGGGAGTTTTTCCGCTCAAGTGGAAAAGGCGGACAAAATGTGAATAAGGTCTCATCTGCGGCAAGAGTAAGACACAAGCCGTCTGGACTTGTAGCCTCAGCTCAGACTGAGCGTGATCAGTTTCAAAACAGGGCTGTTGCTCTCTCTCTACTTCGTGCAAAACTTTGGGAAAAAGAGGAGTTAAGACAAGCACAAACGTTAGGCCAAGCGCGTTCTGTGATAGGTCGCGGTATGAGAGCCGAGAAAATTAGAACGTATAACTTTCCGCAGGATAGAGTGACTGATCATAGAATTGGAAAATCCTGGGCGCGGCTAGAGGATATACTGGACGGGAAAATGGGAAAGATCACAGAGACTCTGCTTGCGTCCTCGGCATAATACGTTAAAATGTTACAATGTACAATTTTCCAATGATACAATTACCGGATAAATTGTAACATTGATCATTGGAACATTGGAAAATTCTACTCGCCTGAGTTTTCACCCACGGTGATGGTGAATGTTTTGGTTTCTCCGTTTCTCCAGACCTCCACAGTCGCGCGATCCCCAACTTTTTTACCTGAGATGATTTTGGCCAGACCTCCATCTTGCTCGGTCACTTTCGCGCCATCAATTTTGGTGATGATATCCTCGATCTCAATCCCCGCGCCTTCTGCAGGCGACCCATCAACCACTTCTTGCACATACGCGCCCTCGGGAACCTCATTCAGAACCGAAAGTTCTCGCGTGATCATTCGATACTGCACGCCCAAAAACGGCCGGGAAAACTTTCCCGTTGTATTAAATTGATCAAGTGCTTCTTTCACTACATTTATAGGAAGCGCAAATCCGATATTTTGACCTTGTGATGATATGGCGGTATTGACGCCAATCACTTGTCCACCACTATTAAGAAGCGGACCACCTGAGTTCCCTGGATTGATTGCAGCATCTGTCTGTATGACGTTATCCAGTCTCTCCGCAGACCCCTCAAAGGGACTTCCGGCAGTGATCCCCCTCCCAAGACCAGATATGACGCCTACGGTGACGGTATTTCTAAACTCGCCGAGTGCGGTACCAATTGCAATTGCCATCTGCCCAACTTTCAAATTCCCTGAGTCTCCCATCGTCACGAGGGCAAGATCTGACGCACTAATCTGCAAAATGGCTAAATCGTTTGAGGGATCACGATAAATCTTGGTGACATTATGTGTCTTGTTATCTTTGGTGACTACTTTATATTTTGCGCCAGTTTCGGAAACGACATGTTTGTTGGTAACGATAAGACCATCGGCTGCAATGATAAATCCTGTACCTATATCTTGCTCAATTCTTTGGCGCTCACCTGTACGGGGCCGAAACATATTGAACGGATCAAAGGGATCGATTTCAAACATGCGACCAATTTGGCGGGACGTTTCTATAGAAACAGTGACGACTGAAGGAGATACTTTATCTACTACGTCGATAATAAGAGATTCTTCCGATAAAATTCTCACTTTGTCTTCACTAATTATGGAAGGAGCTTGGGTTTTGGGAAGCAATCCCTCTAATCCTTTTAAATCAAGTTTTAGTTGTCCGCTTCTAGCACCCAGCACCACCAAAAAAACGAGAAGAATTGCAAGAATAAAAATTCGTTTCATAATGGGTTATGTCATTCCGAGTGAAACGAGGAATCTCTCGCTCCGCCAGCTGGCGGATGCGAGATTATTCTCAAACAAGTTGAGAGATCCCTCACTGCGTTCGGGATGACACCCTACTTTAATAATTCACTGTATGCTTTTAAAAGTTGTGAATCTTTGTCCGGGCTGTTGGAATCATTCTCTATTGTAACATCAGGCGCTACTCCAGTGCCATTAATCCAGCTGCCATCGGGCAACAACCATTTTGCAGTTGTGATATGAATACCAGCTCCGGCTGAAAGCTCTTGAGCCTCCTGTATACTTCCCTTACCAAACGAAGTCTCCCCCACCAAGGATGCGCGGTCTCGAACTTTGAGGGCGCCGGCGACTATTTCTGAAGCTGAAGCCGATCCTTTGTTTATCAACACAACCATAGGAATCGTCGTAAGTCTACCGTTTTTGTCGGCTGTAAAGGTCTGTTTGGTACCATCTGCATTTTGTTGAATGGTGATAACACCATCGGCTAAAAACTCTGATGCAATTACCACCGATGACTTCAAATATCCACCTGGATTGTTGCGAAGATCAAAAATAAGTCCTTTTAGTTTATTATTTTTATAATCTGGCGAACCAATGAGAGCTTTCACTGTTTTATTCCACTCATCAGTTGTCCCATCACCGAAACGCCCTAATTTCAAATAGGCTATTCGTTCACAGTCTGCGCATGAATCTTCCTTCTCTTCGCATGTTAGCGAAGTATCCTGAAAATTACCTGAAGAATCCCTCGATTCTTGCAATTTGCATTTGACTTGTTTTACCTCCCATTCCACAGACGCAACGGTAATCTCTCCACGCTCTACTTTGATATCAGCAGTTGTTGATGCATCTCTGGGTAGAATAGTAAGAAGCACCGTACTTCCCTTGGGACCCCGTATTTTTGAAACTGTTTCAGGTAAAGTCCAATTACTAGTTTCTTTGCCATCAACTTTTACAATCCAATCACCAGGCGCAAGCCCTGCTTTTTCGGCTGGCGCTCCCTTCAATGGTGCAATAATAACAATTCTTTTTTCTTTGACACCTAACTGTGCGCCTATTCCTTCAAATTTGCCACCAAGATCTTGTTTAGCTTCTTTATTCTGCTGCGGAGGTAAAAAAACAGTATAGGGATCATCGAGAGCATTCACCATGCCCCCTACTGCTCCGTACATCATTTTTTGCTGATCGAGTGCATTTTTGTCTATATAGAATTTACTAAGCCTACCCCAAACCTCCCAAAACAAGGAGAAATCAAACGTTGCGTTGGTATTTGCCGTTGTCGAAACTTGTGCCCCTGTCACAAAAGCGGGCAACGTGTTTTTGTTTTTTCCAAATTGGTAACCACCAACAAATGCCAATAGGATGAGGGTTAAAAAAATTGTACTATTTCTAAGCGTTCTCATTTTAAGAAGTGATTATGATGGTAAATTCTTTAGGTATAAGCCAGGCTTTTTTTCCATTCAAGCTGGCAAGTTTCTTAAAAACTGATTCCTCTACACTTACCCATGGTAATTGTCCTGCCATTGACCCCTTGGCAAGGATACATCCGGAAACGCCTAAAACTTCACTTTTTATAATCGCGTCATCACTTATATGCGCACAAAGTAGAACAGATCCTAAAACATCCTCACCGACATCAAGAGCATCGGTATTTTTTCCTGATAAAAAAGTAAGTGTACCAAATGTGTCGTTTCCTTTTCCACTTTCCCCCTCAAATGAATCTCCCTCAATCTCAAGAGTAATTTCATCATCGTCAATATCTTTCACCACAGCGTCAATTGGTATACGGTACTCCCCTTTGTGTGAAGTAGCTGGCCTTACCACGACAGTACCGTGATTCAGATCAACCGACGCTATCTCCCCTGTCATCGGACTTCTAACAAAATCATGCGACCATAAGCCTTTTTTGGTTGCAACTATTTCTCCTGCTTGGATTTTTTCACCAATTGATCTGGTGAGAAAACGAAGTATTTCCTTCTCTTTCACACCAAGAAGACGGGAGATAGGGATTTCTTGAATTTGTGATGAAGAATGGGAACCAGTGTAAAGTACGGTATCTGGGGCAATTTTATCGCCTTTGGCAACACGTGGGACACTTCTTGCGGGCATGTGCAGTGTGATGGTTTTTTTCATCAGGAAGGACGGACTATAAACGGAAGAAGAGCAACAAATCGAGCCCTTTTTATGGATTGAGTGAGAGTACGCTGGTGTTTCTGGCATACTCCATTGGTAAGCCGACCAAAAATTTTCCCCCGTTCAGATATAAATTTCTTGAGCGTATCTATATCTTTATAATCTGGTAACAGAGAATTTTTGCAAAAATAACAATCTCGCGGTCTAATAATTTTCCGCCGCTGTCTTCTGATTTGTCTTTTCATAGGAGTTTATCCCGATTTAATCGGGATTAAAATGGAATATCTTCGGGAGTGATATCCTCAGTAACTGCTTTTTCAACTTTTTCTTGGCTTTTGACAGCTTCTTTTTTAGAAGGCTTTTTTGAGGCTTTTTTACTATCATCAGAAGGAGACGGCACCAAAGTCGTCGCAGCTGTCGCGGTGGAAGTGGATATTTGAGGTGATAGGGTCGTTGTTTCTGCAGTCTCAGCGGGAATAACACGCTTGGAATCCAAAATAATCATATCCTCAATAACTACTTCAGTAGAAGTACGCTGTACTCCATCTTGTCCTGTCCAGCTCCTGGTCGTAAGTCTTCCTTCTACATAGACTTTTCTGCCTTTTGCAAGAAGTTGAGAGCAAAGTTCACCTAATTTGTTCCAGGCAACAATTCGATGAAATTCTGTCTCTTCTTTGGTTTCCCCAGTCTGTGTAGTCCATGATCGGTTGGTAGCAACACCAAATGTACAAACTGCTGTTCCGGCCGGCGTATAACGCAACTCTGGATCTCGCGTGAGATTGCCAATAAGTGTAACTTTATTTAAGGATCGCGATGACATTTATTTCTCCTTTCCCGAATCTTTTTTATTCGTCTCTTTACCATGCGCTAACTGATCGGTCTTCTTAATAATCAGGTACCGAAGAATTTTTGTCGCGTGTTTAAAATTATCTCTAATAGTTTTTAGATCAGACCCTTGCGCTTCAAAAGTAAGCGTGAGGTATTTACCCTGTATATTTTTTTGTATGGGATAGGCAAAAGCTTTTATTCCAAGAGAAACGCTCGCAAGTGATTTTGGCGAAGAGAGGGATTTTTTAATTTTTTCGACAATCACGTTCTCTTCCTTATCACTAACTTGTGGCGCAAGGATTACCATCATTTCATATGCGTCATTTACCATGCACGCAAGTATAACAGATGTAGTATAAAATGGGAAGAGTATGGAGATTGTCGAACTTTTTTTTATGCTTTTAATTGCGGTTGCTCTGCTTGCATGGTCTATCGGTCTTCTGGCAAGTGTTTTCATAGGTTCACCGTTTGTCCCAACACCGTATACGATAGTTGATCAGCTACTTACTCTCACACGTGTCGGAAAGGGCGATATAGTTTACGATTTAGGCAGCGGTGATGGAAGAATTCTTATAAGCGCGGCAAAAAAAGGAGCCATGGCAATTGGATGGGAAATTAACCCAATACTTGTCGTATGGACAATTATCTCTTCACTGTTTGCGGGAGTCAAAGGTTATGTAAAAGTGAATGTCTCCGACTACAGAGGGGCTCCATTGTACGATGCAACAGTAATTGTCGTTTATTCGCTGCCTGAACGACTCTACGAGATTGAAAAAATGATAAGAAAACAATGTAAGAGGGGTACCCGCATCATCTCATATCGGTTTCCTCTTCAAACTTTTACTCCCAAACAGCAAAAAAATGGCATATATTTATATAGACTATGAAACGCAATCTTCTTCTTTTTGTCACTTTTCTTTTGGTGCTGGTAGCGTCCATTGTATTGATTTACCTAAATGGACATCGCGGGGAATCTCTGGTATACCCTGTCTCCAAAGAACAGCTGAGCCCGACACCAAAACCGCTCGCGCGATACACGATACCCGCTCTTGGCAGCACTCCTTTCTCAAAAAGCACAATAATGTTTGGGCAACTGATCGGCGAGGGTTCGCAATTTTATACCTACATGTTTTCGTTTGCGACGGGCAATAAAAAAGCGACAGGATTGGCTAATATCCCCCTTGAAACTAAAGATGCACCCATCATATTGCTCATACGCGGTTTTGTCGATCCCCCACTTTATGAACCTGGAATCGGCACTAAGCGTGTAGGAGAAGCTTTGGTCAACGCTGGATATATTACCCTAGCACCTGATTTTTTGGGGTATGGAACTTCTGATAATCCTTCGGTAAACCCCATGGAAGAACGTTTTGAAACGTATACCACCATGTTATCGCTTATTGCGGCACTGCCGACACTTCCTAACGCTATTTCCCAGCTTCCAAAGATGACGACTACGGCAGACGTCGCAAAAGTGGGTATATGGGGACATAGTAACGGCGGGAACATAGCGTTGGCGATTCTTGAAATTACCGGAAAAACCTATCCCGCGGTGCTTTGGGCACCGGTCACCAAACCGTTTCCCTACTCCATCCTCTACTACACAGATGAATACGAAGACTATGGAAAAAAGCTTCGCAAGCTAGTCGCTGATTTTGAAGACGATTACGATGTAGATGAGTATACTATCACCGGATACCTTGAATGGATTTCCGCTCCTCTTCAGATACACCAGGGAAGTGCTGATGATGCGGTACCGAAAAAGTGGTCTGACTCGTTTGTGGATACCCTAAAAAAGCTGGGTAAAGATGTAACGTACTTCACTTATCCAAATGGTGATCATAACCTGAATCCGAGCTGGGATTTGGCCGTTGGCCGTTCCATCAACTTCTACAAAAACCATTTTATCTCAAAGTAAAAGTCTTTACTTTATTTTCTGCCTCTTCCCAATCCTTCACTCGAGTGATATGTGGGGAAAGTTCTCCTTGATTCCATGGCCGATCAAGAAGAAAAACTGGTACATCCATCACTTTGGCGATTTCCAGGCTGTCCTCAATCATAACGTCAATGCCAAATCGTTCTACTACTTCTTTTTTGTAGAGAGTATCTTCCCTATGTTTTGCCTCATCATACATATCCAACGTCGTCCCTTTCGTTAGAAATCCATGGTATTCTAACCACTTTTTTGTGTCTTCTCTCATTTTTTCTGGGCGTGAAGTAATATAGTGAATGGAAAATCCCCTCCTTAACCACTTCCTGATCACATCAACTGCCCCTGAACGTGGGGGTATATTCATATGAAAAGTATCATCAAGCAATAATGTATCTATGAACGCGTAGACTTTCTCCTTTTTCACTCCCGCTTGATTTTCTAAATAGTAAAACTCATTGAGTTGTTCAAAAACTATTGATTTACCAAACGTTTTATTAAATCGAGTAAGGTAGGAAGGATATGAATCAGAAATGACGTTGTCTATGTCGATGCCGATGTTAAACTTTCTCATAGCTAAGAACTATTGAATTCCCGATGTGCAAAGCTATTTCACACCTAGTGTGGAATGTCCTTGGCACCTCGGGATGCTATCTGGGGACCTTGTGGAGAATCCTCTACAGAATAACCCTTGTTCTCGATATCTTTACGAAGTTTGTCCGCTTCGGCAAACTTTTTTTCCTTGCGCAATGTTTCTCGATCATTCACAAGTTCTTTTATTTCTAAAGGAATTTCCAAATCTGTTTTCTCTTTATGGTCCGCCAGCTGGCGGATTGTTTTCTTTAAGTTAAGTCCAAGCACCTCATCAAATAATAATAATAATTCATATTTGTCCCCTGGCGGGATGTTGCTTTTTATAGTTTCCCAAACAACCGCAAGTGCAAGCGGCGTTCCCAAGTTGTCATTTACCGATTCGGTAAATCGCAAACGAAGATCGTCTATTTTGGTAAGTTTTTCCTGTGAAAGTTGCGTGGGTGATGTATCATATCCTTCTTGTCTCAACTGTACGACAGAACTGATCAATGACGTATATGCATTGTCTGCTGCTTCAAGAGCTTTCCAGGTAAAGTTCATCTGCGTTCGATAATGGGCAGTAAGAAACAAATATCGAAGAGATAGGGGGTGATATTTTTTCTCTACTATATCTTTAAGGCGATAAAAATTCCCCAATGATTTACTCATCTTCTCACCATCCACTAAAAGATGCGACGCATGCAGCCAGTACTTCACAAACTTTTTCCCCGTGGCTGCTTCGCTCTGGGCAATTTCATTGGTATGATGTATTGGTATATGATCGACGCCACCGGTGTGAATATCAAACGTCTCACCCAAAAATTTCATGCTCATCGCAGAACACTCAATGTGCCATCCTGGAAATCCTTTCCCTTCACCCCGAGTCTGACTCGGGGCAAATGGGCTATCCCATTCCATCTGACGCTTGACGCCAGCTGGCGTCAGTTTCCAGAGGGCAAAATCGGTAGGGTGTTTTTTCCCCTCCACCATCTCTATCCGCGCACCGGCTTTTAACGTCTTTTGCAACTGTGCAAAAGATTGCCCCGTTAGCTTCCCGTAATCGGATAATTTCGAAGTGTCAAAGTACACGCCATCCCCTATCTGGTACGTATATCCTTTCTTATGTAATAGTTCGATAATTCGAATCATCGAAGTGATGTGGTCGGTAGCTTTGCAGATGATTTCGGGTTTGATGATGTTGAGTTTATTAATCATTTCCATGAAATCTTTCGTATAAAACTCAGCGATATCCCACACAGATTTTTTCTCGCGAGCTGCTCCCCGCCCGCTTCGCCGCGAGGCGAGCTCCATCTTATCCTCCCCCGTATCGCTGTCTGACGTAAGATGTCCTACGTCGGTAATGTTCATCACTCTTTTTACCTGGTAGTCATTAAATACTAGTGCTCTCTGCAAAACATCTGCAAAAATATAGGTACGAGCGTGTCCTATATGGGCAAAATCATAGACTGTCGGACCGCAGGAGTAATAGCCAACTTCCGGCGGCTTGATTGGTTTAAAGTCCTCTATTTTATGAGTGAGAGTATTATAGAGTTTAAGCATCTTTGAATAACCCAATAAATACCAATAACCCAATACTACCAATAAATGAAAAAATGATTGAATGAAACTATTTATACATTAATTCATTCCCTCATTGATTGGGTTATTAG
>Ga0213870_1000325_pt1 | contig 23714 bp, 20 predicted proteins | sample WICALVC2017_Meta_FD_160119 | JGI IMG/M metagenome (GOLD analysis project Ga0213870, IMG submission 160119) | Freshwater microbial communities from subterranean cave lake in Wind Cave National Park, South Dakota, United States - WICALVC2017 | ecosystem: Environmental > Aquatic > Deep subsurface >... | reverse complement strand
TTACCTAGATGAAAATTCCAAAATGGAGAAACAGTTAAAATACGCAGACAAAAAAGGAATTCCTTACGCGATAATTATCGGTCCGGACGAAGCCTCAAAAAACATGATAACTCTTCGCAACATGAAAACAAGAGAACAAGAAAGTGTTTCTCTAGAAAAGGCTTTTTCTAAACTTTTTTAGGCCTTATAAATCTTCCTTTGCCCCTAGTTCTTCTAGGTATTTTTACCTTTTGTGGTTTCTCAGCTTCTGGTTGATTTTGCTGTTCAAGGCTTGGAATCCCTACGCCGTATCCAGTAACAGGAGCTATATCTTGTTTACTTAGTTTTACTTCAGTAAATCCTCCGCCCTCTCCTCGTTCTCTCATATTTTTTATATTTATCTTAAACAACCGCTTTTAAATTAAAAATATCATCTCTACCAATATAGTTGATAATTAGTCTAAAACAAGTTATAATTATATTCAATTAATCTTATGAAAGCAAATATTCATCCAAAATATTTTGAGAGCGCGCAAGTTACCTGTGCCTGTGGCAATAGGTTTACTGTGGGGTCAACCCAAGAGTCTATTCGTGTTGAGTTGTGCTATAAATGCCATCCTTTTTATACTGGGGAGCAAAGATTTGTCGATACAGCGTCTCGGATTCAAAAATTCCAAGAAAAGCAATCTGTTGCGACTAAATACCAAAGTCGAATAGTTAAGAAAAAAGAGATACAAAAGCAAAAAGATACTCAACCAAAAACACTTCGCGAAATGCTAATGTCAGTAAAATGACGAACCAAAGGTGAGTCATCCTGAGGAGCGCAAAGCGACGAAGGATCCCCTCCTTGAGCAGTACTTATGAGATTCTTCACTTCGTTCAGAATGACAACAAACATATGCTAGACTATAGACAAACACAGATCTTAGAAATTGAAAAAAGGATCGAAGAGACAAGGAGCCTTCTATCAGACCCCACTCTTTCTGAGTTGGCTGCTTTGGAAATTAAGGAGCTAGAAAGCCAAAAAAGGGCTTTGGAAGAAAGTATAAAATATCAGGGTACAAAAGAAGACGACCTAGACGATCGTAATGTAATTTTAGAGGTAAAAGGCGCGGCAGGAGGTGAAGAAGCAAAGCTTTGGAAAAAAGAACTTTTGCAAATGTATTTCAAATTCGCGCAAAAAAGAGGGTTTAATGTTGAGCAAATAGATGAGAGTGTAATTAAGATATCAGATAGCAACGTATTTAAAATTTTCAAATACGAAGCAGGTGTCCATAGAGTCCAAAGAGTGCCAACCACCGAAAAAAGAGGTCGCATACACACATCAACCGCAACTGTATCGGTACTCCCAGAACTTGAGGATATTGATCTTCACATAAATCCTGATGACATACAATTTGAAGCATTTAGATCTGGTGGCCATGGAGGCCAGAACGTCAATAAAGTCTCAACTGCGGTAAGACTTACTCATAAACCAACTGGCATTGTCGTTACTGCCCAAACGGAGCGATTTCAAGCTCAAAACAGAGAAATTGCAATGGAAATGTTAAGAAGCAAACTTTGGGAAATCGAAGTTGAAAAAAGGCACGAAGAAATAGGCGCTCTTCGCGCAACCCAAGTAGGACGCGGAATGAGAGCGGAAAAAATTCGAACCTACAACTTCCCCCAGGACCGAATGACTGATCACAGAATAAACAAGTCATGGCATAATCTAGAAGAAATTCTAGATGGGAATTTAGATAGGATTATTTCAAATATTCCACACTAAGTCCTTGACAATATGGTAAAGGTGTGAAATAGTGTAGGTAATGTCCAAGGTTACACTTTTTGTAGTTACATTAGTTGTTCTTACCGCCTCGGCCGCAATCGTTGTCTGGTCATTTTTTGGATTAGGAACTAAATCTCCAGCGATCAATACATCTTCACAAACAAATAAGGAAGGGGCAAATCAAAGCACCGAAAGCAATACAATTGCTGAAAAGCACTTTACAAAATTTACAAAATTACTTCCTGTAAAACCAGGAAGCCCATCGGTAAAAACTGCAACGGTTTGGTATACATTTTCCGGAACGGTTACAGGAATCAGAAATAATGGTGAGAATATAGAACTTTTAACTGACATTACGGAACCAGGACTTCCACAGTTTCTTGTGACTCCGAAGACTCAGACCTTTTTGCTAGCGAATGGACAAAACGTAGCAACGTCTGCCGCATCCATTCAGGCAAATCAAAAAGTTGATATTTCTATGTCATATACCTTAAAACAGAACGCGTGGGATACTGTAGGGGAAGTAAAAATCCTTAATCCGTAAATGCTTCTATGTTTTTAAAGATTAGAAAATACATAAAACTTCTCGCTGGATTTTTGACTCTGTGGAGTTTATTTTCTATATTCACGATATTTCACAAAAATGTCGGTAAAGTTAATGGGAATACCGATACGGATAAAAAAGACCCTTCAATTTCTTCCGCTCAGCAAGATACAGACAATAATAGTTTTCTCTTCGTTGATTGCACCGGATTTTTCGAGTAGTTAATTAAGTACCTTCTTCAAAAGAACATTTTTGGCGTCCACAGGAAATTGGCCTACGAACTCTATCTTAAGCGGCATAAATTTTTTTTCCGAAACCAAAGTTGCAAGCGTTTTTCGAGGAGTCAAAAATAACTTTTGGCTAATTGCTGATTTTAATATATGTTTTTGTACCATTTTCTTTTTTCGTGGTTTGAGTAAAAGCGTAAGTTCTCCCAGTAAGGCGCCATTTTTTTCCACTTCGCGAACTTCGCCTCGCCATTCTTCAATTTCTTTTCCAAATGTGTGAATTACCCGATCAATCTCTGTGCGGGCGATGAGTACACCAAGGCCTTTCACATGGTCCATATTTTGTCTGCCTTCCAAAAAAAGCGTCCACTGCGCCCCACAAGCGCATGACTGCCGAATCGCGCGTGCAACATCACCCGTTCGATATCGGATAAACGATAGTTCAAGCGGAAACATTTTGGTTACTACTACTTCACCATAACCACGATCGTCAATGTTAACAATTTCCACAAGACGCTGTCTGAATGGGTGATACGCGTTGGTGCCGTACCGCACGCGCAGGAATTTGCAGCAGGTACCAATGGAATCCACCTCCGTCATGATATAGTCAATATCGATAATGACTTTTCTAAATTTTTTCCGGGTGAGGAGATCTTGCTTTTTACTGAGAAAATCTCCCGATAAAAAAACATTCTTAATGGGCCGAAATATCTTCCGGCTTTCCGGAAACGAGGAGGTAACATAGCTTACGGAGGCTGGAAACGTTACTGTGCTATCCGCATTAAATTCGGAAATAGCCTCGATCATATTACTGGTAAAACGGAACGGATTGACTACAAGCGTATCCATCACGGACCTTTCAGCATATTCGCGACGGATAGCAGCAATAACATCACGAAGGGAGATCGCTCTGCCTTGGTATAAAATGAGCATACGCTTCCATCTATCGTGGCTCTCATCGTCTATCAAGCAGTCAACATTTTTGAGAAAGAGCACCGGTCCAGTCTGTTTGCTGGTTCCTGATGTTGACTGTAGAACAAAACGCAGCGGCTCACGTTTCACTATTTTTTGAGCATCCTGCAAACGGTTTTCAAGCTGGATCTGTAAAATTTCCTCTTTTGTAATAAGGGGAAGGTGCATCCAATAATCCCAATTGAACTTTTTGGGTTCGAAGCGAAATCGGTGATTAGCAAAGTGAAGTTGCCAAAACGCAAGGTTGCTTGCTTGAGCAAGAAAATTCCTCGTCTTTTTCAATTCATAAGGCGAGGATCTATTCTTCAAAATCAGTGAATTGCTTATCGACATCTTCAGCACGAATTATGCCACCTTCAAAGATGTTTTGCAAGTCCTTTTTTGTAAGCGTTGAGGGAAGTTGATTAAAGGTAAGGTAGAAGGCTGGTTGGCGGCTGGGAATACCCAAGAAATTCGGCTTTTCTCTCAGCCGCCATACGCTTCTGTTGAAAGGGAGATAGTACAAGCTCGGATAACTTCGTCCGATCAATAGATAGTGCCACAGACTAACCCTTTTACCTGTTTTTATTCTTGCTGTTGCATTTTGAAGGTAGCTGAGATTGTGAAAGTACCCATTCCATAAAAGTAAATCAAGCAGGCTTGATTTTTGGCTCAAAACGAGTTTCTGATTCAAAAAAGGGCGTCGCTTCAGATCAATAATTGTTGCCAAATCAGGATAATATGTAAGATCAGAGGTGAAATAAAACGACGTTGCGGGTTGGTACCAATACTTGGTGCCTCTTTTAATGAGGGGTTCAAACGTAAATATATCGGCATAGAATTTGTATTTATCGGGAGAGAGCTCTATGAAGTGGTATTGATCAGCCAAAATAGCAGAAAGAGAACGTGGCGCACCACTTGCGTCTTTCACAATAGACACGAAAAATTGATGAACCGTTGGCTTTTTATCAAACTGCACAAGTTCGTAGAAAATTGGTCCCAGTAGCTCAGTAGTGATCGTACCATAGCGCTTCTCAAGATAGTACATATAATCACGGCCTTGCTCTGCCCATCTTAGTAGTTCATGGTATTGACTTGGCAAGCGCTTTTTCACGCTTTTCTGAGGTATAGGGTCGATTATGGAAGCTTTGGGAATAGGGCGTTTTGGGATCGGTTTTTGCTTACCAAAAAGTGCTCCTTGCATCAATGTGAGGAGAAGCTTGCTACGACCTTCTACTTCGTTTCGCAAAGCTTGTGCGTTGCAAAGCATAACATCAATGCAGTCGACGAAGTCAGTAAACGGTACTCGCTGGCCATAGAAATTATATGCTGTTGCTTGTGGCACTTCTACTTGCGTCTTTTTCTGCGCCACAAGGCATGCAGTACGATATGCAGATAAATCTTTTTCTAAAGAGCGGACCGTATCAAGATAGCAATGTACAAGTATTTTTGCATGATCAAAAGTAGAACTCACAAGAAACCGACGTCTGGCTTTTTCGCTTTCCAGAAAACTTCTCAGGAAGCTAAAGGGATGGAGTATCTTAGTAAGCGGATGAAAGAGAAAATTGATGCGTCCAAATGCCGTTTGATCAAGAATTTGCAATTTTTTTGTAACTTCTTCCAATTCATCAAGCGCAAGTTTTGCGTTGTCAAGGTCAAGTCCTTCGGCAGCAAAGAGTGGATCACGCAGGGTTAGCGTATAAAAATCGTTTAACAATGCTTGTTTCATACTGTTAGCTTGTTCTATTCTGAACAGGTAGAGAATAGTGGAATTTTCGTATACGTTTAAGAATAAGGCTCCATTTACTCCCACACTCGCACTCTTCAAAAATTGCTCGACCGAAAAATCCAGTGCGATATCGGATCCAGGCAACTTCCACGGGCATCATCGTAGTTGCTATAATTTCGCCATACCCGTTTTCGTCAACATCTCGTAATTCAATAAGTGCATATTTCCCGGGATGAAAAGCATCAGCCCCATGATGTCTTTGTACATACACGCAAGATCTTACAACAATAGTTATCCTTACTAAAGGATGTTGTATCATAAAATCTGCTTTGCCAAAGATCTCCTTTGTTACTTGTTCTTGTGAGCGATCTTTAAATGACTGGGTAAGTGTCACTTTTTTTATTTGCGTGTATAGTTTTTTACTATCTTTACTATCAAAGATATCGAGAAATTTTTGTAGATTTTGTGGGTCAGTAGAAAGAGAATCAAATCGTAACTCATAAAATACCTTCTTCATACGCTGATCCAGCCTTTGGGGATTAATAATAACAACATGGTGTTTCCGACCATGTGCACGGAGTGAAAGAAGTACGTGGCGGAGGTTTATTTCGAATGATTCGGTAAGTTGGATCTTCCACTGTTTCTCTTTGTCGTCTCCTAGCAGTTTCGGAATGATATCTATAAACAATAGGTTTTGTTGGTACATTTTTCTATTTAGAATGCGAAGGACAAGTCGATAGGGATTGATTTTTAGTATTGATTCAGCATCTTCAAGACGAGGTTCTATGCCAATCTTGATAAGTTCCTCTATGGAAAGGTACGGAATTGTTTTCCAATAATCCCAATTAAACTTCTTCTTATCAAAGACAAAGTTATGATTGGCAAAATGAGCTCGCCAAAATCGCAATTTACTTGTTTTTTGTAGAAAGTCTAATATATCTTTCGAGCTTCTTCGAAGCTCATCTTCTGTCTTAAGCGCAAACAAAGAATCAGTAAGCATATCCAAGTATTATTATATATTAAGTCTCATACTTCGAAGAAAACTTTTTAGAAATCCCGCAGAGAAAAAAATAATAGTTGGTAGAATAAAAGCAGTAGTATTAAAGAAGGTATGGAGATAAATATCATCAAAGTCAAAATATGAAAGAAGGATTCCTGTGCATGGTTCACAGCTAGTTTGTATATGTTGAAAAATTCTCACAGTATGTTCTATGGCATGATAACCTTGCAATAATGTACAGAAAATAACGAAGAAAAAAATTATTTTATGTTTGATAAATGTATCTCGTCGGTAAAATCCAGCAGCCCAAAATATAACTACCAGAGTTAAAAAATACATAGAATTAAAGGCAAAATGACTCCACTCAAAATCTAGAAAGAACAAGAGACCGTGCGCTCCTAAGCGCGAGATACCAAGCCACCAATGTTGATAAAATATAAAGAGATGTTCCAATAAATGGAGGAATTGATATGTTAAAGCAACCCCCAACACGAACCCGGCCCATACAGGAGGGGGGATGATACTGTTTTTACTCTTATTTATCATAAGGCAAACTATAGTAATTACTTTCTAATCAGGCTCTTGAATGATATGTAAAGTATCGATAGACAAATCATTAACAGTTTGTAGTCTACCAGATGGCCATTTTACTTCAATCGTAACTGGTGCTGTTTGTTTACCAAGTCCAAAGGTTTTTGTAAGCGAATTCTGCGAGTATAAACCCTCTGTAATGCCAATAAACTTAGCCTGTTTTCTTCCATCTTGCATGATTATAGTCACTATTGCGCCAATACCAAAAGAGTTTGATGTGTTTCCTTGCAATTTTACTTTTACAAAATGATCATCTGAGGGAGTGTTTTGAAGAATAAAAACACCAATATTATTGTTACCCTCGCTGTTTAGCGTTCCTAAAGCAAGATCTTCCCAGCCATCGTTATTAAGGTCAGAAACCCCAATCGTATAGATATCTTTTGCACCTATACATAGATCTTTTGTGTGGTCATAGAATTCACCATTTTGATTGACGTACAATTTACTTTGTCTAAATTTCAATGGATGGAGGAGCGAATCATATAATGATCGAACTGCGTTTTTTTTAGGTGGTTCTCCTGGCTCTTCGCGCCCGTTTGCAAAGATAAGATCTTGCCAGCCATCATTGTCAATATCTATTAACGCGATTCCCTCACCAAGACCGTATCGGTTTACCGATCTTTTATCATCAAAAGAAAGACTGCCGTTTTCCTGCCTCATAAAAAAGTATGCGTTACCGCGGTTATTCATGATAAGATCAAGTTTTCCTCGATCTAATATGTCACCTTGTACTACTCCTCTTCCCGCACCAAAGAAAGCGATTTTGTTCTCTGAAGAGACATCCTTGAACCGAAACTCCCCCTCGTTTTGTAAAAGAATATTTCTTCCAGACTCATTGACGATAAAAAGATCAGGAAGTATATCATAATTTATATCAGTTACTAGGGGTTGCCGAAGTTTGTATGAAATATACTGCCACGGGAGAGTTGGGGCCACATCTGCAAATCCCTTAAAGTAATCCATATAGGGAGGAACAATATAGCCAACGTCCACAAATTTTCCAGCGTCATTGCGAAATACTTGAATTTCACCAGGTATTATTAAAAACGCTTTGCTGATTTTTTTTAGTTCCCAAAAGGGGGGAATTGGATCAAACGCTGGTGCGTTTTCAGCGTAGATGCATCCTTTCTTTTCAAGAAACGTCTCAGTGGAGCCAAAAGAATCTTTTATACGAGAAGCTATAATAGGTTCTTGGTTTAGTACCTGTTCAACCTCCTCATTTCCACAGATAATTTTTTCTCTTCCCAATGTACCGATAATCTTTTTGGCATATAATAAGTTCCCCTGTGGTTTGAAATCCAATAGAAAATTGATATAGCCGCGTATAACAAGCATAAAATCTAAATCCCCATCGGCATCAAAATCCGCAAACGCGTAACTCCCTCGGATCCCCTTGCCAATAACTTTTGATAAACCGACTGTATCTGTTACATCTTCAAATGAATTCCCATTATGGTTTTGTAAAACTCTTGGTCGAAGATAAAATCCTTTGTTGAAACTTTTCGCATTCGTATCTACAACACGTTCCAAAAGAAATAAATCCAGCCAATCGTCATTGTCGTAATCGGCAAAAAAACCAGAGACAGCAGAGATTTTGTTATGCAAGAAAGTATTACTATATTCTTTTAACTCGCCACGTAAATTTTTATATATCTTCACCGGATATGAGGCAATGAGTAAATCGTCCCAGCCATCGTTATCAAAATCAGCCAATGCAAGACCATTTGTTCCAATGTTAGAGATGGTTTGTTTACTTGTAAATTTGGCATTTTCTCGACTACAGGCCAAAGGTTGAGCGCTTATTCTTCCGAAGATAACATAGCCACCCAATATGACACCTAATGGCAATAAACTAAGTGAGAATAATAAAGGAATTTTAATCCAGTAAGGCACAAAATTACGCTCTGGCGTACGTTTTTTACTTTTTGCTTGTCTTGTGATTTTGCATAAGGCTTTGAAAATTGAAATGCTCAGACTTCAACCAGCTTCCTCCAATGCAGAAGACCACAGTGATAATAATTGGCACGAGACTTCCGAATGAAGAAATAGTCGGATTTTTTACAATAGATCCATAGACAAAAAGCGGGACACCAACAAGCATGCCAAGAATAGCTCCTAAGAAGGTGAAGTTGCCCGAGAGTCTTGACCAGAACAAGGAAAGAATTGTAGGCAAGAAGAGCGCGGCACGGAATACGCCTACTACGAGAACAAGGTAGAGGATTTGAATATTGGGAATCAGTGCGATACCCATACCGACAAGAATCAAAATTACCATACTTATTCTACCAGCCATAAGTAAATCGTGATCGGAAGATCGAGGTTTTAAAAATTTATAAATATCGGTTATCCCAATCGAACTTACGGCAGAGAGAGCAGAACTCCCTGCGGCCGTAAGACCTGCAAGAACCATAGCAGTAAAAGCTACAATACCTATTGTTGGAAGAAAGTGCACAAGCACAGAAAATCCGGCAAGTTGATTTTGCGTTACAGTAACCTTAAGTGCCTGGTTTGCTGCGACATACCCAAGTAGTCCTAGTGTGATTGGTACAATAGCGAAAAGCAGGCCTCCTAACAAAAACGAACGTTTTACCACATCGCGTTTCATGGAGAAAGCTCTCTGCCATTGCTGTTGATCAATTGTTATACCTGATAGGAGAGAGATACTAATAGAAACACCAAATGTCCATGCAACTATAGGGTCAAAGAGATTGGTAAACGTACCCTTCATTCCTCCAAGACCGCCTAATACCGAAGAAAACCCACCGCTTGTACCAATGGCCCACGGTACAATGAGTATCCCTACTACCGCAAGAAACATAGCTTTGATACTATCCTCTACCAGTGAAGAGCGAATGCCTTTTAACAGACTCAACGACAGCATAATTGCCCCAAGAATGACAATGAGTACTTCCCTCTGAATTCCCGTTACTAAATTGAGCACCAACAGTGCTGCGGTTAAGTTTATAATGACTGCATAGCTTTGGGCTACAAAAATTGCAAAAGAATAAAGTAGTTCCATTCTGCGGCCGAATCTCTTGCTCATGTATTGGGGTAAGGTAAAACCCTGGGCAAAAATTTTCCTCATGCGGCTTGCTAAAAACGCAAATAGAATCAAGGCGCCTGCATTTGGTAGGGTAAACCAAAATAATCCGGGAATTCCCTGCTCGTAGGCTTTCTGAGATGAAACGAAGAAAGCTGGGGCCCATACCCAAGCAACGGCCACACTTACGGCACCAAGAAAAAAGCCAACTGTCCGCTCAGATACGAGGAATGCTGAGCTAGTAATCTTTTTTTTGAAAAACAACCTGATAGCTAAAAATGCGACGAGCCAAAATATTGTGAGGAAAATATATCCTTCGGACTGACCCAGGATACTTGCGTTTGGCATGGTATTACTATAAAATACAGAAAGAGAAAATGTCAATAGGCTCTTTGGATATGGATAACGCATTCCTCAAAAAACTACAAAGAATCATTTTGGAGGCATTTGCGAAAAAAACTAATTTCTATAGAATAAAAGCGTTGAGCCATGGGATTAAGAAAAAGGATATCGAGAAGCTTGACAAGGAAGTATTTCAAACCTTTCCCATCACAACGTTGCAGGAGCTGGCGGATACTCCCTATAGACAACGCTCCTTACAAGAAAAACCCGGTCTTAATAAGCTCGTTTTTTCAGAAGGTGCAACCCGTTATTTTCTTATTCATCGAACGCTTGAAGAAATTAGAAAAGATGCGCTACCATTAGATGGTACTCGACCTCTCGTACTCATGCAGGATGTTTATGAAGCGATTGAGCGTTGCCTATTTTTTTATGCGCACCATGTGTTACCGCTTATTGGTGAGGTGCTTAACCCCTCGGTAGTTTATGCCGCAGCACAACAATACCGGATTGACTCGCTTTATATTGATCATGATTCCATTACGAATTTTCGTGAGGGAATACTCAAGCTTAATCTGCCTCTTAAGGCAGTTACCGTCATTGATTCCTCCTTCACCGATAGCGATCTCAAATGGCCTAAGGGAATAAAAATTCACTACATTATTAGTCTTCCGGAGTTTGGGCGAGTTGCCTATGCATGCCCTGAGTCTGTTGCTCGAAAAAAGCTCGTGTGCCATCCATATGGAGATACGTTCATAGAGCCAGCGAAGCAAGCGATTCTCACAAGCGTTCGCCTACGCAGTTGTTCAATGATACGCTATCAAAGCAAGCTCACGTTCAAAGCCGTCGAGAGTCAGTGCAGCTGTGAGGAGCAATATTCATTTGTATATATCCAAAGTTAAAAGTCCAGCTCTGGCGATATTTGACCAGACGAAGTTCCAAAAAACTCCTCACGATAGACTTCGTTAACTCGCGGGAGAGAATTTAGTTTTTTCAGTTCTTCTATGCTAAGACCCTCAGCAATAAGGTTTTCATATCTCGTGTAACCGTTTCTCAAAGAGATATCTGTAAAATCTTCTTTTAGAAGAAATGTCGGCATATCAGCAATACGCCATATGCTTGAAGAGAATGTCCCAAAATATAATGAGTAGGCACTTCGATTGATGAGGAGGTAGAGCGGATCGTAAGACTTTTTCGTATTCATTAGATCATATATAAGAAATCCACTGTACGTGATTGTGCGTTGGATGAGATAGGGTAATGTGGCAAGTTTGTTCTTTTGCGAAATCTCGGTAATCTCTTGTGTCTCTTTCAGATACTTCATGAAAAGTTCCGGCATATATCGCAGGTCTGTGCAGAGGTAATCGGAGAGCCCCGGGTGGGGTCGTATGGTAATGCCCCGCTTTAGCCAAATCTTAGCTACTGGCTGATCGGGAACTTTTCTATAGTCCCGATAGTATTTTGTATTCGTAAACATTAGATTAAGAATACCTTTCTCTCCGTTTTTCGATGGTCTTCCTACAACGTAAAACGGGTAACTGTAAGTACCGCCTGTTTCGGTGAAACCAAAGCAGTCCGTTGCCGCATAGTATGGACCAAAGACTGCTACTTTATCTTTTTCAATTCCAAGCATATCTTCCGAAAGAGGTTTATAAGGGATTACAAGAATGTTATCCTTATTGACATCAGCATCATTTGTTCTTTCTTTTGTTGAGCACTCACCTTTATAAAGACATTCCTTCCGCTGTTTAACTTCTTCCTCTAAAGCCTGGGCATTTTTGCGAATGAGCAAAAAGTCGTTTAAGACGATTTTTGGCGTGGTGGCAGAACCAAGGAATAATATCTTTTTCTGTTTTCTCTCGGGGCTACGCGCTAACACAGTTTCCATTGCTTGAGCTTGTAGTTTAATAGCTTTGCTATAATTTTCTACAGTGTTTTCATACTCCTGCAAAAGCGTTTGTGCATTCTCACGTGTTTGCCTGTCGAGGAAAGAAACGGTTGCTTCGTGAACGGATGGAAGTGTTGAAAGGAATTCATCTGGCCAGAGACGCCAATCATCAGGAAAAACGTCACGATGTTTCCCAGTTTCACTCTTTCGATACATTTTATCGACGCGAAGAATCTCATCGTCCATATTTTTCAGTGATCGTACAGAATCTCTAAGATAAGAAACATCTGTATTTGGATCGTAAAAAAGGGGATCACTTTTTGTCAATTCATGAAATTTCATGAGGTTTGTCTCTCTTCGTGATTGTATGTTCTTTAAGTAAAAACCAACACTGATCAGCACAAGTAAGCTGAGTAGTATAGCAAGGGCTTTTCTGTTCTTATAGTGAATTGCTGGTTTAAGCACAAATAGTATTATACCAGGAAGTACCGACCTCTTGACAAGCGATATAAAATATGCGACATTGAAAGTAATGTCTAGAAGTACGCTTATTATAACTACAGTGGTTGTTCTTGCCGCCTCGGCGGCAATCATTGGATGGTCATTTTTTGGACTGGGAAAAGGAGGATCTTCTGTTATCCCAACCCCAGGACAAACAAAGCAAATAGGAGAGGTTACTCTAGCACAACAAGCTGGGTGTGTACCACCTGTTGTTGATAGTTCTACCCTATCATTTTTTAACAAAAATGGAAATGTCTATGGATTAATAGGGAAATTAAAAGAGATTAGAGAAACCTCTAAAACAAAAGAATTGATTACCGATATTAAAGGTCAAAATATCCCTAAATTTTTCGTTATACCACAAGCTGAATATTTCTTTAGCGACGGGGGAAAAGATACTAGGGCAACAGCGAGTGATCTAAAAGTGGATCAAAAAGTTGTTTTGTCTATCTATTGTAGTGCTACTAGTAAGAACTGGTTTGTTGCGAGAGTCCGAATAGTAACCAGTGGAGCAAATTCGTCTCAACCAACGTCTTCTCCCTCAGCAAGGTAATTTCGTCATCGCTTTACAAGACATATTTTCTGATATGGTATACTGGTGAACATGCGGTCTTATCCTAGCAGAGTTATTTTGGGCGTTCCTATTGCTGCAATTACACTTTCTGAGATTTCTCATCTTATTACAAATCTCATCGGATCAAAAAGAAAAAAAACCTTTTTTTACGTAAATGCCTACTGCCTAAATATTGCGAATAGAGATGAGAAGTATAAAAGAATTCTTCAAAAAGCATTTCTTGTCTATCCAGGAGGTTTTGGCCCTGTTTTAGCGTCAAAAATTTTAGGTCAACCGCTTCCCGAACGAACTCCAACGCCTGATTTTATATTCGATGTTTTAGCAATTGCCAAAGAAAGGAAATGGTCAATATATCTCTTGGGAGGAGAAGAGCATGTAGCCAAAAAAGCATCGGAGAAGTTGAAAGAAAAGTTTCCTAATCTTCTTATTGTTGGTTACCATAGCGGCCATTTTACAAAGAGAGAAGAGAAAGTAATAATTGGGCAGTTGAACAGCAAAAAACCAACAATTCTGCTTGTTGGAATGGGTACACCTCGCCAGGAAAAATGGATTGCAGAAAATATAGATAACGTTGATGCAAAAGTGTTCTGGGCTGTTGGAGCACTTTTTGATTTTATTTCAGGCAGGCTTAAAAGAGCTCCTTTTTGGATGCAGCGAATGGGACTTGAATGGTTATTTAGACTTTTCCAAGAACCAACTCGATTATGGAAAAGGTATCTATTGGGAAATATAGAGTTTATATATTTAGTATTGAAAGAGGCTTTAAGAAAAACTGGGCAAGAAAGATAAATAAATAAAATTTTATCCTAGCTATTCTAAAAAGTAAATATCTCATAAAGATCGTTAACGGAAACCGTCTTGAGAAATCCGCATCCCCTTGCGCCCACATGCGCTGTTTGCTATGATAACAAACAATGCTAGAATCCGCGAAACAATTACTTACGCTTGCGATAAAAACAGATAAGATTTGGCTAATTCCTATCTTATTACTACTCGTTATTCTTGCTCTTTTGATAATAAGCGCACAGATTGCTCCTGTTCCAATATTCCTTTATCCAATTATATGAGGGGTGTGATTCGTGGGATGAATATGTTTTTTATTTCGGTTATCTTGACCGCGTTTTATCTTCTCGTTATTGGTATATCCTCAATTGCAATGAAAATACTACAAGCTCTTATTTTAAAAAGGGAGCATTCCTCCTACTGGCAGGATTTCAAAAAAAATCGTTGGGATAAAAAATATTTTGAATCTGAATACTAATGTATATATTGGGCATCTCTGCTTTTTACCACGATAGCGCAGCCGCACTTATCAAAAACGGAAAGGTTATATTTGCAACCGAGGAAGAGCGTTTCACAAGAGTAAAGCACGATAATCGATTTCCATTTTCCGCAATAAAAGCCTCTCTTCTTCACGAAAAAATATCAATAAACCAAATAAATTATGTTGCCTACTATGAGAAACCCCTTCTGAAATTTGAAAGAATCTTACAAACTTTTGTTGAGACATACCCATTCTCTCTTAAGCCCTTTCTAAAAACCATACCCGAGTGGCTTGGTGATAAAATAAAAGTAAAATTTATCATACGAAAAAAGCTAGGATTTCAAGGTAAAATCTTCTTTGTCCCCCACCACCTCTCGCACGCTGCTGCTTCATTCTATCCCTCCTCCTTTCAAGAAACAGCAATTTTTACTGCCGATGCAGTTGGCGAGTATCAAACGACTACGTTGTGGCATGCCAAAGGAAAAACTATTATGCAATTAAAACGCTTGATTTTCCCTCACTCTTTGGGTCTTCTCTACTCTACTTTTACAGCCTTCCTAGGCTTTCGCGTCAATGAAGACGAATACAAAGTAATGGGACTTGCTGCATATGGGAAACCAAAGTTTGTAAGCAAAATTTATCAGATAGTAGATGTAAAAGAAGATGGATCATTTCGATTGGACATGAGTTATTTTTCCTATAGAGAAAGTTTTCGAATGTGGAGCAAAAAGTTTGAGCTTAATTTTGGAAAACCAAGAAAGCCAAGGGATGCCATAAATCAACATCACAAAGACCTAGCCTCAAGTATCCAAACTGTAACCGAAGAAATCTATTTTAAAGTACTTAATCATCTGCATAGTCTTACAAGGACTCAAAACCTCTGCGTTGGCGGAGGTGTTGCGCTTAATGCTTTAGCAAATGGAAAAATTTATGAAAAAACTCCTTTTAAGAATGTCTACATTTTTGGTGCAGCAGGAGACAGCGGTGGCGCAGTAGGAGCTGCTCTTTTCACTTATCACAAGCTGATGGGACACACAAAAAGAAATCCAATAAACTCGCTCTCTCTGGGAACTTCCTATTACAATAGCGAGACAGAAAGAATACTTAAGCAATATAAAGTTCGATATGAAAAATTTGACAACGAAGACAAACTTCTTGACACTGTTTCTTCCTTACTAAGCAAAGGGCATATCGTTGGCTGGTTCCAGGGAAGAATGGAATTTGGCCCAAGAGCTTTGGGCAACAGATCAATCCTTGCCAAACCCAACCCCACGTCTATGAAAAACAGAGTCAATAAAATAAAAATCAGAGAACTTTTTCGTCCATTTGCTGGCTCTATTCTGCAAGAAAAAGTCCACGAGTATTTTGACGTTCCAGAAAAAAACCACTTCTCCCCTTTTATGACATTTTGCTTTAAAGTAAATAAACAAAAATCAAAAGAGTTAGCGGCGATTGTTCACAAGGACGGCACCTGCAGAATTCAGACGATCAATAAGGAAAATGGCCGGTATTACCGACTTATCAAAAAATTCTATAATCTCACCAAAATTCCGTGTATCTTAAATACCAGCTTTAATCTCAAAGGAGAACCTATTGTTGAGAATCCAAAACAAGCGCTCGAAGATTTTTTAAAAACAAAAATGGAATATCTTGTTATCGGAGACTTTTTAATTTCAAGGTAAGCTGCATGGAACAAATCCATTTTGCGTCAGATAATCAAAAATCTGTTCATCAATTTGCGCATATCCTTTTGAGGTAGGATGCCCATCTGCAAAGCGATCATAATCTTCACTAATCTCATTGTAAAAATAGGTGTCTCCTCGTGCTTCTGCAAAATCTCGAAGCGCCGACATGTACTTATCTATTAGGTTAGAAAAAGTAACAAATGCTAATTTTCCCTTATAATAGTCATTTATCCTCTGTAAAGCCACCTTTTGATACTCAAGTCCTCCTTCTTTATTGAATGCTTCCGCCAATTCCTGTACAGCTTTTGTTGTCCATGGAAAGTATTCCCCCTTTTCATAAAAGTTTTTCATCAAATCTTCATCGGCAAGCATCTCTTTTCTATATTGATTAACTTTGGGACGTAAAATTTCGTTTACCTGAGAGAAATCGTGGTTCATTAAAAACCACAAAACTAAATCGGGGCTGTATTTCTGTCCTCTTGCTTTAAATCTATTAACTGAATATTCAATATCATAACCTCCAACTCCTAAATTAATTACCTCAAACTTCTTGTTAGATTTGCAAAGAGAATTGTCGTTTAGCATATCTTCTAACCTTTCTGGATAATTCTCTTTTGTATCAACATATTGTCCGTAGGTAAATGAATTGCCTATAGTCACTATACGGAAAACATCGGGATTTTTCTCTATAGAATAATCAAATCTTTCGTTAAGGCTATCTGTATTGGTAGTAATTGTGTAAGAATAATCAGGGGACAGCCATGAAGGCTTATTATTGATTATTGTATTTGGAGCTGGTTCATAGAAATATTTCAGATCTGAATCTGTATCTGGGGAAGGAAATATAACGTCATCTTTAGAAATAGGATTTATGCTAACAGTTTCTCCTAAAACCTTAGATTGATTGAGATAAATCCTTACTGCCAAAAATGCAATAACTACGAGTTCAAGAAAAACAATACAAAGCAGGATGAATTTCTTTCTCATACCTCTTTTAGTCTCCTATATTCCCCTTTTTCTGTCAATACATTGTAGGCTGCCCAAATAATTGGAAGGCGTTCGCTTGATTTCTAATTTCAGTTGATTGTGGTATAAAGGAAGAAAGTCAAAAAACATGAAGATAGCATTCATCGTTCGAAGGTTTCCAGTAATTTCTCAAACCTTTGTTTTGAATCAGGCTACTGGCCTTATGGATCTTGGACACGAGGTAGACATTTTATCATTTGAACGCGGAGACACAGGGGAAGCGCATGCGGACACTCAGAAATACGGATTACTTGCAAGAACTACGTACCTGAAGAATCCGTCGCTCACTCTTCTCGAGTGGATCCGAAGGGCATCTTTCTTACTATGTAAAATGCTTTCAGGAAACTCAGGCGCGGGACTAAGTTCGCTGAATATTTTTCGCTTTGGCCGCGAGCGATGTCGCTGAAGGTCTTATTTCGGGCAGGCTTAAAAGAGCTCCTTTTTTGGATGCAGCGAATGGGACTTGAATGGTTATTTAGACTTTTCCAAGAACCAACTCGATTATGGAAAAGGTATTTATTGGGAAATATAGAGTTTATATATTTAGTATCGAAAGAAGGTTGGAAAAATATATATAGCAATATCGTCATTTAAGGCCACTGAGTAAGGTATATTAATTTTATCTATGATTTACAATATATTTAAAGGAAAAGGTTTTCCTCAATATGTCTCTGAAATAGTTGAAAGAAAGTTTAAGAGGAAAATAATTTCTGTTGAGACATTCCCAAATGATAGTGAGTCACAGAAACACATCATACTGACAGATCGCGGATATTTAAGTTTACGATCTTCTATAAATAAAAAGACAATGCAAACCGAGAAAGCGGTTTTAGAACTATGTAAAAACCAGGGTATTCCTGTACCCTCGATTATCCTTTATGAAGAATTGCATGACAAAAGTGGAGATACTTTTACCATGGTAGAGGAAATTGCAGGAGAGCCTTTTATTACAAAAAAACTGCTTATTTTTGATTATGACCGTATATTGGCTCAGCTTGCAGAAATACTCATGAAGATTCACTCAATCCGCTTAGGTAAGTTTGGTTATCTGACACCCACTTTAGTGGGAACAAGAAATAGTTGGCATGAGTTCCTTATGCAAGATATGGATATAAAGCTTCGCACATTGAGCAAGAAAGGAATTTTCAGTCGAGTAATGATCAAGAGAATATCTAAAACACTTGATTTCAAACCGAAGAAAGCGTACCCCGTACTTTTGCATGGTCATATCTCAAAAGCAGTGGTATATGTTGATAGCAATTTACGAATCTCGAATATCATAAATTTTGTACAATCTCTTTCTGGGGATCCAAATTATGAGATGGCAGGATTTTTAGTCTATGAGGGTTTTGACCGAGCCAAAAGGCTTATCAGGCGATACCACAGCTTAGGAGGAAACGTTACGTGGGATTCAGAAGAACTCTTAAAGACGAGTGTACGAAGAGCGATTGCCTCTTTATACTGGGCGATAGAGACAAAACAGCTCGATCATATTCTTCCCCGTAGAGAGCTTGTTGTTGCGTTAATTGCGAAAAGTAAAATTTGACACGGTATATTGCTTTTCGTAAAGGCTACCCTTACGGTACGCGTGACGATAAAGGAGAAAAAGCCCTATAAGGAGAGGAAATTTCATGACATACTTATTTTTAATACAGAAATAGGTAAACGAAAATAGCTTTTTAAGAAAAACTCTTTTCCTCTGAATTCTATATTCACTGGGCCATCTCGCTGCAATTCGGGCACTCGTTCGTCCCTGGAACCAACTCTGTTTCAAAAACTCTCTCAGATTTTCTCTTTCCCAATGCAAGACGAATGCCTTAGGGTAATAGATACTCCTTTCTCCTTCTGAAAAAAGCTGATTACCAAATTCGGTATCTAAGCCTCGTTCGAGCTTTTCATCAAATGTGATATGTAATCGCTGAATGTGATCTAATTTCATTGATGAGTTTCTCGTATCACACATGAGAATCTCGAAATCTTTATTGAGAGTACCTTTTATCCATTCCCAATAGAGATCTCTATCGCCAAGCATAGCATCCCGAACCCATGTTTGGCGGTTAAATTGTGCAATAACGCTAAATATGCTATCTTTTGGAGCAGAAATGGATCTACCTTGAATAATTGCAACGGAGCCATATTTTTTATGTGCTTCGAGCATTTTTTCAACCCACGTAGGCGTTGCCTCACAATCGTCATCAAGGAAAGCAATAATTTCCCCTTCCGCTTCCTTAAGTGCTCTATTTCGGGCAAATGGGATGCCCGCCTTTTTTTCGTAGTAGTACTTTATCTTCAATTTTGTCGTAAATGAGATTGCGACCGCCTTTGTATCGTCCGAAGACCCATTATCTACTATGATTACTTCTGTTGGAAGGACTGTTTGGCTTTCAAGAGAATATAGTGCCCGGCGAAGAGATTGGGCGCGATTTCGGGTAATAATTGCTACCACGAAAGAGCGGGCCTTTTTTTGTTTGGTTACCATTGATGTTTGCGTCTTCAGTAACTTCTGGCTGAGTCCCATTTGAAAAAAAATGAGTGATAAATAATATATTGGCAACAATTGGATGATACGCAATATGTTTCCACGTGTTAAAGGATGCTGTATTAGTTCCAAGAATGGCTGCATTACTTTGGGAAGTGGTAGTCGAGAAGGTTGTTTTTCTTGCTTGAGCCATTCAATAAGTAATGAGTTAGAGCAGCCTTTTCTATACTGCTGTTTCAAATAGCTTATAAGTGTTGGTCTTTCCCAATGGTAGACAGATACTGAGGGGGAATAAATAATAGTTTCATTTGCTAAAAGTATTTGTCTTGCCATATCGATATCTTCAGAGCCGAATCTATTGAATCCATCAAGGGTTGAAAAATTAAGTTTGAGTTTTCGAAAACGTTTCAATTTAAAGGAGACGTTTTTGGTACTCATAGTGCGAATTTGACCTGTTCGATCCAGATTATTGAGGAACCACCGATCCATTCGTATTTGCTCAACAAATGCCCAAGGTGATGTGGATGGATTGCTAATGATCCTACCCTGAATAGCTAAGATTTTTGGGGTTTGCAGATGTGCCTTTATAATATTTTCACACCAATCAGGCGAAGCTTCTTCATCATCATCGATCGTAGCTATGATGTCGCCTGTCGCATTTTTAAGTGCAGTATTTCTTGCAACTCCAAATCCAAGCGTTTGCTCGTAAATATATTTTATTGGTAAATATTTTTTAATTTTCTCAATAGAAGAGTAGACCTTTTCTTTAGAAGAGTCCACAATAATTACTTCGTTTGGAATCCTTGTTTGTCTAATAATAGATTGCAGACAGCGTTTTAATAGAGTAGTTCTATCTTTTGTAATAATCATTACTGATAATCGGAATATTCTATTGGTAGAGTAATTTACTTCATGCTTTGAAGTAAATTGTAATCGCTCAAATCGATAATAATAAGAGAGTCTAGAAATAGTATAGCCAGCCATATACGTATGCTTTGCCAAAAATTTAATTATCACTATTAAAAAAGCTTTGTATCCTTGCATGTTAATAAAAAATAACATACTTGGTTTCCTTCTTCTAATACTATTCATGTCTGGCCATTTTTGAGCAAGACGAGCTTTGTGAAAACCAATAATAAATCGCTGTTTGAGATAGGCAAAAAGATTTCTGCGGGACCGAAAAAGAATTTGTGCTTGCGGATAATACACTATGCGTTGTTTTTTTGAGAGTAATTGTTTTGCAAGGTCATAATCTACAGCCCGATGTAATGTTGTATCAAATTGAATTACGTTGTCTCGTAGCAGATCTGTTTTCAATGAAACATTTTTCGTATCCAGCATATGTAATTCACTTTCGCCGCTTAAATGTACATAAATCCAGCTATGATGGGATTCTTCTTCTAGCTTGTTAAATATGTTATTTTGGTTGAAAGCTTTTGATCCTCCCTGTATTGCCGCAACCTTTGGATACTTTTTATGCGCTTTTACCATCTCTTCAACCCATGTTGGTGTTGCTTCACAATCATCATCAATAAAAGCAAGAATCTTTTCCCTTGCCTCCGTAAGTGCTCTGTTGCGAGCTGAAGATTCACCAATGACTGGTTCATATACATACTTGATAGGAAGGACATTTTTGAAGGACAATGTGATGGCTTTTGTCAGATCGTGTGAAGCATTATCAACAACAATAATCTCTTTTGGAGAAACAGATTGACGAGAGAGAGCAAATAAGCATTTCTCTAAAAGCTTATATCTATTCCTGGTGATAATAGCTACAAAAATATTTGTTTCATATTTTCTAACTGGCTTGATTGTCTTTAAGATATTAGCGTTTTTCATGCTTACAAAGCCCAATCGAAAAATATATTTATAGATCCTTCGAAAGGCCCTAAGGAAGAAACGAGCAATATATAACTGTTTTAATTCCATAGCACGTATCGTCGCAAGATAAAGCTTGTCATATTGTAAGGATGGTTTTGGAAATCCTAGAGGCCATTTAAACTCTAGCATCGCTTGCGTTTTCCCAACCTGGTAACGTTGCCAAAGAAAAGCTATTATATTATTTCTCTCCCAATGGTAGACACTTGCTTGAGGATAATACATTATGACTTGATTTTTGTGTAGTAATTGTTTTGCCATATCGACATCAGAACCTCTCTGAAACTGTTCATCAAACCTCAAATGTAATCTGTGTAAAATTGGTAGCTTGAACGATATGTTTTTTGTATCTAAGACAAGCAAATAACCATTTTTATCTGTATTTGCTTTAAGCCAAAGGTTATAAACAGTTTGCCAAAAAGTCGTAATTGTTTTTGTAGGCTTACTGATTGTTGCCCCCTGTATTGCCGCAACCTTTGGATACTTTTTATGCGCTTTTACAATTTCTTCAACCCATGTTGGTGTTGCTTCGCAATCATCATCAATAAAGGCGAGAATCTCTCCTTTTGCTTCTTTCAGCGCTCTATTTCTTGCATATGGAATACCTATTTTTGGTTCATAAATGTAGCGGATGGGAAGCATATTTCTAAACGATAATGCAACTGCTTTTGTTTTGTCTGTTGAGGCATTATCAACAACAAGAATCTCTCTAGGAAAACTAGTTTGCATAAGGAGCGATATGAAAATTCGTTTGAGCTGGCTATCTCGATTGCGAGTAATAACAACAATCGTTATATTTGCTTTTGCTAAATAAGTGTTTTTTAAGCCAGTCTTTTTAACGAATAATTTCTTATTTTCGCTGGCATAACCCATACGCCACATAGCTTCAGAAAATATCAAAACAAATTGAAGTATCGCTCTGCGAATAAAAAAAAGATTATCTGTCATATTTTTCAAAGCCAGTTTATAAAGAGAAGTATTTTCTAAAGAAGGTTTCGGAAAAAATGATTCTGGCCACTTACGTTCTAACCGACCCTGCATTGCTCCATTAACATATTTTTCTTTTAAGAAGCTAAAGAAATTATCTCTTGCCCAATGATGAATGATAATTTTCGCTTCAAAAAGGATTATTTGATTATTCGCAAGAATTTGTTTTGCAAAATCTTGATCTTCGCCTCGCGGGAATGAATGATCAAATTGTATATCAAGATCATCAATAATGCTCTTTTTGAAAGATACGTTTTGTGTTTCAAAGGTAAGTAGCTGCTTACTATTTGTTGTATTTTTTTTAATCCATACAGTATTAAGATGTTGCCAAATAATTGAGAACGGACTGTTTTTTGGCTCCGCTATTGATTTACCTAAAATTGCCGCAACCTTTGGATACTTTTTATGCGCTTTTACAATTTCTTCAATCCATGTTGGTGTTGCTTCACAATCATCATCGATAAAGGCAAGAATCTTTCCCTTTGCTTCTTTCAGCGCTCTATTTCTTGCATATGGAATACCTACTTGCAACTCAACAATGTATCGAACTGGAAGTATTTTGCCAAAGGAGAGAGCAACTTTTTTTGTTTGATCAGTTGACCCCTTATCGATAACAAGCACCTCTTCTGGGAAGACCGCTTGTTTGGAAAGGGAAGAGAGACAGGTATGTAGCAATTTAGCCCGATTCCGTGTAACGATAGCAACAGAGACAGTCTTATCTATCATACTATGCGTTGATTATTCTCTATGTTGATACTACTCCTCATTTGCCGGGTAAGCAAAGCCCAATCAGCGCTATCTATGCAACGAAAAGCCAAAAGAGCTATAAAAAAGATAAGCGGGAAGGATAGTATAGATACTCCAAAATCTAAAGGAAGTACAAAACTATAAATGAAATAAAAAAACACTCCCACAAGTAAGGTTTTTATACTCTTGGCAGATATAAAGTTTACCCCCGTTTTTGTATATGTCAAGATAGATTTTATCAATACCTCAAGGATTGATATTATTAGTAAGACAGACGCCACACCAACGAGACCGTAGATTGGAGTAATAAAAATAAGCAATGGGATTGCTGCAATTGAAATAAGGACATTAATTTTCATATTTTCTTTAGATTTTTTACAAACGATCAAAGTTTGTCCAGCCATCCAGGCAATTATTCGTAAGAAGAAGGCTATAGAAAATAGTTGAAGCGTCAATGGATCAACGCGCATATGTATTTGTATGACGTTATTTACTATCTCCTGTGGATAAAGCATAA
>Ga0213870_1000324_pt1 | contig 23730 bp, 24 predicted proteins | sample WICALVC2017_Meta_FD_160119 | JGI IMG/M metagenome (GOLD analysis project Ga0213870, IMG submission 160119) | Freshwater microbial communities from subterranean cave lake in Wind Cave National Park, South Dakota, United States - WICALVC2017 | ecosystem: Environmental > Aquatic > Deep subsurface >... | reverse complement strand
AAATTTAGTTTTCCAAAATTCTGGCGCCCTTTTAATCCCCTTTTGTTTCATTATTTTTCTATAGTACAATCCAGGTGAAAAATATTCTAACTTCAATCTTCTAGCAAGAACCTTGCCTACAGTCGATGTACCTGATCCTGGTGGACCAGATAGAGCAATTACAAGTTTTTTCATAAGAAAGTATTGCATAAAAGAAAAGATAACAATTAACCCATGAGCTTTATCTCTATCCTGATACCAGTAGGGATATTTACACGCATTATTTGTCTAAGTGCCCTGTCGTCAGCCTGAACATCTAATACCCTCTTATGAATACGCATTTCCCACTTTTCCCAAGTTGCGTTACCATGACCCGTACCATGAATGGCTGGATTAGATTTCCTAATTCCAAACTCCACTGGGGGTCTTTAGAGTTGTAATTTTCATCTTTTTAGTTGGTAACGGAATTGGCCCATGATAGTCTATACCGAACTTTTTCGCAATTTCCCTGATCTCATTTGATATAGTGTCCAACTCTTTGGGATCTTTCCCACTGAGTTTTATTCTCGCTACTTGCATACTCTTTTAATTATTCGAAAGGATTTAAATGTTTTTAGTTCTCAATAACAAAGAAAAGGTATGAAAGTCAATTCTTACAAGTCTTTCGTTAGAGCGTTTGGTAAGACAACAAAAATTAAAAAGCAAGTGACCAAGGTTGTGGACATGAATGAATTTTGTCCTCATAAAAATTTAGATTTTGGTCATAAGAAATATTGTGGAATTTGCAACAAGATTTATTGGAGATATTTACAAAGAATGAGAGAAGGATTAAAGAAATTTGATAAAAAGCTGTAATTAGTTCGCTTTAACTACATCCAAAACTACGCCAGCTGCAACCGTCATTCCCATATCTCTGATAGCAAATCTTGCCATTTGTGGAAATTCCGATTGTTTTTCAATAACCATAGGCTTTAATGGTTTCACTCTGATTATTGCCGCATCACCAGTTTTTATAAAGTCGGGCTTTTCTTGAGATCTCGCCATGGTTTTTGGATCTACTTTTGCAACTATCTCTTCGATCGTGCACGCTACCGCTGCCGTATGCGCATGAAATACAGGCGTATACCCCGCAGTTACCACAGTGGGATGTTGCAAAACAATTATCTGTGCTGTGAATTCAGAGACAACCGTCGGTGGATTATTAGGATGTCCTATAACATCACCTTTCTTTATCTGTGATTTGTCCACTCCCCTGACATTAAACCCTACATTGTCACCAGGAACAGCTTGATGCAATTGCTGATGGTGGATTTCTATCGATTTCACTTCACCAGTTACATGCGCAGGCTCAAAAATAATTGTATCATTTACCCTCATGATACCTGTTTCCACTCTCCCAACAGGCACAGTTCCAACGCCAGTAATAGAATAAACATCTTGTACAGGCAATCTTAACGGCTTGCCTACAGGCTTCTCAGGTTCTTTTATATATTGGTCCAACGCTTCAACCAAGCTCGGTCCATTATACCATGCCATCTTGTCGGATTTCTTTGTTATGTTCTCCCCTAAATATGCCGATACAGGGATGAACGGTATTTCCGCAACTTTGTACCCAATTCCCTGCAGAAGTTTAGTTGCCTCAGTTTTTACCTCATCAAATCTTTTTTGGTCGTAGCTCGCTGCATCCATTTTATTCAAAACAACAAGCAACTGATTTATTCCAAGTACCTTCAACAGCCAAGCATGCTCTTTTGTCTGTTCTTGTATGCCTTCACCTGGTTTTGCCGAAATTACGAAAATAGAAGCATCAGCTTGTGAAGCACCTGTGATCATGTTTTTGACGAAATCCCTGTGACCTGGAGCATCGATAAGAGTAAAAAACCATTTCTGGGTCTCGAACGGTCTGTGCATGATATCAATTGTCAACCCTCTTTCTCTTTCTTCCTTTACCCTATCCATTACAAAGGCGAATTCAAATGTTTCTTTCTTAAGCTCAGTAGCAAGTTCTTTCAATTTCCTAAGTTCTTCGTCTCTAATAGCACCTGTATCGTACAAGAGCCTGCCGACTAGGGTAGACTTTCCTGCATCTACGTGTCCACTAGTAATTATGTTAATGTGCGGTTTGTTCGGCATTCGTTCACCAATTTTACTTAATCTAATTTATCAGATAGATTTAAATAATTTCTTAAACTTCCGGTTGCGGTATATCCTCAGGCAAACCTTTCCTCTTTCTAATAGCTTTCACAGTCGATTCAAACAATTCCTTCGGCACCCTTTCAAACTTAGTCTCTACGAGCGAATAAAATCCTCTTCCACTTGTCGCAGATTTCAATGTCGCATCAAATCCAAACATCTCGCTAACAGGCAATTTCGCAGTGATAACAGATGCTCCTCTTTCTTCTTTCATGTCAATAATCTGCCCTCTTCTATTCTCAACTTCCCTGATAGATTCTCCAATCAGTTCACTTGGTATATCGATTCTGATAATTTGTTTCGGTTCCAATAGTTGCGCGCCAGCCGACAGCATGGCCTGTCTTATAGCCCATCTAAGCGCCGGTCTAATCTGCCCTTCACCTCTGTGAACAGGGTCTTCGTGCAGTTCAGCATCTTCTAATTTCACTTTTAATTTTGTACACGGCTCCTTTGTCAACGGCCCCTCATCCATCACATCTTTAAATGCATCCTTGACCATCTCGATAACCTCGTTAAGAAACTGAATGCCTTTGGTAACATCAAGCAAAACACTTTTATTGTGCATTATCTGTATACTCTTGGCTTCATCATAGTCCATTCCAAACCGTTTAAACTTCTGGAACAACTCAACGTTTTTCCTTTTAATTTCACCTTCACTCGGCAGTTCACCGTCTAACATAGCCTGGTATACACCATCTTCCAATGGTTCAACTTGTATGTCCATTTTGTTGTGTTTGTTCGGCGACTTTCCTTCAATTTCAGGAGATTTTTCAAGAATCGTCTCGCGATAAACAACAATAGGCTTTGACATTTCAACATCTATCCCCAAATCCCTCAGTTTGTGTTCGACTTTAATTTCTAAATGTAACTCACCCAAACCTGAAACAAGATACTCGCCAGTTTCCTGATTGATTTTAACAATTAACGTCGGATCTTCTCGTCCCAATCTCTTCAAAGTATCTACAAGCTTTGGTAATTCCATAGGATTCTTAGGCTCGATGGATTTTGTGACAACAGGTTCGAACAAATGCTTGATCTCTTCAAATGGTTCAATTACCTTTCCAGCTTCTGTTACTGTCTCACCTGTGAATGCGTCCGGTATACCAACTATCCCAATAACATTGCCTGCAGGGATTTCGTCTACCGGTATCCTCTGTATTCCTTTGTAAACAACAACTTGCTGCAGTTTTTCTTGTTTATGCATTGTCAACAGTTGAACATCCTTACCTTTGAAAATTTTTCCAGAAAATATTCTTCCTGTAGCAACAAAACCAACATGTGGATCAGGGACCATTTTTGTTATTATCATCGCTAATGTTCCGTCAGGATTGCATGCGAGCATATCCTTGCCAACATTAGAATCCAAATCACCTTTCCAAATCTTTTCGATTCTATATTTCTGCGCTTCCACAGGATTTGGCAGATGCGTTATGATCATGTCAAGAACAACTTTGTGCATTGGGGCTCTCTTTGAAAGCTCGTTTTCCTTCTCCTGAAGTGTCAAGTCAATTATATCTTTGAACGTAATTCCAGTTTTTTTCATGTAAGGAATTGATATAGCCCATTTACGGTAGGCGCTCCCCATTGTAACTGAACCGTCCATTACATTTACTAACCATTTCTGTTTGTATTCTTCTGGAGCATATTTTTGTATGTAAAAGTTAACATCACGGATAACTTCCTCGAATCTCTTTATCATCTGTTCTGGTGTCAGCTTCAATTCACGGATAAATCTGTCTACTTTATTGATAAATAACACTGGCTTTACATACTCTCTAAGAGCTTGTCTCAGAACAGTTTCCGTTTGTGGCATTATTCCTTCAACCGGATCAACTAGTACTATGGTGCCATCAACAGCGCGCATAGCTCTTGTTACGTCACCCCCGAAGTCTTTCCACATCAAAAGGAATTACCTAATTGATTACGTGGCCGGGCGTGTCAACTAAGTTTATGAGATAGTCTTGTCCTTCAAACTCGTGGACCATGCTCACGTTTGCGCCATAGACAGTTAATTCTCTCTTCCTTTCTTCCGGATCGAACCAAGTTACCATGGCTTTCAGTTAAGATATTTACCGGCCATTTCCTCGGCGATCATACCCGCGCCTGCCATCAAGTTATCTGTTAAAGTTGTCTTGCCATGATGAACAAGCCCGTAGGTATAGCAATAACTAAACCTATTGCGAGGATGTGGCAATATTTCTAATTCTTGAAGGATCTTTCATTGCTTCCATTATCCTTTCTGTCATTTCTTTCTTCGCTATTTTCATTCACCTCCGTCAATTGTTTTAGATTAGGATTTATGTACCAAACTTTATAAGAGTTATTAGTTTCAGACTTTTATCTCCCCTTCAATCTAATCATTATATTTCCACCCAATTCCTGAGGTAATTCTTTTATTATTTCTATCCCTTCTCCTGGATATCCATGTTCTGTTGTGGTTACATACTTATGTACTGTAGCCCTTGGTTCTTTTATCATTCTCGCTAATTTGTTGCTCCATATTCCTTCTGGATGCCTAATTAATTCTTTTAATATTTTTTTGACAAGTTCTGGCCGTTTCGGTCCTTTAGTTCCTACCATATCGTAGACACCTATCCACAGTATGGAATTTGTTATTTATAAAGATTTCTACACGTAAACATATATATCATAGACACCTGTCCACGAAATGAAAAGCTTAGGTAAATTAGACACGTGTCTATTTAAAGATTTTTGTAATGAGAAATACACACCCCACAAATTAAGAATTTTAACTGAGTTAAAAATCGGATACGCCTTCTATTTAGTTCCAATTAGAAACTGAACCCCTCTATATCTTTTGTTAATTGCTTTAACTTTAAAACCAACTTGTTCCATGAAGATAGGAATTTTCCCTTCCAAATTATCTTGTATATATCTCCCTTCAGCAAAAAATTCATCAAAAATCTTCTCAAAGAATAGAATGATTTTCCATAAAGTATTTTTAGGCTTACCAAAATCGGCTATTACAACTTTACCGTTCGGCTTTAGGCATCTATACATTTCTCTTAAAGTACTTATTTTAATTTTTGTTGGTAAATGGTGCAAAACTAGAACACTCGTAACAACATCAAATTTATAATTCCCAAATGGCAACTTTTCCCCGTAAGCTCTTTTTAATTCAACAAAAACTCTAGCTCTGGCTATCTTCTTTTTTGCAAGATCAAGAACAGTTTTATCCGGGTCAATTCCTACAACTTTAGAATTAGGATGCATTTCTTTTGCCACAAGTATTAAATCTCCTGTACCACAACCAATATCCAAGATAGATTTCCCATCTTTAATTTTCGCAAGTTTTAATACTTTTCTTTTGAAGTTTTTACCAAAACCAATAAGTTCTGTTATAGGATCGTAGAAGCTTGTCAAAAAATTAAAACCAAACGCTGGAATGAGTTTATATTTCATATCAAAATTTTTACCTCGCCCCTTCAGCTTCCTTCTCCAACCGTTCCCTCTCCTTTATCGCATCGCTCTTCTGATTGTCGTTATTATACGTTGCAATTATCTCATTCGTAAGCGCATCAACAATAGTTTCCTTCTTGCCAAAAGCTTTCTTGTATGCAGCCTGCGCAATAATTCTCAACCCAGCATCAACTCTTCTCTGCGGAGATGTGATAACAGCCCGCCTAATAATTATTCCACCAACCTGATATCCTGCAATCTCCTCCCTTACCGCAGCATTTTCTATAGCCCTGACAAGAACCTCCACAGGATTCTTTTGCAACTTTTCATAAATCTTATCAAAGGCCTTCCTGACAATATTAAACGTTGTTATATACCTCCCAACAACTCTCCCAGAAGTTAAAAAATGCTTCCTGCTCTTATGCCCCGGCACCATCATCTTTGTTATCAGTCTCTCAACAATGTTCATCTTCGATTTGTAAAACTGTTGTTTAGACAGTCTACCAGAACTTTTAGGAAACAGGGACGGCGCAATAGTGATGTAGTTTCTTAATCCCGGATCATTCACAGTCAATCCACTAACATCCCATTTGTTAAAAATTTTCATATCCACTCAATCACCTTGCAGGCTTCTGTTTCCTTCCAGCCAGAATTTCTTCCAGGTCAACACCATTTACAGCAACAACTTTATACTTCAACCCCCACATACTGCCGACAGAACCTCCCTGCGATCCACCAACACCAACTATAGTCACTTCATCATGTTCGTTTATCTGGTCAATCGCCTTATTACCAGGAACAAATGCAGTAACTTGTGTATTATTCTTAATCAACTGAACTCTAACAGCCTTTACCAGCCCAGAAGAAGGCTGTTTTTGTTCGACAGTCCTTTTACTTATGACAAGTGCACGTGCTTGTGGAGCTCCTCCAAGAGCCTCATCTTTCCATAATTTCTTCACTTTTCTTGTGTATGTAATCTTCTTCCATCTAAATTTTTTTCTAGTTTTATGTAGTTTTCTACCTGCGAATTCTCCTGGCATGTTTCACCTTACTGTTATCTTGCGTATATCATGATTTCTCTGTAACAATTCTTTATAAACCTTTAAATTTTTCCCATCCCTACCAATTACTGTAGCTTTATACCTTTTACCAACGCGCACTTCCACTACGTTTCTTCCATCTTCTGTTTTTAATTTTAAAGAAGTAATTTGTGGTATTAGGTTTCTTGTAAACTTCTCAATATTCTCAGAGAATTCAAAAATTTTAACATCCTTTTTAATTAGCTTTTCTGTATTCTTCACAGTACTACCATTTTTTCCAATAGCCTTTCCAACTTCCCCCTCATCAATAACAAAGTAAACAACACCATTCTCATAATCAACCAGACAATCCCTAACACCTGCACCAGTTAAATTCTCAAAAAGTGTTATCAATCTTATCGTTTCTGTATCTAGTGTTATTGGCATGTTATCATTTAATTATTATTGTTGTCACAGGAAAAGGTTTACCACAAACAATTCCCAACTCTTTGCTTGTCCCATCAAATACTTCAAACTTTGTCTTTGAAACTTTTGCATTATGTTCAAGCTCTTGTCTGATGCTGACTGGTAAATTATTTGCCACAATAATCATTTTAGGTGTATTTGCTTTTATATAACTAACTGATTCGTTATGTCCGGTAATTACTTTATTTAATTTTATTGCCGACTGTATGTCTTCTACTAATGTCATTTTTTATCTACTCAAGTTAATCGTAAAAAGAATTTAAATAGTTATTTTAATTTATTTTTCTTCATCTGGTCTAACAATCAGTTCGAACATTCCAGTACCAGCAGGCACTACTTGCCCTACCATCACATTTTCAAAAATACCTTGCAAGTTGTCAACTTCATTTCTTATCGATGCACGCACAAGATGTTTTATAGTTTCCTCAAATGCAGCTCTCGACAAAATTGATGTCTTAGCTCCGGCAACACCATATCTTCCAATAGAATTTACTTCCCCGCCAAATGTCATCATATCAGCAACCAACATTACATATCTAACATCAATATCCAACGCCTGCTCCTGCATTGTTTTCAACGCTTCTCTAATAATTACATTTCTAGCAGCCTCAATTCCAAATACAGTAGCAGTTTCGTGTATATTATTAGTATAAGTTCTCTTGTCATCAATCTCTCTGATATTCAAAGTATCTTTTAAATTGGTACCTATCGTGTTTATTATCCAATCTTCCCCCTCCTTTCTGACTATAGCATTCCTGACCCCCTTAATTCCACCAACTTGGAGACCAAGAATCTTTTCCTTCATCTTTTGCAATTCTTTTACATTCTCCGTCTTCGCTACAACAACAACTTTATCCTCCTTGCTCTTGGTGCTCACATTTTTTAAATTTTCTTTTACAGTCTTTGCAACCGCTTCAATTCTTCTTTTATCCATTATTTCTATTTCAACAGAATTCTCGTTTAAATTCAAGGAGATTCTTCTTGTTATATTAAGCACTTTTCTTTCAACCAAATTTTCTGCCAGTCTCGCCGCTTCGTTTGCATTGTTGAATTCTTTTTTCAGATAAATAGTCATCATTGGTGTTTCAGGTTCTTTCTTCGCATCGAAAATTTCTATCAACCTCGGCAGTCCGTAAGTAACTCTTATGCCTGCAGTACCAGCAAAGTGATACGTACGCATGGTCATCTGTGTTGAAGGTTCAGATATACTCTGTGCAGCAATAATCCCAATGCTTTCTCCAGGTTCGAACTTTCCCCGTTGATAATCTTTTTTAACTTCTTCTCTCAAGTTTTCCTTCTTTTCTTTACTTAGTCTCTGATCTTTACTAATCTCTTCTATTTCATCCAACAATTTGCTAGGTAATTCCATTTCAGAGTCTGCTTGCGATTGTTCTGACATCTACACCAACCTTTTCAATTTTTGAGGGATCTAACCCATCTTCACCAGGGAGGAATTGTATAATTCTATTTGCACTATCCCTTACAGTTCCATCATATTCGACCTTCAAATCTTGCAGAGCACCTACAAGTCTTCTTTCCATATATCCACTATGTCTAGTTTTCAATGACTTGTCCATCAACGACTCTCTGCTATTTATTGCGTCAAAGAAAAATTCAAACGGAGTCACGCCATCCTTAAATCCTCTACTGACAAATCCTGTAGCTTCTAAGCTCGCAGTACCTTTCTTGAAATGAGGAAATGTTCTTTGGTAGTAACCTCTTTCTATTCTCTCACCCATTACCATCTCTTGTCCAACCATAGCCGCAGTCTGGACCATATTAACTAACGACCCTCTCGCACCACTTTTAACCATCGCTAGCGTAGGGTTGTCTTTCACGTGCCTTTCTAGAACTTTCTGCACATCATTCAAACCATTTCTCAAAATAGTTTTTATCATATGATTAAGACTTTCCTTTGGTGACCTACCAACCAACAGTTTCAGCTCTCCCCTCTCATATTGTTTGTTTATTTCTTCGACAGTTTTCCTAATCTTCTCAATAACTTCTCTTATTTCCCGCCTTGCAACATCAGGCAAGTCTTGGTCGGATATACTTATCGAAAACCCAGTCTTCATCAAGAACTCTATAGCAAGTCTTGTCACATTATAAATGAATTTTTTGGTGAACTCGCCACCGTACATTTTTTCAATTTTATCAATCAATTTCCCAGTTTCTGAACCCACAGCAACCTTGTCAATAACACCTTTAACCAACTTACCGTTTTCTATTACAACAAAATCACCTGAGTTAGATCTGAATTCAATTGAAAGATCTTTCGGTAAGAATAAACTGAATACTTCTTTGCCGCTCAAACTTTCCTTTTCGGGCAATTGCACTTTATCATCAACAGCTCTAGTCAATTGAGTGAATTCTTTTCTAGATAGCTTGGTATCATCCTGCGTCAAAAGATACAAGCCAGTGATATGATCACGAATAGCTCCTATAACAGGACCTGAAAATCTAGGACTCCTAATATTTTTCGGTACCATCATCAAATTTTCTGCTTCGACTTTTGCTTCCTCTGTCTGCGGAACATGGAGGTTCATTTCATCACCATCAAAATCTGCATTGTACGGTGTTGTCACACTCAAGTTCATCCTGAATGTTTTGAACGGCATAACTTTAACTCTATGGCCCATCAAACTCATCCTATGCAAACTTGGTTGTCTATTAAATAGAACAACATCATTATTTTGCAAGTGCCTCTCTACAGTATACCCTGGAACAATTTCATTAGCAATTTCTTCTTTATTGAGTTCAGTTATTTTTTTCCTTCTACCATCAGGTCTTATGACATAATTAGCACCTGGCCAAATTTCAGACCCATTCAGAACGAGTTTCTTTATATTATCTATGTTAGTTTCGTTCACCTTCACAGGCGTTGTCAACTCCTTCGCAATAACTTCAGGCACGCCAACCTCATCTAGGTCAATCTTAGGATCTGGAGATATGACTGTTCGCGCAGAGAAATTTACTCTTTTACCTGCCAAGTTTCCTCTGAACCTGCCTTCTTTTGTTTTCAACCTCTGCGATAATGTTTTTAGAATTCTTCCTGACCTGTGCCTTGCAGGAGGCACTCCTGATAATTCATTATCGAAGTAAGTTGATATGTGATACTGCAAAAGTTCCCACAAGTCTTCTATGATAAAATCTGGCGCGCCAAGGTCTATATTCTCCTTCAGCCTGTCATTAATCCTTACTATGTCAACGAGTTTATGTGTCAAGTCGTCCTCGCTTCTTTCACCAGTTTCCAATGTTATTGATGGTCTCACGGTTACTGGCGGTATCGGAAGTAAAGTTAGAAGAAGCCACTCAGGTCTTGCCTTCAACCCAACTAAAGTCAAATCTTCCTCAGATACTTTTTCCAACCTTTCCCTAATGGCAGAGGCAGTTAATGTTTCTGCACCCTCAACAGATGTATACGGTTTGATAAGTTTCAATTTCTTTTGTTCTGTGTTACAATAAGGGCATTTCTTTTTTGATAAAGTCACAAGTTCTTTGAAGCTGAGTTTTTTACCCTTTATTTTCTCCATATCTTTCGGGTCGACTAGAACTCTGCTACATTTTCTGCAAAATATTTTGAGAAGAGCAAAAATAATTTTTGAATAGTGTACATGTATAACAGGTCGCGTTAATTCCAAATAACCAAAATGCCCGTAACATTCACCAACAGTCCCACCACATGTTCTGCATCTTACCCCGGGATCTATAACCCCTAATCTCGGATCCATAAGTCCCCCCTCAATTGGATAACCTTCTTGGTCATAAAGTTCAGTTTTTGTTATCTTAGCTGTCGCCATGTTCTTTACCATGTCAGGGGACACTATCCCAAATTCTATCTTTTCAACTTTCATTTTTCTCCCACCACTACCTTAGGGTATATCAACATGCTCTTCAACTCATCCAACATAAGCTTGAATGCATAGCTTATCTGGACGTCGTTTATCTTTGATTCACCGTCAATCGGGCAGACCTTTTTATTTTTAATCCTATCCTGCATCGCGGCTAACCCGCATACTGAACATATGGATACAGTAGCTTTATCTGAATCAAATCTCTCTTTCAATACCAGCGATGCACCATGTGCAATCAAGCAATCCTTCTCCATCTCACCAAGTCTAAGTCCACCTTCCTTGCTTCTGCCTTCTGTAGGTTGTTTCGTCAGCAGGGTGACAGGACCACGTGATCTAGCGTGTATCTTGTTCGACACAAGATGATCAAGCTTCTGGTAGAACGCAGAGCCAATGAAAATCTGGCTCTCAAATCTTTTCCCAGTTCTACCATCATACATAACCTCTTCGCCATCATTCCTAAACCCATTACTCACCAACATATCACGTAATTCCTTTTCTGGCACAGGACTGAACGCATGAGAAATGGTATAGTTACCTGTAATAGCTGCAACCTTTCCTGCAATAATCTCCAGCAATTGACCCATGGTCATTCTTGATGGGATACCATGGGGATTAAAAATTATATCAGGTACGATACCGCTTTCAGTAAATGGCATGTCCTCAGGCGGGACAATTAATGCTATAACACCCTTTTGTCCGTGTCTAGATGCAAGCTTGTCACCAATTTCGGGAATTTTCAAATCCCTAACAACAACTTTCATCAATTTCGTTCCATCAGTCGTATCTGTAACAAAAATTCTATCTACTATCCCCTGGTCACCATGTCGTAATCTGACAGAAGTCTCGCGTATATTTTCTAATCCTGTGACAAATCTGTCCATTGTTCCTAAAAATCTCAATGGCGATACCCGACCGATAATCACCTTATCAGATTCCAAATTAGTCTCTGGATATGATATCCCATCTTCTGACAAGTGCTTGTAAGCATCCTCGCCTGCATATCCTCTTACACCAGCTTCTGGTATCCCAATCAAATCTTCCTGTCCTCCTAAATATCTTTTTTGTTCAGCTTCGTACGACCGATACATGTAAGACCAGAACAACCCTTTCTGCAAAGAACCAGCATTAATTACTATGCTGTCCTCCATATTGTATCCATCAAAAGACGCAATTGCAATAACAACATTATTCCCGTTAGGATGTTTATCATAAGGAACAACAGAATATGCATGCGTTTGTACTAATGGCTTGTTGGGATAAATCATAACATTAGATTTCGTATCTGCTCTCAACAAAAAGTTTGTAGCAAAAATACCAATGGATTGTCCAACCATTTTTGCACCATAGTTTACCCTATCCCCCCTGTTGAATTCTGGATAAGGAATGAAAGACGCAGACAGTCCTAGGATAACAGACGGATCAAATTCAAGATGTGTATGTTCAGGTGTCAATTCTTTTTCAGTCAAAGCAATATAAGTATTCTCCTCTTCCTCACTGTCCAGATACTCCACAATTCCTGCCTTTACCAAATCAGTCCATCCAATTTCTTTCTTTTTTATTTTTTCTATATGTTCCTTCGTTAGCTTTGGTACACCATTTTCAACAATAATCAAAGGCCTTCTAACTCGTCCTGAGTCGGAAAGAATTCTAACTTCATCCAAATGCTGATGGAAAGCAGCATTAACCTGATATGGTATAATTCCGCTTCTTCTTTTGGCACGAATTTCATTTATAAGCTTCTGCGGTTCTGATGTATTTCCTACAAACTTCCCGTTAAAAAATATCGATGTCATATTTATCATTTTTTAATTAGCTCCATTACGGGTTTCAATTCCTTTTCTTGTAGCCCTCGCGTGACTTCAGTCATTATCGCAAGATATTTTCTCAGACCTATAGTTGCACCCTCTGGTGTCTCCGAAGTGCAGAGTTTGCCAAAATGTGTAGGATGCAATTCCCTAGCTTCAAAGTGTTCTTGTGTAGATGTTAATGGCGATAATACATTTCTCATGTGTGAGAGTGTTTTTATATAACTCCCTCTCTCCAACCTCTGACTTACACCTGTTCTTCCACCAACCCATGAACCTATTGCTAGAGCAGAAATCAACTGATTGCTCAAAACATTCGATTCTATGATAGACTGCAACGGAGGCAATCTTCCCCTTTTTGTTAACTTCTGATAATTGTATGTCACTCTTGTAATCAGTCCCCATTTACCAAGAAGTATAGAGCGCAATAATATTTCTAACAAATCCCCAGATAGTCTGAGTCTTTTGTTTGAATAATGATCCAAATCATCTTCTTCGATTTTTTCCAGATGAAGCTTGATTATTTTTTCAATAGCTTTTGCAAGAAACATTCCCTTTGCAAGTCTGTCGCTAGTTTCTTGTCCTAAATGTGGAAGCAGATATTTGTCAACTATTTTAACAGCCCTATCCATCCTGTACTGTTTCTGTGGTATTTTCAGATGTTGTCCAATCTCATCCAAACCTTCATCTTTATTCACAGCACTAGTCTCATACAGGTTTATATAAAATTCCTCTTGAACCTCTTCATCTTGCGAAATCGTAGTGACAATATTTTTATCAGTCTCCAACCCCAAAGCTTTCAGCAATACACCGACAGGTAATCGCGTGACATTCGCAAAGCTTATAGTTATTGTCCCATCAGTTTTTCTTTCAAGTAAATGTCTTTGGACATACCCATCTTTTTCTGAGTGAATTCTTGCTATTTCAGTGATGTTGCCTGATTCAACTTTTGTCGCGATTATTCTGTTAGAAGCAATTTCTTCAACCAATACCAGAATTCTCTCAGTACCATTAACAATAAAATACCCACTAGGATCATCAGGGTCTTCACCAACCTCTATCAATTGCTGCCGTGACATTTGAGAAAGGGGACATATTTTTGATTTTACCATTACCGGCATATCACCAAAATTAACAATCACCGGTTCACCTTCTTGCTTGTTAATCACAGGACTTATTTCAACATACATAGGTGCAGAATAAGTAAGATTTCTGATTCTAGCTTCTGAAGGTAGAATAGGCCTTACACTTCCGTCAGCTTCTTTGACTGTAGGCTCGCCAATTTTAAAATCACCAAGTTTTAGTTTTATCTCACCCAAGTCAGGGACATCCGGTTTTATCATGCCTATCTCACTAAGAACTTTTGGTATCCTGCGTGTAATGAAATCATTATAAGAATCTATCTGGAACTTCACAAATCCAGTCTCACGTATGAAACTATCCAATATTGCAACAAATCCATTATTCATCCTTTCACCACAACTCTGTAATATACAGCCTCTCCAGCCACAGGAGATTTTCTGATAATCTTAACAACATCACCAATTTCTCCACCCAAGCTTTGAATAACAGCATCATTCACAAGAATTCGTGGTAATTGTCTTACTGTGATTTTGTATTGATTCAATAATTCTTGTTTCTCATTATCAGTCAACAAAGCATGCTTCGGCACCAATTCATTCTTTGTTATATATATTTCTTTCGTGTTTACACCTCGATAATATCGGCTGGTTGAATGTATGTACTAACGTGAAGAACAGCAATTACTCTTTCAATCAAAATGTTATCCCCACAGGCCGATTGGATATCCTATATTAAAGGTTCGGAACTTTTTAAAGTTATCGGTTGAGCAATTTAGACATACAAGATATCTCCTAAAGTTCTAAGTCTGTACTCAGTTTTTATACGAGTGTTTCTTAGATTAGGGTCAAACAATACACCATGTACTCTGACGTCTCTAAATCTCGAGTCAGAAACAATCATTTTTTTTGCACGTTCAGCAGCCCGCATATCAGTTTCTGTATCACCAACTAATACCAGACTTTCTGGAGTAACACCATAATTTATTTGAACTCCAATTAAACCGGTATTAATCATCACACCAGCTTTGAATTCTTCTACACTACCGACAGACGAATTGCCATTTAATAAGAAAGTATGAACGCCATGTAGATACGGTGAGAGCCCAAGTATACTTGCCTGTCTTTGAACATCATAACCATCTGCAGAAGACAAAACATAGTTCAAATGTCCTCTTGTGTAAAGTTCATTTAACACTCTAAGGGCGCCTTCTCTTGGTTGCATCATTTGCGGTGTATATTCAACAGCGAGATCACCTACTAGTTTAGCTAGAATTTTTGTATCTTGCTCTGGAAAAAATCTTTCTAAAATTTTTGGCAAAGACGGTCCAAAATATCGTATAATTTCATCTTCAGTTACATCGGGAAACATACCTTGAATTCGCCTTTGTTCATTGATAGCTGCAACTAATGTTGCTGGACTACCTTTTTCCAAAACACCATGAAAATCCCAAAAATAAACTCGCATGAAAATTTTATTATGCCTTAAGAATATAAAGAAAGCGCCCGGAGCGGGATTTGAACCCGCGTCGAAGCCGTGACAGGGCTTTATCCTAGGCCACTAGACGATCCGAGCTTGAAGAATAATATGGAATGCTTGTTTATAAATCTAAAAATGGCTGACGACGCAGTACATTTCCCAATACTCTCGCATTAGTACAGAGTACTACGCTGAAGGTCTTAACTTCCGTGTTCGAATGGGAACGGGTGTTTCACCTTCGCTTTGGTCGTCAATAAATTATTACTGTAATCGAATGTTTTTAAAGGTTGTCCCGACTGGGAGACTTGAACTCCCAACCTCACCGTTTCTGAGCACGTGCCGAATTACAGCACATCAAATTATTATCATTCTGTACTGCGCTACAGCGGCGCGCTCCACCATTACTCCAGACTAAATCTGTTTGAGCTAAGTCGGGGTAATAGAATAGACATATTGTTAATATAAAAACTTTATTGCGCCTTAACCAAAGTCTGTTTCGACGCACTCATTCTCTTTACCTTATGTCTGTCAAGGAAAACCATTTGTGCTTCTGGTAAGTTCAAATGCCCGACGATATCAACAACAGATCTTATCCTATATGTTACAACTCTCTCCTCACCTGATTTCATCGCACCAAGGTTCCATCTCAATTCTGTTCCACCCGAGACTCTCTTAACTTTCGGTCTCAATGTGTCAAACCTATCGACAACTCTAGCTATCTGCGGCACGACATCAACAATTTCCACATCCTTAATTTCGTGCAAAGCTCTATTCTTTACTTCAAGCAAAACTAGGATTTCCTTACCTCTTGTTATCTCACCTTCGTGCCTAACAGCTTTACCGATTTTCGGTTTTGACAACCATCTATATGCGCCATAACCAATGCCAGCTACTATACCAAGTGTAAGCCATATTCTCCAGATATCAATTCTGTACTTGATTGTATACTGTTCTCCAGGAGCTAACGCAGGTGCAGACCATGTGTATACAACACGATTTCCTGAAGAATCAGTTGCAATAGGCTCTATATCAGGATCAAACAAACTCTGTGCAAATTTCGGAAGCGATTCTGTTACTGTAAATATTGGCAGGTCAACATTCCCTTCATTCTTTACTTTAATTGACACAGTCGAAAATAGAATATTGTAGCTACTGGATTTTTTAGTGTATTCAGTTGGTGGTTGTGTGTCTGTATTCACGTCAAAGTTAACCGATTTAGAATATTTTAGCTGATTAGATATATCTCTTAATTCAGTTTCAACTACATAGCTTCCTGGTGCGGCATATATATCCAGATTGAAACTTTTAGATATATCAACAGAAGATTTAGCACCAATAGAATCTAGGCTCACGTCGAATGTCTTCACAACACTAGTACCTTTCCTCACGATTATTTTAAAGAAATTCTTCCCTGATATTGTTTCATCAAGATTGAAAACTTTGGCAGTAATCTTAACTTCTTCTCCGGGATTAAGGGTGTATTTTTCTAGTGACAGATCAGGAATGTAAACCGGCGTCTGTCTTTGGATAATTAAAATCAAGTTTTTACTATCTGTGACAGATTCGTCAGAAGTTGATTTTGCAGTCACTGTAAATACTGGGGATACTAAATCCGCATCAATAGCAACAGTCAAATACAGTTTTACTACTTTCTCCTCGTTGGGAGTTAGAGTCAAAAGAAAGCTTTCCAAGCTTGCAGTAACTTTTTCAAATTGAGTAGGAAATAATGACAATGTGAAAGTGTCTGTTTTATCTTGCGTGTTTTTAACAATAACATCTACACTCTGTGTTTCTGTGGTATATCCGACAAGGCTACCTTTTGATAATGAAACATCAACTCCTGTGGCAAATATACTAGAAACAGTAATCAAGAAAGCAGCAATGAAGGCAGAAATCAGAAGCTTCATAGATTCACTAATAGTATTTTCGTTTCTTTATATTTTAAACTAATGCTTATTCTTTTTTCTTCAGCTTGTCAATAATCTGATTGACTATAGGTCTGAACACTTCCTCTTTCGGTCCTATCTGGAACATGTAGGATATATCGTATTTTTTCTTGAATTGGTCGAGTGACGTCATGTATTCAAATTCTTTCAACTTCTTTTTTTCAGCTTTTTCCAGCGGATGCCCCAACGTGACGATACCGACTGGCCTGAGTTCATTTGGTAGTCCAAGAGCAGTTTTTACATCTTGCTCGTCGAAGGCTCTTATCCAATTAGTTCCCAAACCTAGAAGTTGCGCAGTAATCATCATGATTGTTATCGCGCCCGCCGTATCCTGTATTGAATATAGATATTCCCCCCGCTCTTCGAATTTCAAGCTGAATTTCTTCAAATCTGCGCATACGACAATATCTACAGGCGCGTCTTTTACAACATCTAACTTTAATGCGGCTTTATGCAGGCGTTTTTTAATTTCTGGATCTTTGACGACAATAAATTCCCATCCCTGCAAGGAACCCGCAGAGTCTGCATGGTTGGCCATATAGAGAATAACGCCGATAAGCTTGTCGTCGACTTCCTTCTTTTCATATTTTTTTACTGTTCCTAATGTTGTCACAGCACTGAAAAAATCCATTATATCACTAAGAATAATTTGTTAGTTAAATGTAAATCCTTTGCGTACAAGATAAATAGCTTTAGTATCCAAATAATAATTATGGTAGGTCTTACATTCGAATACAGTGGGTTGGATGACGCAATAAGTTTAGTAGGTGCAGGAATTGTCTTGGGTCTTTGTGGACTGACTATATACAAATCAAGAAGAAGCGATAGCAAAAGACATTACTTAAACAGACAATCAGTTGATAGAAGACGTGGAGAACAAATTGGATTCGAGTTCGATAAAAAGGGAGATATTCGTTATTTTGTAACAAGACCTCAATTATAATCTTCTAGTAAATCCACACTTGGTGCATACATAAAGTTCAGAATATTTAGATTCATCATTCGGAGAAGTAACTCTCTTCAAAACCATCTTCTCTTCTTCATGTGAATTCTTGAGGCAACTCTCGCATAGGGAATAGCTCCAGCTATGTGAATGCGTGTAACTTAGTGCCATCTTTTGACCAACCAACCTATTATTGTTTTTAATTTTCCTAAATAAATGTATTGTATGGACTATTCTATCCTTGCTGAGAAATACGAGAAACTGGAATCCGTATCTTCAAAGTTAGCTAAGGCACACATAATAGCAGAATTTTTGAAATCAGTACCATCTGACGAATTATCGAAAATAGTTTTACTCTTGCAAGGTAGGGTATATCCAAGTTATTCTGAGTATGAACTAGGTATTGCAACACAAATGATGATTAAAGCTGTTTCAAAAGCTTCTGGATTTTCTTCGGAAAAAGTAGAGGATATTTTCAAGAAAACTGGTGATTTGGGGTTAACTGCTGAGCAATGTGTAAAAAATAGAAAACAGGCAAGTCTTTTAAAAAGGAAACTAACGGTTGATCGTATTTTTGAAAATTTGCAAAAGCTTGCAACTATTACAGGTGAAGGTTCGCAAGATAAAAAATTGAATCTGATATCCGAGTTGATAATCTCTGCTCAACCCAAAGAAGCAAGGTATATCGTAAGGACTGTTTTGGGCGAATTGCGTGTAGGTGTTGCCGAAGGAATTATAAGAGATGGTATTGTTAACGCTTTCTTAGTTGATGAAAAATCTACAAAAGAAGAAAAAGAAAAAGCTACTGAAGCTGTTGAAAATGCGTGGAGTTTAATAAATGATTATGGTGAAGTTGCTAAAATATCTAAAGAAAAAGGAATCAAAGGATTACAAAAAGTTGGAATTCAATTAGGTAAACCAATACAAGTCATGCTTGGTCTTGCAGCAGAAAAAATAGAAGATGTTACAAAAGAATTTGGGAAGGTCATTGCAGAATGGAAATTTGATGGAGCTAGGGTTCAGTGTCACAAGAAGAATGATAAAGTTTGGATTTACACCCGAAGATTAGAAAATGTTACCACACAATTCCCCGACATAGTCAAGCTAGTTAAAGAAGGGATAAGGATTGATAACTGCATTATAGAAGGTGAAGCATTAGGAATTGACAAAAATGGTAAACCGGTTCCATTCCAAGTTTTGAGTCAGAGAATACATCGTAAGTATGATATCGATAAAATGGTAAAAAAAATACCAGTTCAAGTCAATCTTTTTGATATTGTTTATCTTAATGGAAAAATGTTTTTTGAGAAACCACTAAAAGAAAGAAGAGAAATTTTAGAAAAAACTGTTAAAGTAATTCCTGGTAAATTCCAACTAGCAAAACAAATAGTAAGTGGTGATGTAAAAGAATTAGAAAAATTCTATAGAGAAGCGTTAGAAGCAAAACAGGAAGGTATATTTCTGAAAGTTTTAGATTCTCCTTATATTTTCGGTAGACATGTCGGTGGATGGTATAAGATAAAGCCCGTTATGGAAACACTGGATTTAGTTGTCGTCGGTGCTACATGGGGTGAGGGTGCAAGAGCAAAGTGGTTGACTAGTTATGAATTAGCTTGTAGAGATTCAAATACAGGAAAATTCTTGAGATGTGGAATGATGGGCACTGGACTTTCGGAGGCTGAATATAAAATGATAACCGCAACACTCAAACCTTTAATTATAGAAGAAAAAGGAAGAACAGTTAAAGTGAAACCAAAGGTTGTTATAGAGGTTAAGTACCAAGAGATACAAAAATCACCAAATTACGAATCAGAAATGGCGTTGAGATTTCCGGCTCTAAGTAGAATCCGCGATGACAAGGGACCAAATGAAGTAGATACTTTGGAAAGAATTAAGAAATTATATGAATCACAAGGAAGAGCAGGATAAGCTTTTAAATCTTTCTATCTGATTAATTATCACCAAGTAACAATAACCTTTAAAAGTGTGTAAATGTGAATAAAATTAACCGTGAGAAAATGGCTTTAGCTTCACAAAAAGTAATGGACGCACTGAAAGGGATAGGTCTGAACCTATATGAAAGGAAACTATGGGTAGCCTTACTTGCACGAGGCACGTCAACAGCAGGTGAATTGTCAGAAATAGCTAATGTTCCAAGGTCAAGGAGCTATGATATACTTCAGAGCCTAGCTGAAAAGGGATTTCTTATTGTTCAGACTGCAAAACCATTGAGATACGTCGCTATAAATCCAACAGAAGCACTTGACAGAGCTAAAAAGAAACTAGAAGAAGACATGAAAATAACTGTAGAAAGAATGGACGATTTGAAATCTTCACCGATAGCAAAAGAATTGAGTTCCATTTGTACACAAGGATTGAACATGATCTCACCTGAAGAAATTACAGGATCATTAAAGGGAAAATATTCTGTTATGCGGCAAATGACAACAATGTTCAAGGTTGCGACTAAAAGAATTAATGTCGTTACAACTCCAGAAGGATTAGACGAACTATTTGAGAATCATTATAATGATTTGAAGCGTGCTGTTGAAAGAGGTGTTAAGATACAGATAGCTGCGACTGGTTTGGATAAAGCTACAGAAGCAGTCAGAGGGTTGAATGGTGTCGCTGAAGTAAGGACATTGAACAATAGAGATTTACCGATAGGTGGAAGATTTGCAGTTGTCGATGGTAAAGAGATTGTTTTCTCGTTGACAGACCATAAAGTTCATGAAACGCAGCATATGGCATTCTGGAGCAAGAGTGAGCATGCGGCTAGTAGTTTGTTAGAGCCTTTGTTCAAGATGGTGTGGAATAATTCTAAGCCTGTGAATTAAGACCAAATCTTTTATCTTAGTTTTAATTATGCCCAGATAACCAAGAGACACAGATTATTACTCTCCTCAATTAGTGGAGTGGATAAGTCTTCAATACGGGACTGGTAATAAATATAGGAGTGCTCGTGAATTATCACTTGTGGCAGGACTTAATCCGAATTCTGTGAACAGTATCATATCCAGAGGGCGAGCTGAACCAGAAACACTTATGAGATTAGCCGATGCTACAAATACATCAATTATATATCTCTTTACGCTAGCTGGGTGGCTACCTCGTGAAGAAAATATGTTAACTCCACTAGAAGAAAAAGTGATTAGCTTATATTGGAAATTGCCTGAATATAAACGTGAACAGTTTAACAAATTAATGCGTGCGTTATCAGATTTTCTAGAATAAATATTTTATTTAAATTGGTTTATTTCATCCTTTAACTGTTTCACAAAATCTTCTAATTTCGCACCATACTTAACTTTACCATCTCTTGACCTAACAGCGATAGTTTTATTCGTTTCCTCTTTCTTACCAGTCACAACAGAATAAACAATTTTCTGCAATTGCGAATTTCTAATCTTGTATTCAATCGTATTAGACTCATAATCACCAACAACTCTAAAACCATTATCAGACAATTCTTTCTCAACAGATTTAGCATATTCTAAGTTTTCATTTGATATAGACAGCACACTAACTTGTATTGGTGCTAGCCATGTAGGAAACTTACCTTGGTAATGTTCTACCAGAATACCGATAAATCTTTCAAGCGAACCATAAATAACCCTATGAACAATTACCGGTGTGTGATTCTTTCCATCTTCACCTACATAATTCAAATCAAATCTTTCAGGCATCATGAAGTCAACCTGTACAGTTGCGCATTGCCATGTCCTTCCTAAAGAATCTTTAATATGAAAATCAATTTTTGGTCCGTAGAATGCACCTTCGCCAGGATTTATCTTAAATTTCAATTTCTTTTTTCCTAATGCTTTCTTTAATGCAGATTCAGCATTATCCCAAATTTCTTTCGAACCCATTGCCTTCTTTGGTTTCGTGGACAGCTCAACATAATATTCAAATCCGAAAGTCTTGTAAAAATAATCTATCATGTCAACAACATTATCAATTTCATCAACCAACTGATCTTGGGTTACAAAAATATGTGCATCATCTTGCGTCAAAGCCCTTACTCTAAACAATCCTGATAATACCCCGCTTAATTCATTTCTATGAACCAATCCCAATTCAGCTAACCTTAAAGGCAACTCTTTATAACTTCTGCTTGTGTTTTTGAAAACCAAAATAGCCCCAGGGCAATTCATTGGTTTTAGTGCAAAGTCTCTATCTTCAACATGTGTGAAAAACATGTTTTCTCTGAAATGGTCCCAATGCCCGCTAATTTCCCATAAGTTTCTATCAAGAATTATCGGTGTGTTGATTTCTTGATAACCTCGTTTTTTATGTTCTTTTCTCCAAAAATCAATCAACAGATTTCTAATTAACCATCCTTTATTGTGCCAAAAAACCATCCCAGATCCAACTTCATGGAAACTGTACAAGTCCAACTGTTTGCCGATAACACGATGGTCATTCTCACTGAGAATTTCCTCTTTCATTTTAGGAAGTTTGGTTTTCCTTAAGACATGTTTTTTAGTTTCAACTTTTCCATTTTCTTCTGGGGTGTAAATTTTTGCAGTTTCTGCTAGTGGATGACCTTTCGTTTTGATTGTTAAACTTTTAGTCCACCCAAAAGGTGCACGATAGGTTTCTATCTTTAATTTCTTGGCATAAGATTCCATTTCTTTAACAATCTTTAATGCATCTGAAGGTTTTGCCAAATCTCTACTCAAATGTGCAAATGGGTAGATAATTATTCTTTTTTCCTTAACTTTGCCTAAGAATTCTTTTACATCATCAATAGCTTTCTTTCCAACAGATTCGTTATCACCTTCTTCAACTGATATAAACAAAACAACTACATCATCGTATCTATATTTCTTCCTTTCAATATCCTCAGCTAGCGAAATCTCCTTTTGTGTCGGTTCAAATTCTATGAAATCTGCATGTGATTGAAGTATCCTCATATTATCGTTTCTTCCTTGTCTTCAATCCTAATAATTTCATCGTATTTATCTTGTGTCTTATCCTCGGATGCTCGTAGAAATAAAATGCTCTAACTAGTCTGGCCGATATACCAAGAAATCTGAAAAGTTCAGCAAATCTCGGTATTCTTGCTTCAGTTAAAAGGCTCGCTATATATCTTCCTAGAACTATAGTCGATTCAGATGATAGTGTTGAAATCTGATAGAATTTTTCCACTAATCTGAAAATTAGGAAGAACGGAAAAACCGCAATAACGTAAAACCAGTAATGCCTTAAAAAATCTGGAACACTTTTTGCGTGTCTGAATTTAAAGCCCAAATCCATCAAGAAAACCCATATGACAGCTAAGTCAATCACATCTATGACCCAATGATACGGCTGCACAAGCTTGAAAAAGAAGATTTCGGCAATAGTTATGGCTATTATCATAAAGATCGCAAAAGGTATTAGACTGTCAATGAAAAGTTCAAGCTTCGATGCTGGTTTGCGCATATCTTAATTTTGTTAAATTAGATTTATTTGCGTTTATTTTTCAAGTGAACCCAAAAATTTGAATACCATTTTGAATCAAATAAAAAGTAACCAATGTTT
>Ga0213870_1000323_pt1 | contig 23749 bp, 16 predicted proteins | sample WICALVC2017_Meta_FD_160119 | JGI IMG/M metagenome (GOLD analysis project Ga0213870, IMG submission 160119) | Freshwater microbial communities from subterranean cave lake in Wind Cave National Park, South Dakota, United States - WICALVC2017 | ecosystem: Environmental > Aquatic > Deep subsurface >... | reverse complement strand
CAAGTTTGTCTTTGAGTAGGGAAGAGATGATTTCTTTCGCAGGGTACGGTGAATTTTTTAAAAGCGCCTCAACGACTTCTCGCGCTGCTTTGTTGCCTTTGCGTTCCAAGAGAAACTTTACTACCTTAGTGCGAAACGAACGAAACGAGCCCTCAAACTTGCTTTGTTTATGGTAGTGTTTGCTCCTTTTGTTGATTCCTTTACTCTTAAGAACTGTTGCGCCATAGTCAAACAGAGCATAGTGCCATTCTTTTATCTCGCCGAAGTCCCGACGAAAGGAGGGACGAAGGCGGACCCCATCTACTGCTTTTTGAGCAATTTTGAGAATTTCTTTGTCTGAAACTTTTTGAGGGACCTGTCCTGAGCGAGCCCGTTCGACAAGCTCAGGGCGAGTCGAAGGAAAGAAAAAATGGAGATACACCCTGCGAATATTGGTATCTAAAAATGCTTCTGTGTTTCCAAAAGCGAAACATGCGAGAGCACGCGCCGTATAGTGGCCAATTCCGGGAAGTTTTTCTAAGTCCTCCGGCTTCGAAAACAAAACTTTTCCAAATCGTTTCCCCCCTTCCCCTCGCTTTGCTCGGGGAGCCGCGCCCACCCCCCACGATTTGAAAAGTTTGTTTTCTCCGCCACAGATTATTTTCGCTGTTTCCTTCAAAAACAGTGCTCTTCTCCAGTATCCAAGCCCGGCCCATACTTTGAGGAGTTTTTTGTTTGGAGTTTTTGCGAGAGCTTGAAATGTTGGGAATGCTTGAAGAAACTCTTTATATTTAGGAATCACCCTTGCAATTTGCGTCTGCTGGAGCATTATTTCCGAAACCAGAATTTTGTAGGGGTCTTTTGTCCTTCGCCATGGCAAATCTCGCCCATGTGTTTTGTACCAAGAGAGAATTTTCTTCTGGAATTGGGGGATTGTCATATGGTAAATTATACCGTAGAATGAGCCATATTACATGGAGTACAATCCCTGGAAAATAGAGAAGAAATGGGCGAGAACATGGGAGAAAAAAAAGGCCTGGAAGGTTGATTTGAAAAAGGCCAAGAAGCCCTACTACAACTTAATGATGTTTCCCTATCCTTCTGCTGAAGGGCTGCATGTTGGGAATGTGTATGCGTTTACTGGCGCTGACATCCACGGGAGGTTTTCCCGTATGCGGGGAAACGACGTGTTTGAGCCCATGGGGTTTGATTCCTTTGGCATTCATTCTGAAAACTTTGCGATAAAGCAAAATACCCACCCCAAGGTACAGACCGCAAAAAACATCAAGCACTTTACCGAACAGCTACAACAGCTGGGTGCTCTTTTTGATTGGGACAGAGCGGTAACTACAAGCGAACCAGAATATTACACATGGACCCAGTGGCTTTTTCTTCAACTCTACAAAGCTGGTTTAGCGTATAGGGCCAAGGCTCCAGTTGACTGGTGCCCTTCGTGCAAAACCGTGCTTGCAGATGAACAAGTGATCAATGGAAAATGCGAACGGTGTGAAAGCCAAGTCATGCAAAAGGAACTGGAGCAGTGGTTTTTCCGCATCACCAAATACGCAGACAGATTGCTTAAAAATTTAGAGAAAATTGACTGGTCAGAGCGCACGAAAATAGCCCAGAGAAACTGGATAGGCAAATCTGAAGATACCGAGATTATTTTTTCTGTAAAAAATTCCTCTATCAAAATCCCAGTCGTCACCACAAGACCCGATACTATCTTTGGTGTGACTTTTCTTGTTCTTGCGCCAGAACATAAAACTATTTTGCAACTGCAAAATAGTATTGAAAATTATGAAGAGGTTAAAGCATATGTTGCGCAAGCTAAATCCAAAAATGAGTTTGAGAGAGGACTGGGAAATAAGAAGAAAACCGGGGTGCAGTTAAAAGGAGTCGCGGCAATAAATCCAGTTAATAAGAAAGAAGTTCCTTTATTTGCTGCAGATTATGTGCTTGCTACGTACGGCACTGGAGCAATTATGGGCGTGCCTGGGCACGATGACAGAGATTTTGAATTCGCCAAAAAGTTCAGCCTTCCTGTCATTTCGGTCATTGAAGAGCCAAAAACACCCGGAGTCTTGCGCATGTATCTCTATGACAATGATGTTTTCGGCACTGCAGAGGTATTGCGCAGTATGGGAAAGCCCATGGAATATTGGACTCCTACGCAAAGAAGATATGATGTGCCACTCCAAAAAATCGAGAATGTTATCACGGTTCTTGAACAAGCCCGTGTTGGTACTGTTGAGCAATACAAACGCATTCGAGAAGGAAGTGCTTTTTCATTGGAAATAAACCCCGTTTCTATCGATTTTGGAACGGTCTATTCAGGAGATGGCGTGCATATCAATTCGGAATTTCTTAATGGTTTAGATACAAAGCAAGCAATAGAAAAAATTGTGCAGTGGCTGAATGAACGAAAACTTGGGGGCAAATCTGTCCATTACCACCTCCGCGACTGGCTCATTTCACGCCAGAGATATTGGGGCCCTCCTATTCCTATTGTGTACTGCAAGAACTGCGGTACGATTCCGGTTCCTGAAAAAGACCTTCCGGTAAAACTTCCTTTTGTAAAGAACTTCAGGCCCACAGGTACAGGAAAGTCGCCGTTGGCTTCTGTGCCAAGTTTCGTAAAGACAAAGTGTCCTCAATGTAAAGGGCCCGCAGAGCGGGAGACTGATGTTTCAGACACCTTCCTTGATTCTGCGTGGTATTTCTTTAGATACCCTTCAGTAAGAACTCAAAATACCAAAATCTCCCCCTACGGGGGATCTCCCGCAGGGAGACAAAATCCAAATTCCAGAATAAATCCAAAATCTAAAATTCAAACACTGGGAATTCCCTGGAACATAGAAATAACTAAGAAATGGCTGCCAGTGGATATGTATATTGGAGGGCAAGAACACGCCGTGCTTCACCTTTTATACACGAGATTTATCACCATGGCCTTAAAAGATCTCGGCTTCATTGATGTTGAGGAACCATTCAAAAAGTTTAGGGCGCACGGCTTGCTTACCAAAGACGGGGCAAAAATGTCAAAATCAAAAGGGAACGTGGTGAATCCCGACGAGTACTTCAAAAAGTATGGGGCAGACACCGTGCGAATGTATCTTATGTTTCTTGGACCTTTTGCAGAAGGAGGAGATTGGAGTGATAAGGGGATCGTGGGAATATATCGATTCTTGAATCGGGTTTGGCAATTTGTTCAAAAATCCGAAACAAATTCAAAATTTCAATCGTTAAGACACAAAACAATAAAGAAAGTGACGGAAGATCTTGAAAATCTGCGATACAATACGGCCATTGCCGCTTTGATGGAATATCTTAATGCAATGCAAAATGTCAAAGGTCAAATGTCAAAAGATGACATCGAAACTCTTTTGGTACTACTGGCACCTTTTGCTCCACATATTACCGAAGAACTCTGGCATCAGTTAGGCCACAAAGACAGCGTGCACAGCCAGCCGTGGTCGAAATACGATGCACGTTTGATCAAAGAGAAAAGAATTAACCTTATTCTCCAAGTAAATGGGAAAGTGCGCGATATAGTTGAGGTTGCTTCTGACACCACAGAGGAACAGGCAAAAGAAGCTGCACTCAAGAGCAAAAAAATCCAGAAGTGGATTACTGGCCAGGTAGTTAAAAAAGTTATTTTCGTTCAAGGGAGATTAATAAATATTGTAGTGTAGTATGTGCGGGATTATTGGATACATTGGCAAGGAACAAGCGGCCCCTCTGTTATTGGAAGGGTTGAAGAGGCAGAGTTATAGAGGATATGACTCAAGCGGTATTGTCGTGTTTGGGAAGGCTACGCACTATATTAAGGCAGTTGGGAAATTAGAGAAACTAGAAGAAAAAGTTTCCCAGGTATCTTTGGAGGGAACCACGGGTATAGGTCATTGTCTTGCACCTGGTACTTTAATTCAGATGGCTGATGGAAGAAGTCTGCCAATTTCAGAGATACAAGATGGAGAAGAAGTCTTATCAATGAATATTGAAACAAGACTGATAGAAAAGGCAAGTGTAAAAGTGACAAAGCACAAATCTCCCAAAAAATTATATTACATTCGTACTCCATTTGCCGAGCTACACTGCACAAGTAATCATCAAATGTTTGTTTACCGAGAAGGTCAAATTACTGCAAAGAAAGCAATTAACCTCAAGAAAGGCGAGCAACTTATCAATCCTGTCAGTCTCAGTATTACAGGAAGCAAGATGAAGTTTAGGGATATTCTCATAAAACGTTATTACACAGTTCACTATAGAATTAGTCGTACGATTGAAAATGTGATGCATACACGAATGTTAAATGTCCCCACAGTTGCCTCTGCCATAGGAGTTTCACATTCCTACATGGAGCATATCTTACAGAATGATCGTAATTTCAGAGAAGATGAATTACAGAAAATAACGTCATTTTTTTCAATCCCTTTTCCTTCTCCTCAATTTGTTCCACAGGATACAATTCATGGAAAGTTTATTCATCTTCCACAAGAAAGTTCGCCAGGATTGATGCAAGTTATTGGTTATTTTCTTGGAGACGGAACCGCTCAACCTAAAACAGTACGTTTTAAAGATGTCGACGTTTCAACCCTTTGGGCATATCAAAAACTCATTGATCAGGTGTTTAACGTAAAAGGTAGGGTTGTGCCCCAAAATGACACCGTTGCTTGGTTGCTCGAAGTAAATAGTGTGTATCTTAGCCAATGGATTAAAGAGAACGTTGTTTCTAGGAAGAAAGAATTTCTTAGTGAGGTTGGCAAATTGCCAAAAGCAGAGATTGCGGCATTCCTTCGGGGTCTTTTCGATGCAGAGGGGAGCGTCGGTATTGCGTCAGGGCAACTTCTTTTTGGAAATACAAATGAGTATCTCGCAAAAATTGTACAGTCTCTTTTACTTAGATTTCATATTGTAGCTCATCGGTATCGAAACAAACGCAGTATAAAAACCTGGAAAGATGCACATATTGTATACATCAGTAATCGTGATGTTCTTGAAAAATTTCAAGAACAAATTAAATTTACGTCTTCCACAAAATCACTGAAATTAAAGACGCTTATTATACAGAAAGAAAAGAATAGAAATATGAGCAGAAAAAAAATAGAAGAAGCTGTTTTTGCTCCCAACCCAATTCTAGAGATTAAAAAAGTTATTTCCAATACGGATTTACTTTATGATCTAGAAATTACTCCAAACTCTAATTTTTTTGCTAATGGATTGCTTTCGCATAATTCAAGATGGGCAACTCATGGAGGGGTTACCGAAGAAAACGCGCATCCGCACGAGGACTGCAAGAGCAACATTTTTGTGGTGCATAACGGCATTATTGAGAACTACCAAATCCTGAAAGAAAAATTGGAAGCAAAAAGGCATAAATTTGTTTCACAGACAGATACGGAAGTTCTCCCGCACTTGATTGAACATTTTTTTCAAGGCAACCTTGAGGAAGCAGTGCGCAAAGCGCTTCAGTTGGTGAAGGGAACATACGGAATTGCGGTGATCGCAAAAGAAGATCCTGGGAAAATCGTAGCCGCGCGGCTTTCCAGCCCCTTGGTGATTTCGGTCAATGGTTCTGGAGGGTTCGTAGCTTCAGATCCCGCAGCGCTTCTTTCTCACTCCAACAAAATGGTTTTTTTGGATGATAAAGAAATTGCAGTTATCCAGCCAGACAAGTTTTTTGTCACCGATATTTATAACAAGTTAAAAGAGAAAGAAGTAACGGAATTGGACTGGACTTTAGAGGAAGCGCAAAAGGGCGGTTACCCGCACTTTATGCTCAAAGAAATCATGGAACATCCTGAGAGCTTGGAAAACACGATTCGGGGCAGGTTGCTTCAAGAGGAAGGTTTAGTAAAACTCGGAGGATTAGAAAAATTCAAGGAACAATTGCGCGACATGGAAAAGATTCAGATTCTGGCTTGCGGATCAGCTTCTTATGTGGCGCGTGCAGGAGAATATATGCTTGAGGAATACGGCGGTATCCCCACAGAGGTTGATATCGCTTCAGAGTTCCGCTACCGAAAGCCCGTTTTCGACAAGAAAACCCTTTCCATTTTTATTTCGCAATCAGGCGAAACTGCCGATACTTTGGCAGCCCTTAAGGAAGTGAAAGAAAAAGGGGGATTGACCGTGGGGGTGGTAAACGTGGTCGGTTCTTCGGTTGCAAGAGGAGTTGATGCTGGAGTATATATCCATGCTGGCCCCGAAATTGCGGTAGCTGCAACAAAGTCGGTAACGTCGCAGTTGGCAGCACTGGCTTTAATTTCCGTGTTTCTTGGAAGGCAGCGTCAGCTATCTTTAGTGATGGGTTCTCGTGTTATAAAAGAGTTGGCTCGAATACCAGAACTTGCTAAAAAAGTTTTAGAGAATACAAGAGATGTTGAAAAAACTGCTGAGAAATATAGTAAGTATTCAAATTTCTTTGTCATCGGCAGAAAATATAATTTTCCCGTAGCTCTTGAAGGTGCCTTAAAACTCAAGGAAACTGCCTATATCCACGCCGAGGCGTTTGGAGGAGGAGAGTTGAAACACGGCTCATTGGCGCTGATCAATGAAGATTTCCCAACTATTGCCATTTGTCCTTCAGATAGCGTCTATGAAAAGATGATTTCTAACATTCAAGAAATCAAGGCGCGCAACGGACCCGTTCTTGCCATCGCAACAGAAGGAAACGAAGACATCAAAAAAATTGCAGACGACGTTATCACCATTCCCAAGACCTTAGAAATGCTCACCCCCATACTTTCGGTGATTCCCCTTCAGCTTTTTGCATACTATATGGGAGTGCTGCGCGGGTACGACGTAGACAAACCCCGCAACCTTGCCAAATCAGTAACCGTAGAATAGAGATATACCATTCTGAAGAGACGACCGTCCTTCAGAAATGTAGTGTAATTTACACTAAAATTTGACAAAAACAAAGCAATAGTGTATGCTTTGGGTAGCACTTGCTGGTAGGGAAATCCCTAATCTTAAGCCAGCAGGAAAGAGAGGAACAGCTCATGACAACCCATGAGACAGTCCGCAAGATGACCGACAAACAGCGTGGCAGTTTGGTTGCAGCGATGGCAGGAGCCATTCCAGCAGATTTTTCCTTCGATGAAGCACAAGCCATCGAAGGGGCCAAAGGCCCTTTCGTTGCCGAAATCCGCGCGGTGTTCACAAAGCGGCGGCAAGTCCAAGCGAACGCCGTTCCAGCGGACGACGAGTGGTTCAATCTTAAGGTTGACAACGATGTTGACCCCATGACGGTTGTCGTCTCCGCCGGATACAACGCGAAGGGCTGGAAGTCCCTTGGTCCCAAGTTCACGGGCAAGAAGACATACCGAGCGAAACTCGTTCGTCTGGGCTATGTTCGCAACCTTGCCGAGGCGAGGAATAAGGCCGCAGAGATGGGCTACCGACTAGTCGAAGGCCAGGCCCGAGAGTCTTTCAAAGCGAAGTTTCCAAAGCCAGACGGCAAGGGTCTCATACTCTTTGGTGGTTCTGAGTGGCAGGATCCTCACGGCCTTGCGTGCGTGGCCTATCTTGACGACTTCGAGGACGTGTGGGACTCGCATTTCAACTCGTCTGGCCACGACTTCCGTGACTATTGGCGTTGGCTGGTTGTCGGCAAGTAACTCTCAAGCACTTGGGAACTTGAGGGTTCAGAGCTCTTTGGATCCTTTGGTCCCTTGGCCCCGTACGATTCGTATCGACGGGGCCTCTTTTTATGCATAAGAAAAACAAGTATAATAGATATTGGAGAGTAGATTAATAAAAGCCCGCGGTTACGGCTGCAGGTGGCCGAATTCCGGGATTCATTCCCAAAATTTGTTTTTGATTGCATAAACCTTCGTCATAACGAAGCTATAGCAGAGTTAATTCGTTAATGTTCCCCTTGGCAGCAAGCAAGTTATTTTGAGCACGAAGTCCTGCCGAGATTAAAACCCGGCAGGACTTTTTCTTTTTCAGGCGATTGCAAAAAAGCATATTTTGAGGCAAGATATCTGATATGAAGCAAAAAAACATTGTTGTTATTGGAGGGGGGACGGGGACGTACACGGTGCTCACGGGGCTGAAAAAATATCCTGTGAATCTTACTGCCATTGTTTCAATGGCAGATGACGGCGGTTCTACGAAAGTTTTAAGAGAAGAATTTGGCATATTGCCCCCAGGTTCTGTGCGCCCGGCGCTGGTTGCTCTGGCGAAAACTCCCCAGACACTGGCTCAACTTTTCAACTTCAGATTTCAAAAAGGGACAGGGCTCAACGGCCATAATTTCGGCAATCTTTTTCTTACTGCGCTGACCCAACAATTTGGGAATTTTGAAAAAGCGCTTGAGGAAGCAGGAAAGATTCTTGGAATTCAAGGAAAGGTTATTCCATCAACCTTGCAAAATATCCGGCTTGTTGCGCAACTCGAAAACGGAAAGATTGTGCGGGGAGAAGCAAATATTGACGTTCCCAAACACGATGGCCGCCTCAGGATTCACATGCTCTGGCTGGAACCTAAAGCAACAGCAAATCCCAAAGCAATTTCTGCGATAAAAGCGGCAGATCTTATTGTGATAGGTCCTGGCGATTTGTTTTCAAGCATTATTCCCAATTTTTTAGTACAGGGGATAGGCGAGGCGGTGGAAAGAAGCAAGGCAAAGAAAGTGTACGTATGCAACATTATGACCAAGTTTGGGGAAACTGCAGGATTTTTAGCGAAAGATTTTCTTGATGCCATAGAACAGTATCTTGGCAAAAACTCCATTGACTATATTTTGGTCAACAAGACAAAACCCTCAAGAGAACGAGTTAAAAAATACGAGAAAGAAAAAGCAGAGTTTGTGCGAGGGTACCTCAAAGAGTTTACGGGAAGAAAGGTAAAGGTGGTACGAGGAGATTTCCTGCGCAAAAAAGGATTTATCCGGCACGATCCAGATACATTAGCAAAAGCGTTATTCTCGCTTCTATGAGCGTACTCCCTGTAAAAAGTCTTAAAGAGCATATTTTTGGTCTTGCAGAGAGAACACCTGAAAAGCCAGCCCTTGTATCTTGCAACCAGGAAGGAGAAACAGAAAAAGTCTATACCTACAAGGATCTTAAAGACGAAATTGTAAAAGTTGCCAACTGGCTTCAACATGACCTTGGATTACACAAAGGAGATGTGCTGGGACTTGCTTTGCCCAACAGCATTGAGTTGCTTATTGTAAGTTGGAGCGCGTGGGCTACAGGCATTATCACCGTACCCTTAGATATGAGGCGTGATACCACCTCTCAGCACCAGTACAAACTCAAACTGACAAAAGCAAAGGTGGTTTTGGCAAACGAAGAGGTTTCTGGACTTTCGAAACTCCCTCATGCCCAAAAGTCTGTTACCTGGCAAAAAGATCTTTCGCATACTGCCCTGGTTTTATTCACCTCGGGCACCACAGCCACGCCCAAAGGCGTGGAGCTCACATTGAAAAACTTGCTTATCAACGCCCAGAGTATTACAGAGTGGTTCCGGGTTACTGCTGACGACAGGTTTCTTGTGCTTTTGCCTCTTTATCATATTAACTCCACCACGTTTTCTTTAGCAACGCTTTTAGCAGGAGGCAGCATTGCAGTAGTCCCGGGATATTCCAACACCAAGTTCTGGCAGCATTTAGCAAAAACCCAAAGCACCTTTACCTCCATTGTCCCTACGATTTGCTATGACCAGCTCTCTCAAGCAGATGAGTTTTCAAAGGCAAAAGCCGACCTTACAATAAACCGCATACAGATTGGGTCTGCTCCGGTGGTACCCCATGAAGCACAAAAGTTTATGGAGCAATTTGCGATTTCCTTGTACCAGGGCTATGGCCAAACAGAAACAGCGCTTAGGGTTACTGGGGTTCCGATGGATCTTCCAAGGGATCTGTACGCAAAACTCATTCAAGACAATAGCATCGGCAAGCCAATGAGCTGGGCAGACGTACAGGTTATGGATAAGAAGGGAAACGTCTTGGGCGAAGGCCAGGAAGGGGAGCTCGGAGTGAAGGGCCCTGCAGTGATGGCAGGATACATGGAAAATCCCGAGGCCAACAAAGACGCATTCAAGAACAGCTATTTTTTGACTGGTGACTTGGGCTATTACAGATTGATTGATGGCGTTCGGTATTTTTTCTTGAAAGGCAGGATCAAGGAAATTATTATTAAAGGAGGAGTAAATATTTCCCCGGTTTCTATTGAAGCTCGTTTGAAAGAAATGAATGAAAATATTGGCGAAGTATGCGTTGTTGGCCTACCCGATGCCAGATACGGTGAAGAAGTGGCTGCAGTAATTTGCTGGAAAAATACGAGCAAACCTGTTTCACACCTGGAAGCAGAACTCAAGTATCAGCTAACGTTGCCTAGCCAAATCCTTGCCCCGTTTGAAGTTCCCCACTATATTATGAGTGTTGAAAAAAGCCAGATTCCCTTGACTCCTACCGGTAAAGTACAACGTACCCTATTGAAGACGTTGTTTCCTGCCAACGTATTCCAACAAGTTAACCTCATTGCTTCAAATGGAGAGTGGAAATTTTTCCGATTGCGCGTAAGTGATAAGTCGTATATGAAAGAATGCTTTGACCTTTTTAATTACTGTTGGCAGCCGCTTGCCTTGGATTGGGAAACATTTCTTCACGCAGTAAACAACGGAATATTTATTATTGGCGTAGACTTCCAGAATAAAGTGCGCGGGTTTATTGCGCTTTTGCGAACGTCCTTGAGCGCAACTGAACTTTGCAAGCTCAATTATCGCGAATTGACTGGCTCTTTGAGCCTAAGCACCAATCAAGCGCAAGGCAATAAAATTATATGTCTTGCCATTGGCGTAAACTCATATCAGCCGCAACCACGGCCTCTGGCAGGAGTTATGCCGTTTCCTACTCCAAACGAGATGCAAGAATATCTCAATTCAGGTTTAGATCTGGTATACAATTTTCACAAAAAACCAAAAGCAGGCCTTGCTGGAGCACAACTCGTAGCTCTCTTGCCCAACTCAAGGCCAGAAGATACAATGTCTTTGGGCTATAATATGCTTATGAAATATCCTCTTATTTCCGAGGCTCCGACAATTAAACCAAACGGGAACGCTTCCCTTTCAGTACAGTTGATAGAAACCGCAATGGCGTTTGCTCAAAAGCTGGGAATTTTTGAGGTATACGCCTTTTCTCGTCCAGCAGGAGCTTATCAATATTTTAGTTCTAAAAAATAATGCAAGCTGTTATTATTGCAGCCGGGGAGTCTTCACGATTCTGGCCGCTCAACAAAGAGCATAAATCCCAACTCTATCTTTTAGGCAAGCCCATTATTTACTGGACGATAAAAGGGCTTCTTGAGAATGGAATCAAAGACATTGTTGTAGTATGCGGTAAGGATTCCACCATACCGGTAATGCTTGAAAAGGAAAATAACCTTGGAGCAAAACTTGCTTTTGTTGTGCAAGAAGAACGCTTGGGCACGGGAAATGCTGTTTGGCAAGCAAGGGAATTGATCAACGAACCCTTCTTGGTGGTGTGGCCCAACAAGGTGAACGCAGGAGAGTTGGTAAAAAGAATCCTCGAGCAGAAAAAGACAACAGGTTCTCAGATAGTACTTCTTGGGGCTCAAACCCAGACCCCTTGGGATTATGGCGTTGCAAGAATGGAAGGGGAGCGCGTTGTAGAGATTGTGGAAAATCCAGAGCGAGGAACAGAACCTTCCAATATCAAGATCATTGGGCTTTATTCTTTGGAACCAGACTTTTTTTCGTACTATGAGAAACTTTCTCGCCATCATGAGTCAGATTTAATGGATGGGATTAACCTCTGTCTTAAAGAAAAACAAGCTTCTCTTGTGATGCTTGAAAAAGATGTCCCAGCGCTCAAATACCCTTGGGAGCTTTTTGGAATTTTAGATATTCTCTTTGGCAAGGCCGAGTCCCAGCAGATAATCGCTCCTTCAGCAAAGGTAGGGGAAGGCACAGTGATTGACGGCCCGGTATACATTGGAGAAGACTGCGACGTTGGTCCTCATAATGTGCTCAGGGGGCCCCTGAATTTGGAACGAGGCGTAAAAACAGCAGCGTTCTGCGAAATCAAACACAGCATTGTGCAGGAAAATACGCATTTTCATTCAGGGTATGTTGGCGATTCCATTATTGGGAGGAACTGCCGTTTTGGAGCAGGATTTATTACTGCCAATCGCAGATTTGATCGCCAAAATATTGGAGTTAAGGTCCGCGAAAAAAAGGTAGATACCGGTGCTTCATATTTTGGCGCTGTGGTAGGAGAAGAAACACATTTTGGAATTCATTCTGGAACCATGCCAGGAGTTCTCGTTGGGAAAGAATGCGTGGTGTATCCTGGCGTGCATGTGTTTGAAAACATTCCAGACAACACTATTTTGCGGGCTTGACAAACAGAGTTGCTCAAGTAGTATGATAAATAGTCCCAGTGAGTTGGCCGGCTCCCTACTTCCTAAGTGGCTTGGGGGGTCGTAGGGAATCGGCCAAAGCATTTATCTTCATTGGCATGGGGCCCATACGCGACATGGGGCCCATATACCTCCTTGGGCGCCGGCTCCTCTGGTCGTCAGCAGGGGAGCCGGCGTAAAGCTCTTTTTCTTTATTTTTTGTACGAAAAGACCAGGAAGCTTCCCTCGCAGGTTCCTCCCTGGTCAAATCCTCCCTGTGGGAGTGCCGTATAACCCCCTTGAGGCTGTCGCCCGACTTCCTCAAGAGACGGCACTCCCACCATGCCAAAGAGCCAAGTCAGCCCTGTCTGACCTGGCCCTTGTTGTTTTCTGAAACAAATTGATATAATGTGGGAGATGAGAATTGCTCGTCTTTCAAAAAAGACTCTTGAGAAAATTGCAAAAGAAACAACAAAAAAACTCAATGCAGGGAAAGTCATTGCCTGCCCAACCGATACGGTCTATGGATTGATTGCCGATGCTACCAATAAGAAAGCAGTAAAAAAGGTTTTGCTCATCAAAGGGAGAAAAGAGACAAAGCCCCTCCCCATTTTCGTAAAAGATATTTCAACGGCAAAGAAGTTTGCAAAGGTTAGTCCCTTCCAAGAGAAATATATGAGAAAGGTATGGCCAGGCAAGGTTACGCTAATATTAGAAAGCAGAGGACTATTGGTAAAAGAAACAGGAACCCAGGAATCTATTGGATTGCGCATTCCAAAACACAAGCTGGTGCAGCTAATACTACAAAAGGTGAAAACGCCGCTCACGGGAACATCTGCCAACCTTTCTGGAAGGCCGCCTTTGTCAGACAGCAAAGATATTGCAAGGCAATTTGCAAAAAGAAAATATCAGCCAGACATTCTCGTTGACGCAGGAAAACTCCTCTTTTCCAGGCCATCAAAAGTAATTGATATCACAAGGGAAGAACCAAGGATTCTTCGCAAGTAGCAGCATAAATTTTGCGATCGCGTAAAAATATGACGAAACTATCTCTGAAAGAAACTGACGTTGAAATATATGAGTTGATTGAAGCAGAACTTCAGCGCAGGAAAGAGGGGCTGGAAATGATTCCCTCTGAAAATCATACTTCCCTAGCGGTACTGGAGGCGTTGGCAACCGTGCTCACAGACAAGTATTCGGAAGGATACCCTGGTAAGCGCTACTACGGAGGAAGTGAGGTTGTTGACCGGGTAGAAAACCTTGCCATCCAGCGCGCAAAAGAAGCCTTTGGGGTTCCTCATGCCAATGTGCAGCCCTACTCTGGAACTCCTGCAAATACTGCAGCGTACCTTGCCTGCTGCGAAGTGGGCGATGTGATTATGGGACAGGATCTCCCTGACGGCGGGCATTTGAGCCATGGGGCAAAAAACACGTTTTCCTCCAGGTTCTACAAGAGTGTTCCTTATCACGTGGAAGCGGATGGTTCCATTGACTTTGCAAAGGTGCGGCAAGATGCAAAGGAGCAAAAGCCCAAGCTCATATGGGTTGGAGCTTCTGCTTACCCAAGACTGTTCCCATTCAGAGAAATGGCAGAGATCGCAGATGAGGTTGGAGCATATCTGGTAGCTGACATAGCCCATGTTGCAGGTCTGGTTCTAGCTGAAGCACATCCCAGCCCCACTCCCTTTGCCCATATTATCACCACCACTACGCACAAGACCCTGCGGGGCCCAAGGGGCGCTATTATCATGGTTACACAAAAGGGCCTTGAGAAAGACCCAGACCTTGCAAAAAAAGTGGACAAGGCAGTGTTCCCGGGCGGAGTGCAAGGCGGCCCCCACAACCACCAGACAGCTGCCATTGCGGTTGCCCTCAAAGAAGCCATGACCCCTGAATTCAAAGAATACGGGCATCAGGTTGTGAAGAACGCAAAGGCATTGGCCCAATCTCTCATGGACAACGGGTTGAAGCTTATATCAAACGGCACCGACAATCATCTTATGCTTGTTGACCTTACGCCTTACGGGAAAGGAATGGGGGTGTTTGCAGAGAAGGCCCTTGATTTGGCAGGTATTACGTTAAACAAAAACACCATTCCCAAAGACCCTTCTTCTCCTTTTTATCCAAGCGGTATTCGGTTGGGAACCCCAGCAATTACTACCCGTGGCATGAAAGAAGAGGACATGAAGGTTATTGGAAAATGGATTGTAGAGGTTGTCAACGAAGTAAAGAACTGCCAGCTTCCAGAAACCAAAGAAGAACGCATTGCCTATCTCAAGCAATTCAAAAAAGACATTGCAGGAAATCAAAGGCTCAAAGAGCTAAAAGAAAGGGTTGTAGAACTCTGCAGTAGGTTCCCTCTTCCTTACTGATATACCTCTTACTCTTATGAAGATTTTAGACGGCTCAAAACTTAGCAAAAACATTCTTGCTGGCCTCCCGAGTTCTCAAAAAGCAAAGCTCGCAGTGGTTCAGGTTGGGAACAACCCGGTTTCTGCAAAATACATCAAAGAAAAAAGAAAAGCCGCAAAAGGCCTTGGAGTGGGATTTCGTCTGGCTCGTTTCCCTTTGCGGGTTTCTGAGGCAACCCTGGCGCGGGAGATAGAAGAGATAGGAAAAGACAGAAAAGTTTCTGGCATGATTGTACAACTTCCTCTCCCAAAATCTCTGAACACCCAGCGAGTTCTTGATTGTATCCCTTTGCAGAAAGATGTTGACGTGCTTTCATCGAAAGCTCTAGGGTTATTCGCTCAAGGAGCGCTTCCATGGTTGCCTCCAACAGTTCAAGCAGTTTCGATCTTGCTTAAAGAAGCCAAGGTTCATCTCAAAGGAGCGCGCGTGCTCATTATTGGAGCAGGTCGTCTCGTAGGGCTTCCTGTATCTTTATGGCTTTTACGAGAAGGCGCTACCCTTACCATTACAAACAAGGCAACCAAAAATCTTTCTTCTTTAACCAAACAGGCAGACGTTATTATCTCTGGAGTTGGAAAGCGCGGGTTGGTAAAAGGAAATATGGTTAAGAAAGGAGCTGTGGTGATTGATGCTGGCACCTCTGTGGAATCGGGTCCTTCGACTCGCTCCGCTCGCTCAGGACGACAAGCGAAGCTTGTCGGAGACGTGGATTTTAAAAGCGTTTCAAAGAAAGCAAAATATATCAGTCCAGTTCCTGGGGGCGTGGGCCCCCTCACCGTCGCCTGTTTATTTCATAACCTTTACCATGACTGATTTGCTCATTGTATTTTTTGCGAAGTATTTTGGGTATATTTTGGTTGGTTTGCTGCTGATTTTTCTTGCAAGAGATTGGAAAAAATATCTCCCCTTGTTTTGGCACGTGGCGGCAGCAGCAATTCTCTCGCGAGGGACTATCACAGAGGCAGTTCGATTTTTTTGGCAGCGAAGCAGGCCTTTTGTTGAACAAAATATTGTGCCTCTTGTGGAGCACTCGTCTTCTTCGTCGTTTCCTTCGGGGCATGCGAGCTTTTATTTTGCCATAGGTACTGTCCTGTATTTTTACAACAAAAAAGCAGGGGCTTTATTTCTGCTGGCAAGCTTGTTTATAGGCATCTCTCGGGTTTTAGCAGGCCTTCACTGGCCTTCAGATATTGCGGGAGGAGCTGTGATCGGAATTTTTTCTGGAATTCTGGTAATCCAGCTTTCAAAACGGATATCTTCTTAATTCTGCCATGGCAATGATAAGAAGATAAGTGGTGCCTGAGGTGGGAGTCGAACCCACACGAGCTTGCGCTCAAAGGTTTTTGAGACCTTCGCGTAAACCATTCCGCCACTCAGGCCTTCGCTAAAGCTACGGCCTGCAATGCAGGCGCGGAGATTATTTTACCTCATTTTTGGGTTTTTGCCAAGTCTGACTTGGTTTTTGCCAAGAGGCAAAGTCGCAGCTAGGGTAGCGATTACATCCGTAGAACATCTTTCCTCGTTTCGTTCTTTTCGTCGCCACCTCTCCTTCGCCGCACTTTGGACACTTCATGCCGATGCTCGCATTGTTTTGGAGCGATTCGGTGTATTTGCAAGCCGGGAAGGTTGAGCACGCGTAAAATTTCCCAAACCTTCCCAGCCGTACCACGACAGACGAGCCGCATTGAGGGCATATTTTGTCGGTTGCTTCCTGCGCCACGTCTTTTTTGGAGACCTCTTCATATTTTTTCTCCAGATTTTGTTCAAAGGGCGCGTAGAATTCTTTGATCATGGGTACCCACTGGGTTTTTCCCTCCGCAATGGTGTCGAGTTTTTCTTCCATGTCTGCAGTGAACTTGATGTCTACAATTTCAGGAAAATGTTCTACCAGTAGATTGTTAACCGTGACTCCAAGATCCGTAGGCTTGAATCTCCTCTGCTCGTCTTTTTCAATGTATCCGCGGTCTTGAATCGTGGAGATGATGGGAGCGTATGTGGAAGGTCTTCCGATGCCGTGCTCTTCCAGCGCCTTTACAAGCGTTGCTTCAGTGTATCTTGGAGGAGGTTCAGTGAAGTGCTGGGAAGGGATAAGTTCTTTCAGCTCAAGCACTTCATTTTGTGTAAGAGCAGGAAGTTCTGTTTCTGTAAATTTAATGGGATAAACCTTGAGAAAGCCATCGAATCGTAGGATTTGTCCGGTAGCTCTAAAGGTATAGTTTCGGATTTCGGATTTCGGATTTCGGATTTCCGCTTTGATCTCCACAGCAGTGGAGTCAAATGCGGCCTGTGCCATTTGAGAAGCAATAAATCTTGTCCAGGTAAGATCGTAGAGCTTGGTTTGGGCAGGCGTGAGGTTATTTGTTATTTGTTGGAGGCTGGTGGGTCGTATAGCTTCGTGCGCCTCTTGCGCAAGCTTACTCTTTGTTTTGAAGATGCGCGAGAAACCGGGCCAGTATTCTTTTCCGTATTCTTTTGAGATATATTCTTTTGCGACATTCAGCGAAAATTGAGAAAGATTCAGAGAGTCGGTCCTGTGGTAGGTTATGAATCCCATCTCGTAGAGTTGCTGCGCAACAGACATGGTGAGTTTTGCAGGGAAGTGAAGCCGCTGCCATGCGGTTTGCTGGAGGGTTGAGGTAGTAAAGGGCGGAAGGGGATTGCGTCTCACTTCTTTTTTTTCAATACTTGCCACGCTGTACTCAGCGCCTTCGAGATCCTTAAGGATATTGTCCACCCCCTCTTTGTTTTTGATGTCTTGTTTGAGGAGCGCCTCAAACCCCTCAAATTGTGCGACGAGCGTCCAGTATTCCTGAGGAACAAATACTTGAATTTCTTTTTCTCTATCTGCAATAAGACGCACCGCCACAGACTGCACTCTTCCTGCGGAAAGGTTTCTCGCAACCTTTTGCCAAAGGAAAGGAGAAAGCTTGTATCCTACGAGCCGGTCGAGCACTCGTCTTGCCTGCTGAGCATTAACCATGTTGATGTCAATATCTCGAGGATTCTTCAGTGCGTCTTCAATTGCTTGTTTGGTAATCTCGTGGAACACAATTCGCTGAGGATTTCCCAAGTTTAGAACTTGGGCGAGATGCCATGCGATTGCCTCACCTTCTCTGTCCTCGTCGGTTGCGAGCGTGACAACCCCTGCTTTCTTTGCTTCCTTCTTTAACTCGTTGACAACCTTCCTCGCTTTGGTAGGGATGACGTAAGAGGGTGCAAAGTCCTTTTCAGTATCAATGCCAAGCTTGCTTTTAGGCAGATCTCTCACATGTCCAAAGCTCGACTGCACATTGTATTCTTTTCCAAGAAAGCCAGAAAGCGTGCGTGCTTTTGTGGGACTTTCCACCACAACGAGTGTTCTCATGGTTTTCACTCTATCACGATTTTAATTTTTCCACAGCTTCAGACAACATTTGGCAATAGAGGTTCAATCCAATAGAGTTAATGCTTCCTGACTGCTCTTTTCCTAAAATGTTCCCTGCGCCCCGGAGTTCCAGATCTCTTATTGCTATTTGGTATCCTGAACCTACTTGGTCTGCTGCTTTAAGGGCTTTGAGGCGGAGATTCGCTTTTTCAGAAAGCTTAGATCTTGTGAAAAAGTAAGCAGAAGATGATTTCTCAGACCTTCCAACGCGGCCCCGAATTTGGTAGGCCTGGGCCAAGCCGAGTTTTGCTGCGTCGTCCACAATTAAGGTATTTACATTGGGCAGGTCTAGCCCGTTTTCAATAATGGTGGTTGCGAGCAACACGTCGTATTTCCTGTTTTTAAAATCATCCATCATTGTAATAAGGCTTGCTTCTCCTATCCTCCCGTGCGCAACGCCAATTCTTGCTTTAGGAACAAGCTTTTCCAAAAGCTTTTTGATTGCTCCAATAGTTCCTATCCTATTGTGGAGATAGTATACCTGACCTCCTCTTTGCCGTTCTTTTTGTACCGCTTCTTTGACGAGTTTCTCGTCAAAAGAAGCAACAGTGGTTTTAACCGGCATTCTTCCTAAAGGGGAGGTTTGTATAATGCTTATTCCCTTGAGAGATGACAAAGCCATATACAAAGTTCTTGGGATAGGAGTTGCAGAAAGAGAAAGCACGTCAAGAGAGGCGCGGAGTTCTCTGAGCTTTTCTTTTTGCTTCACGCCAAAGCGCTGTTCATCGTCTATGACGAGCAAGCCAAGATTCTTAAAGGCAATGTCACGGGAAAGAATCCGGTGCGTTCCGACAACAATATCAATAGTGCCATTTTTCAAATCCTTGATGATCTCTTTTTCAGGTTGTCTCGCTTCGCGAGATCCCGCGTAGCGGGAGAGGCGAGAAAGCATTGCGACATGCAGGGGAAGAGATTTCAAGCGATCTGTAAATGTTTGGAAGTGCTGGTAGGCAAGAATTGTTGTGGGCGCAAGCAATGCAGTTTGGTACCCTTGCTCCACAGCTCTTACCATGGTTCTTAAGGCAATCTCTGTTTTTCCAAATCCCACGTCTCCGCAGGCAATGCGGTCCATAGGATCGTCTTTTTCCAAGTCTTTTTCAATATCCTGAAGGGTTTCAAGCTGGTCTGGAGTTTCTCTGTATGGGAACGAAGCTTCCACTGCCTTAAAGATTTCTCCAGGAGCCTCATAGGGCGGCCTTTTTGCAACTTCTTTTTGCGCGTAGAGTTCCAAGAGCAGTCGAGCAAGTTTCTCCACCTCTTCTCTCACGCGCCTTTTTGTTTTGAACCAAATCTGCGAGCCAAGCCGTGATATTTTTGGATCTGCAAATCCTATATATCTTGAGAGTTTTCTTTCCAGGCCCAAGGGCACAAAGAGTTTATCATTACTATCATACTCTATAGTATAGTAGTGTTGGGCGGGGTGGAGTTCTTGGATTCCAACAAATCGTCCAACTCCATGATCTAGATGTACGAGATAGTCTCCCTCCTTTAATCCCTTGAGATCTGAAAAGAGCTTTTGGGATTTTAAGCGTTTCTTGAGAATTTCTTTTGCGATCTCCGAGTCTTTAACCTCAATATCTAACTTTTCAATTGTTTCTATGGTGTTTCCGAGAAACTCAATACCAAGCGCAAAAGGGGAATTGATGGGAAAGACTTCCAGGGTTCCGCCCCTGTTGCTAAACTCTCCCGGCTCTTGCACTCCAAACACTTTTTCATACCCCATTTCATCAAGTTTTCTCAAAAGCTGGGACAATTCCTCCTTTACGCCTTGCCTGAGGTACATGGTGTTGTCTTCAAAAAACGGCTGGGTTTTGCGCGCTTCCAGTATCTTTTGCACGTTCTCCTCAAACCAAACATTCCCCTTTTCCAGAAAGTATGGGGTGATTGCAACAATCAATACATTTGACAAATTCATCTATTACTACTATAAGCACAAAGTAGAGGGAGTCAAGTTTTAAGGAGGTCCGAGATGCTTCGAGAGAGCAGGCTTCGAGAGATCAGTTTCCGTTTAGTTCCAAGTTCTTCTGGTTCGTTTTCTCGCCTGAAAGCCAGTTTTAAGATACGGTGCCCGTTATTCATATTCGGGAAGAAATGTTCAGGGTATGCGGAGGTGAACGGGCTGCGCATCGCAGAAGAATCGGGTCCTCGGACTATGCGCGTAGAGCAACGAACTTTTCGTCCTCGTTGCACAACGTGTCATATGCGCATGAACATTACCCTACCGGAGCGGGCTCACCTTCTTTCTGAAGCCCGAAAGTTCTTGAACCCCAAGCTACGGCGACGCGAGGGTATTGCTAGCCAGGCTTAATGAGGGGCGCAGAAAGCTGAGGGGAGATGGTTCGATCCCATCCCTTCGGCTTTTTATTTTGCAGAACTATCTTCTTAAGCTTGCCATGGCAATGTTAAGAAGATAAGAGAAGTTTTGTCAAAGCTTCTAATGCTTGCGTGATCGCAGGTTGGAGAAGAATTGTTTCTTTTGCAGTAAAGTTTTTGAGGACAAACGTTTCTACGTCTCTCGGTTTTCCTTTTTCTGGCTGAATGCCGACTCTGATTCTTGTGAAGTTTTTTGTTCCAAGCTCTTCAATAATTGAATCCACGCCTTTGTGGCCGGCAGAGCCGTGGCCGACAGAAACTTTTATCTTGCCCAAAGGAATGTCGATGTCGTCGTGGATAACCACTAAGTTTTTAGTTTTTAGTTTGTAGTTTTTAGTGAGCGACTTTACAGCCTTACCGGAGTTATTCACAAAGGTTTGAGGTTTGACAAGGATGACATTGGGCAATTCAACCCTCTTTAATGCATCCAAAGCCATAAACCCAACGTTGTGCCGGGTTCTCTCGTATTTTTTCCCTGGATTTCCAAGGCCTACAATAAGAAACATGCTTTTTTGTTCACCCTGCGTCTTTTTGTTGCGCTTTACCCCACCTGCGGGCGGGGCCCTACGCGTCTGCGAAAAAGCCGCAGTGTTCACTTTTTGTAGTATAGCACCCCTCTTGCAAAATAAAAAAATTCTGATATCATAGAAAACCATGAAGGCATTTTTCTCTTTTCTCTGGGAGAGCGGCAAGGTGGTTATTCTTGCCCTGGCCATTGTGGTTCCCATACGCATGTTTGTGTTCCAGCCATTTTTAGTGAGGGGGGAGTCAATGGAACCAAACTTTCAACAGGGTGATTACCTTGTTATTGATGAGCTTTCGTTTCGATTTCGCGACCCTGAAAGAGGAGAGGTTATCGTTCTGAAGTTTCCAGGCAATACCTCCCAACGCTACATTAAACGAATCATTGGATTGCCCGGAGAAACCGTCAAGGTGCAAGACGGGAAGGTAGCGGTCTTAAAAGATGGGAAAGAAATAATTCTTAACGAATCTAATTATCTTCCCCCAAACCTTCAAACTCCAGGGAATACCAACCTGAGCTTGAAAGATAACGAATACTTTATGCTGGGAGACAACCGCCTCTTTTCTTCAGATTCCAGGCAGTGGGGAGTGCTTAGCAAAAATCTCATTGTGGGGCGAGTGCTCCTACGACTTTTCCCACCAAACGCTTTCGCTAAAATTCACGAGCCATCCTATTAGGTTTTTACCCCGACCCCCAGCTTAAGACACCTTCGGTTTCTTACGTCGCTTCGCTCCTATTTTTCCACCACGGGGTAAAAACATTAATTTCATTAATGCATATGCAAAAAAAGCAGAAACTTCAAGCGCCAACCGGCATGCACGACATCCTTCCTACAGACCAGCCGTATTTTGAGAAGGTGTATGAAACAGCCAAGGACCTGGCAACCTTTTATGGTTTCTCACGAATTGACACCCCGTTGATGGAAGACGCAAAACTGTATGAAAAAGGCACGGGAATTGCTACAGACATTGTGGAAAAACAGATGTTCTTGTTAAGAACGAAGGGAGGCGATATTCTTGCTCTGCGCCCAGAGTTCACTCCTGGAATTGCAAGAGCGTACCTTCAACACGGAATGCTCAACCTTCCCCAGCCCGTGAAGCTATGGACATCAGGCCCTGTGTTTCGCTACGAGCACCCGCAGCAAGGTCGGTATCGCCAGTTCCATCAGTTTGACTTGGAAGTGCTTGGCGACGAAAGTCCAGCAATTGATGCACAGGTCATCCAGATTTTCTACTCCTTGTTAAAAGAGCTCAAAATCCCTCATCTTACCATTGAGGTAAACTCCATTGGAGACAGTCAATGCAGGCCATACTACAAGAAACTCCTGGTGAACTTTTTGAGAACTCGCCAATACAGTCTGTGCCAAGATTGCAGAAGGAGAATGAAGACCAATCCCATGAGAATTTTAGACTGCAAGGAAGAGAAATGTCAGAGGGTAAGAGTGCAAGCTCCGCAGGTTATTGACCATCTGTGCGAGGAGTGCAAAACCCACTTCACCTCGCTTTTGGAGCTTTTAGACGAAGCAGACCTGCCTTATCACTTGGATCCTTACCTTGTGCGGGGACTTGACTACTACACGAAAACCGTGTTTGAAATTGTTGCAGAGCGCGCCACCTCACAGGACGAGGGCAAACCACCAGCCCTGGCAGGCGGCGGGAGACTTGACAACCTCGTTAAGGTTTTGGGCAACAAGGATGTTCCTTGTTCAGGAGCGGCTGCTGGTATTGAACGTATCGTTGGGCTGATGAAAGAGCTTGGCATTACCCCTCAGACTGCTTCACTTCCCAAAGTCTTTTTTGCTCAGCTTGGAGAATCTGCAAAAAAGAAGAGCGTCAAACTGTTAGAAGAGTTGAGGGAAGCAAATATTCCTGTTGCAGAGTCTCTGGGGCGAGATTCATTGCGAGCGCAGTTGGCAAGGGCAGATAAGTTAGGAGTTGCTTTGACGCTCATTTTGGGCCAGCGGGAAGTATTAGACAACACCATTGTGGTGAGACGAATGGATAATGGCGTACAGGAAACCATAAAAGTTGATAAGGTTGTGGAAGAGATAAAAAAGCGATTACGAAAATAGTATAATGCAAATCTACGAATGAATTCGAATGCCGCAAATTGTTTGTTCTGCGATATTGCGCAGAAGAAGATTTCTTCAGATATCGTGCACGAAGACGAAAAGTTTTTTGTGTTCAAAGACATCAATCCCAAAGCTTCCTTTCATGTTTTGATCGTTCCCAAAAAACACATTGAATCCATAGACCATGTGGAGCTTCAAGACAAAGAGTTAATGGGTGAACTCATACTTTGCGCCCAAAAGGTCGCCAGGGGCAAGAATTTACAAGGGTACAAACTTGCAATTAACGTAGGAAGAAAAGGGGGACAGCTGATTGATCATCTCCATCTCCACCTCCTATCAGATATATGATCCCGTTAGAAGCCGCGATCGCTTTATACATTCATCATTTCGTGATATATGATTTATAGTCGTCTCTATAAACTAAACTCTGCAGATCAAATATTGATCGCGATCTGCTTCTAACGGGATGAAAGATACCACACGATTTCAGATAAAACGCCAGGAACGGGAAACAAACCTTTCTTTGGTGCGCCGTTTCACAAAGCGCGTCAAAGAGTCAGGGGTGCTGAGAGCGGCAAAGAGAGCGCGTTTCA
>Ga0213870_1000322_pt1 | contig 23790 bp, 17 predicted proteins | sample WICALVC2017_Meta_FD_160119 | JGI IMG/M metagenome (GOLD analysis project Ga0213870, IMG submission 160119) | Freshwater microbial communities from subterranean cave lake in Wind Cave National Park, South Dakota, United States - WICALVC2017 | ecosystem: Environmental > Aquatic > Deep subsurface >... | reverse complement strand
TGCGGAGAGGGTGGGATTCGAACCCACGAGGTCTCTTTCGAGGCCGCAGTTTAGCAAACTGCTCCGTTAACCACTCCGGCACCTCTCCAAAAACTAATCAGACTTCAAAATTATATCCCGATATTGCTGTTTGAGCAACCTTCTCCCCTCGGTTGTTTTGAGGAATCTTTCTCTTCTCTCAGCATCTGATTTTAAAAGGTATGCTTCATATGCTATAAGTTTGACTGGCAGAAATGACTTTGTGGAAGTAACCTTGCCGGCCTTGTGCTCGTTTATTCTTTGTTTAATATTCGCAGTCATACCTTTGTAAATATCCCCGTTGTTTAACTTTAATAGATATACATAGAACATATAATGTTAAGGTGATTCGCCCAATCATTCGATCGGGCAGTCCGGTCGGATGACCGGACGAACCCACGAGGTCTCTTTCGAGGCCGCAGTTTAGCAAACTGCTCCGTTAACCACTCCGGCACCTCTCCAAAATTACTTTCTTAAGCTGGTATTATACAACCATAAGAGTGATTTTTCAAATCAACTTGACATTAGATTATTTTTACCTTATAATTGATCAGAATCGTTCATTGTTAGGGAAGTCAGGCTTTCCTAGAGAAATCTGATTTCCCTAGGTGGGGACAATTTTCTGGAGGAAAGCAATGACTAATGAAGAGCGAGAAAAAGCTGAACGGGAGAAGAAGGTTAAAAGAGACGCTTGGGGACTCCTTTATAACGAGGACACTCGCGACGCTGTGATTGTTATGGAGGGGCTTGAAACACTCGATTTAAGTAGGATGGGGGTCACCAAAGAGGAACTGCCGTTACTTGTGGCTCTTATTAGTAATAAATTTGGCGGGGAGTGGGTCCTTCACAAGCAGATTGGTCCTTGTCGCATCTATGTCAAGAAGGGCTTCGCCGACATAGAGCAAACCCTTGCTTTTTTCAATAGTGAAATTGGGACAATGGCCAATAAGAGCTAATTGAAGAGGTGGCGCTGATTACTAAAACAGCCAACCGGAGGTTGGCTGTTTTTTGTTTTTGTGTTAGAATTTTTGAACTATGTCAGCGGCTCAATCAAATCAGGTGAAAAAAAGACCCCCAATCGTGGTTGTCATGGGTCATGTTGATCATGGTAAAACAACCTTGCTTGATTACATCAAGAAGACCAACGTGGCGGCTAAGGAAATAGGCGGCATTACCCAAGCCGTTGGCGCTTATGAAATTACTCACAACAACGAGAAAATTACCTTCATTGATACGCCGGGACACGAAGCTTTTATTGCCATGCGCCGGCGGGGCAGTCAGGTGGCTGATATTGCCGTTTTGGTGGTGGCGGCTGATGAGGGGGTAAAACCGCAAACTAAGGAAGCTTATCAAGTGATTGAAGAAACAAAAACATCATTCGTTGTAGTCATTACTAAGATTGATAAAAACAACGCTGATATTAATCGGGTGAAGAATGAATTAGGTCGACTGGGCATTTTGCTTGAAGGGATGGGCGGCAATATTAGTTGGCAGGCGGTTTCGGCTAAGACTGGTGAAGGAGTGAAGGAATTTCTTGATCTGCTTCTTTTGACGGCCGAGGTGGCAGGATTAAGTTATGATCCCCAAGCTGTCGGCCGCGGCTTTGTTTTAGAAAGTCACCTCGATAGCCGGCGCGGGGTGGTGGCTTCGGTAATTATTCAAGATGGCCTTTTGCGAGTGAGCGATGAGGTTACTGTAGGGAGGCTCCGAGCTAGAATCAAATCTTTGGAGAATTTTCTTGGAGAGCGGATCAAAAGCGCCGAGCCATCTGCCCCTGTTTTGATTTTGGGCTTTTCGGAAATTCCTGACGTCGGCGCCGAATTTGTGGTCGGCGCCCCATTTGATAAAAAGGCATTAGCTGAAACCGGGGCGATTGATCAATCTGCCCCACCGGTCGTTGATGATAGGAAGCAAGCAATTAACCTGATTCTAGCGGCGAGAGATACGGGTTCGCTGGAAGCTTTAAAAGCTGTGATTAGCGGCTTACCGGTTCCCGAAGATTACCGGATCAAGGTTATTAACGAGGCCGTTGGCGATTTGACTGACGGCAGTGTTAAGCTAGCCATCAGCACCGGCTCCATCATCGTTGGTTTTAAAGTCAAAGTTTCCAAAGCGGCCGATAATCTGGCTAAGTCTTTGGTAGGCGGTCAGCCGGTCACAATTATAGTTTCGGAAGTTATTTATGAATTAGTTGATAAATTAGAGGAATGGCTGGCAAAGCTTCGAGAGCAAAGAACAGTCGGGGAGTTAGAAATATTGGCTATTTTTGACAAAAAATCTGGAAACAAACAGGTCATCGGCGGTAAAGTAAAAGAAGGAGTGATTACTAATAATAGTAATTTCCATCTCAAGCGGGGCGGCAGCGATTTAGGAATTGGCCGCATTTTGAATTTACAAAGGGAGAAAAAAGATACAACGGAGGCGGCGGCCGACCAAGAGTGCGGCTTGCTGGTTAATTTTGAGAGCGAGATTAAAGTTGGGGACTTGCTGGTTGTATGAGACCTTATCGGAGGGAGAAGTTGAGTAGTCTTATCCGGCAGGAGCTGGACAAGATTATTGCTCGGGAATTAGAATTTGATAGTGCCCTGGTTACACTGACTGATGTTGAGTTGCGGGGAGACTTAGAAACAGCGGTGGTGTGGGTCAGCGTTATTCCTTCAAGTAAAGCAGACGAGGTGCTTGGTGTATTAAGTAAGTCGCAACGTTACTTACAGCATAGCTTGCTGAAGAAGTTGCAGATGAAACGGGTACCGAAAGTTAGCTTTAAAACTGATTACGGACCCGAAAAGGCGGCAGTTGTTGAGAAAAAACTTGCCAGCGCCGATTTTAAGTCTTAAATTTTAATCTATGAACACTTTCACTGTTAATCGTCAGTCGATTTGGAGCCTAGTCATTATTCTAACCGCTTTGTTAGTGGCAGCTTATTTGATTAGCAAGACGGCATCGGTACCCCAAGCTTTGGCGGCCACCGGCAGTACTTTCCACACTGATGGCTGGAATGCTCTTCAAGGGGGGTGTGGTGGGTTTTTTTCTGAACTGGCTTGCGGCGGCACGCTCCAATCTGTACTTGAAGACGGTAACCCAGGCGGGTGCAATGCCAATAACAAACCTAATACTTTTATTGAGCGGTATAGCATGAACGACCCAACGCCGGCCGCCGGTGATGAATATGTCTGCGACGGCCTTAATGTTTGCTGCGCCTCACCAGCCATGTCGGGGACAGCAATTGATTGCGTAAAGTTTTGCGGTGATCTTGGTTATACCACTGCTGCCTGCAGTCTCGGACAAATAAATTGCTTTAATGAACCCCATCAGGTGGCTGCTTGTACCTGCACTGCCCCGCCGGGAACGAAAACTGTTGGTTGGATTGAGGTAGCGGCCGATGATGGTATGATTAACGAGTGTATTGTCGTCAATCTCATTGTTAAAGGTAATGATGGTCTATCGATGAATGCCCCTAAGGATTTGCTTGTGCGGCTTTACGATGATAGTCCAACAGGCAAGTGGTACATGAACTCCACTTGCCAGACTGAAGCTATCACCGCCACTATTGCCCAAGGCACAATGCAAAAAACTCTTTATTTCCGGGAAACTGATCCAGCCAAGAGCCAGTCGTCAGATTTAGTTCAAGCCGGTTACACCGGATTGAGCCCGACCGGCATCGATCGTATTTTCTTTATTCAATAGGGCAAAGCCAAGTTTGTTTTTCTTGTCTTTAGGCGGTTTTTGAGTTATCATTGGACTCGAGTTCGGCCACGTAGCCAAATGGTAAGGCAGCTCTCTGCAAAAGAGCTACACGCCGGTTCGATTCCGGCCGTGGCCTCAAAGCTCGGGTGGTGGAATTGGCAGACACTACAGACTTAAGATCTGTTGCTCGCAAGAGCGTGCCGGTTCGAGTCCGGCCCCGAGCACCAATATCATCGGTCAAAAAGGCGAAAAGCGGAGCTTGAACTTCAACAGTAGAAAATAGGACAGAGCCGGTTGCAGGCTAGACTGCCACCGGCCTTTTTAATTTTTCAAAGTCGTTAAGAATGAAGAAACCAACAAAGACGAGAAAGATAGTGACATAAAGAGCTGGGCCGAAGGCGAGCACCAACCCGTTAAAGACGCCGTGGAGTAAAGTCGCCAGGAAAAGCCCGATAATAATTGATTGGCCAACCGACTTCTTTTGCAGGAGAGCGTCCCCCCAGTAGAAACCAACCAGACCAGAGCTCAGACTGTGAAGGAGATTAGCGCCAATAAAGCGAAGGGTTACTAATTCAAAACCATTAAGCGATCGGCTGGTGGAAGCGATATTTTCCACCGTAGCAAAACCGAGGGCGGTAATAATCATATAAATCATTGCGTCTACTGGTTCATCAAATTCCTGCCGCCGGCTGATCCAAAAAAGAACCACTAAAAATTTCATTACCTCTTCAATACCTGCCAGCCAAAATATTGAGAAGGGACTGTATTCTTTGATGCCCAATGATTCTGCAAAATGACGGAAAAGGAACTGTAATTGTAAAACAATGAAAGTGGCCAGACCGCCAAGAATAAAGGTGGAGACAATTAACCCTTTGGGTTCGGGCCGGCGACTATCTTCTTGGAGAAAGAAAAAAAACCAGATGAGGGCTGGGACGATACCAATAATTACCGAGAGCCAATTTACCATTGTTCGACTAAAAGTAATTTCCTGACTTTTTTGATTGGCAGTTGCTGATAGATTTCTTCAGTCACAAAAGGCATGAACGGGTGGAGCAGCTTAATTATAGTTAATAAACAGCGTCCCAGAGTCTGTTGCCTTTCCCCAGTCAAATTTTTTTTGCTGGCCTCAACATATTTGTCAGCAAATTCATGCCAGACAAAGTCATGGATCAGATGGAGCGCTTGGCCAAACTGATAAGTCTGAATTAGTTGCTCGGCTTTCGCTTGAGTTCGATTCAGTTTTTTTATGATAGTTCTATTACCGCTGAATTTGAAGGATGATTTTGCTCGGTTGGAGAATTGACTGACCGGGACATTATTTAAAACAAAGCGGGTAATATTCCAAAGCTTGTTGGCAAATTTTTTCCCCGCTATCGCGTGCTCTTCAGACCAATGCATGTCTTGCGCGCCCATTATTTGCCAAGTTAAAGCAAAACGGACCGCATCGGCTCCGTATCGTTCAATTAATTCCAGGGGATCAACGCCGGTGCCTAAAGATTTAGACATCCGCTCTCCTTTTTTAGTCAGAACAGTCGGGTGGATAAAGGTGATAGGGAAGGGAACTGCCTTTTTGAACTCTAAACCGGAGAAAATCATTCTGCCCACCCAGAGGTTAATAATGTCGCGGGCGGTGATTAAGATTGAAGATGGATAAAAACTTTTCTGATCCAGAGGCGCTAAGCCAGCAAAAGGCCAGAGGGCCGAAGAGAACCAAGTATCAAAAACGTCCTCCGATTGAATAAACTTGGCAGCGCAATGCTGGCATTTTGGTTCAGTTAGGGAAACTTTAACTTCCTCGCATTGCTCAACTTCTTTTTCCCGGCCGGGGATTGGCAGACATTTGTTCTCGTGAAACCAGACCGGCAGTCTTTGGCCCCACCAAAGCTGGCGGGAAATACACCAGTCGCGGGTATTGGTAAGCCAATTGAAATAAATTTTCTCAAAATTTTTGGGAACAATCTTTGTTTTGCGCGAGCGGACCGCTTGGGCTGCTTTTTTTGCCAGCCCTGACATTTTGAGGAACCACTGCCAAGAGGGCAGGGGCTCAATGGTTGACTGGCAGCGGTAACAAACCGGCTTGCGGTGGTAATAGGGCTCTACCTTGGTCAGCAGGCCGACTAATTTTAAATCGGCGGCGATTTTTTCTCTGGCCTCTTCTACTTTCAGGCCGGCGTATTTCCCCGCTTGCTCGTTCATTATTCCGCGCTCGTTAATTACCTGTTTCATTGGTAAGTGGTGACGCTGACTGATTTCAAAGTCAGTGATGTCATGAGCCGGGGTAACTTTGATGACCCCAGTGCCGAATTTCGGATCAACTGCCCTGTCAGCCACCACTTTCACTTTGATTTTGGTTTTTTGAGGATGATCGAGCGATCCGGAAACAGCTAATGATTCAATTTCAATTTCTTTACCAATATATTTTTGGTATCGTTTGTCATCCGGGTGAACTGCTAAAGCGGTGTCGCCGAATTTTGTCTCCGGCCTGACAGTCGCCAGGACAAAAGGCCCATATTTAATGTAGTAAAGTTTGGCGTTTTCCTCCCGGTATTCCACTTCAAGATCGGAAATACCTGTTTGGCAGTGGCGGCACCAGTTAATTGTTTTTTGATCGCGGTAGATCAAACCTTGGTTGTGATAATGGAGGAAGGCAGTCTGCACTGCTTTGATATAGAGTGGGTCCATAGTGAAGCGGAGACGTGACCAGTCACAAGAAGCCCCCAGTTTTTCGAGTTGGTCGATGATCAGATTGCCGTACTTTTTCTTCCAGGCCCAGACTTGTTTGGTAAATTTCTCTCGTCCCAGATTCCAGCGGGTTAATCCCTTTTTTCTCAATTCTTTTTCGATAACATTTTGCGTGGCAATGCCGGCGTGATCAGTTCCCGGCAACCAAGCAGTCCGGCAGCCATTCATCCGGTGGTAACGGATAAGAATGTCGCTAAGCACGGCGTTGAGAGCGTGACCCATATGCAAGGAACCGGTGATGTTGGGCGGGGGAAGATGGATAGTGTAAGCTTTTAGCCCAGGGCTTTTAGCTTTTGCTTGCGGGAGTTTGTCAGGATTAAAACAGCCCGAGGCGAGCCATTTTTTGTAAATTCTTCCCTCTGTTTTTTTCGGGTCGTAAGTCGAAGATAGCACCTTAGAATTCTACAGTTTTTTGGTGATTTTTTAAAGATTAAGATTTGGTTGAGCTTGATCAGTTGGGTAAGGATGGCCAAAACGAGCGGCGGCGGCAATCATCACGGCATTGTCCATATTGTACTTGAAATCCGGCACGTAAAAATTAGCTTTTAGCCGGGAGCTTTGAGCTTTTAGTTGTTTTCGGAGTTCTTTATTGGCGGCGACACCGCCGCAGAGCAGGATTGATTTGGCGCCAAATTCCCTGGCAGCCCGGCTGGTCTTAATAATCAAGACATCAACGGCCGCTTGCTGGAAACTGGCGCAGACATTAGCCGACAGCCGGTCTTTTTTCGTTAGTTGTTTTCCTAGATAATACAGAACAGCCGTTTTCAATCCGGAGAAACTGAAGTCGTAATTTTTGCTGTTAATCATCGGCCTCGGAAAATTTATGGTCTTCGCAAGACCATAGATTGCTGACTTTTCTACTTCTGGGCCGCCGGGGTAGGGTAAATTAAGCATTTTAGCGACTTTGTCAAAAGCCTCGCCGACCGCATCATCGCGGGTCTCGCCAAGTTTTCGCCAGTCCTGGAGCGATTTCATTAAGAGCAAAATAGTGTGGCCGCCGCTGACAATCAGAACGATCGCCGGAAACTCTGGCAGCTTCCTCATTGGCGGCAGCCAATTAGAATAGATATGGCCTTCAAGGTGATTGATGCCGACAACGGGTATTTTTAATTTTTTTGCTAGATCGTTAGCGAAATTAATTCCTGTCCAGAGAGCTGGTTCCAGACCGGGACCGATAGTAACAGCAATCAAATCAGCTGACAGCTTAGAGCCGACAGCTTTTATTTGTTTTTTTAGTTTTTCTAAAGCGATCGGCAGGTTTTTCAAATGCTCGCGCTTGGCCAAATGGGGAACAACACCGCCGTAGGGGCGGTGGACTTTAATTTGGGAAGAGACTACCTCTGCCAATATTCTAAATTTTGACTGCCGGCTTTCAGGTTTTAATTTCTGGCAGTCAACGATTGCCATTGCTGTTTCGTCACAGCTTGTCTCGATAGCTAAAACTCTCATATTAAAAAACACCGTTACCTTCCCGGACCGGTCGGTAACGGCGGTTGTTTTTATTAAATGATCTCGACACCTCTCGCCTCATAGTCATCGTACATTTTGGGAAGCATTTGGCTGGGCGTCCAGCGGTTCTGTAATTCTTCGAGGTCGGACGTTGTTTGGTACTTACTGCCGGCCCGTTGGGGATATTGTTGGTCGTTAGCAACTTCCTCGGTTTCAAAGAAAAGGATCTGAGCGATCCTTCGTCCAACTACCAGCGGGATGTGATAATGACGGCTGCTGTTTTCAATTTCCATCGTCCAGCGACTGATGTAGCCGACATCACCCGAGCCGGCGCAGCGACAGACGGTGAGAAAATTGCGGCCGATTGATGACCGGGCTTTCATCTCAGTTGTGACTCGCTCTCGGCCGCCGATAAATTCCTCCGAATGGGCAAGAATCATCTCGCCCGGCGCCAGCCAGATGACCAGATCATCTAGCTTAATACCAGTTTTAAGAGAAACGTGCTGGCCGTGGATCCCCAGCCATTGGCTGAGGGGTTGAGCAATATGGTGATCGCCCCAAACCCGCCCCACATCTTCCTTACTATAAGGGTTGTAAATAGTATGACCATCAGCCGGTTGGGTTTCACGGTAGTAATATCTGCCTAAGCGAATGTCGTAACTGCAGTCGCCCAGATTTTCCTCTCTAAATGGAGAAATAATGATTGTTCCTTCTGCCAGATGCCGCCGAATCGCTTTGCTGGAAAATGACATTATTTTTCTCCTGGAATTCCTGTAACTGATCTTTCAAGGTTCGTTAACGCTGGCCTTCAGCTTATAGCAGGCCATCTCCATAGTCAATGAAATCAGCTTTTGTGGATAACTGGTATTGACAAACAATCAGTCTTGTCTTTCAGTTATAGTTAGCACTTTGAGAACTTCTCTTTTTTTGTGAAGAGGGGTTTCCTCACAGCTTTTTCCAGTTATTGCTGATTCAAGGGTCGAGCTTGGCTTCAATTTTTTCTAGGAGCCGGGCTATCTGTTGTTCTACTTGCGCAATCACTGATGGTCGGGCTTTGGCTAATTTACTCAATAGAGCTGAAGTAGCCCGGCAAACTTCAAGGATGCGGCGGGACTGACCAGTTGACAGATCGGGCTGATACAGTTCGAAGACACCATTAGACCTGACAACTTATCCCTTCTTTGCAATAAGGCCCCTTAGGGTTTGGATATTTAACCTCGAGGGGCTTTTTAATTGGCCGGATTGGCAAATATTGAATTTCTGCTATAATAGTTTGGTCGAGCTGGCTCCCATCGTCTAGTCTGGTCAGGACGCCACTCTTTCAAGGTGGAAACATGGGTTCAAATCCCGTTGGGAGCACATCGCTTTTTATTCCAAGTGAATCTGTTGCTGAAATTGCTCGAGACGGGAGTTGAGGGAGGGATAGAGTTTTAATTCAGCGTCTTTAATTAAAATTTCTTCAGCCGAGTCGCGGGCCGCTTTAATGAGCTCGATGTTGTTTAAAGATTTCATAGCCAAGTCTGGCAGGCCAGTCTGGCTTTCACCGAGAAATTGGCCGGGACCGCGGAGTTCCAGATCTTTTTCGGCCAGCTCAAAGCCATTTTTGGCTTCAAGCAGATAACGCAGCCGTTGGTGAGTGGCGGCTGATGTTGAGTCGGTGAAAAGCAAACAGTAAGATTGATCTTTCCCCCGGCCCACCCGGCCGCGAAACTGATAAAGTTGAGCCAAACCGAAACGGTCTGCTCCCTCAATTACCATAATAGTGGCGTTAGGAACATCAACGCCAATTTCTACCACTGACGTTGAAACCAGAATATTAACTTTATTTTGGGAGAAGTCGTTCATCACCTGGTTTTTTTCTTGAGTCTTCATTCGGCCGTGGAGCAAACCAATTTTTAAATCAGGGAAAATCTTAGTTGAAAGTTTTTCAAATTCTTCCTTAGCGGCCTTAATATCATGCCAAAGCAGTTGTTGGGGATTGGTGGGCGTCATTTCCTGATTAGTCGGTTCAATTCTGGGACAAATAACGAAGGCTTGTTTTTGCTTGCCAATTTGCTGACGGACAAATTGGTAAGCCCTTTGTCGATTGGCCGGCGCAACAATTTTGGTAATAATCGGCTGACGGCCCTTGGGTAGTTCATCGATGATCGATAGGTCAAGGTCGCCGAAGACGGTCATTGATAAAGTTCTGGGGATAGGGGTGGCGCTCATTGAGAGAAAATGAGGCAGATTCCTGATTGTTTTCTGCTTGCCGGCGGACGTTGTCTTAAAATTGCCGCCAGTCAGCAGCGCCCGGTGCCGGACGCCAAAACGGTGCTGTTCATCAACGATAGCCAGCGCCAGATTTTTAAATCTCACCTCTTTTTGAATAATGGCGTGAGTGCCGATGATAATTTTTAGTTTACCGGCGGCTATTTGTTTTATCAGCTCCGTTTTTTTCTTGGGCGCCTCAAGATTTTTACCAAAGGAGCAACGGGCTTCACTGCTGGTCAGCAGACCGATGCTCAATTCCCAAACATTGATCAGTGGTTCAAAGATTTTGTTAAGTGTTTTGTAATGTTGTTTAGCTAAAACTTCAGTTGGTGCCATGAAAGCTGCTTGTAAATTATTTCGAGCAGCCAGGAAAGCCGCCACCGCCGCCACCACTGTCTTGCCCGAACCGACGTCGCCCTGCAGCAGCCGGTTCATCGGATGAGGTTTTCTGATATCGTTGAGGATTTCCAGCAGACTTTTCTTTTGTGAACTGGTTAGTTCAAAGGGAATCAGACTGATAATTTCTCCCAGATCGAGTTTGGAAAAAATAATGGGGACGGCTTTTTCTTTGGCCAGCTGCGAGTGAATTCGCAGGTTGTTAAGCTGGAGAAGAAACAGATTTTCAAAGGCAAAGCGGTCATGGCTTTGTTTAGCTTCATCGAGAGATTTTGGAAAATGAATTTTGATCAGCCCCTTATTAATTTCCGGCAGTTTTTTCTTGGCTAGTATTTCTTGAGGAATAAACTCCTCCAGCGGCTTGAGGTTTTTTAGGACCGCTCTTATCAGATAGCGGAGGCCGCGGGAGGTTAAACCTTTTGTTTCGGGGTAGATGGGTATTAGACCGGCGGTGTGACCAGCTTCTATTTTCCGGGGACCGAAAACTTCATAGGCGGGGTTGGAAAAATAAATCTCGTCGTGAGATACGACGACTCTGCCGGCGAAGTTGACAATCTTTTCCGGATGCAGGATTCGGGCAATATAGGGTTGATTAAACCAAATCGCTTTAATACTGCCGCTCTCATCGGCAATCACTGCTTCAACAATAGTCATCCTTCGTTTCCAAGTTCGCCGGAGTTCGATTTTTTTAATTTGGCCTTGGACGGTGGCCACTTGATCAACTGCCAGATCGCCGATCTTGACTACCTGCGAGAAATCTTCATAGCGGTGGGGAAAATGCCAGAGCAGGTCTTTGACAGTTTTGATATCGAGTTTGTTCAGCCGGAAAAGGAAGCGGCGGTCCAATCCTCTGATCTGGGCAAGTTCGTGCTCAAGCGAAATCATTTTATAGAGAAGGTTTTAGAAATCGTCAATAATTATACATCGAGCCAGTGATTAAAACAAAAGACCTCCGGGATGGGGGAGGTCTTTTCAACTTGATCCTCTTTAATTGCCCAAGAGGCTTTCTAATTTGGACGCTATTTCTTCATCAACTTTTTCCCCAAGCTTTTCGGCTATTGATTCTTTAAAATCATCATTGCTAGCCAATCGGTCCCCCAGTCTTTTCATGAATTCGTCATCTTCGATTTCCCTAAGCTTTTTGGCTATTGATTCTTTAAAATCATCATTGCTAGCCAATTGATCCTCCAGTTTTTCCATGAATTTGTTATTTTCGATAAGTGAGAAGATTACTCCATGCTGATCAGGTGATATGTTTTCTATAATTTCCCGCATTTGTGGATCAAATTGGAGCAGATCCATTAGAATTTTTCTAACTGATTCGCCAAGCAATCTTTTAAGGTCTTTTACCGGCGGTGTTTCGGTTGACATTAGCAGTCCTTTCCCTAGTGTTTAGTTGTCGATGAACTTCGTTTTCCGGTGCCCCGTGAAGGACTCGGACCTTCAACCTTTTCCTTAAGAGGGAACTGCTCTGCCAGTTGAGCTAACGGGGCTTAATTTTCTCAATTAGGTTAGCAGATGCCAAGCCTGTTTTCAATAATGATGATGGTTAGTGGAAGTCGCGACCGGGAAAAATAAAAGATCCCCGTTCGGCGAGGATCTTTTAGAAGAAGCAGAAAAACTTATCTTCGCTTTTTCTTTTTCTTCTTTTTCTTTTTGGCCATTTCAATTTTCAGTCAACTTTCAGTTACACCCCGACCTTTAACTTAATTTTTACATGTAAGCACCGGCGGTCAACTGTGGATAATTTTTTTAACGTAATTTTAAGTTTTCATCTCAACATTCTGACATTCTTGAGAATATTGGAATGATTTGGTATCATTAGTGACTTATTTTAAGTTAATGAAAAGACCTGAACAATTAGAAAGGCACTTTAAAGGAATGGCTAATCACAGAAGAATTGAAATTCTTTTTCTGGTGGACAGATTTGACAGTATTATTTTGGAAGAGATAGCCAATAGACTTAAGTGCAACTTCAAAACGATTTCAGAGCATACGAGAAGATTAGTCCAGGCCGGACTTTTGAATAAAAAGTATCGGGGGCGATCGGTTACTCATCACCTTTCACCTTACGGGAGAAGGTTTCTAAGATTTGCTGAAAGATTTTTCTAGACAAAGCCTCTCATGACATTCTGACATTCTTGAGAATGTCAGAATGTCATGAGGAAGGGATTTGTGGGTGGGATGGAGTAGAACGGGGGCGGCGGAAGTATTTTGCGGCGCAGAATACTTGAATTAGTCCGAACCGCTTTCGCCGCCTGCTTGCCCGTCCGAAGCCAAGAGGCGAAGGAGGGCGGCGGCGAGGAAGTCCCCCCGCGAAAAATCCAAAATGCGGCGCCTGCCCGCCGAAGCCTCGGCGCAGGCGGGGAGCCGCACCGATAACAATTTTCCACCTTCGCTCTTTGAGCTACGGCGGACAAGCAAGTTTTTCTTTGGCGGCATTCAATCCAAAAATTCATGGAGCGAATAGTTAAAGAATAAATAATTTTTATGAAAATTTTAATGGTTTCAAATATAGAAAAAGTACGAGCCCCAAGCAGAATTAGATTCCACGAGGGGCTCGGATATCCGCGACTAGAATGGGTCGCGAAAAAAGATGATCGCCGGCCAGACCCAGATACCGATCCCCGCCAGAAACAGGAACCAGTACTGAACCAAGAGAAACCCCATCGAGGGCTCCTCCAGTTCGCGGATCGTGCCACGAATGTCATCCAGCGCGACTTGGTAGGTCGTCTCGGTGCGCGGAATGTCCTTGACGGCCTCGAGTCGCGTGATGATCGAGGCGATGGAACCATTCAACTTCGCCAGGTCATTCGCGGGAGTTTTGAAGATCAGGGCGGTGTGACCACGAGTCATGCCATGACGCTCCATCCCCGACTTAAGCTCCTTCATGTACTCCAACATGTCCGGCACGTCCGCAGCGACCTGTGCGCGGTGGGCGACGGACTCCACGTCTCGGTTCAGCTGGTAGCCCTGATAGATCAGGAAAATACCAACCAAAACCGACACGACCAACGAAACTATCAACGAGGTTTTCATGCAGTTCTCCTTTCAAGGTACTGTTTGACTGCATCAAGCCACCATGACTTGATTTCCTGCCATCCTACCATAACAGGAGTTCTGTGTCAAGGGCAACAAAAAAGCGGCATCTTTGCCGTTTCTCATCTCCTAACTTCTTGGATTAAAAAATTTTCTTCCCAAAGGAATCGCCAATTCGTTTTTGCCCCCAAAATTCAATACAAACTGGCCGCCGAGCGGAGCGAGGCGAACCTTCAAAACTTGCAATTTCCTTTCTGGCGCGCCCTGCAGGAGTCGAACCCGCAGCCTCTTGGTCCGAAGCCAAGCGCTCTGTCCATTGAGCTAAGGGCGCGTAAAATTTAGTTTCTTAATTATAGATTTTTTCGGTATAAAATGCAATTATAAAAGCGATGCAAAAGATTCCTAAAGAAATTGAGGTAATGGCTGCTGCCCTAAAAAAGGCCGGTTTTGATGCTTACCTAGTGGGCGGCTGCGTCAGGGATATATTAATAGGTAGGGAGCCGAAGGATTGGGATGTGGCTACCAATGCTAAGCCGGAAGAAATTCAAGCGACTTTTCCTAATAGCGTTTATGAGAACCAGTTCGGCACCGTGGCCGTCAAAGCCGAGTCTTTGGGAATAATTGAAGTCACCACTTATAGGAAGGAGGGTCGATACACCGATAAACGTCATCCGGACGAGATTAAATTTGCCGGAACGATTGAAGAGGATTTGTCGCGGAGAGATTTCACCATAAACGCGATAGCCTTCGGTTTACGGGCATCGGTTGCCCAAGATATCGTTGATCCCTTCGGCGGTCGGGATGATCTGGGAAGGAAAATTATCCGGGCGGTCGGTAAACCCGATGAAAGATTTAATGAAGATGCCCTGCGGCTAATGCGGGCGGTGCGCCTGGCGGCCGAACTCGGTTTTAAAATTGAAAAGGCAACCGCCGCCGCTATTAAAAAACACTCTGGTTTGTTGGAAATGATAGCTCGAGAGCGACTGCGGGATGAATTAGAGAAATTAATTATGACAGCCGGGGCGGCGGAAGGAATTAATTTACTGCAGACTATCGGGCTTCTACGCCACATTATGCCGGAACTCTTGGAAGGCGTTGGCGTTGGTCAAAATAAGCATCACATTTACACTGTTTTTGAACACAATCTTCGGGCGCTGGATTATGCTGCCAGGAAAAATTATTCGTTGGTTGTAAGATTAGCTTCGCTTTTGCATGACGTGGGTAAGCCGCGCACTAAGCGGGGGGAGGGGCCGGATAGCACTTTTTACAATCATGATTTGGTCGGCGCAAAAATGACGGTTAAGCTACTTGACCGGCTTCACTTTCCCAAAAGAGTGGTTGAGCAAGTGACCCATTTAGTTCGTTACCATCTTTTTTATTACAATGTCGGCGAAGTGACGGAAGCCGGGGTCAGACGGTTCATTCGCCGGGTCGGTCCCGAAAACATTGATGATTTGATTAAAGTGAGAGAAGCCGACCGGATTGGCTCGGGTGTGCCTAAGGCCGTTCCTTATAGACTTCGTCACCTGCTTTTTATGATTGAGAAGGTGAAGCGCGATCCCGTTAGTCCGACGATGCTTAAAGTCAGGGGCGATGATGTAATGAAAATTGGTCGCTTGACTCCGGGGCCGAAAATCGGGCATATTTTAGCTGTTCTGTTGGAGGAGGTGCTTGACGATCCCCGTAATAATAACGCTGTCTATCTGAAAAAGAGGACTAGGGAGTTTTGTCAGCTTCCCGACGCCGAGCTGCTGGCGATGGCCGATAAGGCGAAAAAGAAAAAGGAGGAATTTGAGGGCGGCTTGGAAGCAGAAATGAAAAGTAAGTATTATGTTAAGTGAGATAAGCAGTTCGACAGGCTCACTATAAAAAACCGGGCTGTAGTATACCGGCAGTACGCGCGCTTCGGGTGCGTGAAGACTGGGTTCAACTCCCAGCAGCCCGACTGAAGTGAAACGAAAGGAGGGCGATTGTTCTTCCGAAGTCTTGCGCGAACCCATTAGGAAAAATTTCATAGAATTTTGTAGCAGAACCTTGTAAGAAGTTCTGTTTTTTGTTTTAGCCGTTGCTTGACGTGATAGGTAAGCCATGTTAGGATAGCTGGAAATCAAGTTGGTGCCCTGATTAATAACAGCACATTTACAAAACAGGAAGGGGGTGTGTCTTGGAAACACTGGTTAGAACTTACACAGAATGCGGATATCAAGCAATTCCTTCGGTGCGTCTTCCGGATGACGAATACGGGAGAGGACTTCAGTGCTTTGTTCCTGCATGCACCGACATTGTCCCCATCAACACGCAGCGAAGAGTCATCTACCTTGCACGCCGGACAGCTAAGCCGATGACTGGATGGTGGTGGATCGGCGGCCGAATGGCCGCGCACGAAACCAGGGAAGCGGCGGCGACTCGAAACTTCAAGCGGGAGACTGGTCTTCAGCTCGCTCATGATCGCTTGAGACTCGTTGCGGTCTTCGATTATTTTTGTAAGGACCGCGCACAAGTGCCGCAGGAGACTGGTTGTCACATGCTCGCCTACACGTTCGTCGTCGAGCTCACGTCGGAGGAGATGGCGAGCGTCGGCGCAAATCTTGAGAAAGTGGAGTACGAAGCGTCAGCTGGCCTCACAGCCTTCAGTCGAGAACGATTGGTTAGTGAAAGGGTTTTCCCAGCCATTCTCGATCTCTACGATCATGTATTTCCTCCACAGGAGGATGTGGAGTAGTGCGGCTTGCTCACGTTCGCTTCGAGCGATGCGAGACGCGACATTCGTGAATTCGGGTTCGGCAGCTCGGCCTTCCAGGATTTTACGATCCGTGATGCGTCGAAGCCGCTAGGCCAACGCTACCATCGAGAAAAGTTCAAGATAGTCTACTTTCTCGAAGGCGGCGGAACTATCCGCACAGCTCGCGTGAATGCAGAGGGCAGGATTGCTGATGAGAGCAAACCGTTCAAGGTCGGGCCCGGTACGGTCATCAGGATCCCGCCGTACTACACACATAGGTTTGATCTTATCCCGAATACACGCTCTGTCGCTTTTTCATCAAAGCCATTCGATGCAGGTGACATGCCTCCTTGTCCGATCGAGTGAATCGTCGGGCAATCTCCAACTCAGGGAGTTCGTGAAAGCGGACTCCCTCTTCTTTTCAAAGTCTCAAAGAACAAATCTTTGCGAAAACAAATTTTTTCAGCTATGGTTCACTTGTATTTGTCTTCATAATTGTCGGCGCGAACTTTCCCGAAGCGAGGGTGCGGCGGAATTCCCTCCCCTAACCTCCTCCTTACGCCGCACCCGAGCGGATTTTGGGAAGATTTGCGAAATTGCACCTGCCGTGAGCTTGTCGAATCGGTCAGCGATTTCGCTCAAAATGGGTTCGCGCTAAATTCAGTAATTGCGACTAAACGGTGATTGGCGTAATAAAAAAGCGCCCCCCTCGATTTCTCTGGGGCGCTGTCTCAAGGCGCGTCCTCTATTGCTTCCTCTTCGGTGATCATTAGGAAGCGGTAGGTTTCACGCCATCTGGCGGGAACGGCTATTAATTCCAAGCGGCGTTCCTGATACCAGCTGGTTAAAATCGCCACTTGGTGTACGACTTCCTTATTTAGAATTGAACCAAGGGCGACCACCGGGAACTGCTCCTGGATCTTAGGATGCTGGATACCGACGGCCAACAGGTGTTCTATTTGGGCCGGCTGCCAACCCCGGCGGGTAGCTTTTTCTAAAATGGACTCGGTTCTGATTCGATCTTCGATTGGCAGGAGGATAACTTTCACTCGAGTCTTACCCCTTTTATCATTCCTAGGGAAGTTATTGCTGTTGATTCCCAGACTTTCGCTGGTGTAACCACCAGCCTTGACCATTTCCCTAAGGCTTTTGCCGTAATCGACAGTTATAGATAATTGATCGTCCAACTGGGAAACAACCGGTTGTTCCCTAATCGGCAACAGGCCGGGGATAAAAGCCACGGCAGCCATAGCTATCGCTAACAATGTCGGCGACAAAATCAGCAACAGTCTCTTTCTCCTTGTCCACCTTATTTTTCGGAGAACTCGATGGAGAATTTGACTGCCAGTGTCCTCCGGCTCTTTCTTAAATGAGACGGTTTGGGCTAAATATTCTTCTTCTCCACCACCTTGCGACTCCCAGCCTTCAAGGTCACCATCGAAAATTGAACTGTCCCCGAAAGCTGGTCGTCTCTTGCCATTCTGCTCTTTCTGATCTCCCAACTCCCCCCTCCTTTCATTATTTAGTTTTTAAGGAATGGATTGACTGTCTTGATTTTAGTTGGTAATTATGAGTTTGTCAATCCATTCGATAAGCTCAGAATTGACCTTTTCGAGTGAGCCCTTCGGTCTTGAGCTCAGGGTCGAAAAACTTAGGGCCGAACTGCCCCAGAGCCGAAGACCCGAGCAAAGTCGAGGGATCAATGAAGGGGGTGTAGTTAAGTGGTATAACGGGTCATTCGCATTGACCAAGCCGGAGTTCGATTCTCCGCACCTCCACCAAGTTGAGCTTGGTCCTTTGCAAATTAAAATGAGCAAAGCTGAGCTTTGCACTTATGCATTGCGGTTCAATTCCTCTTTTCTTAAGTGTAGAGTTGGAAAACTAGTTGACTCTGGACAGCCCTGTGGATAAGTGACTTATTGTTTTTTCGATTGAGAGTTTAGAATTAAGCTATGGCAAAGAAAAATGGTAAAGGCAGCAAGGACGCTTTCATTATTATAGTAGCGTTGGCGGTGGTCGTCTTTCTCGTTTGGCAGGGTTATTTGATTAATGGGGGAGCCAGAACTTCATTAGATAGAGTTGCTTTGACAGCTATTGTTAGCAGCACCAGCGGTACCACTTACAGTTGCACCCAAATTGAGTGCGAATGCCAATCTAATCCCTTCAAGAGTATCTTTATCAGTCGCAATGTTTGTCTTGGCGGTGGTCTCAACGTTGATACTTATCTTGATCAGGAATGCCACAAGGAGTGCACCGGGCAGGGCTACAGCTATGGTTTTTATTTAAGTCTTGGTTACCCGGAGAATTGCACTTCGCTGGGCAGTCAGTGTACAGCCCAAGTCTCACCTTAATTGGGGTTAAGCTTAATTAATTGGCAATCAAGCCCCCCCGGAAACTAATTTCTTGGGGGGTTGTTGGTTTTTAGGCTGGCGCAAGCCCTTCGACATAACTAAGAATGTCGAATGGGTTGATTTATCCACTACTTGATTCAAATCAAGATGTTACAATTAATCCATAAAAGCCTTGGAGAAAAAGGTTCGTTTTATGTTAGATAAATTAGGCAAGGGTGTTTCCAGAAATCTTTCACTAGCGGTCTTTGCTGTTTTATTTGTAATTTCGCTGGCTTTTTTTGCTCGGGATTCGATTTTAACCAGTGACAATTTAACCCGGCAGCTTTTAGCTAACTTTGGCTTTATAGTTGACAGACCAAGCGAGGATGATGAGCTGGTTGGCCCAGAGGAGTTCGGCTTACCAGCCACTGCCAGAGAAGTGCCCTCGCTAAGAACTGGTCAGACGGCCACTTTTGAGCTGGCTCCCGGTAAGTTTGCTGCCGTCTCGGTGGGTGATTTTCTTTTTGCCAAAGATGAGAATGGTCAGTGGGTGATTGCTCGAGAGGTGGGGAGGGTGGAAGACGGCTATTTTGTTTTTGATCGCCTCCGCGGCGGAGCTAAAGCTAAATTTGATTTAAGTCATCCACGCTATCTTTTGGAGAAGGATGATAAAAAGATTGGCATTGAACTCTTGACTCCGGCGCCGGGAGTTATTTTAGACAGCAGTACCATTGCCTACCGGCTCAATGAGCAAGTCGTCTTGCGTTGGCAGATTAAAGGCAACCGGATTAAGAAAGAAATCGTTGTTGAAAAAGAAGGACCATTGCCCAATCTTGCTTTTAGAGTTTTCAGTTCTCCTAATCTTGATCTTCGTCAGGAAGGAAACATCTTGTTTTTGAAGGACATTGCTACCGGAGAAGACATCTTTCTCACCGGCCAGCCGGTATTGAAGAACAAGGATAGACAGGAATTACCAGTGCCGGTAAAGCTGGTTAAGGAAGTTGGTCAGTATCGGTACAAGTTTAGCGTTGCTGGTCTGACTTACCCTTACGTTATAGACCCTGATTCAATTCTCAAAAGTCCGGGGACTATGGCTAATGATACAAGTTTTGGTAGTGTCACCTGGACTAATCCGGACAAGGCCAAAGTGAGCGATGATGACTCTGCTCGGGCCGATCTCACCACTAATGGTCAAACAACCAACTACCTGAAAGCGACTAATTTTGATTTTGGAATTACCAGTGATAGTGGCGAGAAGATTGAAGGTATTAAGGCTGAAATTGAAAAGAGGGGCGGGTTGTCGAGTAGTGTGCTTGATGAGAGGGTGAGAATTGTTAAAGCTGGGACCGTTGGCGCCACCAAGAAAGAAATCACCGGTTATTGGCCGATGGGCGATACTATTTCTTCCTATGGGAGCGATAGCGATCTTTGGGGAGAGACTTGGGAACCTAGCGATATTAATAAAACCACGTTTGGAGCTGTTATCGCCGCTAAACAAGACGGTGCTCAAGCGACAGCCGCCTTCGTCGACCATATTACGATAACCGTCTACTACAATAAGGGCCAACCCGCTCAGCGGGGTGAGGGTCCTAATGGTGCCTTGGCTGTTGGTAAGGCGTTAGACGATAGACGGGAGGCGCGGCTAAGATATCAACGAGAGGGCGAGCAGGATTCGAGCCAGTTGGCTGGACTGCCAACAGGGCCGCCGGGATTAGCGCCGCTATCTATACCTGTCCTTGGCCCGGCATTTGATCAACTTCAGTTGTTGGCATCAACTAGTTCTGTCCTTAAGACTCCAGGCGAATCGGGGGTGTCCGCTCCATTTTTTCAGACTGAGGGGGTCTTAATTGGTAAAGGGATAGGCGTTTTTAAAGGTTTAAAGGTTGGAGAAACATCAACCAAGTTGACCGGGAAATCGCTGGTGTTTAGTGATACGGATCCGGCAATAGTCTTTGGCGGCGGCAAGAACGGCATTTTGAGTTTTCGGGACGCGGTTGATGCAGATGATGAGAAGGGGAATAATGACTTGCTGAAAATTGTTGATAGGGGATCGAAAGGCGATCTTATTGTTTCTGGTAAGGTTGGTATTGGAACAGATTCTCCGACGACTGCTTTTGATGCGAAAGGCGGAGCGCTTTTTGACCTTGGTGATAGTGAAAGCTTCAAGCTGATAGGGAAAGGCGGTCGGCTGATAATGAACGTTTTGTCTGACGGCCGTCTTGGTCTTGGGACAAGTAGCCCCGGTCAAAATGTTGCTCTGCAAAACATCGGCGGCGGTCCATTTACTTTCAGTTTTACTACTTATTCTGACACCCCTGCCACGACCAGCGCTTATACTTTGAGGAGAGGCAGAGGCACAGAGTCAGCGCCAGTCGCTGTTAACAAAGGCGACGTTGCTGGTAGAACCCTTCTCCGGGCTTATGATGGGAGTGATTTTGTCAGTACGGCGATGATTCAAGGTGTTATTGATGCGGAACCCGGGAGCGGTGACATGCCGGGACGGTTAGAGTTTTGGACGACCGGTGACAATAAGAACGAAGTGGAGGAACGAATGAGACTCGACTCTCAAGGAAGGCTGGGTATCGGCACCAAGAATCCTTTGGCCCTGCTGCACGTGGCTGGCGATGTTAATTTTGAGGGCAAGACAACTCTTGGCAGTCAGATTTATACATGGCCCTCGAGTATTGTGGCTGATAAATTCTTGAAGGTTGATGCTAATGGTAACCTGACTTGGGCTGATGCTGGCGGCGGTGGAGGAGGAGGTTCCAACACTTTCTCTAGCATCACTGTTACCGGAACATCTGATTTTCAGGGAGATGTTACCATTGGTAATGCCGACACTGATAAGTTAACCGTCAATGCCCGTTTAGCTTCTAACCTTGAACCGGATGCCGACAATAACCGGAGTTTGGGGTCAGCGGCACTGCGCTTTAAGGATATTTTTGCCGCTGGGACGCTGGATGTTTCTTCTGGGAAGTTAAAACTTAACAACGTCACTTACACTTGGCCGTCCTCGCTGGTTGCTGATAAATTCCTCAAGGTTGATGCTAGCGGCAACCTGACGTGGGCGGAGGCTGGCAGTAGTGTACCAGCCGACGATTCTTTAGATTTCGACAAGCTTAAAGATACTTTAACTTTGGATGCGGCTACCACTGTTAAGTTGGGTGCCCATAATTTGGGTATTAATTTAGACGATACGGGCGATCTGCAGATCTTGGATGCCGGTAGGGTTGTCCATGAATTCTTAGATGACGGCCGGGTGAAATTCGGTGGTGATCTTAACCTGCTTGAGGCGTTGTTCTTAGACAAAACTAAAGATTGCAAACAGCTAAAAACCGATGCCAACGGGAAAGTTGTCTGCGCCGCCGGAGCCGATTTGGTTGGTAAAGCGGACTACACTTCAACGGAGATAAGTTTGACCTTTAAGCGTGTCGGGGGAACAGACCTCCCCACCTATGATCTGACTGGAAAAGGCACTATTAAAAATCAGGGCGAAGGAACTGATAAATCATCGGTTTTTAGAGTTTGTTTGGATAATTTAAACTGTTCGAATGATAGCGCCGGAGCCATTATCGCTGATCGGATGAGTGGGTTGAGTAAAGGTCAAACTACTACTTTCAGTCGGACCGTGAGGGTGGGTATTAAGAACGGCGGCCATGATGTCACCCTTTGCGCTGATGTCCTAAAAGATATCGACGAAAGCGATGAGGCTAATAACTGTATAACTAAGACTTTCGAGACGACTGGTCAGGATAGTAGTAGTGGCGGTGGCGGAGGTGGTGGCCAACAGCCGCAAACCCCACCGCCTCAAGCACCCCCGCCACCACCTCCGCCGCAGGCACCATCACCCTCACAGCCGCAACCCTCACAGCCGCAGCCGCCGGGGTCTGGTGGTGGCCAACAAGGTGGCCAGCAAGGTAGTCAGCAAGGTGGTCAGCAGCCGCAGCCATCAGGAGGCAGTAGCAGTCAGCCCAAACCTCAAAGAATTACTGAAGAAATTAGACCGGTTAGCCTTGATACTTGGGTCGTCACTATTAGAAGCGGTGGTCAAGCTGGAGGTGGAGGTGGGGGGCAGACTAAGCCCCCGCCGTCCAGACGTCTCACGTCGAGCATGATCTATGAGGAATTTTTGAAAAAGGAGTCCTATGGCCCTGATTTAACCAACGAATTTACCTTTTCCGGAACGGTGGAGTGGCGCAATAAAAGAACCAATGTAATTCCCTTTGTCAGAGTTTGTCTGGATAACACTAACTGTATCAATAGCACAACTGGCCAGCTGGACAACATTATCAGGCTAACCGAGTCATCTGCACGTTTCAGCATTAACAGAACTGGTAGGGAACTGGGGGTTGGTAAACACACAGTGACTGTTTGCACCGATGTTAACCGCGAAGTGACGGAAACCGAAGAAGATAATAATTGTTTAACAGATGCTTTCACTGTCCAGTCATTTAGTGCTCAAGGGAGCGCGACAATCGCTCACCCTAATTTGAAAGTGACTGCGGCCGAGACCACTCTTGAGCAAGTTTCTAACCAATTAGTCTTTACCACTGATCTTGAAGTGAGAAATATCGGTACTGTGGAAACGGGGGCGACAGTGGTGTTCTGTCTTGACGACTTCGGCTGCAGTGATCAGAAGAAAAGGATAGGGAGAACGGTGGATATTTCTTACTTGGGCACGCCCGAAGATATTGACGACGGGGTGGAGGCTCACATTTACAAAGAGCAAATCTCCGATTTTATTCCCAATTTTGTTTTGGATAAGGACACCAAGCTTTACGCTTGCGCTAAAGGGAAAAGCGGGGTGCCGACTGCTGCGATCCGTCCGGGCGGCTCTCCGGGGATTGGCACGACGGTCAGAAATGTGCTTCCTGAAATCGCCGAAACTGATAATTGTCGCCATATTGACTTTAGGGTTGTTAGTCGGGGAGCGGTGGAGTATGGTGTCAGCGGTCGAGGGGGTGAACCTAATCACGACAGTATTAGTCTTGGTCAGTCGGGTGGCGGCCAAGGCGGCGGCTTCGGCGGCGGTCAGCAAGGCGGACAGCAGGGCGGCGGTCAAACGGGTGGCGGCCAAGGTGGTCAGCAAGGTGGCGGGGGACAGGGACAGCAACCAAATTTCCCCGGGTCGTCAGCTGACAGCAATTACCGTTC
>Ga0213870_1000321_pt1 | contig 23796 bp, 21 predicted proteins | sample WICALVC2017_Meta_FD_160119 | JGI IMG/M metagenome (GOLD analysis project Ga0213870, IMG submission 160119) | Freshwater microbial communities from subterranean cave lake in Wind Cave National Park, South Dakota, United States - WICALVC2017 | ecosystem: Environmental > Aquatic > Deep subsurface >... | reverse complement strand
TCGCAGAGCTGCGTTGAGCCCCTTCGATGCCGCCCCCGCTGTTTTCAGGTTGGCGCGCGTCGCGACGACCATCGACACGATGCCCGCGACTCCCGAGAGGATGGATCCCAACAGGAACGAGCCCCCGACTTCAATGCCCTTTGTCCAACCTTCCGCGGTTCCACTCACACCATAGAGAGCGGTCATGAGTGCGGCAACGACCAGAGCGAGGAGAGCGATCGTTTTGTACTGACGGGAGACGAAGGCATTGGCTCCTGTCAGGATCGCCGAAGCGACCTTCTGCATTGCCGGAGTTCCGCTTGGGGCGGCCTGTACGTGCGACCAAAAGACGAGGCTGTAGAGAAGTCCGGCGACGGCGATCGCCGGCGCGAGAAATTCAAGGACTGGTGACATAGCTGTGTTAGGATGATAATGGATGAAAAGTGCAAGGAGCGTATCGAAGGAATCCGGTGCGGGCAAGGATGTCTTGCGTAGGAGGATTGCCGATGCCCCGACTGCGTCGGGGGTGTACCGGTGGTTGGACGCGGAAGGGAATATCCTCTATGTCGGAAAGGCAAAGAACCTTCGTGATCGCTTGAGGTCGTACCTCCAGGGTCCGTTTCCGGCGAATCCGTGGAAGCAGGCGATGCTTGCAAAGATCCATGACTTCGATGTGACGGTGACCGGGAATGAACTCGAGGCGCTCCTCCTCGAAACAAACCTCATCAAAGAGCTGAGGCCGAAGTTCAACGTCCTCATGAAGGATGACAAGAACTACGTCTACGTCCGCGTGACGATGCAGGAGCGCTACCCCTGTGTGGAGAGTACGCGACGTTTGCAGGATGACGGTGCGAAATACTTTGGCCCTTTCACGAGCAGATACGAAACGCGCGACACCCTCGACATGCTTCACCGCATTTTCCCGTACAAGGCGTGCCGAAGGTCTCTCGATGCATTGAACAAGGGCCTTGGCGCATCGCTCGCGAGCGATAAGAGCCCTGGCACGTCGCTCGCGAGCGACGTGCCCTGTTTGGAGTACCAGATCGGGGAGTGCTGTGGGCTCTGCGTCGGGGTGCTCTCATGCGAGGAGTACCGGCGGAACATCGAGCAACTCATTACCTTCTATAGAGGAAATCACCGTCCCGTGATCGAGCGGATCTCCGAGCTCATGCGGAAGGCAGTGCTCGAAAAGAAATTCGAGCGTGCTGCGCAGCTTCGCGATTACCTTCGGACGATCGAAAAGCTTAACCAGCGCCAGATCGTCTCAGAGCCCCTTGGGGAGGATAGTGACATTGTTGGTGTCGCCGTTCTCTCCGGGCGGGCGCACGTCGTTCTCCTGAAACAGCGAAGCGGCAAAATCATCGCTGAACTCCACTTCCCCCTCATGGGGCAGAGTGAGAGTGCAGCGGATGTTCTCGAACAATTCCTCCCGCAGTACTACACAGCGACGGCGGATCTCCCCGCACAGCTTCTCGTCGCCGAGGACTTTGTGGGGCGCGAAGCACTTGAGGCGTTTCTGAGTGAACGCGCGGAACGCTGTGTACGTGTTCTCATCCCGGAGCGAGGAAGGAAGCATCACCTTCTTTCGCTTGCCGAAGAGAATGCTCATGAAAAAGCAAAGCAAGCTGAAGCGAAGTGGGAAGCCGAAGCACGTAACATCCGCGATGCGCTGTCGGAGCTTCAGCAGCTTCTTGGAATTCCAGGTGGAAAAGAGTGCCCTGCCCTGAGTCGGATCGAAGGGTCTGCCCTGAGTCGGATCGAAGGGTACGACATTTCTCACCTCGGAGGTACCGAAACCGTCGGGAGCATGGTCGTTGCGCTCAAAGGAAAGCCAACGCCGCAGCACTACCGTTCATTTGCGCTCTACTCACTCCGCGCCGGACAGATCGATGACTATGCGGCCCTTCGTGAAGTCCTCCGCCGTCGCTGCCGGCACCTGACCAGCGGGCAGGAGGTGAAGCAGTGGATGGGGGAGGGGGTGACCTTTCGTAAGGCACGAAAAGCAGACGCAGATGTGATCCTGCAGATTATTAAAGAACACCCTCATGAGTTGACATCACATGATGTGCGGTACCAGGATTTCATGGTCGCGGTGAAGGAAAAGACTCTCATAGCCTTTGCGCGTCTCTATGGACAGGGGGGGAGGCTCCTTGAATTCAAGTCCCTCTGGGTTGATCCAAGATATCGTGGGCAGCGGCTGGGCCAGTTTCTCGCAAGAAAACTTCTCCGCTCGGTGAAGCGTGGACGCGTGTATGTTACGATCGACCCAACGCTTGAGGAATACTACGCCGAACTCGGGTTCCGTCATGTGCTCAAGCCTCCGAGGCTTCTCGAGGAAAAACTTGCGCGGGAGCGCATGGAGAATCCTCAGTGTCCCTGTGGCCTCATCATGGTGTATGACGCTGGGCAAGGAAAGCCCGATCCCTCACTCGAAATATGCCCCGATCTCATAGTGATTGATGGAGGCAAAGGGCAGCTCAGCGCCGCGCTCGAAGCGCTGAGAGAAGCATCGCTTAACATTCCGGTGGTTGCGCTCGCAAAGCGCGAGGAGGAAGTCTTCGTTCCGGGGAGAGAAGCATCTGTGACATTTTCGCCAAACTCCCCTGCAAAATTTTTGCTGATGCGGCTGCGCGATGAGGCCCACCGCTTCGCGAACAAACTTCGCGAGAAGCGCCTAGAGAAACATGCTGTTCTCTCGAGCCTCGATGCCATCCCTGGGATTGGTGGCGTGACGAAGCAGGAGCTCCTCCAGAAGTTCAGGTCCCTTGAGGGGATTCGGAACGCCTCCGATGAGGAGCTTCGCACCGTTCTCTCTGCGGAGCAACTAGGGCAGCTTCGGCGCAAGCTCTCCTCATTGCGGGCGGGAGGATAGTTCACTATCATGGCGTTCCTTTTCCCTGAAGTCCTATGCGAAAGTTCTCTCTTCTCCTCGGTGCGCTCGGTGGTGCGATGGCTGGGTACTTGCTCAGTAACAACAAGCTCCGTGATGCTCTCATAAAAGCGAAAGATGCTGAGGCAGCGGCGAAGACTCTCGGGAAGCACTTGCAACGCGATGGCCGAAAGCTCGCGAAGGAGGTGCAAACGTTCATTGAGAGTGATGATGTCCAACGCAACCTGGTGCGTGCGAAAAAGTTCGCCCTCGCAAAGGTCGAAGAGGCGAAGAAGCAGGCACATTCCTTACTCCAGGCCGGCCAGTCACGCGCCACACAGGCCGCTGTGCGTGGGATGAAATCCGCAAAGGTCGCGGTCAAGCGCACCACGAACAAAGCGAAGGCTACGGGGGCCAAGGCTGTGAAAACCTTCCGGAGCGAAGTGCTTTCCTAGAACAGGCACGCTGCTGCGGCTTGTAGGAGACACGTTGGGTCCCTAGAATGCCCCCCACTCCCCATTCCCGATTCCCCAATCCCGCTTTCGTATGCCTCCGTTTGCCTCGCTCTCCCTCTTCTCGCAGTCCCTCGTCGTAGTCCTCAGTAGTGGCGTTCTCGCGCTTGTCGTTGCGGCGGTATTTCGTGTGCTGATTGGTTTCAAGACCGGCGGAAATGAAAAGATGGAGGCGATTGCAATGCAGATCCGTACAGGAGCGATGGCATTCCTCAAGCGCGAGTATGCCGTCATCGTCCTCTACGCTTTGGTCGTTTTAGTCCTGCTCTACCTCTTCATCGACACCGGCTGGAGGGGAGTGCAAACCGGTGCGTGGGGTCGCCCATTCACAGCTGGCAGCTTCCTCTTCGGAGCCTTCTGTTCCGTCCTCTCCGGTTTCATTGGCATGCGGACCGCGACGGTTGCGAATGTTCGGACGGCGCAGGCCGCCCGGACCAGCCTCGGAGAAGCACTGCGTATCGCGTTCATGAGTGGGGCGACGATGGGGCTCACGGTCGTGGGTTTGGCGATTGGTGGCATGCTCCTTGTGTTCCTCTACCTCCTCGAAGGAGCAGGGGTGAGTATGGGGGAAGCCCTCCAGGCACTCACGGGATTCAGCTTCGGTGCCTCGTTGGTGGCGCTCTTTGCCCGCGTTGGGGGCGGGATCTACACGAAGGCGGCCGACGTTGGTGCTGACCTCGTTGGAAAAATCGAGGCGGGAATTCCGGAGGATGACCCACGCAATCCGGCGGTCATCGCCGATAATGTTGGGGACAACGTCGGTGATGTCGCAGGGATGGGCGCCGACCTCTTCGAGAGTTACGTCGGATCGCTCGTTGCAACGATGCTCCTTGGATTGAGCGTCGATTTCGGGCCCTCAGGAACCGAGATCGCGATTCTCTTCCCTCTCTTCATCTCCGCGCTTGGGGTCGTCGCGAGCATCCTCGGAACGTTCATCGTCCGGACTCCGAAAGGAGGCGATCAGGTGCAGGCCCCCTTGCGCAACGGAACATTTCTCGCCTCAGGGATCGTCATCGTTGGTTCGTTCTTTCTCTCACGCACATTCCTTCCGTCTCAACACTCCCTGGGTGTTTTCATTGCGTTGATTTCTGGTTTGATCGTCGGTGTGCTCATCGGTGTTCTCACCGAGTACTACACGTCGAATGCGTACCGACCGACGAAGCGCCTCGCGGAGGCGGCGAAGACGGGAGCCGCAACGGTCATTATCGGCGGTCTCGCACTCGGGTACCTCTCTACGCTCCTCCCCGTCCTTTGCATTGTGGTTGCGATCGCGATTGCGTATCTCGCCGCAGGGCTCTACGGAGTGGCGCTGAGTGCAGTGGGAATGCTCTCGACCCTCGGTATTACTCTCGCCGTCGATGCCTACGGACCCGTCGCCGATAATGCGGGTGGGATTGCGCAGATGGCGCAGCTCCCAAAGCAAGTCCGGGAGCGTACGGACTCCCTCGACGCTGTGGGCAACACCACTGCCGCGATGGGCAAAGGATTCGCGATCGGTTCGGCGGCGCTCACGGCTCTTGCGCTCTTCGCCGCGTTCAATGATTCCGCCGTCATCACAACGCTTGACCTCATGAACCCGTTCATCCTCATTGGCGTCTTCCTCGGCGGCATGCTCCCCTTCGTGTTCTGCGCACTTGCAATACAGGCCGTTGGGCGAGCGGCATTTTCGATGGTCGAAGAAGTGCGCCGGCAGTTCCGGGACATCGCGGGGCTTATGGAGGGGACGGCACAGGGAGACACCGCACGCTGCGTCAGTATCGCGACCGCTGCAGCGATCAGGGAGATGATCCTCCCCGGGCTCCTTGCGGTCGTCTCTCCGGTTCTTGTGGGCCTTGTACTCGGTGCGGAAGCGCTCGGTGGGCTGCTTGCGGGGGCGACGGTCACGGGGGTGCTCCTCGCGATCTCCATGGCGAATAGCGGCGGTGCATGGGACAACGCGAAGAAGTTCATCGAAGCCGGGAACTACGGAGGCAAAGGAAGCGACCCCTACAAAGCCTCCGTCGTCGGCGATACCGTCGGCGATCCCTTCAAGGACACCGCCGGCCCGTCGATCAACATCCTGATCAAGCTGATGTCCATCGTCTCACTCCTCACCGCGGGACTGTACTCTGCGGGAGGATTCTTTGGATGAGGGACTCCGCCCACTCGCGCGTGCGGCGTAACTTCCGGTCAAGCCTGTTCCGTGGACGCTCACCGAGGAGGGAGGAGGGGAGTATGCGTATGGATCTCCTGCTCGATGAAAGGTGTGACTGGCAGACGATAGTATGCGAGGTACCGTTCGAGCGCCTCGACTTCATTGTCGCAGAGCGTGATGAGTTTTCGGTCCTCTGGATCAATCACTTTTCGCCTCTCCATGAGGTCGAGGAGGCGGCTCAGCGCATCTACAAATTCCCCGTCTACGATGAAGAATGGGACCTTTGGCATTTTTCTGCACTGCTCGAGACAGAGAGCCTCCCATCCCTCGTCCTCTGTTCCGAATCCTCCAGGCCACATTGCGAGCAGTGGATGTCGTCCATGCGGGAGGGGAGTGTAGTCTCCTTTGTCATCCATACTTCGTCCGCAGGTTGTTGCGATGAGAGCCTGCTTGCGTGGTGAGAACTTCGCCATCGTCAGTCCCGCTTCGAGGTAGGGGTTCCACCCCACTTCCTTTGCAAGCTGGATCCGGACGCCGAGGCTGTGGAATTCGGAGCGGATCTTCCGGATGAGGGCTGTGACCTCATCCCGATTTACCCGGCTTGAGAGCTTCCATTCAAGATCATTGATGATCTCGAGCAATCCTTCGCGGGCTCCGCGGTTTGCACCTTCCATAATTCCCGGTCCTGCTCCACTTGCGACCCGCTCGGTTGTTCCGTCCGGCTGCATAAGGCCTTGGATGATCGTTCGTGTGAACCAGCGGGCCGACTCATACTCGGGGGTTCTTCGTCCGCGCTGCGCTGAGCCGAAGAGGGTGACTGTTCCCCCCTCGGTCTTCGCGAGGATATTCGCCGTATCCTCATCTTGGTGGGCGTGGAGGGTATCGCCCTCGTACCCCTGATTCCTCTCCCAGAAGTGTTTCTGCGCTTCGATGTATTCCTGGAATCCTTCCACCATGGCCCCCGTTGCATCGAAGATGGGTCCTCCGTAGAGGTGGAGGTGGTCATGCAGTCTCCCGAGATCATCGGACTCGGGGTGCAGTCCATCGAACGCGAGCGCACGGAAGTACGCCAAGTGAGAGCGAATCTCGTCCCGAAGGTCACCGAAATCCTCCCTCTGTCCGAGAGTGTGGAGATCACGCTGGATGCGGAGAGCAACGAGGTTATTCCTCTTCCCAAGTTTCTCGAGATGGTCACGTACTTCTTTCGGTGCTTGTTTTGGTGACGCTTCCGTCGGATCAATAAGCTCGAGCGTCAGTGGCATGGGTGGATGCTATAGATAGCGTTTTTCCTGTCAACGATATCGCGTTCCATGTTGAGCAATTTGCTTTTTTGGTCGGAAAAATCCCTTGCGATGATGTGTCGTTCCGGTAGGATATCAGGCGGGCACCTCCCCCCTAGACTTGCCCAATTTGCGTATGGTCTCGAAGAGGAAAGGAAATGGAGGTACCAAAAAGATCCCAGCAGGGCATCCCACTTCGCGCGCTGCGCTTCGCGGGACAGGGAAAGGAGGGCAAGCCCGCTTCATCGTTGTCACCGGGGGGGTCTGTAGTTCCTTGGGGAAGGGGATAACCGTTTCGAGCATCGGGGCGATCATGAAGGCCTGCGGTTTCAAGGTGTTCGTTCAGAAGCTCGATCCCTACCTCAACGTTGATCCTGGAACGTTGAGCCCTTTCCAGCATGGTGAAGTCTACGTCCGGATGATGGCGCCGAGACGGACCTCGACCTTGGCCACTACGAGCGGTTCATTGATGAGCCGATGAGTTGGCTGAGTACGGTTACGACGGGACAGATCTACAAGGAGGTCCTCGAGAGGGAGCGTAAGGGAGATTTCCTCGGGAAGACCATCCAAGTCGTCCCCCACATCACGGATGCGATCAAGAAGCGGATGCTCGAGGCAGCAGAGAAGTCAGGAGCTGAAATCATGCTCATTGAGATCGGTGGAACAGTCGGGGACATCGAGGGAGAACCCTACCTTGAGGCAGTCCGGCAGATGCGCTCGGAGCTTGGACAGCACCGCGTGTTCCATGCACACCTCACCCTCCTCCCATACCTGCAGACGACGAAGGAACTCAAGACGAAACCGACGCAGCTCTCCGTGAGAGAGCTTCGCCGGATTGGGCTCCAGCCCGACATGATCATCACGCGAGCCGATTACAAGATCAGCAGTGACCTTCTCGATAAGGTCAGTCACTTTTGCGGTGTCGACCGTCGTGCGGTGATTCCGGCGCCGACACTCCACTCAATCTATGACGTCCCTCTCCACTTCGAGCAGTGTGGGATGGCAGGGATCATCGCGGAGAAACTCAACCTCGGTCCTGTGAAACCGGATATGCGCAAATGGGAAGAAGGGAGGGCACGGCACGATGCCGCAACGAAAGAGGTGAAGATTGCCATCGTCGGGAAGTACACGCATCTCGATGATGCGTACCTCAGTGTGATTGAGTCGATCAAATCTGCTGCGGTCTTCAACGGGCGGCGTGCACACATTGTCTGGATCGACTCCGAGAAGCTCGAGGCAAATGACGTAGACTTCTGGAATGCACTCAAAGAATGTGAAGGGATCATCGTCCCCGGAGGATTTGGGAAGCGTGGGATCGAGGGAAAAATCATGGCCGCACACTACGCGCGCACGAAGAAGGTGCCGTACCTTGGTCTCTGCTTAGGCGCTCAACTGATGACGATCGAGTTTGCGCGCGCCGTACTCAAGGATCCGAAACTGACGAGCGAAGAGTTCGACGAGGAGGGAAAGCTCCCACAGGAGAAGTACGTCGTCCACTTCCTCCCAGGACAGTACCGCGGCAAGGCAATGGGGGGAACGCTCCGTCTCGGAGCCTACGATTGCACGATCAGGAAAGGCACAAAAGCATGGGAAGTGTATGGGAAGAACGATCAGATCTCCGAGCGCCATCGCCACCGCTACGAGTTCAATAATGCTTTCAGGCAGAAACTCGAGAAGAAAGGTCTCATCTTCTCCGGGATCTGGGGAAAAACAGGTCTCGCTGAAATCGTTGAGCTCAAAGATCATCCTTTCATGATGGGGTCCCAGTTTCACCCTGAGTTCAAGAGTCGCCCCCACTGTCCCCACCCCCTCTACGCCGGTTTCATGAAAGCCGTCGTGGCACGTCCCAAGTAAGCCCGGAACTGTTACGATACTCTCGATGAGCATCCTCAGTGTTTCCCATGTCAGTTTGGCCCTGCAGGGTCAGCAGATTCTTAAGGGTATTTCATTTGAGGTGGATCATGGGGAAGTGCTCGGTCTCATTGGGCCGAATGGATCAGGGAAGACGACACTCTTCAACGTGCTCTCGGGCTTCCTCGCTCCCAGTCATGGGAAGATTCACTTCATGGGAGAGGACATCACCAACGCATCACCGTCGTATCGAGCGAGACTGGGAATGGGCCGGGTCTTCCAGAACTTCGGGATCTTCCGGGAGATGACGCTCGAGGAGAATGTCCTCGTTGCGCTGGAGGCGCTCCCGCGCGAGCAGCGAGAGCCTCTCGGGAACTTGCGCGAGGTCGCGAAGGGGACTCTCGCGATGGTCGGGCTCGAACACCATGCGAAGAGGAAAGCCGGCTCTCTCTCAGGCGGCCAGATGCGCCTCCTCGAGATCGCACGGACCCTCACGAGCGGGAAGGAGCTCTTTCTCCTTGATGAGCCAACGGCTGGTGTCGCGCCGAAGATGACGAAGGATATCGCAGACCTCATCGTGAAGCTCAAGAAGGATGGCAAGACCGTCCTCGTCATCGAGCACGACCTCCCCTTCATCGCGGAGATCTGCGACCGTGTTCTTGTCCTCGACGTCGGAGAGATTGTGCTTCATGGAAAACCGGACGACGTCAAACACAGCCGCAAGCTGCAGGAAATCTATTTTGGAGCCGAAGCTGTGGCCTAAAAATTGCCTTGCCTTTCATAAGGCTGGGAGATACGGTGACCATCCTCATAATAGTCCCTCCCCCCTCTCACTATGAAGCGCTCTCTCGCAGTTCTTTCCCTCGTTGCTCTCTCGCTCGCGGCCTGTCAGCCCGTGGGAGGAGGAAAGGAGCCGATCAAGATCGGCTACATCGGTCCGCTGACGGGTGATGCTGCCGCCTTCGGTGCTGATACGGTGAATGGCGCGAAGCTCGCCGTCGAAGAGATCAACGCTGCTGGCGGGATCAATGGCCGGCTCATTTCACTCATTGCCGAGGATGGCCGCTGCACGCCGAGTGATTCCGCGAACGCTGTTCAGAAGCTCGTGAACATCGACAAGGTTGTTGCGATCGTCGGCGGTCAGTGCAGCGCCGAGACGATGGCGGCTGCCCCTGTTGCTGAGGTGGCGAAAGTCGTTCTGATCTCACCCGTCTCGAGCAGTCCGAACATCACGACGGCCGGGGACTACGTCTTCCGCGACTACCCGAGTGATGCTCTGAAGACGAAGGCAATGGCGCGGTACTTTAAGGATAACGGCTTTACGAAAGTCGCAGTCGTCACGACGAACTCTGAGTTCTCGGTGGCATTCCGAGATTCCCTGAAGAAGGATGCTGGAGCACTCGTCTTCGATGAGTTGGTCGAGCCAGACACAAAAGATTTCCGCGCCGTTCTGACGCGCCTGAAGAAGGTCGACTTCGATGTCTTCGTACCGAACCCGCATGCCAATGCGCCGATGATTGCGCTCATTCAGCAGTTCCGGGAGCTTGGGTTCAAGCAGGGGATGATTACCCACGATGTCGGTGATGCGCAGGACGTCATCGATGCAGCTGGAGGTGCAGCGGAGGGTCTGTATGTGATCAATGTCCAAACGCTTCCCGATGACTCGGATTTTGGAAAGAAGTACATCCCGAAGTACGGCAAGGCCCAAGCGGGGCTCGTCTATGCGGCCCATGCGTACGATGCGCTCGGTGTGATCGCGGAGGCGATCAAGGCTGTTGGAACCGACGGCACAGCGATCCGTGATTACCTCAGCAAACTCGAGGGGTATAAGGGAGTCATCGGCACCTTCTCCTTCGATGACAATGGTGATGTGGAAGGGCTCTCGTATGCCTTGAAGGAAGTAGAGAAGGGGAAGTTCGAAAAGGTCGGTGACATCCCGCTAGACTAGCGGTGGGCCTGTGCTGAGCCCGTCGAAGCATGCAACTTCTCGTAAACGCAGCCATTGCGGGGTCCCTCGGCGCTCTCGTCGCCGGGGGGCTCTCGCTCGTGTACGGGGTCCTCGGCGTTTTCAACCTCGCCCTCGGCCAGCTCGCACTGATCGGAGGCTACAGCACGTGGTGGTTGTATCAGGTTGCCGGTGTTCCTCTCCTCCTGAGTATTGTCGGAGGCGTCCTCATCGGGAGCCTTGTGACGTGGCTTACGTTTGAACTCGCCGTTGCCCCCTTCTACCGGCATCATCGGTTTCTCCCCCTCGTCACGACGATCGCGTGGAGCATGATCCTCGACGGACTCATTCTCATTCTCTTCGAGGAGCGCCCGCGGTCGATCCTCGGCGGAGGGAAGCGGTTATTCGATTTCCTCGGTGCACGGCTCTCTGTGGAGCACCTCCTCCTCATTGCGGCAACCATCCTCTTCCTCTGCGGGGTTGCCTGGGTGCTTCATTCCACGCCGTTCGGACGAAAAATTCGTGCGACCGTAGAGCACCCAGAAGCGGCACGGAGCCTCGGCATTTCGGCGTCGCTTCTCCACCGCATTGTCTTCATCGGGAGCGGAGTCCTCGCCGCACTTGGTGGAATCTACATCGGGATCGATCAGAACCTCACGCCCGTCCTCGGCTTTCCGATCACGATCAAGGCCTACGCTGCGCTCATCGCCGGAGGGAAGGATAACTTCTGGGGGACGATTCTCTGTGCATACCTCATTGCGCTCCTCGAGCAGCTCGCCGTCGGCGTTCCGTGGTTTCTGGGCGGTTACATTCCAGCCGGATACCAGAGCGTCGTTGCGCTGCTCTTCATCATTGTGATTCTCCTTGTGAAACCAGCCGGTCTTTTCTCTCAGAAACTGCGCACGGCGTAGTATTTTATATGGAATTCTTCTGGCACCTCGTCGCGATCATCGGCATGACGCTCCCGAATGTCCTGGGCTTCAACCTGATCTTCGGGAAAGGGAAGATCTTCCACTTCGGTCCTCTCGGCGTTTCAACCGTTGCCACGTACGCGACCTTCGTCACTCTTCAGGTAACGGGGAACTGGCTCCTCGCGATCGTCGTTGGGCTCCTTGGCTCTCTCCTCATCTCAGCTCTCTTCGCTTGGCTCTCGTTCCGGTTGGAGCCCGATGGTCTCGGGATCATGACGATCGCCATGCACCTTGCGCTCCTCACGGTTGTCCTCAACTGGACGGGCCTCACGCGCGGCGCACTTGGTATTCCGAAAATCCCGCGGCTTCCATATCTCGAGGAACTCGCGCCATTCGCACTCGTCGTGACGCTCATCGCAGCGCTCTGGTTTGCTCTGCTTTGTTTCCTCGACCGCGGCCCCTTTGGGCGGGCGCTCGAAGCTCTCGCTGAACAGGAGTGGTACGCGGAGGCACTGGGGATCGATCGTGTGCGCGTGCACCTCATAGCGTTTCTTCTCGGAGGCGTTGGCGCGCTCCTCACGAACCTCTTCTACGTCCAGTACGTTCGCCTTGCCCACCCGAATGATCTGACGTTCCCATTCTTGATCTTCCTCATCATGGTGGTCGTTGCGGGAAAGCCCGGGAGCATGAAGGGAGTGCTCTCCTCGACGATTCTCCTCGTTCTCCTCAAGGAAGGATTGCGGTTTGTCCCTCTTCCGATTGCGGTCTTGGGGCCACTTCGCCTCATTCTCTTCGGGATCATTCTCCTCACTGCCGTCTACGTCAGACGTGATACGCTGTTCCCCGTACAGCGGACCGTGTGAACCTGAGCCAGACCATCCTTGGCGTCACCTTCGAGAACCCCACGGTGCTCGCCTCAGGAATTCTTGGGATCACAGCGGCAAGTTGGCGGCTTGTTGTACAGAGTGGCGCCGGTGCGATCACAACGAAGTCCCTCTGGCCGCGGGTCCATCAGGGGAACCCCAGTCCGACGATCATCTCGACGGAGCACTGGATGCTCAACGCCGTCGGCGTCCCCGATGCAGGACCGGAGAAGGCAAAAGAGGAGATTGGAGATTTTATGAAGGATCACCTTGCCCCCCTCATTGCGAACGTCATCGGTCTCTCGTCAGAAGACTTCGCGGCCATCACACGGGTCATTGCACCGCTCAAGCCGGACTTCTTCGAAGTCAACCTGTCGACGCCAACATTCCAGAAGCTCCGCGGAAAACTCTTCGCCGAAGATCCGGAGGAATCAGCTGCCGTCATCCGCTCCGTGAAGAAGGAGGCAGGAATAATACCCGTATTTGCGAAGCTCACGCCGAATGTTCTCACTGTCGGCGCGATTGCGGTTGCGTGCGTGGAGGCGGGTGCCGATGGGATCACTGCGATCAATACGGTCGGGCCCGGTATGGCGATAGACCTTCGCAGTCGCATGCCAATCCTTGCGGCGAAGAAGGGAGGACTCTCGGGACCGGCGCTGAAACCCATTGCAGTCCGTTGCATCGCCGAGGTCTACGAGGCGACGGAGGGAAAAGTTCCGATCATCGGGACGGGCGGCGTCTACACCGGTGAAGATGCCCTCGAACTCATGCTCGCTGGTGCCTCGCTCGTCGGGATCGGCACGGCCGTTGCGGACGGCATTGATGTCTTTAAGAGAGTCTGTGAAGAGATGCAGCTCTGGTGCACGAACGAAGGTGTATGGAATATTTCCGACATGGTTGGCGGCATGCACAAAGCAGCTCTCACTCAGCAGTGACGCAGCTCCTATGGCTCCCATTCAGCTTCAATCCCGGCTTCCCCGCACCTACCGGATCAAAGAGATCAAGCAGGAGACGGAAATGGTCCGGACCTTCACGTTCGATGGGTCGCTCAGGGCACGGCCAGGACAGTTTGTCATGGTCTGGGTTCCTGGAGTTGATGAGATTCCGATGAGCGTTGCGTTCGATGATGGAGCGGTGACCAAGATTACGTTCTTCGCAGTGGGGGATTGCACAGAGGCCCTCGCTCGCAAGCAGGTTGGAGACCTTGTGGGGCTGCGGGGTCCATTTGGGACATCGTACGAGTGGAAGCCCGGCGAGCACATCGTTCTCGTTGCGGGGGGCTACGGCGCCGCTCCGATGTACTTCGTTGCGGCGGAAAGCGTTCACCACGGCGTGACGCTTGAGGCGATCGTCGGAGCGAAGAGCAAGGAACACCTCCTCTTCATCAAAGAACTCGAATCGCTCCCGCACGTCTCCCTGCACATCACGACGAACGACGGTTCGATGGGATACAAAGGCTATAACGTTGATATCCTTGAAAAGCTTCTTGCTGGCTCTCAGGTGCAGGAAAAGAGTCAAAGGAGTCAAAAGAGTCAAAGGAGTCAAAGGAGTCAGAGGAGTCAGAAGAAAAGCGAGGACAAGCCGATCGATCGCGTCTTTGCCTGCGGTCCTGAGATGATGCTCAAGCGCGTCTCAGAGATCACGGCGAAGTACAAGGTGCCTTCACAGCTCTCTCTCGAACGCTACATGAAGTGCGGGTACGGAATCTGTGGGAACTGCTGCGTTGATCCTCTCGGTATTCGCCTCTGTGTTGAAGGGTGTGTTGTCCATAACGACGTCGCTCTCAAGATCGCTGATTTCGGGAAGTACCACCGCGATGCCGAAGGGAGGAAACATAAATTTGCATAATTTCAGTTTTATGATATAATGAATGTGTCATCGGACGTGGCGGTTCACCCTGAGCTTGTCGAAGGGCAGATACGTGCGTTCTGGTGATCAAAACAAACCGTCACGACGACCCGTGGCGGTTTTGTTAAGCGATATGTGCTAAAGTATTCCCCTCAGTTTCTTCCCCCCTTCTCTATGTTTGGAGGTAATGGCGGTGGTTGCTGCGGCTGCGGCAAATGAAGCTCCGCTAGGAGCGGCCACTCTCTCAAAACTTTTGTGGCGAAGGCTGGGTCTTGCGGGCCCCAGCCTGGAGCCACACCATTAAGGGAAAGGATGGTTCGCGGAAGGAAAACCGTTAGGTTTGCCTTTCGCGCCTAGATCCAGAACCAGCGCACTTCCCTTAGTGGGGTGCGTTTCTTCTGGACGACCGTAATCTGCCAGGATGTTCGTTCCGGAGAATGTACAAAACGTAGAAGAAGAAACCTGCGAGGATGAAGAGAATCCCGATAATGAGGGCCGTCGATGCGTCCTTTGTTTCGGGAGGTGCCGCGAGATGTCCCGGTCCCTCCTTGAGCACTGCGTCGGTGCTACTGAGGTTGCTCATCGTTGCACCCTGCCCCGTCTGATAGGTGATCACTCCCTGCCACACCTTTGCGAGGAGCTGCACAGGGAGGGCGGTACTCACGATCAAGATTCCGAGGACAAGGAAACTCACGGTCGTTGTCTTGAGGAGCGACGCAACGAGCACCTCATGCCCTTTCGACCGTTTCTGTGTGTGTTTCATGTTCGCCCTCCAGTATACACCTTTTGTTTGTTTCTGGGCATGCCGTGTATGGGAATCCATTGTACAATGCAGACAGTATGCACATCTTTGCCCTCGAAACGGACACCAAGAAGCTGAAGGAAAGTTTCCTCTCGGAAGAGGAACGCGAGATCTGCACAGTGTTCTTCCATGGGTTCCGCTTCTTCCTGACTGTGCTGCGTCTGATGCTCTGGACATTCCTCATCGCCGGCATAGCCATGGGGATCGGCTTCGCGGGGATGGCGCTTCCATGGGTCGTCCTCGGAGCGTGCGTCGTCTGGCTTGTCTCTATCCCCCCACCGTTGCTGCGGGCGTACCTCGACTGGCGCTACGACTTTATCCTCATCACGACAGACAAGGTGATCGTCGTCGACCAATCATCTCTCTTCCACCAGAAGGTCACACCGATGAACCTGGAGAATTTTGCGAGTGCGAGTGCTGAGACACAGTTCTGGAACCTCTTCCCCTTTGGTGTTCTGCATTTCAACTTAAAAGAGGGCGTGGGGAATGGTGTGAATCTACTCTACATCCCACGTGCACATGATGTGGCATCGTGCATCTCGGACGCGATCACCACGTTCCAGCGGCGCAAGGATCTGCGTCGCTACGGCGGTACGTCGGAAGAGGAGCAGAGAAGAGAGTATGAAGTTCCTTCGGCCGCACAACTCCGTCATTAGTACTTGGTGCGCATCAAAAGCAGCATCACAAGGCAAGATGGGGTGAATGGCCATGCGAGAGCGTTCGGTTTTGGGTGTCTGAAAATTGAAGTTTTAGCCACACTGAAGTCATCTTTCCAATGTTGAACATGTTCACTCCGAAAAAAAACGCTCCCGCCCTTCCACGGAAGTGGCAGGCTGCGTTCGCAAAAATTCGAACAGATTTTAGCACCTCCGGATGCGGCGGCTGAAATTTGGGGGGCACCAGCCGCCGCAGCTCCGACAACTGGCCGTTTCGGGCAATTTCAAGATGTTCTCTGGTGGCAGACGTACTACAATGCAACTCCGTAATCAAACCTGCGCAGCGACCTTCCAACGATGATGGAAGGTAGCAATCATGCTCTGTCTAATATCCTCATCAAGTTTGACAATAAAACTCTCTCTTTTTCCCAAGTGATTCAAGCTATTCCCAGAAAGCCAGAAAGAGTTGTCATCCATTATGTATCGATCATGAAGGGTTGAGTTTAAATAGACACCAACCTCAATTCTATAGCCCTCTTGTCTCAGCTCAGCGAGCTGACGTACAAAGACTCCCTTTGGTCTGTCTATTACTTTGTTCGTAAGGATTTTTGTCTCCGTGTTCTTGTCCATTACTTTAAACAGCACATCCAAAGTATTCAGATCAAGATATGGATCTGTGATGCACACGGTGCCAGTAAACGAAGAGAACAAACTTTTCAGCTCGACATGCTTTGCAGTGAAAGGCTTTCCCGATTCGATAAAAACGACTGCCTCTTGCTGCTTAATGGCTTGAAGCTGATCCCTCCCCTTTTGCATCAGTTTGTAGCCCTGCACATTCTTATTTGCTGCTGATCTTTCAATTTGTAAGGCATATCTGATGGCTTGTGGCGAAGTTCCGATTCCTGTCTTTTCAACCAAATATCTCACAATGTCTCCAACTGAAAAACGATCGTTTCCTTCTTTTTCAAGTTGATCCAGCACCCAATATGCCTTAAGTTTATTTGAAGAAAGGAGATGAGGATTGATGGAATTACTCGCTGTCATTTTTTGCTTGGTGAAGACTTCTTATTTCTTGACGCCTTCCCTTTTCTTTTTCTACGAATGAAATGTTTTTCAAGAGCTCTTTTGACAGCACCTCTATCGGGCAAGGCTCCAACCAATGCTTCCCCCTTGGGAGTGATCTGCTTCTTGCCCCCACCTGCTGGAGCGAGAAAATTCTGAGTTGCTGCATTTCTTGCGGTCGCAGAAGGATTGGAGAGTTTGGGTTGAGCTGCCTTTACGTTCAAGTGTGTTAAATCCACAGTTTTGAATTGCTGCACATTCTCATTATGGGTCAGATAGTATGCAAGACAGACGACTCGTTCGATATCGTTCTTCGGCTGCTTCTGAACAATAAATTCTTTAGCACTTGCCCCTGTTGCAGAGTTAGCAGCCGGCAGGTACGAGTTTTCTTCACCATTAATTTCTGGCAAAGGATTAGAGGAAAGAGGAGTAAGTAGGCGCACAATTTTTGCGACTGTTGCAGAATCGATCTCCATCTTGTCAATTTTGATGGGGCCACCTTCTAAGGTGATTTTGTACGTGGAATCTTTCGTCATAAAGAACATGAGTTATGATTAAAAGCATAAAGTATGATATGAATCATATTTTGAATGTCAAGACTTTCAGAAGACTTTTTTCATCATGTAATTTCTTAACAACAGATTCTATCATCCTAAATGGGTGTACAAATGTACACCAACACATTTTTCTTGATCCCGCAGCATAAGATTTTTGCATTTCCAGTGGAAGAATACTAAAGTAGGCACCACCTCACACGTTATGAATCCTCCAACTTCAACAGTCTGGGCTAAGGTGAACCAAAGCAGAGAAAAAGAATTCGCGTTGAAATCAGCAGTGCAAATTAAGTCTCATGGGGTGCACTACACACCACCTGAGCTGTCTGCGTTTTTGGCTAGAGCTATCATCGCACATCTAGACACCAGCACAGAAACCATCCGAGTACTAGACCCCGCCTGTGGCGACGGTGGTCTTTTGCTGGCCTTTGCAGAATCGTTGCCAGAACAAATCAGAAAGAAGACAACGCTCGTAGGATATGACAGAGACACCAATGCCATTGATGAGGCCAAGGAACTACTTGGTCATTTAGATGTGCGGGCAATTGATCTAAGAGAAGCGGATTTTCTTGAAGATATTTGCAAGGAGCAAACGTATCTATCTCAACGGACACTATTTGGATCACAAACGTTGCCTTCACTCACAAATTTTGATGCGGTTATTTCAAATCCGCCCTATGTTCGTACTCAAGTACTTGGAGCAGAGAGGGCACAGGAATTAGCTGTTAATTTTGGCCTCACAGGAAGAGTAGACTTGTATCAGGCTTTTACCATTGGAATGACGAGTGTACTGAAGCACGGTGGAATATTGGGGCTTCTTACTTCAAATCGTTTTCTCTTCACACAGTCTGGTGCGGAACTACGCCGCCATTTGAGAACTGAATATGAACTTAAGGCCATTTATGATTTGGGGGATACAAAACTCTTTTCTGCTGCAGTCTTGCCTGCCATTGTGGTAGGAAAAAAAGACCATACAAAACAGCAATTGGCATCTGTTTTTGATCGAGTGTACGAATATCGCTCCAAGAATATTACTGAGAAATCGCACCTCAAATTTCTCTCCGTACTAGAGGCGCTGCAAAACGATGCGCAGGGCGTTGTACAGACGCCTAAAGGTCTATTTTCTATTGAGCGTGGCAACTTAGCACCAGGCAACGACATAGCAGAACCGTGGACTCTTGTCAGTGGCGAATCGAAAAAATGGCTTCAATGCCTCAATTCAAATCAAGAATGTACATTTGATGATGTTGCGAAAATCAGAGTTGGAATAAAAACCACTGCAGATAAGGTTTTTATTCGTAGCGATTGGGGTGAATTACCGTCGGACATTTCACCAGAATTTGAATTGTTGAATCCACTGATCCGCCATACGGATGCCACTAGATGGAAAATGACGAGTGGAGAATATAAAACTAAGGTGCTTTATCCATACAAGTCGGGAAATGATAAACGGATTCCTGTTGATCTTGAGAAATTCCCACGCTGCAAAAACTATTTAGAATCACACGCAGAACAGTTGAAATGTCGTAAATATGTCATTGAATCAGGAAGAGAATGGTATGAAATTTGGGTACCTCATAGCCCAAAAGACTGGATGAAGCCCAAAGTCGTATTCCCCGATATTTCTGAGGGTCCGAAATTCTTTCTTGATACAAGTGGTGCCATTGTAAATGGCGACTGTTATTGGATTACTCTGAGAGAAAATAAGAATCAGGATTGGCTGTATCTTCTTCTTGCAGTCGCCAATTCATCATTCATCATTTTCTTTTACGATACCGTCTTCCATAACAAACTATATGCTGGGCGCCGGAGGTTCATGACCCAGTATGTCAAAAAATTTCCGCTACCAAATATTAATTCTGCAATCTCAAAAGAAATCATTGATTTAGTGAAGCAGCTTGTTTCAAATGAAGTATTTGAACAAGAAACCGCCAGCATCGAAGAGAAATTAGACAATCTTGTATGGCAGTCATTTGGACTCGAAAAAACCACGCGGTAAGGGCATCTGTATCTTCTTGTTTTTCACTTTTCCTTCGAATCTCTGGAAGAAGGAGAAAAAATCTTCTCCAGTAGAAAGAACGAAATGCTCAAGACGTACACCGTGACCCATTGGTACACCATAGAAAACTGCATATCTTACATCACAATGATGGAAATCTGGTGACTCAGAAAGCGACTCAGGACTATCGGGAGATACCAAACCAAGATCAATGGTCGGAGAAGTTTGAAGTTTGAGTTCAAGCAGTTGACTGGGAACGTCAGGGAATTTTCCTGAATCACCAAAAGGCATATCCCTAAGTGACGTACATATAACTCTATGCAGAGTGGCACCACGATTGCGCTCCTGATCCTTGCCTGGATCGGATACAACTGTTCCACAAAGTGAAGTGAGCTGAGCAAACAAGACATCTATGGGAATGAATGTTTTTTGATCAGGACGATTTGGGTCTGTGGTGTCTCCCTGAACAATGGAGCGTCTCGCGCCCAATAATTTCTTGCGAACATTCTTTGTGTCCTGAGTTGAGACTAAAATAGATTTACGCACAGGGCTTCTGCTCTTAGCCTGAAATTTCTGCGTAAGTGTTCCTGTTTTATCAAATGTCGCCAATAGCTCTCCTGTGATCACCTTCACGCCGGATACTTTGTTCTGTTTATTGACCCGAATAATGACATATCTGCGGGAAGGAGTAATTTCCTCGTTCCAAATTTGCAGATTATCGGCCTTCTGAATGTACGTGTCGAAATTCTGTCCTGGGAATCTGGGTCGAGTCTTTTGGAAACTATTTAGAATCGGATAACCAAGTGCTTCACAAACAGCAGTCTTCAATACCTTGGAGCGAGTGCGAAGAGGATAATTTAGGTCGAGCCCTTTGAGATATTGATTCAGCAACTTCCCCAATTCCTCTGTCTCAATATAGAGTTCGGGGTACTTTTCAAGCGAATCATAGATGCCGAGGCCAGACTTTTTTATAGCACGAACAACTTTATGCATGGTCGCCATCAAAAAGAGAGGAAATTGGTATATCGAGTGCCTTTGCCAACTTCTCGGCATTTTTAATGGTGATGTTTTTTTCGCCTCTCTCAATCATGCCAACATACGTACGATGCATTTTCGCTTTTCCGGCTAATTCTTCCTGAGACCACCCTGTCCTTATGCGTAGCTCGCGTACTCTCTTGCCGATTCTTGCAGCAATGTCTTGTGGCACGAATGAATCGTATTTGGTTGCTAACTATAGTTCTACATACTATGATTAGCATCATGAAGAAAAAGTTTGCGTTTGGCGGACCGAAGAACGTTCGAGCCGATCGTTTTCCGGGTTCTTTAGCGGTTTTCCGAAACGGCCAGTTGTCGGAGCTGCGGCGGCTGGTGCCCCCCAAATTTCAGCCGCCGCATCCGGAGGTGCTAAAATCTGTTCGAATTTTTGCGAACGCAGCCTGCCAACAACGAAATCGCCGGTTTTGCAGCAGAACGCGCCACCCGCGCGTGGCCTCCGGCCGCAGCGTTTGCCCTTTGCCGCCAAACGCAAACTTTTTCTTTTTACAACTTGAGCCATGAAGTTCTTCCTTTACGCACGAAAGTCATCGGAGAGTGAGGAGCGTCAGGCGCTCTCCATCGAAGCGCAGCTCACGGAGCTGCGACAGTTGGCCGACAGAGAACACCTTGAAATTGCCGCCTCCTTCGAGGAGGCGAAAACCGCCAAAGAACCCGGGCGAACCGTGTTCGCGGAAATGCTGCGAAAGATCGAGCGAGGGGAAGCAGAAGGGATTTTGGCCTGGCATCCCGACAGACTCGCACGGAACTCCGTGGATGGCGGACAGATCATCTATTTCCTTGATACGGGAAAGCTTAAGGCCTTGCGGTTCCCGACCTTTTGGTTTGAGCCGACTCCACAGGGAAAGTTTATGCTCAATATCGCGTTCGGGCAGAGCAAGTACTACGTGGATAACCTGAGCGAGAATGTGAAGCGCGGAATCCGGCAGAAGCTGCGACGGGGCGAGTGGTGCTGGGCTGCGCCTTCGGGATACCTCAACAACTGCTACACCAAGCAGATCGACATCGATCCCGAACGTGCACCACTCATTCGCAAGGCCTTTGAGCTGTACGCCACCGGGGAGTACACCTTGCAGTCGTTGACATGGTGGCTGGAGGAACAGGGGTTACGAAGCAGGAAAGGCAATGTTCTCCACCTGTCCACCATCCAGAAGATTCTCCGTCGCCCCTTCTACTACGGGATGCTGGAGTTCCGTGGCGAGCTCTGTGAAGGAAAACACGAGCCACTCATTGCCAAAGACCTGTTCGACGAGGTGCAGCGGGTGATGACCGGACGAGGCAAGAAGCAACGCAGGCGCAAACATGAGTTCTCTTTCATCGGCCTCATGCAGTGTGGGACGTGTGGGTGTGCGGTCACAGCAGAATTGCAGAAGGGACATCACTACTACCGCTGCACCAAAAAGAAAGGAAACTGTTCCGAGAAATACCTGCGAGAAGAGTCATTGCTTGAGCAGGTGAAGAAGATTGTCGAACAGGTCTCACTGCCCGACGACTGGGCGGAGAACATGCTTCACAAGCTCGATGGAGAAAGGGCGCAGGCTCACACGACCAGTCGGGCAGACGTTCGCTGTCTTGAGGAAGGGCAACCGGAGATCGAGAAGAAACTGGAGAAGCTCCTCGACATGAAGTTGGAGGGAATGATCGAGGCCGGGGAATATGTCCAAAAGAAGAACAAGCTTCTCCAGCAAAAGGCAGACCTCGACCAGAGAAGCCAAGACAGCGAACGAAATGGCAATGAGTGGCTCGAACCGATGAGGGAGTTCATTATTCGCAGTTGCCAGGCCAAAAAACTGCTGTCACAGGATGATCCGCAGGAATTTCGCACATTTCTCAAAACGATCGGCTCGAACGTTCTTCTCAAAGGGCAAACGCTGCGGCCGGAGGCCACGCGCGGGTGGCGCGTTCTGCTGCAAAACCGGCGATTTCGTTGTTGGCAGCCCCACGGGGAATCGAACCCCGATTAACGGATTGAAAACCCGCTGTCCTAACCGTTAGACGATGGGGCCGCGGTAGGAGTATACTAATCTGAACGCATGGACCGAGGAAGCCCACACAAACACGCCCTCTGGCTCGGCATCATCGCGACCGCCGTGTTCGTGGCGCTTCTCGTGACAGTGGAGCTCGGCTCTACCACCGCATTCACCAAGCGGACCTTCACGAAGCGGCGAGCTGCGCCGCCAAGTAGTTTTTCGAGCAGCGATCCGTGGGCCGTGCTCAGAGCGAAAGCGCGACCGCGGGGAGGAGTGCGCGTCACCCCGCGGCAGCTCACATCACAGCGGCATGCCTCGGAAATTCCTGAACCACCACGTTCTATTGCACGACCACCTTCCGCCCTCGTCTGCGGGAATGGACTTGTGATCGAGGAGGGGTGCGATGATGCGAACACTGTCAGTGGTGACGGCTGCTCTGCGACGTGTACCGTCGAATCGGGCTACTACTGCCGCAGGCAACCGAGTGTCTGTGCCACGCGCTGTGGCGATGGTGTCATCGCGGGGAAGGAGCGGTGTGATGATGGAAATGACGTATGGGGAGACGGGTGCGGCCGAGATTGCCGAGTTGAAATGGAGTACCGCTGCTCCAGCGCGCCGAGTGTCTGCACGCGGATTCGCTGAGCGAAGTACATTATAGGAGTGTTTGCTGGAGTGGCGCAGTCGTTCGTGTGACAGCGATACCCTGTTCTCCTTTCCGGACAGAGTTCACGTGGAGGTGCGCGAGACGGCAAGGCTCCGGCAGACGGTAGTCATGCGTAGCACGGAGGAGGATCTGCACCGCACTCGCAAGATCAATCTTGTGCCCGATCGAGACATAGATCGGTGACGCCCCTTCGCGGGTCCGCACGATGGCTCCGATTTCCTCTCCGCGATCGAGCAGAGGAATCGTTTCTCCCACGTTCGGACCGGGATCACGGTCGCTGCCGACGAGGAGGCTCTTCGCAACACCTATTGTCGGGCGGTCGATGAGGAGGCCGATATGACAGGCGATGCCGAAACGGCGCGGATGCGAGCGACCATGCCCATCAACGAGCACGACATCGGGTTCCGTCTGGAGGGCCTCGAGTGCTTTGAGCAGTACAGGGCTTTCGCGAAATGACAGCAGACCTGGAATATAGGGGAAATTTGCCTCCGCCTGCGCGGCGCTTGTCTCGACGACGTCGAGCGTGCGCGCATCGCAGACGACGACCCCTCCGGTGAGGATGGGTTCCTCTTTTGTTGAAGAGACGTCGATCCCTGCAATCGTTCGGACGCTCGCCGGATCGAGGGGAGGGCCGCACTTGATCGAAGATGCGAGGCGCTGCTGCAGCGCAACGGCTTCTGCTGGCGTCATCCTCCACGCGTGAAGCTCACGTAGGTGCATGCTTCAATGGTAACACTCAGCGTGTTTTCCTCCTCCGTCTCATCCATGCAAATCCTGCGGCCGCTCCACTTGCCATGATGGCAATCGCCGCCGGTCCTGCCTCGCCAGCTGGAGGGCGTGTGGG
>Ga0213870_1000320_pt1 | contig 23823 bp, 21 predicted proteins | sample WICALVC2017_Meta_FD_160119 | JGI IMG/M metagenome (GOLD analysis project Ga0213870, IMG submission 160119) | Freshwater microbial communities from subterranean cave lake in Wind Cave National Park, South Dakota, United States - WICALVC2017 | ecosystem: Environmental > Aquatic > Deep subsurface >... | reverse complement strand
GGCGTAGCGTGCGCAGCGTGTCGGCAGCGGACAGGCGGCGGGTGGCCGAGATCCCTCGGCTTGGCTCGGGATGACAGTGTGGCGGCTCGAGATGACGGACTAAATCAAGGTGACTGACGCAACACTATCCCCTTCTTCTTTGAAACGCATCAGCCGGACCCCTTGGGTGGCGCGGCCAAGACGAGCTACTGAAGCAAGCGGCAACCGAATCACTTGGCCTTGAGACGAAATCACCACCACATCTCCTTCCACTTGCTTGCCTCCAGAAACCACCAAGGCCGCCACAATGGAGCCGGTCTTCTCGGTCACCCTGCCGGTCTTAATCCCAGAGCCGCCTCGGCCTTGCACTTTGTAGGAAGCAAGCGCAGTGCGTTTGCCAAAACCCTTGTCTGTGACCACAAGCACATCAAGCTGACCGGCCATTTTGGGCTCCACCACATCCATGCCAACAATGAGATCTTTCCCTTTGAGGCGCATGGCGCGCACGCCTCGCGCCACCCGGCCCATGCTGCGCACTTGTTTTTCACGGAATCGAATTGCCTGGCCCAGTTCAGTCACGAGCACGATTTCGGTAGAGCCAGTGGTGGGCTTTACCCACTCGAGCACGTCATTGGGCGCCAAAGAAATTGCAATGAGCCCGCTTCTTCGGACATTCTCAAACTGCGTGCGCTCCACCTTCTTCATGGTCCCCAGGCGCGTCACCATGAGAAAGTACTGATCTTCTTTTCCAAGATCATCCGAGCTTAAGACTGCAGAAACTTTCTCGTCCTGTCCAAGTTGGAGGAAATTCGCAATGGAACTTCCTCGGGCCTGCCGACTGCTTTCCGGAATTTCGTAGGCCTTCAGCAAAAACACTCGGCCGCGCGTGGTGAAAAACAGCAAGGTCGCGTGCGTGGTCGTGGCAAAAAATTGGTCTACGGTGTCTTCTTCTTTGGTGGTAAGCCCGACCACGCCTTTGCCTCCACGGCCTTGGGTCTTAAACTGCTCCGGCAGAATTCGTTTGATATAGCCGTCCCGAGTTAACATCACCATTGCCGGCACATTGGCAATCAAATCTTCCTCGCTAAACGAGTCCACCGCGTGGCTAATAATCTGCGTGCGCCGAGGCGTATCAAACCGCTTCTTGATATCCTCCACTTCGCTTTTGATAATGCCAAGCACCCGTTTTGGATGGTCCAGAATATCGCGCAGTTCTTTGATGAGCGCTTTCTTTTCTTTGAGTTCTTCTTCTACTTTTAGACGCTCTAATCCTGCCAATTGCTGCAGTTTCATCTCGAGAATCGCCTCGGCTTGGCGCTCGGAAAGCTTGAATTTGGCAATGAGGTTGGTTTTGGCGTCTGCGCGGTCTTTGGATTTCTTAATGGTGGCGATAATGCGGTCAATATCTTCCAAAGCCATGACCAATCCTTCAAGGATGTGGGCGCGTTCGGTTGCGCGGTTAAGATCAAACTGGGTGCGGCGCGTGACCACCTGGCGGCGGTGCTTCACATACTCTTCCAAAATCCCTTTAAGATTTAAGACCCGCGGCTGCACCCCATCAACGAGTGCGAGCATGTTAAAATGGAAGGCGGTCTGAAGCGCGGTGCGGTGAAACAGTTGGTTTAACACCTTTTTGGGATAGGCGTCTCGTTTCAGTTCCACCACCACCCGAATCCCCTCTTTGTTTGATTCATCGCGCAAATCGCGGATGCCCTCGAGCTTCTTGTCTTTGACCAGCTCGGCAATATGCGTGATCAGCTCGGCCTTATTCACTTGGTATGGAATTTCCGTGACGATGATCCGCGAGTCGCCTTTGGCATCTTCAATCTCGGTTTTGGCTCGAATCACCACTGACCCTTTGCCTGTGGCATAGGCCACGGCAATTTGTTTCGGATCAAACACCAAGCCGCCGGTTGGAAAATCCGGCGCGCGCAACTTGCCCGCCAAGTCCTCGACCGAAATCTCGGGGTCTTCAATAAGCGCGAATACCGAATCGCAGAGCTCGCCCAAATTATGCGGGGGAATCGAGGTGGCCATGCCCACCGCAATGCCCATGGTGCCGTTTAACAGGAGGTTAGGGAGTTTCCCCGGCAACACCTTGGGCTCTTGATGGGCACCATCGTAGTTGGCGGCAAACTCCACGGTCTCTTTATCCAAGTCCTCCAAGAGCTCGTGGCTTGGCCGCGCAAGCTTCACTTCAGTGTATCGGTACGCAGCCGCAGAATCACCATCAACGCTGCCGAAGTTGCCCTGCCCAGTCACGAGCGGCACGCGCAGTGAAAAATCTTGCGCCATGCGAACTAACGCATCGTACGCTGCCGTATCACCATGCGGATGATATTTTCCTAACACCTCTCCAATGACGTTTGCGGATTTCCGAAATCTTGCATCTGCCGTGAGCCCCATGCGCCACATCGCGTACAGCACCCTACGATGCACCGGCTTTAAGCCATCCCGAACATCGGGAAGCGCGCGACTTACGATGACGCTCATCGCATAATCAAGATAGCTCTCTGCAACTTCATCCGTGATGCTTCGCGGCTCAATGATCTCGGCTACGGGGGAAGCAACAGCGTCTTTGTTTGGAGATTGGCGTTTCACCGCCATAATGATGTCAGATATTTACTGCTCTAATCCTTGTCGGAACATGGCGCGGATTCGCTCGGTGCGCCATAGTCGCTCCATGTCGTTTTTTAATTTCTCCAAAGGTTCACGGACCGTTCGGGGAACTGGGGAAAGAGCGAAACGGGTGTTTTTAATCGTACGCGCAGTCATGGTGATCCAGAGAAAAAGGAGAATAATTGCAATGCCAACAACGAGGGCATTCGCCATTGCGCTGCGCTGCGCATACGGGGAAACGGCGTGGGGTTTGTTTTTTTGCATAGGTCTACGACTGATCACGGAGCACCAAAACACGCATTTCAAATGTGCGGATCTCATCTGCCTCTAATTTTATACGTGCCTCTTGGTCTGCCACAGCAGGAGCGCCCATCTCTTTAAGAAACGCCGAGAGTGGCCCGTAATTCTTCGCAGAGGCCTCGGTGCGATATCGAAGCGGGATAACCACATGCGGTTCGATCGCACGGACAATGTTTGACGCAGCCGAGGCCGACATTCCATCCTCGCCGCCAACACAGACCGTGAGAATATCGACATGCTCAAATTGTTCTATGAAAGATTCGGATGGGGCTGTCGCAAGTCCCCCGAGGTGCACGGTGATTATTCCATCTATTGTGATAACTGCGGCCGCTCTCATCGGGGATCGCTCGGCTGCAAAAAGGTTGATGGAGACTTCGCGGACATCGTACTCGCCTGGACTGGTAATGAGCCGTGCTGGAGTGGATGCGGCTTTCTCCGACGCCTCGGATAATTTTTCTCTTTGGGTCGTCACGACCACGATTGAATCCCCAACGCGCCGCAGCGCTTTTCCATCGGGTGTATAGGGGTCCAACAGCACCGAGGCCGCCTCTTTTCCCTTACCCTCAAGCAGCACACACGACAACCCGTGCCAAGAGATGAACATAGATGTCAGTATAAAAAAGAGTGCGGATCGCGCACTACTATCATACCAGTTCTTCCATTACTGGACAAGGGTTCTCGAAGGCGATATACTAGCGGCTACCCAAACATCTATGACCACTGCCTTTCCCTCAACAATGACTCATGCCACTGTGGCCCGGACAAAGGCTCCAGAATACTCGCCCCTTTCCCCACATCCCAATGGCGATACTCCTCACACCATGGAAGACGTCATGAAGCATTCCTCCTTTGTGTCTATGCCAAAAGTTGGGGATCTTGTCGGCGGAACGGTCATGAGTGTTTCAAAAATAGAGATCTATGTTGATCTGAATGGACTGCGCACCGGAGTCGTCCGCGGCAAGGAAATTGCCGACGAATCTGGCACCTTCGCAAATCTCAAGGTGGGTGACCGAATCGAGGCAACAGTGCTTGAGAGCGAAAACGAAATCGGTATCATGGAGCTCTCCTTTCGAAGCGCAGGACACAAAAAAGCCTGGGATCGACTCGCAGTGCTCCTCGGCAGTGGAGAAACTGTTCCGGTCAAAGTTCTCGGCGCTAATAAAGGCGGGCTACTCGTGAATCTCGAACGCGTCACCGGGTTCTTGCCGGTGTCACAACTCTCTGCCGAACACTACCCGCGCGTTTTGGGCGGCGACAAACAGAAAATCCTCGAGAAACTCCTCACCTTTGTGGGTTCGTCCATGGATGTGAAGGTGCTCGATCTCAACGAAGCGGAAAACAAACTCATCGTGAGTGAAAAACGTGTTGTATCAGACAAGCAGGGAGACATGCTCGTGAACTGTCACATTGGCGACGTTATTGAGGGAACAGTCTCCGGCATTACTCCATTTGGCGCGTTCGTCCGTTTTGGAGAAAACTTTGAAGGCTTAGTGCACATTTCCGAACTCGCCTGGCAGCGCATTGACAACCCGGCAGATATTGTCACTGGGGGAGAAACAGTAAAAGCAAAGATCATCGGCATCGACGGCAGTAAAATTTCACTCTCCAGAAAACAGCTTTTGGAAGACCCGTGGAAAAATGTTATAGAAAAATATCACATGGGGCAAGTAGTGAAAGGTAAAGTGCTCAAAATGAACCTTTTCGGCCTCTTTGTCGAGCTCGACCCGGACATTCATGGACTCGCTCATATCTCGGAGCTCGCAGAAGCGCCAATCCACGATCCCGCAACTGTCGCGAGCGTCGGAGATGTGCTCGAGTTTAAAATTATCTCCCTGGATCCGACCCATCACCGCCTTGGGCTTTCTCGTCGCGCATTACTCCTGGAAACGACCCCAACTCCTGCGAGTGAACCCGCGTCCGACCTACCGACACCAAAATTAAATACCGAATCAACTCCACCCAAGACAGCACAGATGTGAAGCCTCGAATAGAAACGTAAAGAACAAGAAAGTTATATACAATAGCTGGTCTTTACGGACTAGCTATTGTTATCTTCCTGTTTCAGGAGTCTGTTCCGGACTTGACGCTCCTCAACACCCCCGATATACTACTTCTTCCAATCATAGTTCCTATGTCGCTCAATCAAACCCAACAACTCAAAGAGCTAATCGGGCGAGCCGAACACCCGCTTATCGTGACGCGATCCAATTGGGACGGCGATACGCTTGCCGCAACCACCGCGATGACGAGAGCGCTCACAAAGATGGGCAAACACTCTGAATCAGCATGTGCCAACTTCTCGCCTAAAGACGCGCGCGCGTACAGCTTCCTAGAAGATCTTTATGCGATTACGCCACGACTCAAGTCCAAAATCACCGGCGTGCTCAAGCTCAACCTCTCTAGCCATGAAGGGGTAGACTCTCTAAGCTACCGCGTAAACGAGCACACACTTTCACTCTATGTGACTCCAAAACGCGGAGAGCTCAAGACTTGCCACATCCAAGAACTCACGACCGAATATCCCTACGACTGCATTCTCATTATTGGTGTATCAGACCTCGAGCGCTTGGGATCACTCTACCACGAGCAGCGCGATCTGTTTTTTTCTAACCCTACTGTGGTCATTGACCATCGCCCGGAAAACGAACACTTTGGCGCAATTAACATCGTAGATATCACCGCGTCTTCTACGAGCGAGGTGGTGGCGCAAATTATCGAGAGCATGGACTCTGCAATTCTCGATAGTTCGCTTGCAACCACGTTACTCGCGGGCATGGTGGCAGCCACAAAAAACTTCCGCGCTCCAAATCTACCACCCAAGACCTTTGAACGCGCCGGAAAACTCGTGGCAGCAGGAGCCGATCGCGAGCTCATCATGCGTCACCTGTTTCGCCAAAAAACCGTGCCCCAACTCAAACTTTGGGGGCGAGCACTCCAGGCGCTTCAGCATGAGCTAGAATTGAAACTCATCTGGACCACGCTTTCTCATCTTGATTTCATCGCCACGGATACGCGCTTGGAAGACGCAGCGCCACTCATGGACGACTTGCTTGCTTCTTCTCCCGAAGCCGAACTTGCCCTACTGGTCTGCGAATCTAAAGACGGCCGCGTTTGGCATTGCATTCAAACCAACCGCCACTTCCCCGTGGCAACCCTGGTTCAAAAATTCCAACCCGCGCACGCGGGCTCGCACCGTAGCGCAACATTCCACACCACCCACTCCTCGGCCCGTTCAAGCGCCGAGGCAGTCCTTTCCGAAATCCGCACCAAACTCCCGCAGTTGATACGGAGGTGATACAAAAATTTGACAGAAAAATCCGTCGGTGCTATCGTAATATATGGCTGTCAAGACCATGATTGCGTAACCGCAATCGAACCCCCAAAGCGCGCCAGAGACGGCGCGCTTTGTTTCTGTATATGCTATAATTCAGTGCGCGGCTGGAGCCGTGCGGGGCCGCGTATGGCTACGTGACTTGGTCTTGACAGTCGAGTCAGGGGGTTCGATCCCCCTCGGCTCCACGCCGCAATGAAATCACGGGCACGTAGCTCAATGGTAGAGCGGTTGTCTTATACACAACTGGTTCTAGGTTCGAATCCTAGCGTGCCCATTTGAAACAAAGGTTCGAGCCTGCCCCGTAAGACTTGAGCGTAGCGAAAAATTCTACGGGGTCCATCCTGGCCCACCAATCAAACTTTTGGGCGGACACGCGTGGAGATCGGCCAGGACTACGAAACTGCGGCGCTTCAAGAAATCAAAGAGGAGACCGGGATCGTAATAACAAAAGACCAACTCCAAATCATCGCAATAACGAAAAAGAAAGCCTTCGATACAATCACCGGCACGATCAACAACGCAATCCGGGTAAATTACGCCTGCCGTTATGACGGACAAATCGAAGATCTCCAAGTTGAAAAAGGTAAAGCGATTGGCTTTGAAGCGTGGCCCATTGAGCGCGTGCTTCATGCCACTGCGGCAGAACAACAGCGCTGGCTTCCACGACTCAGCGAACCAGACGCCCTGGAAATGTTTCGAAAGATTCAACGGCTGCTTTAACTGACTTTACGAGATGCCGCCGAGTTGCTATACTCTCCTTACCCTTTATGATGCGCACACCCACCAAGCTTTTTGATGCACTGACGAAAATCGAATGCGACCTGCAGTCGCTTAAATTTGAGGCGTTTCGGCAATTCGGTCGCTTCCCATTGAAAAAGAATGGAAAGATGAACGACGACGCCATCGTCCGTGCAGTCCGAAGCGTCCGAAAAAAACTTTGGAATGAAAAGTATAGCCGGGCCACTTAGCGTCTTCCTCGACACAAGTGTTGTCATCAGTGGCCTCTATTCTGCTACCGGGGCTTCGGCCGCCGTCCTAAGTTTGGAAAAACTCGGACGGCTCCGTATTGCTATCTCACCGGAAGTGATCAGAGAAGCCGAAGACGTCATCAACAACAAACTCCCTGAACTTGCACTGCCTTGGTTTAACCTCCTCTTCGAGCAACACTCGATTACACCTGCGGCGACGCCAGAAGAAATCCTTCGGGCGCACACACTTGTTCCCACAGAAGATGCGCCGATCTTCGCTGGATTTCTCAAGTCCCGGGCGACAATACTGATCACGCTTGACCGAGAATTCAGGAGGCTTGCAGAGGATGCAGGCGCACTCTTTCCGAGTGAATTCCTCGAGAACATGAGACTCCTTTCTTAAAATGGACACACACTGCACCTTCTGCGCCATCGTATCCCGTGAACGAAGAGCTCATGTCGTCTATCATGACCGATGGAGCGTGGCGTTATCAGACGCCCTGGAAATGTTTCGGAAGATTCAACAATTTGCGACTTTATACTTTATAGTCACTAAGAGACTATAAAGTCCGGCCGTATGACATCTTCGGCAGTATTTGCAAAACGTCACCAGGAGTTTCTCCAAAAGATTGGCAGCGGTGTTGCATTATTGCTTGGCCGAACGCGAACAGCGGAGGATGACCTTGGGCTTTACCCTAAAAAACAGGAGAGTGATTTTTTCTATCTTACTGGGGTTGAGCAGCCAAATGCTGCGACGATTTTTTCAACAACCAAACCGCACTTTACCCTCTTCATCGAGCCGCCAAATCCGGAACGCGAAAAATGGACTGGCAAAATGCTTTCGTTAATAGAGGCCAAACGCTTGTTTTGCGCAGACCTCGTACTGCCGATTGCCGATCTTGAAAAGCAATGCCTCGAGGTCTTTGGCAAGCACGACACGGTGTGGTACACGCTGGGGTCAAGCGAACGCGGCGGTCTATTGATCCGGCAGACCTTTAACGCGCTCAAGCATAGTGTGCGCGACGGCGTTCGGGCTCCAACGACCATTCATAATCCCTCGGTAGTGATCGCAGAGTTACGCCTGAAAAAATCCCGCGAAGAACTTGCGGCAATGCGTAAGGCACAAACAATCACCGCGGAAGCGTTTACCGCTGCGATGCGCGCAGCAAAGCCGGGAAAATTTGAGTATGAAGTCGTTGCCGAGCTTGAGGCCATGTTTCGCCGTCGTGGCGTTGTTCGGCCAGCATACCAACCCATTGTCTGCTCCGGCCCCAAAACCTGTATCCTGCACTGCCCCACCTATGATCGCAAACTGCGCGCCGGCGATTTGCTGCTTATTGACGCGGGCGCCGAGTGGGAGGGGTATGCAGCGGACGTGACTCGCACCATTCCGGTTTCTGGAAAATTTAGCAAACCCCAACGGCTCATCTACGACGTTGTTCTCGCTGCACAAGAAGCCGTGATTGCCAAGGTCAGACCTTGGATGAAATTTGACGAGCTGGAGCAAACGGCTTGCGCGACGCTCCTCGACGGTCTGCTCCGACACAAAGTGGTCGAGGCCTCGCCTCGACCAAATAAACGTCATCCTGAGCTTGCCACCCCGACCGCGGTCGCGGGGGCCCCGCTTGAAGCGGTGGTCGAAGGATCTCAGGCGATTTCGGCGAGTTCCCTCGACTCGGCTCGGGATGACACTTCGCGTCACTTCCCCCACAAAATCGGCCACTGGCTTGGATTGGAAGTACACGACGTCGGCTCATACCGCAACCGCGATGGCAACTGGCGCGTACTCGAGCCCGGCATGGTGCTCACGGTAGAGCCAGGACTCTATTTCCCCAAAGCAAGTAAAGGGGTCAACCGCGAGTTCCAGGACATTGGCATCCGCATTGAAGACGATCTGCTCGTCACCAAAACCGGCCATGAGGTCTTGTCGAAAGTGATACCAAAAAAGCCGCTCGAACTCGAGCGGCTTCTTCGCAGAAAGCGCTGAAAAACATTACGCAGCCTCATCAACTCCCTCTGCTTGTCGTCGTAATCTCTCAAGTTGCATTGTAAGCCTCCGCGCTCGAGCAAGGTTTCCACTTTCGCCAGCTGCCTTAATCTCTTCGAGGAGTGTTTGTTGAAGAGTCTTACTTCCTTGTGCAAACTCGTCTGACGGAGAAATGTCCTCCGGAAGTCGTCGAGGCCAAGATTCATTGCCCATAGAGTTTTGAGGTTAATGTTGCCAAGCTTCCAGATCCAGCATACTATACAGGAACAAAAAGTAAAGGGCCATTGAAGCGCGCATAGCTCAGTGGTAGAGCGCTTCCTCGACACGGAAGAGGTCGTAGGTTCAATCCCTACTGCGCGCACCACATCGTAAAGCGTTGGTAAAAGAATCCAAAACATAAAGGCTTGATTTCATTCAGAGATTCACGTATACTTTTGGCCGAAGGAGGTAGAAGATGAGCCAGAACGTCATCACCGATGCCGTACGGCAGGTGCTGGAGTACCTTCACATTTACCAACGGGTTGCCGTTCGCGTCGGCTCTCCGCTTCGGGATGGAGAGGAGGCCAAGACCATTGATTTTATCGTCGCCGAAGGCACGGTGATCAAGGCAGAAGCTACCACAACGCTCTCCGGGGCTGTTCGAGTGGGCCTTTACTACGAAGATGAGCTCTCATGCAAAATGGCATGGCGACAACTCCGAGCGTTCGCCGCTGTCTGCGGAAGGTCAGGTGGAGGCTACTATAATTTCAAACACGGACTATTGAGTAGGCCAAAGAAGAGGAAAAGTAAGGCAAGCAGTTGGGCGTGGGTGGACATCTGGCTTTTTCTCAAGAAACTGCGCTCGGAGACGGATGTGACAGGAATTGTCTCTCGATCTCTCTTCGGGTCGCTCCTGTCTCAAATACCGGGGATGAATGAACGTTCCCTTGATCAGCGCCAGCGCTTCAAACAACATCTTGTGCGAAGCGGTTTGCTCGAAGAAATCAGCAACGGCAGCTGCATTGCCGGTTACCGACTCCCACGAGAAAGTGAGAGCGCCACCGCAAAGCCGGTTCGACCCTCCACCCTTGAAGACGCCAGGGTCGAAGCAATTCTCAAGCTCCTAGATAGGAACGCGCTTGACTCCTTTCTAACAGCTGCCACTCTAGCGACGTCGACAGACAGACTCGGCATGGCCGCCATTGTGAGGCTAACCAGAAAGCATCTCACTTTACCGCTGGAGTTGAAAAACTCTCGCTGGTATCCCACGGTCATCGTGAAAGCACTCCTCGAAACTGGCTACTTCGAGAGGATAGCGAGTGCAAGAGGCCACTTGCAGCTGAGTACGCTTGCATATGACGCAATCGAGGCAACGCGTGACCAAGAGTAGCGCGTAACCAACGAGGCAAATGCCTCGTTCTTTTTTTATGAGCGCGAACAATCTTGTCACGAGAATTCGCCGATGCTACGCTGTTTGTAATATACTGGAGTCACTATGAGGTTCCCGCATGTTTTTTTCGTGACCGTTGTTGTTTTAGGGCTCACGGTCACCACAGCGAATGAATTGGCTTTCATTTCAACAGTGCTTGCTGCCGCCTCGTCCACAGTGAAACGACCACAACAACCACCTCCGTTCAAACCAAAGCCGATGCTCTCTCCAGTAGAACTCGAGCGCCTAAAGGAAAAAATTTTTGAGCAGGCAATCGCAAATCGCAAACGCCTGGGTTTGCCTGTTGACCCAGAGCGCGCCCGCGTGATCAAAGCCGAGCAGTGGCAGCGTTATGTGCCGAAGCGCGCATATACGAAACAATCCTGTTATCATGTGACAGACACGAAAGACCCGGACGAGATGGTGTTTTGTGACGCAAACCGCTGTACCTTTGAAAATGGCCAATACTGCGAGCACCGGAGCCGGGACTGCTATGACGAAGACGGAACGCTCATCCTCGATAAGAACGGAAGATCCGCGATTGACAATGAGCAGTATCTGTTTCTGAAATCAGATTTATGTTTGGCTAAAGATGGTTCGCCAGTGCCTCCTGCTGGCGAAAAACCGTACGACAAACGGATCCAAACCGGCTGTGCGTATCGCGTGGGAAAAAAGACGCACCCATATTATGAAGGATACCAAGGATACCTCATGACTTGCGATGCGTCTCGATGCCTGTTTCATCCAGGCGGAGAATATAACCGCGAGACCAAAATGTTTACTGATGGCATTGTCGGCGAGACAAAGACGCCGCCCGTAGAGTACTTTCCCTATCTGGAGTGGACGTGTATTCCACCGAAAGCAGCGAATCGTATTGCAAAAAAGTACCGCTGCAGCGTCGTTTCGGAAGATGAAGAAAACTGGGGCTGCGAGGTGTGTTTTGAGAACGGCACACACGTGTACCGCGGCTGCAAATACAACTACAATGAGAAGGGCAAGATCGTGAGTGCGCGTGTGCCCATAAGTGACGCCCTTGCCGAGCAATTAGAAGAACTCGCGCGACTCCGATGGAAACAAATGGAGAAGGATGCTCCCAACCGATCCGTTACTGCTTTGATCACGGACTTGGAGATATTTTTTCATCAAACGCCGATTGCGGATGCGCCCCAAAAAAAGATCGTCGTTCTTCTTGAAGATTTCTTCAATCGGGAAAACGACGAAACATGGTCAGTAACGAAACTCCAAAGCGAACTCGCGCTCTTGAAAAGGCGTGTTTCTCTCGTTTTAAAGAGATAAAGGAAAAGCGGATAGAATCACGAATGTTATTCTTGTCGATTTTTGGACGCAATGGTAAGCTCGTTAAATGCGAAAACTCCGCGTTGGCGTCATTTTTGGCGGGCGATCCGCAGAGAAAGAAGTGTCGCTCAATTCTGGACGGCATGTATTTAACATCCTTGATCGCAGCCGATTTGAGCCGGTTGCGATCTTCATGGACGCGCGGGCGCGACTCTGGAATATTCCTCTCACACTTGTGCTGCAAAATACCACGGCTGATATCGCAGCGCGGCTGGGCGAAGCAGAGCGATTACCCTATGAGTCGCTTAAGGACCGCATGGACGTCGCATTTCTTACCACGTTTGGAAAGTACGGGGAAGATGGATGTCTGCAAGGACTCCTCGAGTTGGTCGACGTTGCATACACTGGTTCAGGCGTGCTTGGTGCAGCGCTTGGCAGTGACAAAGCGATGCAGCGGGTGCTGTTAGCGCAGAATGCGAAGATAAACATTCCGCCGTATGTGGTGGTACCGAGATCCCTCGACGCGGCTCGGGATGACATGTCTAATTACCAATTACTAATTACTCATTACCCTGTCGTCGTGAAGCCCACGCGCGAGGGTTCGACGATTGGAGTGACGGTTGTAAAGAAACCGGAAGAACTTCAGCCAGCGCTTGAAATAGCGTTTCAGTATGATACTGCTGCGCTTGTCGAGCCGTATCTTCATGGCTTGGAGTTTTCTTGTGTGGTCTTAGATGGGAACCCACCGCAAGCCCTGCCGCCCACCGAGACGTTGCACTCGGGAGAGCTCTTCAGCTATCATGATAAATATATGCCGGGGAGCTCGCAAAAAATCACCCCGGCGCGGTTGTCAGAGGGAAGACTTCGTGAGATTCAAGACATGTGTGTCGAGACGTTTAAGACACTGGGACTTCGTGGCTACGCCCGCATTGATGGGTTTGTGTTACAAGTGGAGGTTAGAGGTTGGAGGTTAGAGGTTGGAGAGTCGATGTTAGATGTCAATGGTCAAATGTCAAATGTTGCATATCCCGCCGGCACGGTGCTCATTACCGACCCGAATGTGTTCTCCGGTATGGCGCCATCGAGCTGGACATTTCATCAAGCCGCAGCAGTGGGCGTGACGCCACAGGAGTTGCTCTCAAGAATCCTCAACATTGCCGTCGCAAAAAAATCGAAGCACTAAATCCTAAATCCAAAACAAATCCCAATGTTCCAAATCCAAAATTCAAAACACCGCTGTTTGGATTTTGTGCTTGTTTTGGATTTGGTGCTTAGGATTTCTTAATTTCTCACTATGCTCCGAGTTGGTGTCTTCTTCGGTGGTCCTGGGTCTGAAGCCGAGGTGTCGCTTGAATCTGGCCGCCACCTCTACCAGATACTCGATCCATCGCGCTACACCGGCGTGCCGATCTATGTTGGCAAGGATCGGAGGTTCTGGGATTTGCCATTAAAGCTCTTGTTGCTCAACGCGACTGCAGATATTGACCGGTCTCTTCCGGAAGCAACGTCGTTGCCATACGAGACGCTCAAGGAGCATATCGATTTTGCGTTAAACACTGTCCATGGAAAGTACGGGGAAGATGGATGTCTGCAAGGACTCCTCGAACTCCTTGATATTCCGTATAACGGTTCTGGGGTGCTTGGCTCTGCCATCGGCATGGATAAACCCATGGCACGTCGGTTGATGGAAGCGGCTGGAATCAAAACGCCACGATACATGATCGCCCGCAACGACCAGCAAATTACCAGTTACCAGCTACTCGTTACCAGTTACCCCGTTATTGTGAAACCAACACGGGAAGGGTGTTCGACCGGACTCTCGAAAGTCACTGATGCTGCACAACTCCCCCAAGCGCTTCTGCGCGCCTGGCAGTGGGATGAAGTTGCCATGATCGATGAATTCATCGACGGCATGGAAGTGACAACAACAGTGCTCGGTAACACAAACCCGGAAGCGCTCCTGCCTTCGGAGACTCCAGTAATAAGCAGCGGAGGGTACCTCACCCTTGAGGATAAATTTCTCCCTGGCCAAGCGCCCATGATCACCCCGGCGCGCCTACCCAAAGACATGATTAAAAAAATTCAAGCCACGTGTGTGACTGCCTACCGCGCACTCGGCCTTCGAGGATACGCGCGCATTGACGGATTTGTCCGAGACAGCGAGGTCGTGATAAACGAAGTGAACACGCTGCCGGGGGCGACACCTTCCACGTGCCTGTTTCAGCAAGCCGCGGCAGCGAGCATGACGCCGATGGATTTGGTGACGAGAATTATTGAACTTGGAATTGAGGCGCATAAAAACAAACGGGGGCCGTTGTGAGCGAGATCCCTCGACTTGGCTCGGGATGACAAAACGTAAAATCGGCCCTTCAACCGCGGGCGGAGGACCGATTTTTTGAATTTTTGTTTTTTTCTACTTAAACTCCGCAGGAGGAGTGGGCGCGCTCGGCGGAGGCGGTGCCTTTTCGCTGTTGCTCTTGGCCTCGCGCTCACCCATTTTGCGCTCAAGCAAGTCCTCGAGTTTTTCTAAGCGTTGATCAAAGAGATCGCGCTGACGTCCTTGCCCGCGAACGCTGACGGCTTGATCAATCAGCCGCATCAAGTCGTTATTCACGTCATCTAAGGATTCTCGCGCTCCTCGCAAATCCCCTTCTTTGATGGAGTCCTTGACCGGCGAGAGGAATTCTTCCAGTCCCGCAGCAATCTCGGGATCTCGCACCCGTTTCATCTGGCCGTATAGGTCGGCTAACCGATCCATTGAGGATTCCACATCCCACGGGCCGCCGTCCTCGTGCACGGTCTGTTTGGCTTCTTGGGCATCTTCAAACTCCCCTTGGTCAAACAGTTGCTTGGCTTGCGCAACTGCCGCGACCATCTCATCAAACTTTCCTTTGAGCACTCCAAGGAGTTCGTCGCCCAAAACTTTGTATTTACGCTTCTTAAATTTCTTTTCCACTCGTTTGAACTGCTTGTTTAGATCCGCGAGCTCGCGGGGCAATTCGATTGATGCCCGGAGCGGATTAAGCTCTTCCCACACGCGGGCGTCGTAATAGTCGTCCAGGACGCACCGGGTAGGGTCTTGCTGGAGCTTCTGTTGAATATCCGCGACAAAGTTCTTGAGTTCAGTGAGTTTGGCTTCCGCAGCGGTCGCCTTATATTTCTTCGCTTGCTTGAGCGTGCGAGTGATTTCGCGCAATTGGTCGCGCATTTCCCGCTTTCGGTCTTTGAGTTCTTTTGAGTCCACTGGCTGGCACTCTGGCTGTTCTTCGGGCTCGGAGTAGCTCGGTGCAGCAGGTGGAGACGGTGGGGGTTCTGGATTTGGAGCAGTCTCGATACTCGCGGTTGCCGCAGGAGGCGGTTCCGTGTTTGTCACCACAGGCTCGGTTGCTGCAGCGTATGTGAGCACCACGGCAGGTGCCGCAAGCACAACCGCCCGCATCGCGCCAAGGACTTTGAGCTGTTCAGTCATAGAGGTAAAAAGATTATCGAACGCTTTCAATTTGTTTAAGGAAGGTGGCGCGTTGGTTTGTGCGAACTTGGCGTGCCCGAGTAAAGAGGCGTTGGACCGCCGGAGTGAAATCCCGTGATGCCTCGCGGAATGAGTCGAGATCGTTGGAATTTACCGCTTCGACCATACCAGAGAGGAGTTCCTTAAGCGCCGCTCTGATCTCCTCGTCCCTTACGAGCCCTAACGGTCGGGCATAGCGAGAAACGAATGTCCGCAGCTGGCTGGTCCACTCCCGGATAGCTCGATCAGTGCCGCTGGAGTCCGGTTGGTGCAAGTCCGCGCGGAGTTCTTCGGCCTGCTGGATTGTTTCTTCACTGCCGGTGGTGATCGCTTGCTGGTACACGCGGTTTAGTTCTTCGAGGGCACCACGATACCCCACAGCAGATTGCTTCAATGCTTCGGTGTTGACTCCGGCAATCGAAAGCGCATTGAGTGTTCCCTTCCCATTAAAGAAAATTTCCAACGTTTTCAGCGCAATTTGTCTCTTGCGAATTTCACCGGGCAACTCTTGAACAATAAGTCGCAGTGGCTCCACCTTCTGCCGGAGCGCATTGAGGTCTTCCCAAGTACGCGCTTGTCGATATTCTTCGAGTTGCACGCGAGTCACGTTTGCTGCAGAGAGAGTTTGTGCAAACCCGTCCAGGGTCCTTTGGAACGCTTGGACTTCAGCCAAGAGCACTGGGATTTTTGCCGCGGTTTTGGCGAGCTGCTTTACTTCTCGCTGCTGATCCCTAATCTGTCGGAGATCCCCTTTGAGCTCTTGGGGAGATACCGGCGGGCCTTCTTCGCTTGGTTCGCAGTAGGACATCGGACATTTCCCAGATCCCGGATTTAACACCATTCCGGGCGGACAGGATGTTGGGCTCACGACTGCTGGGCAGATAATCGGCTCTGGCTCGGGCACAGGTTTCACCTTTGCCTTGCAGTACGAGTAACTGCCGCAGCCTTTATACTCCATGGTCACAAGCTCCTGATCTGCTGGGCAGCTTGAAACCGTGGGCATGGCTGGACACGGAGTCGGCTGGTCAATCGGTCGGCAGTACGATTGCCCCGGACACATTCTCCCATTGGGCCCAAGCGACGTTGTAGGAGGGGTGAACAGTGTCGTTCCAAACGGACAGCGTTCGGGCGGCGCACCCAACTTTGGACACTCTTCGGGCTGGGTCTTCTTCCGACACGTCGGGGTTACTGGGCAGGTTCTCACGCCAGGGCCGGCGGACGGCTGCGATTCCGAGTAGGGCTCTTCATCAGCAGCGCATTTTGGCATCTCAATCCTGGGACACTCGGGCTGCGGAGTCATCTTCCGTCTGCAGGTTGGCGCCGGCGGGCAGTACATCCCGTAATATGTTGGCGGCCAGTACACCTCTTCATCTCCCGAACAGAAGGGGGGAGATTGATGCGGACAAAAGGAGGGCCCCCCTGGCAACGTTATTGGACCAGTTGGTGCGACTATGCCAGTGCCCCCGCTGGAAATCGGCGAATATCGACAATAATTGCCAGCATTTGTGTCGCAGGTCGGAGTATGTCCGCTGCGCGCTGGACAGTCTGCCGCGGCAGTACATTTGTCGCTTGAAATCCAACTACCCGGTGTTGTTTCAGACATCTTCTTGCAGTACGGAGTTGATGGACATGCGGCTGGAGGAGTTGGAGGGTAGAATAGGTATTCGCCGGAAGTGCAACTTGGCGGCGTCACAGATGGACATCCAGTCGGAAGCATCTGCGCTCCGGTTCCGCAGTATGGCTGCAGCGGACAACCGTTTGTCGGCGTTCCGGTGGGATACATGAGCGTGGTTCCCGCAGAGCACGATGGTGTGGTGACGGCAGGACAACCCGTTGGCGTATTCACTTGATTATCTGGGACACACGAGGGTGTGGATGGACACACTTGCCCTGGCCCTGGAGGAGACGAGTACATACGCATCCCGGCCGGGCAGTTTGGCATGGTCATGGGTGGACACATTCCGGTTCCTGTTCCTGTCCCCGAGGTCCCTGATCCCCAGCTATATCCTCCCCCGGGCGTGCCATCGGCAACACAGGTCGGCGCGCCAGAACAGGAAGAACCAGGCGATGCGGACGGATAATAGACGTGCATCCCTGGGCTACAGGTCAGTGGCGGATACGATGGGCATTGTCCGGGGGTGACGAAACGATCGGCCGGCGCAAGTTGGTCCCGTTTCCGGCACTCTGGAGTTGCCGGACAGGTGCTGCCGGGCGAAGAATTATAGAAGACAAACTCGTCGGCGGTACAGGAGGGCATGGTTGTTGGGGGACAAGTTGTCATCGTGGTCGGTGGTGGAGGCACAGGACTCGTTGGTGGCGGGATTGAATCTGGCACGCACGCTCCCCGCGGAGGACAGGTATCGCCCGGCATTGTTGGGGAATACTGAAGGTGCGACCCTGTCGCGCACACTGGAAGTGGGTCTATTGGACACGAGGGCCCGGTCGTACCTGGAACCTCATGCGCGGCAAGAGTAAAAATGATCACCGGCACAGAAATCGCGATTGCGGCAAGCATCCCAAGGAGTTTGAAAGGATTCATAGAGTTGTAAATAAAGTTAGAGAATGATGAAACATTTTTAATTATCCACATTTCCTGTATCATTATACCATAGATTGACGCTTTTTTCAACAAAAGATACAATACTCTGTCTACCAAAGAAAATATGCTCAAAAACACAACACAGCCAACACAAGAACGCGCCCTCGAACAGAAACTTGCCACAATACTCTCCGACCCTGCCTTTGGTTGGATTACGATGCTCGCTTCAAGCTTTCCCAAGGCGGAAGTGTATCTTGTCGGCGGAGCACTCCGCGATGCCGCAATGGGACGGACAGATCAGAAAGACTACGACTTTGTCGTCCGCCATATCGCCGCTCATGCACTCGAGAAATTCCTAGAGGCGCACGGCCATGTGGACTTTGTCGGAAAAACCTTTGGTGTCTTTAAATTTTATCCGAAGGATTCGACGAATCCTGAAGCAATTGATATTGCTTTGCCGCGTACTGATCATGCCTATGGCACTGGAGGGTATAAAGCCGTTGAGGTGAAGACCCGCGAAACGCTTCCGATTGAACAAGACCTCGAACGCCGCGATTTTACCATGAACGCGATGGCATGGGACGTGAAGAGTAGACACCTTCTTGACCCATTCCACGGGCTCAAAGACATTGAAGCGAAAGTGCTTTGTGCGGTCGGAAATCCTCGTGTTCGCTTTCAAGAAGACTACTCTCGGATGCTGCGCGCGCTCCGATTCGCTTGCCAACTCGACTGCACCATCGACACCGCAACGTGGACAGCGCTTCAAGAGCTCATGACACACGTCGACGACATCGTGAATCAAGAGCGCGTGGTTCCGTATGAAATTATTGCGCGTGAACTCCTGAAGAGTTTTGTGACAAACCCAACCCTCGCCTTTGATCTCTATGAGACGAGTGGGGCATTCGCAGTACTGTTGCCAGAAATCCTGGCGATGAAAAATTGTCCACACCAATCAGAGTTTCACTCGGAAGGGGATGTGTGGATGCACACCCGCCTTGCCTTAAAAAAACTCGACGATCCAATGTTTAAAACGGAATTTCCAGATGCCAGAAATCGTGCACTCGTCGTTATGGGCACCCTCCTTCATGACATTGGCAAGCCCCAGACAGTGAAGGTGCTTACCGAAGGCCCGCACCATGGCACGCTTGCCTACCATGGACATGACAAAATCGGGGCCGCGACGGCCGCGACGATCTGCCGAAGACTCAAACTCTCCAGTCTTTCAAAAGAAGGGGGGCTGCACGTCGGCTGCGATGACCTTCACTGGATCGTTGCAAACCATCTACTTATCTTAAACGCGAAGATCGACGAGATGCGCGCCTCGACCATTGAGCGCTACTTTTTTAACGACCGCGTCCCCGGGCAGGATTTGCTCGCGGTTATCCTCGCCGATTCGCTCGCGACGATCCCCAAAGACTGTGCCCAAGACCTCGGCCGATTTCACGAGATGCGAAAACGCATCGAAGAAATTCGTGCAATTCAGGGTGAACGCCGCGGCCGCTACCGTGATCTTCCAGCACCGTTACTTTCTGGTGAAGACATCATGGGTGCATTCAATTTTGAGCCTGGCAATAAGATCGGGAAACTCTTACGCGTGGCGCGCGAGCAACAACTACAGGGAAAGCTGAAGAATAAAGCGGATGCGATCGCGTTTCTCCGGCAAATCCTCCAAACATCGTAACGTAAAGAAGCGAGCAAAGCTCTTGAAGCTTTTGTATGACCCCGGCGATTCTCTTTGAAGATGCTGATGTGCTCGTTATAAACAAGCCGGCTGGTCTTCTCGTACACGGTGTTTCAAAGAAAACCAATGCGCAGGAAGACACCGTTGCAAAGTGGGCACGACCGAAAATCACAGATAAAATCTTGCTCACGGAGAAAGAACGCGCCGGCATTGTCCACCGCCTCGACGCTGACACGTCCGGAGTTATGGTTATTGCAAAAACGACTACTGCTGCTACAAAGCTTGAAGAGCAGTTCCGATCGCGCGAGGTAAAAAAGCAGTATATGGCACTTGTCCACGGCCGGATCGACCGATCAGAGGGGACGATTTCATTCCCCCTCTCGCGCGCGACCTCAAAAAACCGACGCGGAAAATTCGTTGCCAAACCCGAAACCCAAGGTGGTCGAAAAGCCACAACGAACTTTGTTGTCGAGCGCTCTAGTCCACGCTATACTCTGCTTGCCGTGAGCCCAGAAACCGGCCGCACTCATCAAATCCGGGCGCACCTTTTTGCCTACGGCCACCCGGTGGTTGGAGACCCCGAATACAAAAACAAGCGCTGGAAGGATAACGCGCCGCGCCTCATGCTCCACGCTCGTACGCTTGGGTTTAGACACCCCACGAGCGGGCAGTGGCTGGAATTTGAAAGCGCGCCGCCAAAAGAATTTATAGATTTTCTCCACACGAAGCACCTATGAAGCACGGAAAAATCATTATCCTCTCCGCACCCTCGCGCACGGGAAAAGATGCGGTCCTCTCCGGACTCTCTCAAGGGGTGAAAGCGCTCTTCACCCGAATCACAACCTACACGACACGCCCGAAACGCGCGAGCGAAAAGAACGGCGTGGACTACCACTTTGTCTCAACCGAAGCATTCCAAAAACTTATCCGGACCGATGCGCTCTTAGAGTGGGCGACCTTTAGCCGCTACTGGTATGGGACGCCAAAAGCACCGGTACTCTTGGCACTGCGCCAAGGAAAAAACGTCTTGCTCAAAATCGAGGTGGAGGGCGGAATAAATGTGAAACGCCAATATCCGAAAAAAACTATCGCGATTTTTCTTAAGCCCGGGTCACTGGACGATCTTAAGCATCGCTGGAAAGTCGGTCACTTTTCCGCCGAGCAACGGCGGCTGCGACTCGATCAAGCTAAACACGAGCTCAAACACAAGAAGCACTACGACTATGTGGTGAAGAACGTAGACGGGAAACTTGATCAAACAGTCCGGATAATGGAAATACTGCTTCGAAGGATTCTTGGCGCAGCCCATTGACGCGGCCCCTCCGTTTCGGTAGAGTATCCGAACAAACCGCTATGGCAACCGCGACTCCTAAAACTCAAAAACCCACGCCCGGCTGGCCGGCAGTGAAACCCGGCATGATTGTGCGCGTGCACGAGCGTCTTAAAGAAGTCACACCAAAAGGTGAAGAAAAAGAGCGCATCCAAGTCTTTGAAGGGCTTGTGCTCGCTCGTCGCGGCGGAACGGGTCCGAATGCGAACATCGTTGTCCGCAAGAACTCCTTTGGTATTGACGTTGAAAAAATTTTTCCGCTCTACCTGCCGACCATTGCAAACATCGAAGTTATCAGGCGCTTTAAGACGCGTCGCGCAAAACTCTACTTTCTGCGACACAATCCAAAGAGATTGAAAGAAATAAAGTAGCTTCCTCCTGTCATCCCAAGTCACTTCACTGTCATCCTGAGTCGGACCGAAGGATTTCGCTATTGGCATACGCTTTTACTTTGAGGTATACTTCTCTCATGGGAAAGCGAGGTGCCAAACCACAGGGAAAGGTGCTTCTTCGATGATCGCCAAGTTTTGCGTACGCCATCGGACTCATCACCACGGATGGAAATCTTTCCCCCGACAGAAGACACATCAACTTCACCTCAAAAGATCTCGAGCTAGCAAAGACTTTCCTCCGCGCTCTTTCTATTCCTAGACACCGCATCGGTTGGAAAGGAAGGGGCGGTGATCCGGCAAAAAAATACACGGTCATTCAAATTGGCGACGTACTTTTTTACAAATTCCTACTCACGATAGGTCTCACGCCACGAAAATCAAAAACACTTGGTGCAATAAAAATACCAAAGCGATACTTTTTTGATTTCCTTCGAGGACATTTCGATGGTGATGGATCATTTTACTCGTATTGGGACCCGCGCTGGCGCTCCAGCTTTATGTTCTATACCGTATTTATCTCGGCAAGTCCCCAGCACATCAATTGGTTACGGGAAACGATAGAGAAACGACTAGAAATTCGAGGTCACGTCAACACAAACAAAACAAAACATGGCGGAATCTCTGCGCTGAAATACGCAAAAGCCGAGTCAATAAAACTTCTGAAACGTCTCTATCATCAAAAGGACACCTTGTACTTAACGAGGAAATTTGTTAAAATTCAAACTGCTTTACGCGCGGGTGGTGTAACCTGGTAGCCACGTACGCTCGAGGGGCGTATGCCGCAAGGCGTGAGGGTTCAAATCCCTCCCCGCGCACCAGTAGTAACTTGTTCGGAAATGACTGCTCCGCGCGGGCTAACGCCCGCGCTCTGCAGGGCAAAATCCGCTTTTGTTTTCGCCGTGAAATCCCATAATTCCCCCCAGCGTATGGAAACCGTTTTGTCCTTGATTTCAGGGTTAGAGCCGATTTTCTGAAAAAACTTCTTCCATTCCAGATGATTGGAAGTTTTTTCAATTTCAACGGCTTCTTTCAAGGACAAAACGAAACTCCGCAAGGGTTCGACCCAATTCTTTCTCTGTTGCCAAAAATTTGTTTCTGATTCGAGCAAACCGGCTTTTTCGCGCATGAGCAGGTCTTTTCGCTGTAGGTACATTTCTCTTTCGATATCGCCGTCAAGAAAAACTGAAACAAGTTTATTCAGTTTTTCTTCGTTTGCTCGAATCTTCTCTTTCAAATTTTGGGCAACACTTCCTTTTTCAGAAATTGATTCTTTTTCCCAAGCAGTAATCTGCTTATCCATTTCCTCAATTTCCGAAAAAGGAAGCGACACTGTTTGAAGCAGTGTTTGCAATTGCGCGGCGAGTACCTTTTCTTGCGTATACGGCTGGCTGCACTTTCCATTTTTCTTGGTGCAACGATAGTAAGTGTAGCGTGTGCCAAAACGGTTAGTGGCATACTGCGCCGTAATCGCACAGCCGCACTCGCCGCACTTTGCAAACCCAGTGAACGCGAACGGTAGCGCAACTTTGGACTTTCTCGGCTTCTTGCGCGAAGTGAGCACCTTTTGGACTGCTTCAAACAGTGTCGGAGAAAGAATTGGCTCAAAGTTTCCGTTGTGCCATTCACCACGATGTTTGATAAATCCGAGATATGCTCTGTTGGTGAGCATTTTCACAACGGAAGCTTTGGCAAGTGGCGTTCCTTTTTTCTGAACAACGCCGTGATCCGCCAAAAAATCCGCTAGAGATTTGAGCGTATATGTTCCCGTGGCGTATTCCTCAAACGCTCGCTTGATGATACGAGATTTTACTTTGTCAGGTTCAATATTTTTGGTCTTGTAATTGTTCACATAGCCGAAAGGAGCGAGCGTTAGCCATTCGCCACGGCGGATTTTTTGGCGGATTCCACGCTTTACATTTTCAACGAGATTGTCAGAAAAATATTTGGACTGTCCGAACGCCACTTGCAACATAAATTTCCCTTGCTGAGTTGGCTCAAACCAAAATTGCGGAAAGCGCAAAGAGGCAATTCTGTTGATGTCTATGAGATAGATAATTTTCCCACCATCAACAGAATTACGGGCGAGACGGTCGGGGTGCCATGCCAAAATGCCAAGTGGTTCGCTTGAACTTTCAATATATTCAATCATTTTGGTAAATTCGTCTCGCCCGGGCTTCTTTGCGCTTTTCGCTTCCGTAAATACTTTTACGATGTCAATGCGTTCTCTGCTCGCATATTCGTGTAACTCAAAAAGCTGTGCCTCAATGGACATTATCTGCTGATCATCTTCCTCGGTGCTCTTGCGAGCGTAGAGAACGCATTTAGTTTTGGTTTGAGTTGTTTCCATACGTTGGGGCGAATTATGGGATTTCACGGCGAAAACAAAAGCGGATTTTGCCCTGCGGAGCGCGGCGTACTCGCCGCGCGGAGCAGTCAATTCCGACGAAGTTAGTTTTGGTGCTGTAATTATACACTTTGCGCG
>Ga0213870_1000319_pt1 | contig 23914 bp, 29 predicted proteins | sample WICALVC2017_Meta_FD_160119 | JGI IMG/M metagenome (GOLD analysis project Ga0213870, IMG submission 160119) | Freshwater microbial communities from subterranean cave lake in Wind Cave National Park, South Dakota, United States - WICALVC2017 | ecosystem: Environmental > Aquatic > Deep subsurface >... | reverse complement strand
GAATGAAGAGGATAAAGAGAAGAGGCGGAACTACGATAGCACAGGACGAAGATTCATCGGTGGTTTTTGGCATGGCAAAGGCAGCCTGTGATCTGGATGCAGTGGACAAAGTTCTTCCAGCCGACAAGATTGCACAAGAGATCATAAGAGTGATGGAACATGCTTGACAAGAACAAGTATAGTGAACTTTTTGTGCAAGAGTCACATGAGCATCTACAAAAGCTTAACCGCTCTTTACTAGATCTTGAAAAAGATCCAGAGTCTAGCGAGCACATAGATGCAATGTTTCGTTCAGCCCACACACTAAAGGGAATGGCATCAACAATGGATTACGACCAGATCACACAACTCTGCAGAACAATCGAAGAATTGCTTGATAAATTAAGAAAGGGCAAGACAAAGCTTACAACCAAACTTGCTGATTCGCTCTTCAAGTGTTTTGATCTTTTAGAAGAGATGGTTGATGATCAAAGTAAGAAAGTAGATCTTGAGCCATACTTGAAAGAACTTCAGATTAGCTCTGAAACTGAAAGATCTGCTGGCGTTGAATTGGCTACAATGTTTCAAAAGAAATTGGCAACCATTCGTGTCAAGATGGAGGATCTTGATTCTCTTGTTAATCTGGTTGGTGAACTTGTAATTGCAAAGATGCAGCTTGATCAGACTGCTCTTATTACTGCATCTGATGAAGCAAAGTATGTTCTAACAGCTATTGGCAGATCAATTTCAGATCTTCAAGATCAGGCTATGAGGCTTAGGCTTGTCCCTATAGAAGAGATACTCAACAGATTTCCAAGAATGGTAAGAGATCTTTCCAAAAATCAAGGAAAAGAAATCAAACTCGAAATGAACAGCTTTGGAATTGAATTGGATCGGACTATCTTGGATGCAATAACAGATCCGCTTCTACACATACTTCGAAATGCGATAGATCACGGCATAGAAAGTCCTTCAGAGAGAAAAAAGATTGGAAAGCCAAAGTCAGCTATCATAAAGATAACCGCTTCCAGAGTAGGAGATAAGGTAGTGCTAAGGATTGAAGATGATGGTAGGGGCATAGATGTTGACAGGATACGAAGTATGGCAATCAAAAACAAGATCCTTAGTGGGGCTGAAGCAAATTCTATTACTGATGACGAGATTCTAAGTTTGCTAGGCACTCCTGGTCTGAGTGGAGCAAGTAATGTAACTGATGTTTCTGGAAGGGGAGTTGGATTTAACGTTGTTCGACGTCAGGTCGAGGATGTGGGTGGACAGGTAAGCATCGAAACAAAAAAAAGTCATGGAACAAGCATTACGATAACAATACCACTAAGTTTGGCTATCATCGAGGGGCTACTAGTTACAGCAGCAGAACAAAAATACGTCCTTCCACTTTCGACAATCACTGCCATACTACATATTGAAAACCATGAAATTAAGAGCGTACATGGTACAAGGACTATAGTGCTACGGGATCAGGTAGTCCCAGTGGCAAGGATGTCTGATCTTCTTGAAACCAGAACTCACGACAACGAAACATCTGGAAGGGTAACAGTAGTTGTTGTTAATAGGGCCGGAAAACCGTATGGGCTTATTGTCGACTCGATTGAAAGAAAGCAAGAAGTTGTGATCAAACGTCTTGATAATACAGGGGTTGCTTCCAAATTCTCAAATGCAACCATTCTGGCCGATGGTAAGGTTGCTCTAATACTTGACCCGGCTGTGTTAGTCTAGTCGGAGTGAGATGATGAAAAATTCCTCTGAAAAATTAAAATTACGTAAACTTCAAAGCGTCCTTAGCTCTTACATAGAAAGTAGCACTTCTTCATTTTCTAAGCTAATACACGAACCAGTACATCAACATTTTAGCAAACTTGTTGATGCTGAAATCTCCAAAATTGAGTTTTTAATGCCTGAGATTCTGGAAGATGTTTTTGCCGTATATATCAGATGTGAAGGTGATCTACGGATTGGAATGATGTTTTTTCTTCCAGAGGCAGAGTCAAAAAATCTTGCGGCACGTCTTCTCAAGAAACCACAAAAAAATCTTACTGAACTTGGAAAGTCTTCAATAACAGAACTTGGAAGCATAATGACTGGTTCCTTTTTGACTGCACTATCAAATGAAACAGGTTTGCACATCCAAGCTTCGGTGGCCGGCTCATCAATTGACACACTTCGCTCTCTAATGCAGCCATCTGTGTCATACATTGCTAAAAAGAGTGAAAGGGTAATTGTTGGAATATCAGAGCTGAAAACAAGCGACATCATTCTTTACTTTATTGTGATGTTAGACCCTCACGAAATCAAAAAAATTTTAGCAAAGGCTGGTTCCTGATGAGCTCGCAGGTTCATGTTGCGATGGGATCACTAGCAGTATCTTTAGATCAAAAACACGTGTTGGAAACTTTTGTTGGTTCTTGCGTTGCACTTTGCCTCTTCGATCCTCACGCAAGGGTTGGTGGTATGGCACATGTGATGCTTCCTGAAAGTTACAAAAAATCATCATCAAAGCTAAATGATTCTGGCAAGTATGCAGACCAAGCTATCGAGAACCTCCTGCTGATTATCTTGCAGAATGGTGGAAAGTTAGGAAGAATTAGAGCTAAGATGGCCGGCGGAGCTAATATGTTTACTCATGAGAGCGGAACAACACTATTCAATATTGGAGAAAAGAACGTGCATGCTATAAGAAAATTTCTCAAATTATACAACATACCAATAGTATCAGAAGATGTTGGATTGAACTATGGACGAAAGGTGGAATTCAATGTGAAATCAGGAGATCTAGTTGTGAGCAGCAGATTTAAGGGGGAAAGGAGATTATGAACAAATTTTCATACGCTGACAAGCATCTGCAGATACTTGTTGCAAAGGTCCTCAACCGAAGAGGAGTTGATCTGAGCCAGTACAAGGAGAGTTTCCTAAGAAGAAGACTAGACATACGTTTGAGGGCAAAAGGACTACAAGATTATAGCCAGTATGCCTCCTTGCTAGATGAAGATCCTTCCGAATACTCGATTTTCTTTGAAACACTTTCAATCAATGTAACAGAGTTCTTAAGAGACAAGGATGTCTTTGATACTTTCTACAAACAGATCATACCAAAATTAACAGAAGAAAAGCAGAAGCATGAAGAAATTCGTATATGGAGTGCAGGATGTGCAAGTGGTGAGGAAGTCTATTCGATAGCAATGCTTCTACATGAAGCTCTTGGAGATTACAACTTTGCATTCAGGGTGATTGGAACCGACATAAGTCAAAAGGCAATCCAAGCTGCAAAAAAAGCAATATACGAGTCAGAAACCTTACGAAAGATCCCTCGCATATTTCTAATCAAATATTTTGAGTCACTGGAAGATACGAAACATTATGAGGTCTGCGACAAAATAAGAACATCTGTGACCTTTAGTGTAGGAGATCTTTCGCAGTCTATTCCGCCATCCAATCTAGATGTCATCTTATGTAGAAATACGTTGATGTATCTTGAAAGTGAGGCGCAACATCAAATATTTGCCACCTTCTATCGTTCCCTAAAGAAATCAGGATATCTTGTGTTAGGCAAGGCTGAAACAATCATTGGAAAGCCAGCAGAATTGTTTGAACCAATACTATCAAAGGAAAGGATCTATCGCAAACGTGTAGCGACATAAATCTACACTTAGTTTGTTCCAAATAAAACAATTAACATTGAATCATGTATTTACAACTAAAACCTTTCAGTCTTCCATTTTAGCTAACCTGTTTCGTAGCAAATATACGCCAAAAACTACAATTCCCAAGGCAGATACATCAAATACTGTTATCTGCTCACCAAGAAAGATACCTGCAAACATAACCCCAAATACAGTAGTAGTTGAATAAATCAAAATTGTTCTAATTGCACCAAGAAAACGTAATGCAAGTACAAAGGAATAGTATCCAAGACCTGTTACAAAAATACCCATAAACAAAATACTTGGAATATGTGGTACTTGAATATCGAAGTGAACCTGTAAAAGATTTTCTTCATACAATGAAGAAATAATAATTAAAATTTAATTCTTAATAGCTTGTTCTTTTCCTAAACGAGTTCTTAATGAGTATAAACCAAATATAACAACTAACAAAGAGAAAACATGCAGCATTGTTATAGTTTCAGAAAGATAAGTTGTTGAATAAATTATACTAAAAACTGTACCTGCTGAATAAATCAATACAGTTCTAACAGCACCAATCAGTCTTAATGCCATTACAAAAAACACCATGGTAACTCCTATACCAAGAAAACCTGAAACTGAAATAATCGATAGTTGATCTAGATCTATATCAAAAGGTATGTGAAGTGTTAGCATTAGAATTAGTGTAAAAACTGCGCCAGAACAAGACATTATATGTACTACTCTTTTTGTGCTGATAGAATGTGGGATGAGTTTTGCAATGAAAGTATCCAAGCTGTAAAACAATCCTGCCAAAAGTATTAATGCATCGCCTAAAACAAAATCTGAAAAGTATAATCCGTGATTGTGAATATCCGAGCCAACTGGTATGATAACAGTTCCTAATATTATAAGCAAGAACGGAATCATCTCTTTTTTATTTAATCTCTCTTTGAAGATGGTAATTCCAATTAAAATAGCAAAAATTATTTCTCCATTACCAAGGATTGAGGCATTTAGAGCAGTAGTTTCCTTCAAACCCATCATGTGTAACAACGTTCCAGAACCTTCTACCACCCCTAATAGGATTAGAAGAGTGATGCTTTTTCTTCCTATTTTGTTAACCGGCGTTGTATTTTTTGCTAAAGGAGTAAAAAATAATCCATTAATGACATAGATCACAAAAACCAGCATTATTGGATGTGGAGTAATTCCATCAGCATTATCCTCCATTAGTGATTTGGGTATAACATTTGGTAGAGCTGAAAAAGCTGCAGCACATAGAGCTAAAATAAATCCAAGAGTTGTGGCGTACTTTAGTTTAGTACGCAGTTTAGAAACTAAATGTTTTTTCACAATTTTTTGTAATGCTATTGTCCCATGTGATATCGTTTCCACGTTTGGTAATAGAAACGATACCTAATATTGATCGCTAAAGATATCTACAAAACTTTGCGTAAAATTATTTTAATCGATCAAAGTTTTCTTTAAAACTTTATTTGTATTAAAAATAATTTTTGAAAATGTTTCGTTAAAGTTTTCTACAAAACTTGCATTATTTGTATAACAGAACTGTTGCTAGCAGCTTCAGGTTTTAGTCTAGCTTTGATTACTAAATTATTTTTCACAATATCTATTTTGAAATTATCAAATAATGACGTGTACTTTGTTACCTTCTTTCCCTCGTCTGTTGTAACATAACCATTTGGAATTAATAGTCCACTTTGGATTAGTGTATTGATCTTTCTGTAACCAGAAGTTTGAGGGATCTTGCAGGTATTCAGAATGTCTGCTATGATAAGTGATCTGTCAGACAAAACATTCAAAATTAATTTTCTGTCATTGTCTCCAAATGATTCAAGAATAATTTGTGACAATGTCTTGTCTTCTAATCTGATCCATTCACGTTCTTTGTTTTCTAGCTTTTCTAGTGATACAACTTTTTCAAAGAACTTTTTCTCTAATCCATCAGCACCTGCTCCAAAAAATTCTCTTAAAACAGCATCTAATTTATGAAACTCTACAACAGCTTGAGTAAGATTAATACCATATTTTTCAAAGAGTCTGTTTTCTACTTTCTGTATAGTTTTTTTACCCAGATTTTCCTTGATAATCAAATCCATATACTTTGAGACTAGAATATCGAATCCGTTCAATAATTTTCTAACAAGTTATCTACTTTAAAACCTATCGTTTCCAAAAATGGGAGGATAAAATTGAGTATGTATACGACATCGCCAAACACTACCAAAATATGAACAAACTCAAGTTTAGTAAAAGGACTCGTTAAAATTTATTATCAAGCCATCTCTTTGTGAAACACAACTATTTAATATTATATATTATTACCAATAATGGAAATGGTGTCAATGAAAAGAATCGTACTAAAAAACTACGAGTTTGATGATATGAATCACGTTATGGAAACACTTTGAAATATTAGGTGTAGAACGAAATGTCCAAGTTAGCATTAGATGATAAAAAAATACGTCAACTTCCACTAGAAGAAAGAATTAAGGTATTGGAGGATATTTTCAAAAATTCTGATGATGAATCATTGCGATGGGATGCTGTTTGGTTAGCAGGTGAAATACCCGAAGAAGTTGAGCTAAAAGGACCTTTGTTTGAAAAAGTAGCAGATTTGTATGCATGGGTATTGAAGAATGATGACAATAGTATAGTAAGACACGAAGTTTGTTACCAAATAGCAGGAAGAAACATGAGACAAAAAATATCTGATCTTCTAGAAGCTGGGTTACATGATAAGAGTGCACTTGTACGACACGAAGCAATTGAATGTCTGGGTATTATTCGAGCTTTTGAAATAGTAGATTCAATCAAACTAGCTCTAAAAGATCCTGATCCTCATGTTAGAGAGACTGCAAGAATGGTTTTGAAACGAATGGAAAGATTTGAAGGACAGAAGTTCGATCCAACTGCAGAATACAAAGCTTATTAGTTTTGTATAGGTTAAATGATGCCAAAACATAATGATGAATTTCCATGGGGAGTTGATTGTACATAATTCAAGATAAATTCAATATGGATGAATTATGTAATAACTGTACAAATATTTCATGCTGTACAGGTTTTGATGCCCCTTTTTTGTTCAAAAATGATCTGACGAGATTGAAAAAAATAGGAAAAGAAGAAGATGAATATGTAGAAGATATAATAGTATCAGGGTTATCTGTCAAGTCTCTAAAAAAGAAGAAAAATTCCACAAATTGTATTTTTTGGGATGAAAAAAAGAAACTTTGCACGATATACGAGGACAGACCCTTTGACTGTAAAATGTTTCCTTTCGATATAATGAAGATCAACAATGAATACGTATGGATAGTTTTTTCATGTAATCCTGATAGCAACTGGAAGTGGACCGAAGAATATCTTCAAAGACTAGAAGATGATCCACAATTTAGTGAAGTAATGGAGAATATCGAAATCTTCCATCATACTTTAGAAACTGACTTTAGCAAAACACACCCTTTACCATATGCTGTGCTTAGAAAGGTTAGATGTAAAAAGCCCTTAGTTAGAACTTAAATCGTTTCTTTGTGCTTATAAAGAGCATAAATCATAATAAAATTAGCCACATACCATAAGACCGTCACAGGATGTGCGTCATAATATTCTCCAAAAATCTCCAAGTGATAATACCAAACATCTCCAGTGGCATTCATAAATACACCTATCAATAGCAAAAGCCAAGCAACACCCAAGACGCCCTTTCTGAAAATAGTTGCACCAAATATTGCGAAAGACAAAGTAGTGGAAGCTGCTAAAACAAAAATAACTCCATAATAGAAGTCAAAGTTTAGTTCTTCAAATTCGCCAATAGATATGTAAGAATAGACAAAGACAAATACTATTGGAATTAACGGAATCCAAACTTTAGGCATTATTGCAAATTTTGGATTAAAAAATCGTATATTCAGAATCAGGTGAATTAAGGTAAATGGATACAACGCAAAAAAGAATACATCAGCTACCGATGGATAAGCTTGTATTCCTAGAATAAGATCAAAAGTATAGTATAGTATTTCTGCAATAAAATACGAAAAATATCCAAGAGCAAATGCAAGATATGCTTTGCCAAAAATATGACTACTCCAATATCTTTTTGCAACAACAAATGAAGCTAATGAAACTGCCAGAGTTGTACCTACAGAAACTATAAAAGCTACATTTCCTGCCAAGTCTTCATCTAAATTCATTAATGTTATTTGAAGTGAAATCGCTGCAGCTAAAATCAGAAATATGATTTTATAGTTAATTGGACTTTCAAGTTTCTCAGGTACCTTTTCTGGCTCCATAATAATCAATTCATATGTAGATAGGTTTAAAACTACACATTTGTTCCCAAATTTGGTTAGTTGCTCAACTTTGTATTACAAAAAATTAACATCCATAATTATTTAGAATCACAAAATGTGAGATGAATACACCAATCTACTAACCAAAAAGAAACTATTTCTTAACAAAACGTTTTATTATAAAATTTAACAAATTCCTACAGTTGTTAGACGCATCCGATGATGACATTAAAAAGGCATTAGTCACTGTGGCTATAGAACGTGCACTAATTGATTTTGGCAAATCTGCCCTAGAAAAGGTAGGAAACAAACTCTATGATGACTTTCAATGCTATTTTTCAGATTGCTATAAACACCCAGAAAGACTAACCGCAATTCTTAAGGAATTATTTGGCAATTCTCACACTGTAATTGTAGAATCTATCAAAAAAAATCTAGATGAATTTTCTTCACAAAAATCAATCAAAAGATTTCTTGTAAAGATATGTGAAAAAAATGATTCTTACTCTTAATGAAACAAAGACAAAAAAGTATCTTCTTGTGTCTCTTGCAGCGTCTGCATTTGGAATAATAGTTACAAATCTTATAGAAAAAGAACTTGTCATACTATTTACAAACATAATAATTACTTCAACTGCAGCTACTGTTCTTACGCTCTCAATCATAATGTCAATTAAAAGTGGTGTTACTGGAAGTCATGGTAAAGCTTGGATTTTTTTTACAATTTTTATTGCACTTTGGTTTGTAGCAGAAACAATATGGTTAGTAGACGAAATTATTTATCAACAAGAACCATTTCCATCTGAAGCTGATTTTTTTTGGCTACCAGGATATGTATTCTATTTAGCATTTTCAGTATTTTATATTAAACCTGTGAAAAAGGCAATATCAAAAAAGATCATACTTTTTGCGACACTAGTCTCTATCACAATATTAATTCCTACTATTTACTTTGCAATTCTTAGTGACTCTGAAATTAGTCAATTTGAATTTGTTATAGCGTCTAGCTATCCAATAATGGATTCTGTATCATTGATACCTTCATTGATTGGAGTCATCTTATTTTTTAAAGGAAAAGTAAACTTTTTGTTGTCACTGTTATTTCTAGGTATGTTGTGCAGTGCGTTAACTGATATAGGTTTTCTATTCTTACAACTTCATGATTCATATTACACAGGTCATCCAGTAGACATCCTTTACGTATGGTATTATCTATTATTTCTCTTTGGTATATTGCATCACATTAATCTCTTCAAATCACGTGATAAAGAGACAATGTTTCATAATCAAGAAAGTTTTCGATAATTAAATCAGCTTATCAGATGCACTAATTCAAAAATCTATTCTACTCAATTCTTTTGTAGATAGCCTTGAATTCTTCTACAAGCGTATAGGCTATGTTTAACAATTGTGTAACTTCAATCATGTTTGATTTACCTTTTGATAGCATTGCAGTTTTTATGGAAAATGGAAAGGCAAAGATCAACATTAAACCAAAAAAGCTTGGAAAAAATCAATACATCTCAATTCCATTTTTAAAAAAATAAGTTGACATTTGCTGTAAAGTTAAGCTGACAATTAGTTGTTTTATCTTTCATTAGCTTAACACAACTAGTGACAGAAGAAAGCTTTATCAAATTTTTAGAATCTGATCCATCACTGAAAAAATTGCTTGAGATCGCATTACCTATTGCTCAACATCAAGACAAACAACTAAAAGATGTCATTCCCAAAGTTTTTGAAGAATATCAATCATCAGAGTCATAGGATAAAGTACGCAAAAATCCTCTTTAGAGCAGATTTAGATCTGTTTAAGAACTTAACATTCTAATAAATCGGTAGATTGTAAACCATGAAAATACTGCTTGTTGATGATAACAAAAGCATTACCAAAGTTATATCTCAATATCTAACAGTTCAAGGACATCAATGTAGCGTTTCAAATGATGGAAAAACTGGGCTGAACCTAATTCAATCAGAAAAATTTGATGTAATTGTGCTTGATTTGGCCATGCCTGGCTTTACCGGCTTTGACATACTTGATTCCTTAGAAGCAAAGGGCCTTTTAAAGAGCCTGAAAATAATCGTTCTTACGGCAGCCGAACTTTCAGAAGATCAGATAGAAAATATGATTAGACGAGGGGTAAAAAAGGTCTTAAAAAAGCCTATTCCGCTTGATGTTCTTGAAAAAAACCTCTAATCTTTATTGTTGCTTAGCAGCCTGTTTAATGTTGTAAGGGCTAGATTTTCTTGTTCGAGCTCTTTTATCTTGAACTTGTATTCTTGCTGCGTTTTTTCTAATGTGGTATATTTTCCTGCTTCCTTTGTAGACTTGTAATTATGCCAAACTATGTTAAAAAGTAAATCAAGTGGAGTAACAATAGAAGTAGAGTCTGACCATATCGCAATCTTTTCTTTGGGATTTTCGTTTTTCATAAAAAAAACTATTTCATTCTCGTCTTTTATTGCAAAACATAGGTTTCGTCTATCTTTTTCTGAAATCATTTTAACACAATCTTTTTTTATGTTTTGAAAAAAATATCTTGCTTTTTTTGAATCAGATGATAATATCTTTACATCTAATTTTGATTTTTTTAGTAATTCAAAAATGTCATCTTTATAGAATTGTAAAAATTCATTTTCAGAACCAATGAGAAGAAATCTTGCTTTAGCCTTTGCTAACATCTCTTTAATTTTGTTATTAATTTGACAGTGTCCATGCAAAATTTGAAATTGGTTGCCATTTTCATCCAAAGTATCTGATTCAAATGATGGAATTTTGCGAAAAAGTTCTATTAATTCTTGTTTATGTGCTTCAAACTCATTTATACGATTTTTCTCCTGATTGATTAATGATTCAACTACTTTGTTGACTGATGAAGCCATGTAAGTCATAGGATGATCAAAAGATGATGATATTAGTCCTCTTCCTTGAAGCTTGGCAAGTATACGATATGTTTCTGTTTTAGGTATTCTTAGTGTTTTATAGATTTGTGATGCGGTTTTTCTTTTATTTTTTGCTAAAAAAATGTAAATGTATGACTCATATTGTGAAAGACCGAACTTAGAAAATAATTCAGTCACTTTTTTAAATAGATTATTCTCTGCCATCTTAGAATCAAACATGTTGACAAAATCTGTTTGCATATACAAGCCTTAACTATGCTCAAAACCAGATATAAAGATATCTACCTAACTATAAAATAGATTCGATATTTTCCAACATCAGCATTTTGGATTATTGTTTTCAAATCTGGAAACAAGTCGGGGTTAAGATAGTATAGTATGTCAAAAATAGTCATGTTTGAAAAGATTTGTTGTCCCAAGTGGAACAAACTACCTCTTATTAGCTAATGATTTCCAAGTGTAGTATTGATTGCTACAGACATGTGGAAATTGTCATTTGCATTTACTAGGGTTGGTACTTTATGAAAATTCTTGTGGTAGATGATTCAACTAGCACATTAAATTTTACAAAAAAATTACTTATAGCTAGTGGTTATGACGTTGATACTGCAGGAAACGGAGCAGCAGCTTTAGACAAGTATGCAACGTTTAGGCCAGATCTAGTTCTATTAGATATTACAATGCCTCTTATGGATGGAAAGGAAACATTAAGGAGAATGCTAGAACTTGACAAGAATGCTACTGTAATAATGACTACAGCTATAGATGATGGTGAAATTATTCAAGGATATCTTACAAGAGGGGCAGTTGGTTACATTGTAAAGCCTTTTGAAATTGGTGAGTTAACTACAACAATACAAAATGCAAGAAATTCAAGCAAAAACAAGTCCACTACAACATTTTTCTCTCTAGTCAGAAACAGAATTGAATCAGACATAAGAAAAATGGTTGACCCAGCGGCATCAATTGTTCTAAAAGAGGTAGAGGTAATAAACCAAGAAAGATCACCTCAAACATTTACAAGCGTTGAACAAATCAGAGTGATACCACAAATTAAACAAAATTTAGAATTTGACAACATTCAATATTATAGAGGTTACGTGACTGCGTTTAATGGTTCTAGAAATGGCGAAGTAATTACACTTGTCAAGCCAGATGATCTTAATATAGTTCGTATGAATCTAGAAAAAACTTTATTGATTAAGATTAATCAATCAGTAGATTTCAACGACGTTGTTGAATTTTTCAATATAATAAATCAGAAGGTAATCACTGTCCTATCAAACGCACTTCACCTATCATTTTCTAGAGAGCCAATACGAATGTACGATGAATCAAAAGACACAACATCAAACTGGAATGATGTAATCAAGGCTACATTTGAGATCAAGCTAAACAAACCTATTTTGCTTAACATCATTCTTTGTTCAGGTAGGAGATACCAACAACGTTCCTAGTTTCAGACATTGTATGTGTTTTGAGGTTAGTTTTTCTTTAAAATGAGGTGACTTGATTTGGCCAAAGAATTACACTTAATAGCTGTTTTTGCAGGTGTTGGCCTTGCAGTCCTTTTAGCTGGCATGTATTTCACATACGAATTAGACTCAAAACAGTTTGTTACAGAAGTTATCACAACAGTAGAGGTTCCTCAAACTAGCCCAATTGAGCTAGATAAAGAAAACCCAATAAAAGTTGGTGTACTTCATTCCTTTTCTGGAACAATGGCAATCAGTGAAAAACCTGTTGCTGAAGCCATTCTTCTTGCAATAGAGGAGATTAATGAAAGGGGAGGCGTGTTGGGAAGACAGATCCAGCCAATAATTGCAGATGGACACTCAGATTGGCAAACATTTGCAAACGAAGCTGAAAGACTAATTGTTGAAGAAGATGTCAGTGTAATTTTTGGAGGATGGACATCTGCAAGCCGCAAAACTATGAAACCAGTATTTGAAAAATATGATCATCTTCTCTTTTATCCAGTTCAATATGAGGGGCTAGAACAATCACCTAACATAATATACACCGGAGCAGCTCCCAATCAGCAAGCAATTCCAGCAGTAGATTGGGCCTTTGAAAATCTCGGTACGAGATTTTTTCTTGTTGGCTCTGACTATGTCTTTCCACGAAGTGCCAATGAAATAATGAAAGAACGAATAAAGGAACTAGGCGGAGAAGTTGTTTATGAAGAATATAGAATTCTTGGAAGCAAGAACTTTACTAAAATTGTTGATAAAATAATAGAGATCCAACCTGATGTTATTTTAAGCACAATTAATGGTGATAGTAATCTTTGGTTTTTCAAAGAGCTACGATCTAGAGGAATATCGCCTCAAGAAATTCCAACAATGTCATTTAGCATAGGTGAAAATGAAATCGAACAACTTGGTGCAGCCACTATGAGTGGTGATTATGCAGCATGGAACTATTTTCAAAGCTTAGACATACAAGAAAACCAGAATTTTGTTAACAACTTCAAAGCAAAATATGGTAGTGATCGAGTTACAAATGATCCTATGGCGGCAGGATACATTAGTGTATACCTATTTGCAAAAGCTACAGAATTAGCTGGAAGTGACGATCCTATTCTCATACGTGAAACTGTAAAAGGAATCACAATTTCTGCACCAGAAGGTATTGTTGGTATAGATCCAAAAACTCAACACACATTAAAAGTAGTAAGGATTGGCCAAATTCTCGAAAACGGTCAGTTCAAGATTGTGGCAAGCTCCGAGATACCTATTATGCCGCAACCATATCCTGATTACAAATCAAAAGAACAATGGGATTCTTTTCTTAATGCCATGTATGTTAGTTGGAATAACAATTGGGCCAACCCAAATGACGAAATAGTTGAAGCGGTGGAAGAAACTGGCTAAATTTCTCTCTGGTTATTATCAGAAGCTTCTAGTCTTAAACCTAATTCTAAGTCTTATTCCTATGATCATTATTAGCAGTTATCTGTATTTTGATAAGATTAATGATGAAACAAAAACTCTAGAAGAAAAATTACTTTTTGTTTCAAATGCAGGAGCAAATAACGTTGCATCATGGATTGAGGAGAGAAGTAATAACGTCAATGACATTGCAAAGAATGAGCTAATACTTGCTGAAACAAAAAAACTTTTAGATGATAATACTAACGAAGATGAGTTATTCATAGCTAGATTCAATTTAGAAAAACAACTACAAACAAATATTGCCACTTACTACTGGTTACAAGAACTAAGAATTAGTGACCCAAAAACAGGAGAAAGCGTATTCTCTACCAATATAATTCCTCCAACAGTTAATTACATGAAAGATGATCATTTTCAACAGGCTCTTAAAAAAAATATGGCAATCAGTGAAATTTTTCCATCTAGAATGATACTAAAAAATGAATACGGCGAATATGAAAAAGGTATTCCGACACTGCTAATTTCAACACCGATTACCGGCGAAGTAGGCGTTGAAGGAATATTAACAGCACGTGTAAACATTTTTGCTTTAAATTCAATAATCAATAAGGTCGTTAATGATTTTGTAACTACTGATGGTTATTTAATTAATTCCAATGGATATTTCATTTCAGAATCAAAATTTCGTGATTATCTTTTAGAACAAAACTTGATCAACAAAAGATCACAATTAGAACTCCAAGTAGTTGAACCAAATTCAAATAAATTTACAAAGATTTTTCAGAATGCAGAAAAAGACGAAACACATGTTGATTTTAATGGATACAAAAATTATAGAGGTAATGATGTTGTAGGAGCAATAACTCCAATCAAAAATACAAATTGGAGTTACATAGTTGAAGTTGATAAACAAGAAGCATATCTTGAAATTACAAAACTTCAGATTACTTTACTAACTATAATCTATGTTATTGTAATCATAATAATAATTATTTCAATTTTATTTGCAAAAACCTTGGTTGATCCAATTACGAGTATAACAAAAATTGTGCAAAAATTTGGTATGAGCAAATCATGGAATGTTGAAGATGAACTAAAGTTTAACCACGGAAGAACAGATGAAATCGCAAACCTGTATCAAACTTTCAAAACTATGACAGAATCAATTAAAAAATCTACAAACGCCATCAAATCTGCTGAACAAAAGTATAGAGCACTTTATGATGATTTACCGGATCTTTGTAGAACAATTAACAAAGATGGAATTATTCTTGACTGTAACAAAGCTTATGCAAAAAGTCTTGGATATACAAAAGACAAGATAATAGGAAAATCGATTTTTAAACATGCTTCAAAAGATAGCATGCGCGACCTTAGAAACTCTTTTGAAACATGGCGCAAGTCTGGAGCTGTATCAAATAGAGAAGTCAAATTAAAACGAAAAGACGGAACTACATTTCCAGTACTAGTTAGTGCTACAAACCTTTACGATACAAATGACAAACTTATCGGAAGTAATACAATAATTAAAGACATTTCAGAACTTCATACTCTTTTAGAGGTAGATAAGGCAAAAGACGAGTTTTCTTCAATGATTTCACATGAGCTGAAAACTCCTCTGATTCCTATTATGGGATACTGTGAAATGTTAAGGGATCCAAAGTTTTTTGGGAAACTAACAGAACCACAACTTGAAGCAATAAACGAAATTTATGATAATACCACTAGATTAAACACCTTAATCAGTGAGGTCATGAAAGCGCAAAAACTAGAATTAAACAGACTTACATTTAAGAAAGAAATTTTTGAAGTGGGAGAATTTTTGGAAGTAGTAGCCAAAAATCACACTCAATTAATGATATCTAAGAAAATTACTTTAATTAACAATCATTCTTCAAATGATAGAATACTAATAAAAACTGACAAAGACAGATTGCATGAAGTATTTACTAATCTAATTCAAAACGCTGTAGATTTTGTACCAGAACAAAATGGCAAAATAGAAGTTGGTACGATGGACAATGGAAAAGCTATACTCTTTTACGTAAAAGATAATGGAATTGGAATACCGCATGACAAAATAGATAAACTATTTACAAAATTTTATCAAATTGATACAAGCTTTTCACGAAAACATGGCGGTAGTGGACTAGGACTGGTTATTTGTAAAGGTATAGTTACTTCACTTGGCGGCTATATTAAAGCAGAAAGCGAAGTAGGCAAAGGAACCACATTTTCATTTGCTATTCCTAAAGGTGATAAAAATGAATGAAAAAGAAGTACTAGAACAAAAACTAAAATCAATTTTAGAACTTGATGAATCAATAAGATTTGTTGGTTTCTTGTTAAGCGATGGAACACTTGAATCATTTGTTCGAAGACTTGGATTGGTTCCTCTTTTAAATTCACATGAAAGTCAGAAATCATATCTACACACGGTTCTAAGAGCTGCAAGCTATAAAGCCCTAGATTCAAAACTTGGAAAATCAATATGGACTATAACATCAAAGCAAAAAATAAAATGGCTTACAGTCTATCTTGATTTTGGCATGATTATTTTGTCGACCGAAATTAATTCTGATCATAACAAAATAATACAAAACACTCTTGAAATCCTTAAAGTATACGCATAGCCAAATTTTTTGGCTGGCAGAATGTGAATATTAATAAAGTTTTAAAGACAAAAAGTTATAAAGACTAACGCTGTTTCCAAAGTTGGAAATGCTAAAAGTTGACACATTAGTGAACACATTTAACATCACTAATGAGGTGAAAGGAGTTCTATAATGATGAGCCCATCTGAAGAAAAATCGCTATGGAAAACACAAGTATCAATTTCAGTAGAGAACACATTACGAGAAATCGGCAAATTTGAATTCCGCAAAGTCTTAGATACACTAAAAGAAAATTACAACGTATCTCTTTCTGAATGTTATGATAATCCACAATTTTTAAAGCAAACACTAAAAGATCTTTTTGGAAATTCATATGGAAGTATCATTGCTACAATTGAGCAAAATCTTGACGGTCTAGTACTAATGAAACCTGTCAATGAATTTCTTACAATAATGAAAAACTAATTTCATATTATTCTCAAGTTATAAAATTTTATTGTTATGATATTTTCAACAATTGGATTTTTCTAATTAGTGATACATTAAGTCATTATAACAATTTTTAGTTGTTTCATATAAATGTCAGCATGTAATGAGTTGCTAAAAAATTTGAATGTCTTTCTAATTTTGTTCACAGTTTTTGATTGATATGAAAAAAGAAATATTGTAAATTTCTATACATTATCATTTAACCATAATTCAAATTAACAGAATATCCTGACAACACATCGATCTTTTCATCTCTAAACTTTTTATTCAATTCTTTTGTAAATAGCTTTGAATTCTTCTGCAAGTGTATAAGCTATGTTTAACAAATGTGTGACCTCAATCATGCTTGATTTATTTTTTGATAGCTGCCTGAGAAGAGTCAAGGTTTTGTTTGCTGTTTGAAGAGAAATGATCTCCTCTCTGCCTGCCCAAGCTTTGAAGACATCTGAAACATCAAGACACATCTTTAGGATGAACTCTTCACAATCTTTTGTACTAGTTGAAATCTTTACCACATTAGCCAACTCCCGGAATTCGTTTCTTCGATCAATCAGTAACATGTCTAATGCTTTTTTTGATCTATCTATTTCAAAATCTGGATGCTTTAGCATAGCCATAGTATAATTACAAGACAATCTGATTTAAAGCGCACTCTACAAACGCATCATTTTTTTATGGGAAATCTATTTTTACTTTAAATTTATTTAATATTATAAATATTTTATAAACACTTACATAGTAAAATCATAGTTTACCTTATAATTTTAACTTGTATTATTATAGTATGATCTTTGCAGTAAAATTTTGGAGAAATGTCAATTGAGTGAAAAATTTACCGAACTTGAAAGAAAAGAGATAACGCAACTACAAAGAACAGTGATTGGAGCAGTTGGAGGACTAGTAGGTGGATTTGCGATCTTTTTGAGCATTTTTGGAATAGACTCACAGCTTTCTGTAACCCCTGGAATATTTTACAAGATGGTTGGCATTCCTGTGGGTCTTTCGGATCTTTCAGCTACGATCTTTGGGCTTGTAGGTCATATGTTAACTGCAGCTCTAATTGGAGCTGTATTTTGCTTTTGTTCAGGGCTACATCAAAAACTTGACATAAAGAGTTTAAGAAAAGGCGCGTTAGCTGGTGGTGTAACGGCAATTGCAGTTTATGCAATATTTTTTGTTCCAATAACTGTGTTCATAATGAATCCAGCACTAGAGTCACAGACTACAGATGATGCAGGATTAGTTACCACACTAGCAAACATTGACTCAAAAAAACTAATTGAAAACATGAATCTAATCTTGATTGGTTCTTTAGAAATGCACATTGTCTACGGAATAGTTATGGGAACCTTTTGTGCAATGATGCTAAAAAAAGAATTTGCAAGCATAGGAACAACATTAAGCAATACTCATGCATTAAAAATCATAGCAATTATAATTATTCTTGCAACATCTGCAATTGCCTTATATTATGTACTAATTCCTTCCTATTCTCAGATATCGTTTAATCAATCAACATTATCTTCTGAGCTAAACAAGATACAGGAAGGATTAACATATTCTAGATTTATTGCTATGGATAGAGAAGAAAAGTTAGATTTGGTTGCAAAGATGCCTGGACATACAATTGATCTTATAATAAACGAGGCAATAAAGTATGACACTATTTCATCAGACGGAATGGATGAGGTTGTATCAAAAGTTCAATCAGATAATGAACTAAAATTCTTACAGATTGGAGAAATTCAAGGATTAAAGGGAAATAACGCAGAAGGAAAAGTGTATGTAATTCAAGCAGGATATTCCGTCTTCCTACGATTTGAGAAATTTAGTGTAACAAATGGTCCAGACTTGAATGTTTTTCTTACCAAATCTGGAGATGTTAGCACAGGTTTTGATGTTGGAGTACTAAAAGCAAACAAAGGTGATCAAAACTATGAAATCACAGGAATTGACACAAACGAATACAGTATTGTAATAATTTCAAGTGACATCTTTGGGAAATACTATGCATCAGCTAAACTTGTGAAAATAAGTGAAAAATAGGAATTTAGTTTTGGCCTTCTATTCCCATAAGAGTAAGCGTTGATCTAACATGAGGAAGTTTTCTTATCTTCCATGTTATTGTTTCACGAAGTGTCTCAGTTTTTTGTGAATGCACCTTAGCTATGATATCATATGCACCAAAAGTTCCGTGAACTTCTTTTACATTTTCCAAGTGTTTAAGATCATCTATGATTTCTTCTTCGTGACCCAAGTCACAATTTATTAAAACATACGCATCAGACATTTTTCAACACTTATGTTGCAGGCCAAATTTCACTTTCTAACTCTTGAATCGTTTTCTTTGAGTCAATATCTGATTTTGATTTTTTTTGCTTTATCTTTTCCATGCTATTTTTCTGTATTCATAATATATGAAGAACTATAAGTAAAAACTTAAAATTCATTTGCAAAATATCAAATAAATTAAATAAAAACAAAGAATATTTGCTTTAACCTTAAATATTATTTTCACGAATATTACCTCGACGAGGATCTCTATGGGCTAAAGCCATGTTAGAGTGATGCATCAAAGTTTAGAGGAAGGCCTTTGGCTTTGAATGCAGACGCTTCCTTACCTTCCAGGCAAGCGTAAATCCTCGTTCCTCGCTATTTACAAACCTAAAATAATCTAAAATCTTCTTTGATTGTATTTAGTACAACATGAGTTATGGTGTTTTCTACATTTGGCTTTGATGAGATCTTTTTTACAAATTCGCTTAGATCATCTCTTCCTTTGAACTTTGCAACAATGAATGTATCTGTTGTTCCTGTCACATCATATACTGCGCATATATTATCAATGCCTGCAAGCTCATTTTCTATTTCAATAATTTTGTCCTTTCTTGCAACAACTTCAATTACTGCAGTAAGATTGAAGCCAAGTTTTTCGTGATCAAGTATTGCAGTAAATCCTTTGATTATTTTTTCAGCCTGTAATTTTTTTAGTCTTGATATGATAGTTACAGTTGATATTCCAAGCTTTAGTGCAAGCTGTCTTGAGGATTGACGTGCATCCACTAACAAATGTTTTAGAATTTTTTGGTCAAGCTTATCTGGTATCAATCACTCAAATAAACTAAAAATGTATTTAAGTTTTCAAAAAAATATAGAATAAATTTATGATATTCTACATGATCACCTATAATATTTACATAATAAATTTGATGTCAATCAGGTTGTCGATTTTTATTTGTTAGATTTTAGCTTGTTTACTACTTTTGTAAAGTCATTTATTGGAACAATTTTTACTGTACTCATAGCTGAAATTCCAACTGCAATACATAGACCCTCTATATCATGAGCATTTTTTGCATCAAGAATAATTATCCATTCATGCTCAAGTACAGACATATAAAATCCAACTATCTTTGATACATTGAATTTTTTTAGATTTTTTTCTAGTTTGTTTTGTATAGCTAAGAATATTTTCTTGCTGTTTTTGTTGTTTAAAGGGCAAGATTCAGGGCTATGTATAGCAAAGACACCAAACAGCATTACTTGTGGTGAGAAATACTATTTTTATTAACCTTTCAATTTTTACGGATTTTCTTTTTTATTGAGAAACTCAGTTGCTACATTGTGGAGTTCAACCTTATGTTTACTAATTTCTCTTTGAACTTCAAATAATAATTCATGATACATTCTCTGACCATATTTCTCATAAAAAGAAGTCGAGTATTCCTGCTCCTTGCTGCCTATGAACCAGCCTAAGATAAAATCATGCTCATTTTCAGGATTCCATGATGCCTTTAACATCGGATAATACACTTCAAGAAAACCTTTCAAGTCATATGAGATTCGTTTAAGATCATTTTGCACAAATTCCATAAACGTTCTTGTTGACATAAAACCCAAATTATATCACCATAATTAAAATCAAGGTTTATGTTTTAGCGTTACACCGAAATTTTATACTGACCATTTGACCTGTTGACTCGAATTATTTGACAAACTTTATAATCATTTAAAAGAAATATTGAGAAACCTAATTGAGCCTGCCAGATGATTACACAATAACTAAAGTGCTAGTCTTTTTGTCTGTAGAGAAAGCATTACGTGAAATCAATGGTAGTGTTTTTGAAAAGGTGACTGAAATTTTAAAGACAAAGTACAATTCGTATCTGTATGATTGCTATGATCATCCCGAATATCTGAACCAAATACTCAAGGCTTTTTTTGGTGATTGTTTTGTTGCTATTACTGATACAATCAAAAAATACCTCGCAGAATATTCGAATCGAAAAAAGGTAAATCATTTTATCGAAGTAGTTTGTAATAAATAAGTTTGATTACAACCCTTGATACAATAAAAGGGCAGAGATTTCTTGTATCTACATTAATTGCAACTGGATTTGCTATTTTGTTTTTCAATTTTGTAAATGAGCAGACTGCGCTTTTGTTTACTGATTTGATATTTGTATTTACATCTGGCAGTGTTGCTGTGTTATCAATAATTGTTGTAACACAAAATAGATTAGAAGGTTATCATGGAAAAGCATGGGCATTATTTTCATCTGCTGTAATCTTTTGGTTTATTGCAGAGGTTATCTGGACATTATATCAGCAAGTGTATAAAATAGATCCCTGGCCATCCGAGGCTGACTTTTTCTGGCTTGTTGGATATCCATTATTTTTTGGATTTTTAATGTACTATCAAAGACCTGTACACAAATCAATTACAAAGAAAATGGTAGTCAGCTCAACTTTGATTTCATTATCAATTCTAGTTCCATTGTTATACGTTTTATATGATGAAAATTTACGACTAAATGAATTTGAAAATCTTCTTGGTATAAGCTATCCAATACTGAATGCTTTTGTCTTAATTCCTCTTTTAATTGGAGTTTTCCTGTTTTTTAAAGGCAAGGTAAACTTTATGTGGATTTTGATGAGTTTTGGAATGATATCTTTTATAGTATCTGATAACTGGTTTTTTTTAACCACACTAAACGAATCATATCATCCAGGTCATCCACTTGATTTGTTGTATATTTGGGGATACGTCTTGTTCAGCTTTGGTCTATATAACCACATGAAAATTTTTCACACAAAAACCATATTTCATAAATTAGATCAAAATTAAAATCAAAATCTTCTTACCAGCTATTCATGTATGCAACTTGCTGTTTTGTGAGTTTGTCTATCTTTATTTCCATTGAATCTAGTGCATCAACGGCAACCTGATTATCAATTTCATGAGATATTTTCATTATTCTCTTTTGCAGTTTTTTGTGATTTTTTAGAATGTATAGAATAGAAAGTAGTTGGTTTGAAAATGATTGGGCCATAACTTCTGGTGGATTTCCTTCGGTAGCAACCAAATTTGCCACTCTTCCCTTTGAAATAAGATAGATTTTCTTGCCATTCTGCAATACACATTCATCAAGGTTTGGCCTAACTTCCCTAACTAATTTTGACTTTCTCAAAAGAAAATTACTGTCAATTTCTACATCAAAATGACCAACATTGCCAAGAACCGCACCATCTTTCATCTTTAGTATGTGTTCTTTTCTTATCACACTAGTCATTCCTGTACATGTGACAAAGATATCACCAATCCTTGCAGCCTGAGTCATTGGCATTACCTCGAATCCATCCATGTGGGCTTCTAGTGCCTTTATTGGATCAACTTCTGTTACTATAATTTTAGATCCCATTCCGTGGCATCGTGCTGCAACTCCTTTCCCAACCCAGCCATATCCTACAACTACAACGCGTTTTGATGCAAACAGCAGGTTCATTGCTCGAAGGTATCCATCAACTGTACTCTGACCTGTCCCGTATCTGTTATCAAACATGTGTTTTGTATATGCGTCGTTTACATCTATTACTGGATAACAAAGTAAATTATTTTTTTCCAAAGCACTCATTCGTTTTACTCCAGTAGTTGTTTCTTCTGTTGCACCAAAGATCTTTAATGACTTGAATTTTTTGTCACGATGAGCTCTAGTGTTTAGATCACCACCATCATCAGTCAAAATATTTGGCTTGTGTTTGAGAACCTGTTCAATGCACCAGTCATATTCTTTTTGTGTTTCATTTGACCAAGCATAGACATGAATTCCCTCTGATGCTAAAAATGCCGTAATATCGTCTTGAGTTGTCAAGGGATTTGCACAGCAAGCTGCAACATTTGCCCCAAGCTCCTTTACCCCTATCAATAGAACCGATGTTTCTTTTGTGATTTGTAAACAAAATCCTAGCGTTACTCCTCTAAAGGGCTTTGATTTTCCTAGTCTGTTAATTGTATTATCAAGAATTTGCATGTGACTTTTTGCCCATTCATAGGAAAGTTTTCCTTTTTTTGCAAGCCTTGGGTATTTTACCTTGTATAACAAATCGCTAGTTTTTCTTTTAAAATCAATAATAAAGTATGTCCTGCTAAAACAATCATTACAACTTTTTGATTTGTTTAACAAAAATTTGATACCATTCGATTATATACCACAAATAGGTTGCAATAGCAACATGGAAGAAGGTACCATAAAATGGTTCAACGCCACAAAGGGCTACGGCTTTATCGCAAGAGAGTCAGGTGCAGACCTTTTTGTCCACAAAACTGAGGTTCAAGGAAACCTAAGAGAAGGGGACAAGGTGTCGTTTGAGCTTGCAGAAGGTCCAAAAGGACAACATGCAACAAATGTATCAAAGATTTAGTACGATTAAATTAATTTTAAGAGTAACAATTTCCTTTGATTAAATCTCATTTTTATTATTTTTTGAATATTTTCATATAATCATATATTCCAAATGCCATAAGAAAGTACATAAAATGAAACAGCATTTCTAGTGGATGACCTGTATAATAGGAATCTTCAAGCTGAGTATACAAAAAAGTCGTATCTGCTACATACAATGAAATGACACCGACAAAAACAAGCGTCCACATAAAATTTACCTTGCCTTTAAAAAACAAAATAACGCCAAGCAATGCTGGAACCAATACAATTGCATCTGCTACTGGATATCCAGCTAGCAGTGCAAACTCATAGTTACTTAGTTCTTCATCTTCATTAAACACAACA
>Ga0213870_1000318_pt1 | contig 23943 bp, 25 predicted proteins | sample WICALVC2017_Meta_FD_160119 | JGI IMG/M metagenome (GOLD analysis project Ga0213870, IMG submission 160119) | Freshwater microbial communities from subterranean cave lake in Wind Cave National Park, South Dakota, United States - WICALVC2017 | ecosystem: Environmental > Aquatic > Deep subsurface >... | reverse complement strand
AGAGAAGAGGTCTCAGGCGAAGTTGAGAGAAGGGTTGTTTCGCAATTGCTGACGTTAATGGACGGGTTAAAGAAAAGGGGGAAAGTTATTGTTATAGCCGCCACCAACAGACCAAACAGCATTGACCCTGCATTGAGAAGGGCTGGTAGGTTTGATAGAGAGATTGAATTTCCTGTGCCAGACAGGGAAGGCAGATTAGAAATTTTCAAAATCCATACACGAAACATGCCGCTCACGAAAGATGTTGATTTGAATCACTTGGCTGATATAACTTACGGTTTTGTCGGTTCTGATATTTGGGCGGTTGGAAAGGAAGCTGCGATGGCGGCGTTGAGAAGAATCCTGCCAGAAATTAAATGGAAGGAGGAAGAGGAATTGCCAAAAGAAATTGTGGAGAAGCTTATTGTCACAAAGGAAGATTTTGAAAACGCTTTGCGTGTTGTTGAACCATCGGCAATGAGGGAAGTACTGGTGGAGATACCGAAAGTCAAATGGACTGATATCGGTGGATTGGAAAATGTCAAACAACAGTTGCAGGAAATGGTTGAATGGCCTTTGAAGTATCCTGAAAGTTTTGAAAAGATGGGAATCACCCCGCCGCATGGCATTTTACTCTACGGTCCGCCGGGAACTGGAAAGACACTTTTGGCGAAGGCTGTTGCGAATGAGTCTGGTGCCAATTTTATTTCTGTCAAAGGACCAGAAGTGTTCTCGAAATGGGTTGGCGAATCTGAACGTGCTATCAGAGATGTCTTCAGAAGAGCAAGACAAGTTGCACCTGCAATTATATTTCTTGACGAGATTGATTCTCTCGCACCGAGAAGAGGCTTGTTTACCGGAAGTGCTGTAACAGAAACTGTTGTATCCCAGTTGTTGTCAGAGATATCCGGTTTGGAAGAATTGAAGGGTGTGATTATTATAGCCGCTACCAACAGGCCTGACATTGTAGATCCTGCATTATTAAGGCCGGGAAGGTTTGACAGGATGGTTTTAGTTCTTGCACCAGATTATAAAGCGCGGGTAGAAATTTTCAAAGTACATACAAATAAAATGCCGCTCACGAAAGATGTTGATTTGAAAGAACTGGCAAGGAAAACAGAAGGATTTTCTGGTGCTGACATAGAATCTTTGTGCAGGGAGGCAGCGATGGAAGCTCTGAGGGAAGATAAGAAAACTAAGGAGATAAAGATGAAACACTTTGAACATGTGTTAAGCACGATGACGCCAAGTATCACAAAAGATGTGATGAATTATTATGAGAAATTTGTCGAGAGGAGAAGGAAGGTTGAACGGGAAGAAAAGGAACCCACTCCAAGATACATAGGATAGATTTAATATAAGAAAAATTCAAATTAATTTATGCATAAACTGAATGTTTTTGTTACTATTTCTATTTTGCTAATAGCGACGTTGAATTCCCCGATTTTCTTTTCATCAATATCTCTATCGCAGGAAGGATCGAATGCAACAACCCCCACACCTTCACCTACGCCTACCAACTTATGTTCTGGAGTGACATGCCAACCGACGAAAACAACATGTCCTGATGGTTTTGTTGCTAGCTGTACGCCTGCCTGTGATTCAACAACTGGAAAATGCGGTACATGCACACCGAGCTGCGCTGGTCATGAGAAACAGCAAGAAGCAACAACAAGTTGTCCAACACCAAAAACTTGCCCTGATGGAAAGACTACTGTTTCATGCAAATTAGTAGATAATGTCTGTAGCTGTGAGCAATGTCCTACAACAATTACTGCTGTATGTGGAAATAATGTTTGTGAAAACGGTGAAACTACAAGTTGTCCAAAAGATTGTCCAACAAAATCACCTACACCTTGTCCATTACTCCCTGTACCTAGCTGCCAACCAGGCCAGACATTGCAAACTAAAACTACGCCTGATGGTTGTTCCATAAGCGAATGCGTAACGCCTACCGCATGTGCTGCGCCACCTAAAGCACCTGTATGCGGTGAAGCCCAGGGACTAGTACAGAAATTCGATGACAAAGGATGTGTGACCGGTTATGAATGCAAAGAAATACCTAAAGCAGAAGTTGGTAAAGTCGCTACATGCCCTGAATTACCGCCGCCGACTATAACATGCCAAGCTAACGAGCACTTGAGCAAGACAACTGATGATAAAGGATGTGTTGTTGGATATAAATGCATATCAACTGCAACATCTCGGGTTTCTACACAAGAATGTCCTGCAGTAGTTGAAAAACCACCATGTGACGGAAGCATTGCACCTAATTTCGATAAAGAATGTTTGATCGGTTATACATGCGTACCAGAAGGGTGCAGACAGGAAACTGACGCGTCAGGATTTGTTAGAGTTGTGTGCAAACAGGAAAGATTTTGTCCTCATGAGGAACAATCAAAATTGAAAAATCAGTGTATATCACAGGGTGGGAATCCAATAGCTTTTCATGATGCGGGTGGATGTCAATTTTTTGATTGCAGGTTTGACGAAAGAGAGATTCACACAAATCCTATCGGCGGCTATCAGTCATGCCCTTCACCGGAAGAGATTCATCAGGAAGCCACACTATGCAAAGAAGCTGGATTGAATCCGCGTATCTCATTTGAAGGCGGTTGTAAAATTGTTAAATGCTCTCAGGAAAAAGGCTCTCAGGAAAGAGAAGATGTCTGTAGATTTGTATCTGAGTCGGAAAAACTTCGAATTGAAGATAAATGTTCTGCAATAGGATTCTCTGTCGTTAGGGATATTAATAAAAACGGCTGTGTATTTTACAGATGCGAGGGTGATGTTGGTACTCAGACATGCCAGAGAAACATACCGCCTGAAGCTTATAAAAAGTGTGATAGCATTGGAGGAGAGATGGTAGTTAAAAACGATAAAAATGGTTGCATAGTGTTCTCGCAATGTGTTGCACAAGGTGACAAAAATGATGCTTATGTTGAACGTGTTGAGGAAGTTCCAGATGCGACTGTTCTGCTTGGCCTGGCATTAAAATTAGAACAACTTAAGATTGAACTGCAAAAGCTTGCTACTGAAGCAAAAGAAATAGCAAAGTACTATGCATCGACAAAATCTTTGGACGAGGAGAGATACAACAGAGTTTCAGATATGTTTGACTCCGCGGCGCAGAGGATAGATGAGATAAAAATAGAAATTAGGGACAATGTTGATGATCTCAGTAAGGATGATTTAGAGGAGATAAGACACGATATCAAGTACATAAAAGAAGTAACGTTGAAGGATATTCTTTATGTGATGCTGAGCAACAGTGATGATATTAAGGAGACATTAGAGTCGAGCAAGAAGGTTTCTGGTAAAAAACTTTCAACAGAAGAGCTAGAAGCAAATGTTAAAAGTTGCGGGACAGACGGATTCTGTTTTGACAAAGCTATCCGGGCTTGCAAGCCTGTATCATTCCAGCCGGAAGGAAGGCATGGACCAAGCATTACGATAAAAGGATTAGAAGAAGGTAAATGTGTGTTGCATGCAATAATGCAGTCAGAAGACATGATACCGCCCGGATTCACGAAAGACAGTTTCTATATGGATTGCCCCATTTCAAATTATGCCCTTGGTGTAAGAGGACCTGAAGATGTCATTCCAAATTGCGAAGGGCCTATGGCCAAATTTGCTAAACAGTTCGGTGGGGCTAGCCAACTAAGCGGAGGAGGTAACGAGTTCCAAGATATTCTGGAGAAGGAAGGGGGGCCTGGTGGTTGCAAGAGTGAGAAAGAGTGTGCGACTTATTGCTTGGATAATTATGACGAGTGCAGAAAGTGGGTGAAAGATCATCCTGCAGTCGGGACTATACCGTCACGCGAGGAGCTTAGAGCATTTGCATCAGGTAAAGGAGAGGAATTTCAACGAGGTGGGGAAAGGAAAGGACCATCTGGATTTTCTGGACCTGGTGGTTGCAAAGGACCGCAGGAATGTGACAAATTCTGCAGGAACAATCCAGAAGAATGCATGAGATGGTGTGATGAGAATCCTGATATATGTCCGAAGCATGAGGCAAGAGGGGAATTTGAAGAAGAATTTAGAAGACCAGGTGAATTTGAACGTGGTCTGCCAACTGGACCAAGAGGAGCTGTATCACCACAACCTGTTTCACGAACACCTGAAAGTGCGCAGGCATGTGTGGGATGTTTGAACAATGGTATATGCGACATTGGCGAATGTAGCGAATGTGGTGATTGTTTGAAAGGTGGTCGTAGTATAACTTCAGAAATAGTGCGAAGAGCGAGGTGATAAAATGGTGAATAAGAATTTGATAATAATAGGGCTTGCAGCTATGGTTGTTGCTCTGGTTGTGGCTTTCTTGTTTGTTAACGGAGTTGTAAAGTTACCGGAAGGTTCAAAGTATAAAAGTTCAGAGGAAGTTTCTGGGGCAACAGTTGACATAGGTAGTGGTGTGGAAAAAGTTGGATCCACGCTTGAAGAGATAGATAGAAGTCTAGGTTAAGTTTTTTATTTAATGGTTTCTAACTTTCTCTATGCTAATAGAGTCTGTATTGCGTGAAATTGAAGGTGAAGCTTCTAAAGGGAAAAGATTTTTACCGATTGTTGGCCCGATAAAAGGGAATTTCTTGTACATGCTTGCAAAAGTCACTCAAGCGAGAAATGTGTTGGACATAGGGACGTTGGTTGGTTATTCAACGCTTTTATTAGCGAAATCTGTTGACTCACAAGGCAGAATTGTAACGATTGAAAACGATGAAAATTTCTTTAAAGAAGCCGTAGAAAATTTCAAAAAGGCTCGAGTAAAAAATATACTACCTAAATTAGGGGACGCAGAAATTCTACTCAAAGAAATGCCGGAAAATAAATTCGATTTGATTTTTCTTGATATCTGGAAGGAAGATTATGTTAAAGTTTTGGACGGCTCTGTAAGGGTTCTTAAAAAGAATGGTTTGTTGGTTGCGGACAATGTTTTGTGGGAAGAAGAGCCTTTGAAGGAATGGAGAAGAGCAATCTTCAATCACAAGAATTTGATTAGTTTTCTTGTTCCACTGGCTGACGGGATGTCTGTTAGCATGAAGATAAAGTGATTTTCCTTTTCGCTTGTTCAATTCCTCGTTAACTAGTCTATCTACCCTCTTAATTCTTCCATCTTCCCGTTTCAAATGCGAATAAGTTATTTTTTTGAACTGTTTCTCAATATCTTTGATTTTTTTGTACAATTCCCGGATGTGTTTCTTTTTGACTTTATCTTTGCCAGTTAATTGATCAACCATAAATTCGCTATCGGAAAAACAAGAAACTTTGATTGCATTATAATCAGTTGCCTTTTCTAAGGCTTTAATCAATGCGGTGTATTCAGCAACGTTATTAGTGGTCACTCCAATATACCGACTGTATTTTTCTAAAATATTGCCTTCTGCATCTTCTATGATAAAAGCGATTGCGGCATTACCAGGATTCCCCCTAGATCCACCGTCTGTGTAAATATGCAGTGAATGGACTTTTCCTGAACTCATCGAACCAACTAGTTATAATATTAGTTTCGTTAAACTTATCCAAAACTATATTTAAATGAAAATCAAATTTATACAAGATGAGGCTGAAAGGAAGATGACACGGATAATAGGAATTGTTTCTGGTAAGGGTGGCGTGGGCAAGTCTACTGTTGCTGTGAATCTTGCCCTGGCGCTGAAATCTTTCAAGAAAAGCGTCACCCTAGTTGACTGTAATTTATCCACCCCTCACTTGAGTTACTATCTTGGAACTAGCGATTACATAGGAACTATAAATGATGTTCTTCGCGACAAGACGGATATCCAATCTGCGCTATACAATTACAATGGTGTCAGGTATCTGCCGGCGTCTGTAAAGTTTGAGGATTTGATCGGAGTTGAACTGACGAAATTCAAAAAGCATCTCATCAAATTGGAGAAGAACAGCGATTTCATCATCTTGGATGCTGCGCCTGGCCTGGGGAAGGAAGCTCTCTTTGTCATGGACGCAAGCAAGGAAATAATATTTGTTACAGCGCCTTTCGTGCCTATGGTTGGAGATGTGATAAGATGTACGGAAGTTTTAAAGCAGTTCGGTGAAAAGAAGATGGCTGTCTTGCTTAACATGGTTACATATGGCACGCACGAATTGAAAAGGGGAGTTGTCGAAGAACTGACAGGACTGCCTGTGCTGGGCGAAATACCGTATGATAATAACATCATGCAGAGCTTGGTTATGAGGTATCCTCTGCTGGAATACAAGCCCGACAGTTTGTCGAGCATCAATTTCATGCGAATTGCATCTCTTCTTGCAGAAAAGGATTACGAGATTCCTATGAAGGTGAAATGGCACAAATGGTTTACAACCCTGAGAAATGCTTTGCTACCGAACAACATAAGAATGTCTGATAAAGCTGAAGACGTGAAGAAAGAGCTGCTGAGCAATTTTTAACTTTTGAAAGGTAATTTCATTTATGGGACTTTTTCGGGGATTGGGCAAGTCTTTTGGAAGCATTCTCTTCACGACATTTCTTGTTCTTGCGATTCTGCTGATAGAACTGGTTGATTTCACGAGTCATGACAACTTTAAGTTGGTCGCAGGCGGGATTTTTGAAGGGCAATTGTTTTCTGCGATAAGCGAACAGGACTTGAAAGATCTGAGAAGTTTTCTACTTTTCCAGTGTTCACGAACAGATAAGGTGAACGTGCCTATTTTTGGCGGTCAGACAGTAATAGTGGAATGTGACGATGTCAAGAATTCTAACGAGTCCCAATTGCCGACTTTGATTACAACTTCTTTGGTTGACAGCTTGTACTACAAAGATTTTGACTGTTCTTTTGTGGAATGTGTGAGAAGTGGAAACCCGCAGAACTTGCTTGTTGTCATGTCGAATGAGGGTAATCATTTCTACAAAAATTTACAGGTGTACATGTGGATTGGTACTGGCGTTGGCCTGGCTCTGTTGCTGGCATCAATTGGAACATGGGTTGGAAGATTGAAAGGTGTTGGGTTTAATCTTGTTTTTACCGGATTGCCATTCTTGCTTTTGGGATATATCTCTTCATTCATGCCTGCTCTGCCACCAGAAATAGAATCTTCTGTCAAGCCTGTGATAGACAGTTTGACTTCTTCTCTTACAAATAAATTCATAATAGTCTTAGTTATAGGGGTTGTTCTACTTGTAGTTGGTTATGTTTTAGGATTTTATCTTTCAAGGAAGAGTAAGAAATAGTTAACCGATGTAGTTTATCTCCTTCTCATGCTTCTTGTGTATCTTCACGTATTTTTCTATCTGTTGCTCGACAAATTCTTCAAGGCGTCGCAGTCTTCTTATTCTTTCGATGTTGGGGTTTCGTCTAAGCCTGCGGTGAGAATGAATTTCCATAATGTTATTTATACGTTAAAATTAAAATAGTTATAGTATGCTGGTTAATGAAGTGATGAATAGAAACGTTGTAGTAGTGAAGAAGGATGCTACGCTTAAGCAGGCTTCTGAGGTGATGGCAAAGACAAGAATAGGAAGCTTGGTTGTTGTTGAAGGAAATAAAATCACAGGAATCATTACGAGCAGCGATATAATTCGATCTATTGCGCAGGATAAAGCTCCTGAAAATACTTTGATTGAAGAAGTGATGTCGAAGAGGGTTTTTACTGTTGAGCCTGATGCGTCTATTGAAGATGCTGTAGACATGATGGTTGATAATAAGATAAGGGAATTGCCTGTGGTTGAGAATAACAAGATAAAGGGGATTATAACTGTGACTGATGTTGCTGTTGTCGAGCCGAAGTTGATTGCGAGCATTGCTCAGTTGCTGTCGATGCAGTTTCCTGGTTATCGTGGTGGATGAGTCACTTAACTTTCATTGATAGATGTGTTGTTATAATAATTACAAGAACGCATTGAGGTGGTATGTTGAATAAATGTTACAAGTGCGGATCGGGGATGAAGGAAGTTGATACTTTTGTTACTATAAAAAATAATAGAATCGAGGCACGTGCCTTTAAATGCGTCAAATGTGGAGAAGAAGAGTTTAATGGTAGGGAAGTTGGCAGAATACAAAAAGTAACCGAATCTCTTGGTATTTGGGGATATGGTTTGAAATTAAAAAGAAAGCTACAGAAAATAGGGAAAACTACAGCGGTGTATATACCAAGCGATATTCAAAAGTATTTACATCTTAAACCAAGGGAAGAAATTACTATTGGGATTGAAGGTCGTAAAATAGTAATAGAGCCTGTGAAAAGAAAGTAGCTGAAGTATAATGAAAGCTAGAGTTCTGTGCAAATCACATGGAAAGCTGACTATGGAGAAGATAATGATAAAGAACGGCAATCCTGTCTGCAACAAGTGTTTTTCTGTTTTGGAATTTGCTGATGTGAGACCGAGAAGTGTTTAATGTTATGCTGCAGTTCTAACCGCTTGAACTCCTTGCATGTATCCCAATAAAGCAATAGTTATTGCCATTCTTATGGGAACACCGTAATCAGCTTGTCTAAAGTAGAGTGACCTTGAATCATTATCTAATTCTGGTGATATTTCGTTTACCCTCGGTAAAGGATGCAAAAGTTTTGTTTTTGGTAATTTCGACATTGTTTGTGCATTAATTACATAAGAAAATTTAGTAGGATCTTGGTCTTCAGGTAACCTCTCTTCTTGTTTTCTTAGTGCATATATGTAGTCTGGTTGTAAATCCCAAAGAGCTTCATTAAGTCGTGTCACATCAATAGGCTCTTCGCTATAAAAGGTGGATCTGAACTCTTCAGGCATTTCTAAACCCTGTGGAACAAGTCCGAGTACTTTTATTCCTTCATATTGTCTTAGTCCGACCATTAGTGAATGCGCAGTTCTCCCATATTTTGCATCACCTACTATTGCAATTTTTTTCCCGTCTACACTTCCAGAATCTTTTTTAATTGTGTGTAGATCTAAAAGAGTTTGTGTTGGATGCTGAAAGGAACCATTACCAGCATTTATTACCGGAACTTGTGATTTTTGTGCAACTCTATAAACATGATGTGGATCACGGTGCCTATCGACTACAATATCGCATTGACCGCTTAAAATTCTAGCCGTGTCTTCTATACTTTCACCTTTTGTCATTGAAGAAACTAATTCATCGAAAGTCTTGTAAGTACCTCCTAACCTTACCATAGCTGTTTGAAAACTTCCATATGTTCTTGTACTATTTTCTCTCTTAGGTTCAAACCAAAGGCAAAGTAAATGATTATTGCAAATATGTAAACTTGGCATTCTTATTTGTTTGTTAATCCCAGAAAACGGCTCTAACAGATCCGCTAGATTTTGAAGTTCGTCTATGTCTTCTCTAGAAAAAGTGTCTATCTCAAGTAGGTGCTTCCTGTCCCATGTCATTGTAAGTTTGTTGAAAAACAATATATTTAAACGACTAATTTCGCACCTTTTCTTGCTTCCGATTGCAATTGTTCCAAATTCTGATATCCATCTTGTCTTAATCTTTGCGCAACTCTTCTTTCTATTTGTGGCAATAACCCTAATCCGCGGAATATGTATGGTGTATAACCTCCTAACATTGTTGCTCCAGCTCTGAATGTTTCATAAGCATCATCACCATCATAAATTCCGCCTGTAGCAGATATTACTGCTTCCTGAAACTCTTGACGTACATCTCTAACCGCCCTTATTCTGTAATCATGCAAGAATCTTCCGCTTCTGCCTCCTGTTGGATATCCCCAGTTAGCTACGGGTATTTGCTCTTTAGGAAACATTCGTGTATTGACCGCAACAACGCCGTGCCCACCGCCTTCCATGAAGCCGTTGATAAGAGAAAATGCCTGCTGTCTTTCATCTTCGTTATAAGGTCCGATTTTTACCAGTAATAGTTTATTCGGTGCATGCTTTCTCATTAACTCTGCGTTTTCTCTGAAAATTTGTGGTGTTCTGAGGCGTGTTAATGCCGCCGTGTTGGGAGAAAATGGATTCCACACGAAACCATTTACATAAGGGTTTAATGTTACTAACAACTGTTGCATTTCTTGCATCGCAACCTCAAGCGCATTTTGTTCCGAAAGGGGGAGTCCGCAAATGTTGACATATACTGTTGGTCGTCTGCCCGTTACTCGTCGAAAACTTTTTACCTTTTCAAAGAAATATGGCAATCCTTTACTTGGAAAACCTTGAGCATTCCATGCGTCTTCAACTTTATTGTCAACTGCCACTCTTGGTCGTTTATTCCCTGGTCTTTCTGGTACTACAACTGTTCCAGGCTCTTGAAAACCAGCTACATAAGAAAGAGCTACTAGGCCGTCACCGTTTTTATCGAGACCGCCTGCTGTACCAAAAGGGATTATCCTTCTGTCATTTACCCCAACCGTCAGTTCTTCAGGAACTTCAAACAATCTTTGATTTCTTTTCAAAGTTTCAATTACATCCTGCCGTCCCATCATCTCTAATACCGATTCGTGAACTGCCTCGGGTTCATTGCCGTTTCTTTTATATAATTGTGGTCTTATTATATGTCGGAACACCCACGGGTGATACAGGCTCTGTTCGAATGCAAATCTTTCTAATAAATTAAGCGTCATCTTATTCTAGAATTAAAAAAAAACTATAAATAGATGAAAGTGATGTTGGAAGGTTTTTAAAGATTATTTCTGCTCTGATAATTGTTAAGATGCTGCATTTATTGGTCTTCTACATAAGGTACTAGGACGAACCGAGGAGAATATTGCAAAGCTGAAGATCTTTCAGTTAATTGCATTGTAGTACCGTCCAGAACAACTAAATCTAATTCTTCAAGTGCGGATATAAGACATGTTTCAATATACTCCATGCCATTTTGTATATAATCTCCAAGTAGTGATAATTCTTTCCTATCAATTCTTCCACCATAATCTTGCATAAAGCAAAGCGCATCGTGGAGAAATGTCAATTCATGCCAATCATGCCCACCTAATCTTTCTCGAGCTTTTCTCCAAACTTCTTGGTACGATGACGGGGTTAAGACAGCTTCCCTAAGTTCTCCAGGATTAGTCAAGTCGACTCTTTCCATAAGTTTTCCAAGGCCGTTATACTCCATACCAACTAATCTTCTGTTAAAACTTAAATAGTTTAACCTGAATAAAGGACATAATGAGAAACTTTTCCGATAGAATGCTAGACCTTGTCGACGAGTTGGAAAATCCCAGCTGCGTTGGTTTAGATCCTGTAAAGGACAACATACCTCAGTTTATACTCGACCAAGCTATGACAGAGTTCGGTGTAAAGCCTGGTGAAGATACCGAAGATGCGTGGAAAGCAAGTGCAAGAGCGTTGGAGCTATTTGGTCAAAGAATTGTTGACGCAACTGTGGACATCGTCCCAGTATACAAATTGCAATCGGCTTATTATGAACTTTTTGGAATGCATGGAATTGATACATTCAGTAAACTAATGCGTTATATAAAATCCAAAGGTAGGATTGTTATAGGCGACGCGAAAAGAGGTGATATAGCAAGAACAGCACAAGCGTATGCTGATGCACATCTTGGAATGGTCGAACTTGTGAGTGGTGCAGTTGTTCCTGGTTTTAACGAAGATGCATTGACAGTAAATCCCTATTTTGGCTCGGATGGCTTGACACCTTTCATAAATGTGTGTAGGCAATATGGTAAAGGCATATTTGTATTAGACAAGACCTCCAACCCATCTTCTCTGGAATTACAGGATATGGAATTCGCAGAAAACCATGGCGGAAGAAAATTATACGAACAAGTCGCCCTTAAAATGGAAATACTGGGGCGTGACTTGATTGGTGAAAGAGGATATTCGAGTTTAGGTTTAGTTGTAGGCGCAAGTGGTGCTACTCCTGAGGAAGTTAGAAACATGGCAGCTAGAATCAGAGAACTTAATCCGTATGCAATAATTCTTGTCCCAGGTTATGGATCGCAGGGTGGCATGGGTAAAGACACTGTTCCTAATTTCAACAGAGAGGGACATGGCGCAATAGTAAATAATTCAAGTGCACTAACTTTTGCGTATAAAATAGAACCATTCAAATCTCAATATAGACCAGAAGAATTCGATAAAGCTGCTAGAGCAGCCGCATTAGCTATGAGAGATGATATCCGAGGTGCTTTGAAAGGGGCTGGATTCAAGAGGTGGACCGCATGAGATTCAATCTGGATAACTATAATCAGTTTTTAGTTGAGAATGGTGTGGTAGGATTTTATGAAGATCCTATAAGACTAAGGTCAGGCGGGCTTACTTTTTGGTATGCAAATTTTCGTGCACTCCTAAAGGATTCAGATGTAACAGACGAAGCTGCTGAATGTGTTTATAATTTTGTAGCAGACAGGGGTTTAAAACCTACTAACTTTTTTGCAGTCCCAGAAGGACCGAGAGAATTTGCAAGTGGTGCCAACAGAATTTTGAGAATACAAACTGGTGTTGTTGTACCGGCAACAAGTCTGCGTGCAGGATATAAAACTCATGGAAGTCCATTAGATAGATATTCTGTCGGCCCTGTTGTTGCGTCGATGAAACCTGTTCTAATTGAAGATGTTACTACTACGGGTAATTCCTCGACTGAGTTTGTCATGCTCATGCAAGAACTTGGGATACCACCATTAGCAGTAGTTTCAATGCTAAACAGACAAGAAAGAAGAAATGATGGGAGAACTGTCAAGGAACTTTTGGAAGGTAGCTACAATGTAGCATATTTGCCTATGACAGCAGCCGAAACTGTCGTACCGATAGCTGTAGGAGTGCTTAACCCCAAAGGATCAATTCTAGAAGGATTAAGAAAAGAGTTTACTGATAGAGAGAGATATACAGCAGAAATTAAAGTTTAATCATGCAATGCCCGAAATGCAAAAGCAAAGATTTGAACTTTCTTCCTTGGCTAGGGCTGATATATGAATGCAGGAAATGCGGATTGAGAACTCCTCTAACAATTACTAAAAAGAAATGATATGTCCCATATGGGACATCGTAATTGTCGTACGTACGACATAAATGGATATAACTTAACTCATGATAATCTATTCGACTACAGTTTCGTATTTCTGACTGCCACTTATTCCTCTGGTATAGAGCTCACCTGTGCTTACTACGATGCCTTGAGCAAGAAATCTAACATTATCGCGTACTGTTTGTTCGATTGAACCGGGTATCAAGCCGTCTGGTAGAATTTCAAAATACACATTAATATTACCATGTCCGTCTATACCGTCTCCATTGTGACTCACTTCATTTCTTCTGGGATTTTTTATTCCTAGAGAATTTAATATACGATCGATATAAAACATTCCAGCACTCTTAGCTACATCTTCTGGAAGGTTTGGTGGCAAATCAGCCTCTATGGAAAAATGAACCGAGCTGTCTAATACAATGGGTTTTAATGTATCACGATAAAATCTTATTCTTTCTCTTTCACCATTTTGTATCGTGTTAACCCTACCTTAAATTAGGCACTCTACATTTATAAACTTGAACATGCTAACCCGGATAACTATAGCTCAAAACCAAATTCCCTTTATCGTCTCGCAGGAACAAAGTATCTCCTTTATTGTTCCAAACAGCCCGTTTCTTGCTCCAATACAATTCATTTACAGTATCACTGCCGGAACCTGTATATAATGTTACTTTAGAATTACTCCCGAGGACAAAGCCTTTGAAGGTGTAAATGTTAGTTCCTTCGTCCTTCACTTCCCAGTCATTCATGCTGATAGAATTATCGCATTTGTTCTGGAGAGTGAGATATTCGTCATTCAAATTCTCATTATCGTTACCACCCGCATCATAATGAAAAACGACAACTGCAACGCAACCAATCGAACTTGAAGAAACCCATAGACCTAATTTGTTGTCTTTGGCCTCCTTCTCCGCCTTTTTAAACTCGAGATAATATTTTTCGTCTGGGTTTATTATGTAAACTGTGGCGTAGCCTTCCTCCACCATCTGGAGATTAACGAATGTGCCATCGATAAAGATGTATCTTAACAATCTCCCGTAGCGATCCTTATCCTCAGAGCCGCTTTCTAGCTTAACTAACTTTCCTCCTACTAGTTTTACCAACCTGTCTTTCGCATCTTTGAAATAGTGTTCATTTTCTTCAGGCGCGTTAATTCCCAACAGCCGAACTTTCTCTCTTGTCCCAATCTCTACAGTATCCCCGTCAATAACATTTGTTACATTGAATGTCTTCTCTTTCTGAGCATTGGTTAGAATATAATATCCGGTGAGGCTGGATATCGACATGAGAACTATTACAATTAATGCTGTCAAAAGAACGTTAGGTTTCATATATAGAATTAGTTTTAACAAACATTTGAATTAACCGGCAACCTTTTTTCCTTCAATCTTGATTCCCTCTTCGAATGCTTCATCGTCTTTCTTTCCATATTCTTCTATTACTTGCGACGTCGTCTCGGTTCCCAATCTGTTTGCGCAGTTTTCGCATACTGTGACTACTCGGTGCGTGTCTTCATCCCCAGCGGTGAAAACTTTCAACTTCTTCTTGCATATTGAACACTTCCCTTCGAATGTCGCTGAAAGCTTTATTTTCATCACAAATAATTCGATTTCACTGCATAAATCCGTTAAAATTTCGTTTGAAAAATTCTGGATAACATTTATATGTAAGAAATGATAAATAATAATATAATTAAAGCGAGGTGTGAACTTTGGCAAAGAAAAAGAAGAGACGATAACTGACAAAAGTTTTTTTTGATTTTTTATTTTTATTTTCTTTTTCATATTCTGAATTCAAACCATTTTACTTTCTTCTTCTCAACCAATTCCTTGATTTCATTCTGAGATTTACTTAGATTACTATCGCCGGATTTTACCTCACAAAAAACAATTTGCTTAGGAGATTTCTCAGAATAACCGTCGAATATTATGAAATCTATAGGGTCTCCGAGCCATCTTAAATCATGCGCATTATAAGGAAATTTATCCAAGAACGGAATTAATTTCTCCAATGTTCTGCCAGATAATGTCCGCGCGCTTCTCTCTATCGCATCCTTCCTTATCCTATCCTCTTCCTTCTGCAACCATTCTTTAATCCTTTGTTCAAAACTTGCCTTAAGGTAAATGTATTTTATTAAAAGAATTATCACAACTGTCAACAAACCGACTACGACTATCTCAAGGAAAACCATCTTCTCACATTACTAATTTATTCTACTAAGATTAATTCTGGTTATGGTCTTGGTCGAACTGATGGCAGGATTCATTACAAGTGTGATTTCTCAGATAGGGTATATCGGCGTGTTCTTTCTGATGGTGCTGGAGAGCGCTTTGATTCCTATCCCAAGCGAGGTGATAATGCCCTTTTCTGGATTTCTGGTGGCGACAGGAGAGTTTAATATATTCTACGCTCTCATAGCCGGGACTTTGGGCAATCTGGTTGGCTCTGTAATTGCGTATTACATCGGTTCTTATGTTGGGAGAGGATTGGTTCTTAGATACGGAAAATATATGCTGCTTGATGAAGACCATTTGGATTTATCGGACAGGTGGTTCAAGAAATTCGGCGACAAGATAATTTTCGTGAGTAGGAACCTCCCCGCTGTCAGGACCTACATATCCCTGCCGGCCGGAATAAGCAAGATGAACGTATTCAAGTTTTCGATTTACACTCTCATCGGTTCGATACCGTGGAACTTTGCGCTTTTGTTTGCGGGCATTCTAATGGGACAGAACTGGGACATTATCCTGAAATATACAGCAATCTTGGACGTTATTGTCGTAATAGTAGGACTGACTTTTGTCGTCTGGTTCTTGAAGAAGAGAATAAGATAGCCCTGTGCAGAATTTCGTTCCTGTTCTGAATTTCGAACTGCAGTCCCGAGGGTTCTTCCTTCATCTTTTATCAGAGCTTTGAAGCCCAAAGCCTCGTATCCTTTTATGGCAATTGAGACCACTAGACGACAGGGCTCTATCAGATATATAATTATGAATAATGATTTAAAATAATGGTTCTCGAAACTTTTCTTAATTTAATCGACCAAGGAAGTTATCTTGCAATTTTTCTTACGAGCTTCGTCACCAGTTCAAGTATCTTAATTCCTATACTACCTTTTCCAGGATATTTCCCAGTGTTAGTCGGAATAGGACTCGGTTTGAATCCTCTGTTAGTAGGAGTGTTAGGTGCCATTGGCTCTGTTTTGGGAGATTTGCTTGGTTACTTGGTCGGTATGGGCGGTAGCGCTACGATTGAGAAATTTGAAAAGAAAGCTCCGAAATTCCTAAAAAGATTCGAAAGATTCTACTCTCACATCGGATTTTGGGTTGTACTTGCATTTGCGTTTTTCCCTTTTCCGTTCGATATAATTGGTGTTTTGAGCGGAGTGTCCAAATATAATTTCAAAAGATTTTTATTGGCGTTAACGATAGGCAGAGTTGTCAGAACATTGCTCATCGCATACGGCGGGTTTTATGCTATCCCATTTGTATCGAATTTATTTTCTTAAACTAAATTGAATGTTATGTACAAGCAAGTAATCGTTGTTAGAAAGGATCTGAAACTTGGTGTAGGTAAAATGGCCTCCCAGGCCGCGCATGCTGCTGTAGGAAGCATGAAAAATGTGAATGCGGATGCGGTAAATGAATGGGAGTCTGAAGGCAGTAAAAAGATTGTACTGAAAGTCGGCAGCTTGCAAGAATTGAAGCAAATAGAAACCAAGCTTAAGAAAGTTAACATCCCTTATTTTCTTGTGAAGGACGCAGGATTGACACAGTTGAAAACTGGAACTGCCACTGCACTAGGCATAGGACCTATTGAAGAGAAGGGAATAGACAAAATAACTGGAAAGCTGAAATTGCTTTAGTGATTCGATGCGATGGAAAATTAATAGAAGGCATCTCATACTCATTGCTTCATTGGTTTCGCTCGTTATTTTCATAAACCATCTCAATAATTTTTTTGAGCTTCCATTCAACTGGTTTTCTGTGGATAAGCTTGATGAATTGAAACTGCTTGAGTTTGGCAAACAGGTAAAAGACACTGTCAGTTTTAACATCTATTCTTCAACAACCACTGATGCTGATTTAACAGTATGCGAAAATACGAAGACTGTAAAATTACGTAGCGGCATAAATGAATTCGGTGAAAGAATTGATGAATGCGAACAAAGGAAAGTAGAAGTAAAAGCTGGCGATTCTTCTATCAGGTTCTATTTCGAAATTATAAATGAGACTAGTACCCAAGAAAATTTTATTAATCTAAAGTTACTTGACGTTAATGTTAATGGACCTAAAGTATCTGTTGAAGCGAAAGGCGATTATTATAAATCAATTGGAGGTTACAAGGCAGTTGACATCAGTTTAAACGACAAAATAATAAGATCACCGCAGTATTTCTTTCCATCGGGAGAACATAACTTCACCATAAAAGAAGATTTCCTCGTTAGTTCAGGCACTTACGATTTAAAGCTTAGTCTAGATGCTGTAACAGCCTCGAAAACTTTTTCGGTCAAAAAAAACGTACATATTTCAGATTATTTAGTCTTGTCCTATATTCTGTTTATTGCGTTTTATCTTAAGAGGAAATTAAAAATAGAAACAGCTTATGCTACATTAATTCTATTTTCTTTATTGTTCCTGCTTTTGCCGTTGAATTTTCAAACAAGTCGTAATTTCGGCATTGAGTTTTTAACACCAATCATCCTGTTAATAACCTTGTTTTTATTGCCAAAACTAAAGCTAGAATTACCTAAACTAGGAGATGCAGTAAAACAAGCTATCATAATAGCTGTTTTATTTACTCTGATTGTAGCTTTCTTAAGATATCTTATCGGAGACCAAGCTACTGTTTCACCTTACTTCCTAAGACATGCCCAAGCAAGTTACCTGTATGATTCAGTGGATTACTATGATGACTTGAGCTATCTGGGTAGACCCTTCAGTTATCCGGCAAAGCTATTCTTCATGTTCATTTCAAGCTTGTCGAATATTACAACCCTCGACCCACTAAAACTTATTCCCTTGATCCATCCATTGCTGTTATTCCTGTATATCATGACACTATACCTTATTTTTAGTCAGTATAAAAATCCTAGACAGAAAATTATCGGCACACTGGTAATAGCAACGCAATTTTTCCTTTTTATGAACATAGCCACTAGCATGCTCCATCTTTTCGCTTACCTATTGCTAAATCTCAGTATATTCTTCTTTTTAACAAAAAACAGATTACTTAGTGTTTTAACCCTGATAACTGCTGTATCAGCCCATCCAATAAATCTAGTTTACTTTGCAGGGTTTGCTTATGCCGCAACCAGGTTCAACCTTTCAATTATCAAACGGGTCATACCTTTGGTTGTCTTAGCGGGATTGATTTCTCTGGTATTTTATCTTCCTCACATTCTAAAGTACGGCGCCCCATATGAAATAGCCGCAAAAAAATGGGGTTACCTGATAAGTTTTGGCTTAGACGGCGCCCTTTATGCATTTCAATTCTCTTTCTTGTTGATTACACCAACTGTTGTTCTGGGTCTTTTGGAAAGGAAGTTTAGAATAGCCACTATCCTTTTCCTTTTATCACTTGTTTTGTTTTTGTTCTTTTCATACAGATTTCACGTTGTTACAGTAGCCATGTTTGCCTTTCTTTTTGTCATGATTTTTGAAAATTATCTGAAACGTAGATATGCTTTCTTTATTTTTGTGCTGTTACCTATCGTTTCTTTGCTGCCTGTAGCATTGCTGTATTCGGGCTTTACCTCATGGTGTAGTTATGGCGTCATTAATGAGAACTGCATAAAACCAATGAATTTTATTAACCAGTTCACATCATCACAAGATTCTGTTGCTATTAATACGTGGCTAGGTCACGTAGAAACACACTATGGCCAGAGAAAGGTTCTTGCTGACTTTTATGTTGAATATGCGGATAGTGAGAAGTTAGATGCCCAGGAAAGATTCTACAAAAATTTGGATGTAGGTGCACTAGATAAATTTGGGGTTAATTTTGCGGTTTTGGACGACTGGGAACATGAGCGCGATATAGAAAATGTAGATAAAATTTATGAAAATGGTTTCTTCCACGTGTTTAGAATAAAGTAAAAAAAATTAGAAAAGTAATAGCTCAGTTGGAGTCCAGAAAAGTTTAGTTAACTTGTAACTCCTGGAGCTGCTGGTGTCGTTGGTCCTGTTGGTGCTGGAGCCGGAGCCGGTGCTGGCGCGGGTGCTGCTGGAGTTGGTGCTGGCGCGGGTGCTGGTGTAGGTGTTTTTCCTGCTGCTGGTGCTTTCGCGCAACCAGCCAAGAATACCATTGACACTATAGACATTATTGCAACTAATTGCAACACATTTGTATTCATAATCATCCTATTCATTCAATTGAAATCCTATATTTAAATAGATATCGGTGGCTTTGTAGGAATAATAAATTTCTGTCGGAATAATGATATTTATCCTACAAAGCTGATACCGGTTCTAGGACGCAAAAGGGTATATTAATTAACACATTTTCTATTCTAAATCTGGGTATAATGAAAAAAATACTAGCTATAGCAGCTGTTGTAATGGCTGCCGTTTTCATAGCGGCCTTTGCCAACTATAAAGCATCGCACGTCTCCATGAATACAATAAAGTCAAAATCTGAAATAGGGGTTTTGGGCATGTTCAGATGTGGAAGTGATGCTGTTTGTATGGACAGCTCTGCAGAATCGTCGCTCCAAACAAAAAGTGCAAAAGAGCTTCTTGCAGAACTTGATGAACTGGGGAAGAAAAATGGTGAGGTGCTTTTGCAATGTCATCCGATTACGCAGTCCATAGGAAGAATGCTGTATAAAAAGCTGTCGGAAGAAAAGAAAAATATAGGTGATGTTTTTCAGCAGTGCGACCACACGTGCCACTCAGGTTGCTTTCACGGCGCCATGGAAAGGGTCTTCTTTTCAGATGCTATAGGCATACCGCACGTAACATCCGATGCATTAAGAGAAAAGGTTCCAACAGTTTGTGAAGACTTTGACTATGGGGCGCATGGCAACATAAGATTTCAGTGTCTGCATGGGTTGGGCCATGCGATATTGTTCTTCGCCGATTACAACCTAAGAGAGTCGCTGAAAATTTGCGATTTGCTGTCTTCACAGTGGGATCAGGGTTCCTGCTACGGCGGAACATTCATGGAGAACATCCACGCCATAAACAAGAGCAAGAGATACTTAACTGATTCCCCCCACTTCCCTTGCAATGTAGTAGAAGAGAACTACCAAGATGATTGCTATATTATGCAGACCACCAGGATGCTTGAGCTGGGCCTGTCTTACGAAGGGGCAGCAAAGGAATGTGAAAACGCAGGTGACTATAGGAACATGTGCATGCAAAGCCTGGGAAGAGATGCCAGCAATGATGTAAGAACTAACAAGTCAGCCGTTATTTGCACCAGCCTGTCAACCGAGACAGACAAACAATATTGCATAACAGGTTTGGTCTATGCCTTGTCCGACAATTCATGGGATGGCAGGTACGCATTTCCCTACTGTGATAGCTTGCCGCATGGCTATGGTGAATTCTGCTACAAAACTACGATATCGTATCTTTTAAATTCTTTGTACATAAGCAAAACAAACATAACAAACAGCTGTAAAGTGCACTCTTCCTATCCTGCTTGCGAAAAATTAGTCAACAACTAGCTTTTTGTTATAAGAAGGGTCCCTAAAATAATGGCAAAAATGCCTATCCACCTAATCCAAGTTATTGTTTCGTTGAAATAGATCTTGGCGAATAATGCGCCGAAAACGTAGCTCAAAGCAACTAAAGGATAAACAAAACTCAATTCTGATTTTGATAAAGCCACAAGCCAGACCCATGTTGCTATTGCATACATCACTATTCCAATTTGGATGCTTCTATTCGACAATATAGAAAACGACTTGGACGAAAAAAAATCTTTTATTTCTAATTTACCAATGTTATTGAGTCCCTTTTTAATGTTAACTTGAGCGAAGCTCAGCATGAGTGTTATAGCCAGAACCATGATAATTATGCTTACCATCTTTCTACCATCTTTCATAGATAGTGTATGTTTGTTTTAATATAAGTTTTCATTATACCGTTATATTAAGAGCCGCCATCAGAAACTTTATAGTGGCTAAATCGAACTCTTTTTGTGTTTCACCACTGATATATATCACGCCGTCTTTTATTTCTACCGATGTCCCATTTGCAACAGAGGGGGGTACCAATGCTATCGTAAGTGTCTCGTTATTGCCGGTTAGATTTTCGAATGACTCCACCATTTCTGGCACGAAATTGATGCCGAACCAGTTGAACTTGCTGTAGCCGACACTTAGTTTATAAGTTACCTCAAATGCATTGACAGCTATTATGGCATTATCCTCAGCAGAGGAGTTGATGAAGGCTATGGAAATGTTCTGGATTTCAGGATTCCATACCGCGTTTAATACGCTATTTTCATCAGGATAAACAGGGATGTTGTTTGCGACTTTTAGATCGTCTCTGAATTGGAGTCCAGAACCATAGAAGTTGTAGCTCATTGCTGGTTTTGGCAGTGCGGCATAGTAGACTAATCCTGATATCCCGCCGATGATTCCAATGGAAATTAGCAAAATGCCTATCTGTTTTTTATTCAGAGCGAATTTCATAGAATTAGTTGATGGCTGAACTATAAGAACGTTTTCAAGAGAAATTCCTCAGGTGGAATTAATAGAAAAAGAAAAAGAAGGGGAAAGAAAATCAATCCTTCTTGGTTAAACAGCTTTTATGCTGGTGTTACTGTAGCCGTTGCTACCGATGCACCAGTCACCTTGACGCTGCTAGCTGTAATACCACTAAGCTTAGTGGCATACTGTTGCAACACGCTCGTTACCAACCTTGTCTCATCTCTTGTTGTTCCTGCTGCTACAACTACCTGCTTGCCTGTAGCGAACGCACCGTCCAAGACCCAGATGTAACCTGTCTTGGCTTCCCATCCTGCACCGACTACACCGCCGGCGCAAGTGTACTTGGCATCAATCTTGCCAGCAGTGACTAGCTTTTGCACTAGTGTGTTGGCGCATGATCCACCTATGAGAAGCAAGTGTTTGCCTGCCTCGTCTGAGGCGCTTACTTCGCTATCAAGCTTTCCTACCGCAGTTGTAACTGCTACGACTTCCTTGACTGTTCCTGCTGCTGTAGCTGCTGCCTCACCAATCTTGCCGAACTGCACTAGTCCGTAGACTACTTCTGGTGGGACTTTGACTATTGCTCTGTCACTTTCTACATTTGACTTTACTGATACTACCTGAACACCATCATCGGTCATTACTGTACCGACTTGGTCACTGACATCTTGGTTAGATCCTTCTACTCTTGCCGATACGTCGCTTGCATCTGACTTTGCTGTAGTCACACCTAGTCTAAATTCTGGTGCGCTTGTTGTTGATGCTGTTGTCTTGTTTTGGAAGTTGAATGAAGCTACGGCTGATCCTAGACCTGTGCTGTTTTGAACAACCATTTCTCCGATGAGAGTTTGGTTGCTGAAGTCCATTCCTAGATTGAATGTCTTCTGAGCTCCTGGACCACCGTATGATAGTGTTATGTTAACTACCGAAGTAGCCTCTATCACTTTTCCTGTTTGTGCACCTGTAAATCCTGTAACACCTATTGTGTTTCCTGTTGTCTTGTCTTTGTAACCTAACCAAACGTAGGATGCTGTTCCTGCTGCACTTGAACCTAGCCAAGCAATTGCATTTCCTGATGCGTTGACCAGAACATACATCTCATCGTAACCGCTGCTTCCATTAACTAATGTTCCTGCAACGTCAGATGAAATCTTGAAACCACTCAAACCAGACTTTGAACCTTGATTTGCTGTCGCAGTTTGGTTGTATATGGTTTGTCCTGTTACTGGTGTGATTGTTATTGTTGCTGCTGAACTTGGTGACAATCCTGCGTACTTCAGCTGCCAGTAGCCACCTGGCGGACCGAATGTGGTTCCTGTGTCCAAGTATCTTTTAGCATCTGTTAGTGACGATGGATCGTACCTCACTGAAATGACGTCGTTTGCTGATATGGTACCTACTGTTCCGAATGTTCCTCCGATTCTCCAATCGTCTCCCCATTGAGTTACTGTTGAAGTGCTTCCACTGTTGAATGTCTTTTCGATGTCACCCTTGCCTGCGAGTACCTGGGCATAACCTGGCACTCCGGAAGCTGTGGCACCTGAGCTTAACACTCGGTAGTTGTACGTTGATCCGCCAAATGAGACGGACTCTGTGCTACCTGTGTTAATGCCTAATTTGACGACATTTCCTGCTGTGTCTGTAATCTCAATCTTTGCCGTGCTGGAAGAGAATGACTGCTTGACCGTGAATGTCAGGTCGCCTGTTTTCAATGACTCTCCGTCACTCAAAGTCTTGACATCACCTACCAATGCTGTAAATGATGTTGCTGATGGTACTGCTACTACTGAGAACTCTCTACCCATTACATTTACTTTTACTGGGTTAGCGTATGATGTTGCATTTGCTGATGTATATGCTGCGAAGACAGTTGAGTCTAGTGTGGTATCAAACACGTATTTGTAAGTTGTAGCGTTGTTTTCTACTCTCATCTTCAAAGACCCATTAACTGGGCTTGAAAGACTGTGTGTGAGTGCCAGAGCTGTTCCAGTCTCTTGCAACTCGACTTCTTCGTGGTAATTGTACTTTGTACCTCTATACTCAAACTGGCTGTCTTTGAGTCCAGTGTAGTGGAATGCTCTTAGCTTATTTGGAAGCTGATTTGTACTTGCACCGCCTATTTGTCCACTTGCTGGTGCTGCTGCTGATGCTGATACTGGAATTCCTACTTTTCTCTCTGTTCCTGTCAATCCTGTTGAAGTCGTCCCTGATACGGCAGTGTCCTTGTACGAGAGCTGAGCCAAGTTAGCTGCTACATCTATAGCACCAGTTATATCGCTGGCCGCCGCCTTGGCGCCAACCACTACGTAAAAGTCTCCTACCTTACCAAGGAATGTTGGATATGTGTTTAGAGCTGTTGCGCCCAATGCTGGGCTAACTAGCGTCATGGCTGCCATTAAGGCTGTCATGAAGCTTGCA
>Ga0213870_1000317_pt1 | contig 24028 bp, 27 predicted proteins | sample WICALVC2017_Meta_FD_160119 | JGI IMG/M metagenome (GOLD analysis project Ga0213870, IMG submission 160119) | Freshwater microbial communities from subterranean cave lake in Wind Cave National Park, South Dakota, United States - WICALVC2017 | ecosystem: Environmental > Aquatic > Deep subsurface >... | reverse complement strand
AATATCCCCATTCCATTTTAAGTCATATTTTGGATCGTCTAAATCCGGATAAACCAAATTCCAATCTTGATCTTTTTTTACTGCTTCCATGAAAGCGTCTGAGATACAGACAGAAAGATTTGCTCCGTTAATTTTGGATAAGTCCTGTTTGACTGTTATAAATTCTTCAATATCCGGATGCCAATCCCAAAGCATGAGCATTGTTGCTCCCCTTCTGGTTCCGCCCTGCTGGACTACATCATGAGTTGCATAAGAAAAAAGTCCGGCCCATGTAACAGGACCTGAAGATGTTCCGTTGACTTTTTTAACACGTGCTCCGCGAGGCCGAAGGCTTGACAGATTAAGACCTACTCCGCCGGATCGAGACTGAATTTCAATTAATTGCTTTAAGCTCTCTACAATTCCGCCCCTTGAATCTTTTGGAGAAGGGATAACAAAACAGTTAAAGTATGTAACCTGATATTTTGTTCCGGCGCCTGATAAGATTCTTCCTCCCGGAACAAATTTGAAGTCTTCCATTACATCATAGAATTTTTTGGCCCAATATTTTCTTTTTGAGGGTTTTTCATTTTGTGCAATTCCGCGAGCAACTCTTTTCCACATTTCCGAAGGTCTATGCTCCAGAAGTTCCCCTTTTACGCCCTTTAAGGCATATCTATCTAAAAATACTTTCTCCCTTATTCCATCAAATTTCATAGTTTTACTCGATATTCTAGAAGTTAGATTTTCTTGACGTTTTTGACTTTGACGCTTTTGATCTTTAGACATCTTGAAATCAAGAACGTCCAACTTCTCATTTCAAAAATTCTATTTTATAAGTCGTCGCACTTCTTCCTGAAAATCCTCTATGTCCACAAATCTTTTAAAAACGCTTGAGAACCTTATGTATGCTACTTTGTCAATTTTTTTAAGTCTGGCTGCAACCATTTGTCCTATTTTTTTACTTTCAACTTCAACTGACTCTCCGCCCCTTAACTCTCTTTCTATCTCTGTGACTATTTTTTCAATTGCCTCCATTGAGACTTTTGTTTTTTCGCAGGAGCGAATTATTCCGCTTTTTAATTTATCTCTGTTAAACTGCTCTCTTTTCCCGTCTTTTTTTATAACAACTAGATTAATATTTTCAATTCTCTCATACGTTGTAAATCTCTTCTCGCATTTTAGACATTCTCTTCTTCTTCGTATGGTATCTACGTCCTCGCTGGCTCTTGTTTCAACAACTTCAGAATCTGCCGATCCGCAATATGGACACTTCATCCTCAAACACTACTAATAGTGTTAATACCAATCTTAAAGCACTATATCTGTTGTGTCAACTAGAAATTTCTATATCAAAAAGGGTCAGGTGTTTATTTAGCCTCGATTTTGCTCCAAGAGAAATTTGGGTTATTTACTTGGAGAAGAAATGTCTTCAATTATCTACTTTCGTTCACTTATTTTAATGTTAATGCAATAGCTTCCTCTACAAATTTGTCTACCCTTTGCAGCTGGATTTTAAAATTTGATTTGAAATTTAGAGGAGATTTCTCTTCCAACGATTTCAAAACCTCCTTGTGTTTTTTAGAAGAGTTGATTAATTTATTTGTTATCTCTCTCGTCTTCATCCCCTGCGCTTTTGCTTCTTTTGCCTTCTGCAAGGCTTCTTCAAAATAATTTTCAGCTTTTGAAACAATAGATACTGCATCTTTAAATTTCTTTTTGTTAAAAAGGTACACGCCGGCATTCAGCCTTTTGTCGGATTGAAGAAGATCAAATTCTGCTTTTTTCTTGGGATCTGAGATAAGGAAACTAACAACCCTGTCTCTTACCATTTTTAAAAAATACAAAGGGTTATCCGGCAAAAGACCGGGATAAGGAAGTTCGTAATTTACTTTTTGCGCTGAGTCAGAGGAGACAGACTCTTGTGCAAAAGAAAAATTTTTAGCAAAATAAATATTAAAACTTAATAAAAAGATTAAGAAAGAAAATGCCAAAAGAGCAATCTTTTTCATATTATTTTTTTGCTACAACAGTAAGTACATCGCTTTTCACTCCCTTGAAAGGCTTCCCAAATAAATAGTCGTAAAAAAATCCTTTTTCTCCACCATAATATTTAATATTCAAAAATTTCACCTTTTTAAGAAATGCTGTTATTTTCTTTTTATTCAAAGGGTATACTTTCATAGAGTGCATACCCCTAAATGCCCACTTCTTCGAACCCCTTACAAAAACACCTAAATTTTGTGTTAGAAAACCTTCTTCTTTTTCGTCAAAAAATCGTAAGAAAGCTTGCTCTCTTTCCTCTGGGTATGGAGATTTTCTAACGTCAAAGGCAAAAAACCGTTTATTGACTTTTATGACTTTATCATAATTTGTAACTTGGCATATAATTACTGCTTTATCGTTAAGAACTTTGCTTATTTCCTGTAATACCTGCTGAGGATTTTCTATGTGAGAAAGCGCAGATCCCATAAATATTGCAGCATCAAATTTTTTGCCTAATAAGGTATCTAAGCTTTTATAATCTTTACTTATAAATTTTACTCGTTGTTTCACTTCGTTAGGCAAAGATTTTATTTTTTCCTCAGCTACATAAGCCATTCTGCTGCTTCGATCGATCCCCAACACTTCAAAACCTTCTTGGGCAAGTGCAATAGAATGTACTCCCGTACCGCTTCCCACATCAAGAACATTTTTTACATTTAATTTCCTAAACATCCTCACAAGGTCTGGAATTTCTCTGGAAAGCCTTGCTTGTTGGTCAATAATAATATCATATTTCCTAGATAACCAGTCATGAAATTGCTCATCTTCTTCAAAAGGAAGTTTTTGGCCAACAAGCGCTCTGAATATATCACTCTTAGACAAAATGCCCAGTAACTTTCCATGTTCGTTAACAACCGGAAGTCTCCCAATCTTATGAGCAGACATTAAAGATTGTGCCTTAAGAAGAGGATCATCTGCGGTTATGGTAGTTGGATTTCGACTCATTATTTTACTTGCCGATATAGATAAGATGTCTTCAATCTTTCTCTCCATGTCTTCAAAATCTCCCTCATGTAAAGAATCTTCTATGTATTCTTGCATTGAAGGAAGAAACTGTGCGAGAATATCCCGCTCTGTGATAAATCCAACAACTTTTTTTCCTGTACAAACTGGAACTCCATTTATACGCCGTCCAAAAATAAGACGACAAACATCCTTGATGCTTGTATCAACAGATACATAATCAACGTGTTTTGACATTACATCAGATACCTTCATAATTTTACTATTAAATATTCATCCTCACTCTAACATCAAGAAGAAAAAATAGCAATAGCATTATAGTCTTAAATATAAAATAAGATGTGATGTACTATACATTCTTTTTTATTGTTAAGATATATGTTAGAATAATCGTATTGCAATCACCCTTGACTTCTAACGTATAGACTCGTATAATACGCAGACGTTCAAACGATGTGAGCGTAATTTGTATATGGGAAACATAAAAGAACAAATAGGAGATCTGGGTCTAGTCCCACATTCTAATGGAGAAAAACCAAACAATTTTGTTACTAGAGAATTCTTAGATCAACGCAAGGAACGAATAGAGTGGTGGAAAAATGCACCAGAAAGAGTCGAAAAGTATGGTGGTGATGATTTTAAAGATCATGAAGGAAATATTCTTTATAGTTATGATCGAGGCTCAAGACTCTTAATGGGCGAAGGGCAAGATGAAATAGAGGTAATGGATTCATGCCAAACTCCGTGGGCGCATGCAACAGCAGATGCAGTATTTAAAGAATTGGGAAATAGAGACCGACCAATTAGGGTATTAGAGCGGGGGTTTGGGATGGGGATAATAGCTTCCAGGATTATACAAAATCTTGCTCGCGAGGACAATGGTGGCACTTATACTGTTATTGAACTAAATGCACAAGATGCTGAATACGCTAGAAGATGGAAAACTAATCAACTCCATGCGCTTACAAGAGCTGGTAGCTTACGAGGAATCAGGCCTACTCACAATATAGACATTAACGTTCTAGAGGGAGAAGCGTATGAAAAGACAGCAAAACTTGCTGAAGCGCTTGCAGATAAACCGGAAGAAAAGTTTGATATTATTATCTCTGATACTTACCCATTAACAGAAGATGACCGAGGTATGAATGATTTGCTGGATTTAGAAACTCTAAAACGTTGCTTAAAACCAGATGGTGTTTTTGCTTTTTTCGCGCACTTTCCTGGATCAACTGATGATGTATCGTACGGACAAGCAAGCATAATTGCCAAACACTTCAGAAATGATACTAGAACACGAGTGACTATTAATCCACCTCCAGATTATAAATACCTACAACCTGAAACTGGTCCAATAAGATCTCTTCCTGTTGTTATCTGTAAAAATCCAATACTTTAATTAACTAGTTTTTTTTCTCAAATCTCTTCTTAGAAACCAATCTTCGCGGCTAATCTCGTATCGTTCTGTAGGTTTAATTACTATATTTCCTGTGCTTTGCTCTATTATATCGACTTCATTGTCTAATAAATGAATAAACTTAAATCCTAAGCTTCTAAGAAGCCGGGGCATTCTGTCCCAACCCTCTATTTCTCGAATAACTGCGGCATCAAGTTTAATACGCTCTCTTTCTTTCCGTTCGCCTGTTGCGGTAGTTGTAACTGCTGGTGTTGAAAACGCCATATCAGTTAATGCGATAACAAGCTGTCTTCCAATACCATTACCTTGATAATCGGGGTGGACAACAACTTTCACCAATAAATGATCATGCTGGCCTCTTGGTGCATTTTCTATACCGCCTCCACCGACAATCTCGCCCAATAAGTTTTTCCCTATGTAAGTACGAATATTACTCTGGATTAGTTCTGTCTTTAGCTCAGCAGGATTTTTAGGTTGACTTGCAAAATGCTCGATATTTGCAGGATGGGTTAGTATTTGAAAATATGCCGTTAGATCAGGTTCATTCTCTAAATCTAATTCGCGTAATGGAGCCAGTGTATACTGCTCACTGGAATCGATAATTTCTTTTCCCATACTATAACTCTTATTTTAAGTATCTTTTAAATACCAAGCTTAGCAACTATAACATGTTTTTGTTAAGAATTCAATAACTGGAGAACTTATTGGGGAAAAACTGCGATGCCTTATACTTCATGCCTCAATCTCCTCAAGCGCGATTTTTAGGGTTTCGTCTTGGTTGTGAGAATAGGTATTGATAACCAAATCATAATATTTTTTGTCCCAATAAACCCAATTCCGGTCATTATTTGCATAAAGTCTTCTCCACTTTTCCAAGTGTTGTTTTTCTCTCTCCAAAACTTCTTCTTTCGCTTCTTCAATTGAAATTTTATCCCGATTAATCAAGCGGTCTATACGAATCTCTTCTTTATCCCTCCCATGGCTATCTTCACACAGAACAAGTATTTTGAATATTCCGTCTATGCCTTGTGCGTCAAATCCCGCAAGGTGACTTTGGATAATATGATGATTTTTGTTCTTAAGCATGTTTTTAACTTTTTCTTCATATTCAAGATCAAAATGATCCGGTCTGCTATTGACCATTGCCTGACTAATCTTTAATTCCTTATGAATTTTCTCAAATATATCTCCGCCTTCCAAAAAATCCCAACCTAAAACTTTAGAGAGCCCTTTGGCCAACGATGTTGCGCCCGCACCAATTTTTCCTGAAACAGTAAGATTGCGAATGTTAGACGGGTTTGCAATAGTATTCATAAAATAAAATCAAATTGTAATTTATTTGGGATTTGTAATTTTGGATTTAAGATTTACCAACCATTATAACTTCTTCAACCAACCTATTGGCGTATCCGTATTCATTGTCATACCACGCAATAACTTTAACCATATTCCCTCCGACAACTTGAGTCAGAGATAAATCAACAATTGAAGAATGGGAGTTACCAATAATGTCGCTTGAAACAATGGGGTCTTCTGTTACTTCCAATATGCCATCATAAACGGGGTTCTGTGCTTCTCTTTTGAAAATCTCGTTAACTTCTTCTTTTGTAGTTGATTTTTTAAGCAAGAAAGTAAAATCAGACAATGACCCAACCGCAACCGGAACTCTAATTGCCAAACCATTGAATATTCCCTTAAGTTCTGGAATTGCTTCTGCCGCAGCAATTGTTGCTCCGGTTGAAGTAGGAATAATATTTTCTGATGCCGCACGCGCGCGCCTGTAGTCCTTGTGCCCTCCGTCTTGCAATCTTTGATCGGATGTATACCCATGAATTGTTGTCATCATTGCTTTTTCAACTCCAAAATTATCAACCATGATTTGAGCAACAGGAGTTATACAGTTGGTCGTACAAGATGCGTTATTGATAAGATTTTCACCTTTGTAATTTTTGTCATTAACTGACAAAACATAAGTTGCGATATCCCCTCCTTTGGCCGGGGCTGACAAAACAACTTTCTTGGCTCCTGCTGTTAAATGCGCTCTTAATTTTTCCGAAGTTGTGAAGCGGCCTGTTGATTCAATTACAACATCAATACTGAGATCTTTCCAAGGAAGTAAGGCTGGGTCTTTCTGCGAAAAAACCGGAATCTCTTTCCCATCAACTATTATAGATCCTATGTAATCCTTATATTTACTATTTGATATTTGATATTTAATATCTTTTGAAAGAAGACCATACGATGTGTCATATTTCAAAAGCAACATCCAACCCTTGATATCTGTTGAAGAACCGGCATTTATAGCAACTACTTCAATTTCTGATGCGTGCTTTTGCAAAATCACCCTGTGCGCTACTCTTCCAATTCTTCCGTATCCATTTATCGCAACCCGAATCATAAAATAAGTATAAATGTTTAAAACATTTTCATCAAGAGCTCTTTAGAGTTTCGATCCCCGGGAGTTTTTCGCCTGACAAGAAAGCAAGCATTGCGCCGCCGCCGGTTGAAGCAAAAGAAAATTTATCCAAAACTCCAAGTTTGTTTAAAAATTCAACAGTATCCCCACCTCCAACAATAGTGTATGCGTCTGTTTTCAAAATGCCTTCTGTAATCTTTTTTGTTCCTTTCTCGGAAGCTAAAGTTTCCGATTTTCCGCCAATAATCCCCATACTTCCGTTCCAAACAATTGTTTTAGCAAGAGAAATTATCTGAAGAAAATTCTCCGCATCTTTGTCCGTAATATCCGATCCATCAGGTATTGCATCTGCTACCAATAATACTGCCTTTTTGCCTGTAATTTTTTTATGCTGCGCGTTAACCAGAGCTTTTGATTCTGCTGCAATTTTTCCTCCGACCAAAACATAATCGGCAATCTTGTGCATTTTTTCAACCAAGGGAAGTTTTGTTTCAATTTTTTTACCTCCTACAATTACTACAAGCGGACGTTTTGGGTTTTCCATAACACGGCTTAAAGTCTCAACTTCTTTTTGAAGATGAAACCCTGCAAAATGAGGCAGAAAATGAGTGATACCGACAATTGAAGCATGATTTCTATGACACATTGCAAAAGCATCATTTACATACAAATCTGCAAGAGAAGCCAGTTTTTTTGAAAAAATAAGGTCGTTTTTTTCTTCACCTTCATAAAATCTTAAATTCTCCAAAAGGAAAATATTCTGTCCAATCTCCCACCCTTCAAATCCGCCGAGGATTGAATTATGAATTATGAATTGTGAAGCATGGAAATGTTTAGCAAACCATTCACCAACTGGTTTTAAACTTAATTCTTGCCTGCCCCTCGAAGCCCTGGCGAAGTGGGGATTCATGATTCTTGATTCTTGATTCAGTCCCGTGGGTCTTCCAAGGTGTCCCCCAATAATAATTTTGCAATTTTGTTTTAAAAGATATTCAATCGTCGGCAAGGCGGCAGTTAATCGCGTGTCGTCCTCGATTCTGAATTCTGACAGCGGTACATCCAAATCCGCTCTCAAAAAAACCGTTTTCCCTTCTACTTTTGCGTCCCTTAAAATCGGTAATTGCATAACATTATTATACACAAATCCCGTGTTCTGATATAATCTGCCATTATGGCAGCAAGAACCGTTATTCAGGCAGGTCATCCGAAATTAAAACAACCAAACAAAGAAATCGGAAACGCAAATTTTCTCAAGATTAAAAAATTGCGCAGAGATTTAATAGATACCATGAATAAAGCAGGTTTAATTGGAATTGCTGCGCCCCAAATAGCGCAAAACTACATGATTTTCATAACACACCCCAGGAAAACAAAAGATAGAAAACTAGGGAAAATAGATATCCAAAGAACTTATATTAATCCTAAAATAACATTTAAATCTAAAAAGGAAAATATAATTTATGAGGGGTGCGGAAGTGTTGTTAACGGAGATTTGTTTGGCCCTGTATCTCGACCCGAAGAGATTGAAATAGAAGCAATCGATGAAAATGGAAAAAAATTCAGATTAAGATGTAACGGAATTTTGGCCCGCGTTATTCAACATGAATACAACCATTTAATGGGAATAGAATTCCTTGAAAGGGTTAATGATTACAAAAAGATAATGGTTGGAAATTATTATAGAAAGATCGTTAAAAACTCCAAATTGCAAAAACAAAACTCCCTAATTACAAAGATAAATTATAGAAAGGTTTAAGGCTTAGTCTTTACCTCTTTGTATCCTTTCTTGTGGACGGTCGTTAGTAGTTTAGATACTTAGTCTGTAAACTCTTGACAGAACATCTCACCATAAATACCTCCGTCAATCACTCCAATTCCTACTCTTCCAAAATCACGAGATAAAATGTTTGCTTTGTGGCCCGGACTATTCATAAGTCCCTGCATGGCAATATTTGTATTGGGAGACAAAGCTAGATTTTCTCCAGCAGCATTGTAAGCTATACCCGCATCATCCATTCTGTCAAAAGGAGAAAAACCCTCAGGAGTGTAATGAGAGAAATAGCCTCTCTCAAACATATTGCGGCAATGGGCTCTTCCAACATCGGCAAGCTCATTGTCAAAAACAAGCTCTTTTAGTCCTCCTGAAACTCTTTCTTTATTAACCAAGCTAAGCATATATAATTCTGCGGAGGAATCGGGAGAAGCATTATTTGTCTTGAAATTTAAAGGAACTGATTCACTGCTTTTGGGCTCAACTGTTAAGAAATTTATTGTCTCACTAATTGCCCCTCCAAATACTTTATTTAAATCTTTTTCAACTCCTTGAGCATTAGCCAGTAAAAAATTACCTATTTTAGATAGCGAAATAGCGTTTTTGATAGGAGCTGAAACAGGTAAAGCAACAACAAGAATTAGAATAAAAGAAATTAAAATTGCTCCTGACGCAAGTCCTGGTAAAATTCCGAGTATTTTGTTTACTTTCTTTAAAGTCGGCCCGCTTCGCGAGGCGAGAAAATCAAAAGTAAAATATTTTCTAATCAAAATGCCTATAAGAACTTCCGCAGTAAAAGTTGCAATGAAAAATCCTATAGCATCTGAAAATCCGGGAGAAACAGAGAATTTATCAACCAAAATTCCAGCAAAAAACCCATAAAATCTAAGACCTATCACAAAAGAGGCGATAAAATTTCCCAAATCCAAAAGCGCACCAATAAATCCGTTTGCATAGCCTTCATACGCATAGAAAATTAATGCCATTAGTATTATGTAATCGGCTGTAGCAAGATCTAAGTTTTGCATATAATTATTGTTTCACATAAACTACCATGTTATTATACATGAGTGAAACTTTCAACCTTTTTGATACATAAGAAAAAATATTTATGGATTTTTCTGCCTATTTTTGTAGCTGTCTTTACAGTTTTAGCCTCAATCTACTTTATCATCCTAAAAGATCTTCCTCTTCCAACAAAATTAAGCAGTATCAATACTCCCCAATCAACCCAGATTTTCGACCGAAATAACAATCTTTTATATACCATTTATACTGGCAAAAATCAGACATTTATTCCTCTATCAACTATTCCCAAACATATGCGAAAGGCAACAATCGCTATTGAAGACAAGGATTTCTATAATCACGGCGCAATAGACTTTAGAGCTATTTTTAGATCTTTAGTTTCAATTACTGTACGCAAAGAGCTCCAAGGAGGATCTACTTTGACTCAGCAGCTTGTAAAAAATAGTTTGTTAACTCCGGAGAGAACAATACTTAGGAAAATTAAAGAGGTAATACTTGCTTTTGCAACAGAGGCAATCTATCCAAAAGATAAAATTTTGGAAATGTACCTTAATCAAATTCCATACGGAGGGACTTCATACGGCATTGAGGCTGCATCCCAAACATACTTTGGTAAAAAAGCAAAAGACTTAAGTCTGGCGCAGGGAGCTTTACTTTCGGGTCTTCCTGAGGCTCCAACCACCAATTCTCCCTTCGGCTCCCATCCTGAGTTTGCTTTGCAAAGACAAAAGACAATTCTTGAAAAAATGTACGAGCAAAAATATATAACAAAAAAACAAAGAGATGATGCAGTTGGCGAAACTTTGAAGTTTAAAAAAGTTGCCAATGATATTTCCGCACCGCATTTTGTTTTATATATAAAAGATCTTTTGATCAAAAAATATGGAGAGAAAAAGGTCATGGAGGGCGGACTAAAAGTTGTGACGAGCTTGGATGTAAAGATTCAGGAAGAAGCACAAAACAAAGTTTTAGAAAATGTAGACAAACTCAAAGGATATCACGTAACAAATGGCGCGGCTTTAGTTACTAATCCCGCAACAGGAGAAATTTTAGCTATGGTTGGCAGCAAAGATTATTTTGACAGTGGAATTGATGGAAATGTTAACATCACTTTAGCTTTTAGACAGCCTGGATCTTCTATAAAACCAATCAATTATGCTGTAGGACTTATGAGAGGATACACAGGCGCAACCACTTTTGTAGATATGCCGATTTGTTTTCCGACACTAGAGGGAAAAAAATATTGCCCTGTTAATTACGATGGAAAATGGCATGGGGTTATGCAGATGCGTTTCGCATTGGGCAATTCAATTAATATCCCAGCCATCAAAATGTTAAAAGTTAATACAGTCCCCGCCATGATTGCAACAGCATCAGCTATGGGAATAACAACTTTTACTGAACCTGAAAAATATGGGCTTTCACTGACACTGGGCGGAGGCGAAGTCACAATGCTTGAAATGGGAGAAGCTTTTGGAGTTTTCGCAAACGGCGGGTACAAAATAAATATTCACCCAATTCTCAAAATCACTGACAATTATGGGGAAGTTCTAGAGGAATACAACCCTCCATCTTCTCCTATTTTTGGTAAAAAAGTTCTGCCGGAAGGAGTTTCTTTTATAATTTCCGATATTTTAGCTGATAATAATGCCCGTCTTTTAGAGTTTGGTCCTAATTCAGAACTTAGAATTCCCAATAAAGCTGTTTCGGTCAAAACCGGAACAACCAATGATTTCCGCGACAATTGGACTATTGGATATACTCCTGATTTTGTAGTAGTAGCTTGGGTTGGAAATAATGATAATACTCCGATGACCAATCTTGCTTCAGGGATTACAGGAGCAGCGCCCATCTGGAACGACATTATGAGTTTTCTCATCAAAGATCTTCCTTCCCATCCTTTTTCTCGTCCCCCAAGTGTAATTCAGAAAAAAGTTTGCTCTATTTCAGGCCTTATTCCTCCAGCTGAAGGCACGCCCAATAGATGTGAGACAAGATTTGAGTATTTTATAAAAGGAACAGAGCCTACAAGGCTTGATCCTGGCCTTCAAAAAGTGAGAATAGATAAGGGAACCCAAGACTTGGCGATACAAGGCAAAACAGATAATATTGACGAGATAGATCATGTAGTTATCGTTGACGCAACAGGACAAACATATTGCGCCACCTGTCCCCACCCTTCCCCAACACCTACTACTCCTTAGGAACGTCAGACGTTCTTAGCCGACACCCACATCATTCCAAAAATTGTTCTAAAAGCTCTTGCAATTTCTTTGCTCTCAATATCAATTGTAAAATATTCTTTCTTAACAGATGTAATTAATGTGTGATAAGATGTAGGAATGGAAAAGGCAGAAAGTTGGATCGGTTACTGGTACTGGTTTGGCCGCTTACGCCAGTGCTCACTCTGAGAGGACTTTTGATAGAGTTGCTTTCCGTCCTGTGATAATTTTTGGTAAGGATCTGTTCGAACTAACGCCAGCGTACTACAGAATGCTTAGGCAATAACTTTTCAGTTTTGTAGCCTTATCGCCTAATTTGAGTTCGCCGATTGAGTATAAATAACCCAAATATAAAAATCCTACACCTCGGTACAAGAGTACGCTATAGCGTGTCATTGTACCAACTCTGCCTTTTATTTTAGCCTCCCAACGTTAGCCTTGCAACGTGAGACCTTGCAAGGATCACTATAATTCCGAAGCAAGTTTGAAGCCCTTCTTTCTATAAAATTTATCAAAACTAAATATCGCGTCCGCTTTGTAGTTTTCCGCAATAGCGGCTACCGTACAATCAAATAAAGTGTTCTTCTTGCTGGTATTAGGATCAAAGTACTTTATTGCACCTCTTAAAGTATCTTGATTTACCTCCGCAACCTGAATGTTTGGGTTTGAAAAAAATACTGCTGTCCCATAGGCACTGGCTGTGCTACTTAAAACCCTTTGCATATGAGTGGCAGCTTCTAAAATAGCAGTCGCAGGATAAATCACTTGCGCATCTTTGCTCTTTAAAGTATCAGAAATGACACTAGCTTTCTGATGATGTACGTCATCTGGGTCTGTTTGGGCAATAATTGCATCTGCATCACCAATAACAATTAATCTATTCACTCTTACTCCAATCTTTCCCCCACAAATATTCATCCATTTTTATAGAACTATCTTTGGGTCCTTTAAGTTTATACTTCTTTCCTAATCCTGCCAATTTGAAGAGTACTTCTACTCCGGCGTTACCTTGACCTTTAAATTTTTGTAGTCCATTTTCCAAAGCTTGCCTCATTACCTCTGCTTTACTTTTATTTTGCGCTTTAGCAGTATAGTTAATCTGATTATTTAATTGCTCAGGAATATAAAGATAAGTTTTTAACATGAAATGATTCTAACATGTTGTGCAACATGTTGTCAAGTAGATTATGAGGAACTTTCCCCTCTTTTCAATCCAAACTTCCTATTGTATAATTGCTATCCGTAGATTCTCTATGAAGGCGTTCCTGCAAACACTCTTTTATATTTCTTTGTTCTTGACTTGGGTCGGAGATATGACCCTTTTTCTTGCTATATTTATTTTTAAATCAATAAAAAAAGGTTTATATCTTTTGACCGCACGCTTGAATAAATTAAAACGCAATTACATGAAACTTAAAAAACCGAAAAAACCAAAAGCAATTAAAATTTTCCCTTTGCCTCTTTTGCGTATAAAAATCAAGTATTTTATTTTGGGAACTATCCTTTCTATGGTTTTTTTCTTTCTTCCTATTATTTTTATTGTTTTTTTGCAGGATCTTCCCAGCCCCAGACAATTAAGCTTCCAGCAAGCGCCCCTCACAACAAAAATATTTGATAGAAATGGCTCCCTCCTCTACCAAATATACGCAACCCAAAATAGAACATTAGTTCCCCTGTCCTCCATTCCAAAATATTTGCAGGAGGCAACGATTGCAATTGAAGACAAAAATTTTTACAAAAACGCAGGATTTGATATTGCAGCAATCGCACGAGCGGCAATCGCCGATTTCTCCGGCAAACCTTTGCAGGGAGCATCTACGATTACTCAGCAGTTAATTAAATCAACACTTTTGTCTCCTGAGAGAACCATAAGAAGAAAAGTTAAAGAAATAATCTTGGCATATTGGGCAGACAGAATCTATACAAAAGATCAAATTCTGGAAATGTACTTTAATCAAGTTCCATATGGAGGAACAGCCTGGGGCATTGAAGCAGCCTCTGAAGTCTATTTTAGCAAGAATACCCGTGACTTGGACTTGGCAGAGGCGGCTTTCCTGGCAGGATTAACAAAAGCTCCGACAACCTACTCTCCATACAGTGAGTCAAAAACTTTATGGAAGGGGCGGCAAAAAGAAGTATTAACAAAAATGAAAGAGCTAAAATATATAAGCCAAAAAGAAAAAGAAGATGCCTTAAATAAAAAGCTTGTCTTTTCAATCCCTCAAACTCCGCTTTATGCGCCTCACTTTGTCATGTATATCAAAGATTTACTTATAAAAAAATATGGCTTAGGTCTAGTTGAAAAAGGAGGATTACGGGTTACAACAACACTTGACTTAAAAACTCAGGATATGGTCCAAAATATAGTGAGCTTAGAGGTTGAGAAAAATGCGTATCTTAACCTAACAAATGGAGCAGCCGTTGTAACTAATCCCAAAAATGGCGACATTTTGGCCATGGTTGGAAGTCGTGATTATTCCGACAGCAATTTCAACGTTTCAACTGCGTTAAGACAGCCAGGATCCAGCATAAAAGTAGTTACATATGCGCTAGGATTAAACAATGGTTTTACACCTGCGACAATTATCGATGATAGTCCCATAACTTTTACGTCTTTTAATGGTCCGTCATACTCTCCTGTAAATTATGATGGGAAATTCCATGGCAAAATGAGCCTTCGTATTGCATTGGCCAACTCTATAAACATTCCGGCAATCAAAGTTCTATCAAAAGTAGGAATACAAAATATGGTTGACCTTGGAAAGAAAATGGGAATTACAACTTGGGGAAATCCCAGCAATTACGGACTGGCAATTACTCTTGGAAGCGCAGAAGTAAAAATGATTGATATGACACAAGTTTATGGCGTGCTGGCTAACTCAGGCGCAAGAGTTGACCTTAACCCTATTCTAAAAGTTACAGATTCTCAAGGGAATATTCTTGAAGAAAAAAAAGGGCTAATTCAAGACAAACAAATTATTGACCCGGGAGTTGCCTTCATTTTATCCAACATTTTGGCTGACAATGGCGCTCGGGCTATGGAGTTTGGGATCAATTCTCCTTTAAATATTCCGAGTCACAATGTGTCTGTAAAAACAGGAACAAGCGATAATAAAAGAGACAACTGGACTATTGGATATACTCCTAATTATGTCGTGGCAGTTTGGGTGGGAAACAACGACAACAGCCCAATGAGTCAAGCACTTGCTTCAGGGATTACAGGAGCAGCGCCCATCTGGCACAATATTATGGTTAATCTTCTTCCCCAAAAAAGTGCAAGTACAAGCTCTATCAAAATAAATATTCCCCAAAATGTAATACAAAAAGATTGTATCGGTAGAAAAGAATATTTTATCAAAGGCACAGAAAATTCAGTTAACTGCACCTTTATACCCACACCCTCGCCTACTCCTTAATTTACTCTTTCATGGAGCCTTTTGCCCATGAAGCCAAAAGAAGGATTACTCCTCCTGCGATCCATGCCATGTATGGTTCCCAGCTAAGAGCACTCATCAAATAATTTATAACTCCAAACACAATTGCTAATACTCCCAATACCATGAACGCAGATTTTGGATTTGGCATCATTGTTTCCGCCATTTTTTAATCACCTCCTTTTAATTTAGTTTTGCACTTTTTTAATTTCTTTGTCAAGGAGTTGCTAGCTTGCGGAAAAAACACCCTTTTTAATATATTGTTTTATAAGAGATTGGTAGGGAATATTAATCTCATTTGCCTTTTCCTTAACCCTATTGATAAGATATTCCGGAATTCTAATTGAAATAGAACGAGAAGTGGGTTTTAAGTTGGGAAAACTAATCCTTTCAAAATCTGACGGCTCCAAATACTCCGAAAGATCTAAATTTGCCCAGAATTCTGATTCTTTATCCTCATTCTTGAATTTTGGAATGTTAAGCTGCTTTTTCATATAATTCCACCTCCTTTCTATTAATATCTCTTGCTGTAATAATTCTAATTTTTTTTCTCCTAATCGTATATGTAATATTGAGCAACCGTTCCTTTCGTGTTTTGCCTAATAGAGTAGATCTTTTTTCTTTCGCTGAATGTCCCCAGTCGTTAAAAACTATCTTGTTATCGTCAAAAAAAACCTCCTCTGCTTCATCAATAGTAACGCCATGCTTTTTTGGCTTATCTATGTTGCCTTCGTCCCAATCAAACTCCACACTATTCTTATCAACCTTCATGTATATACTGGATTATACAAAATAATCTGCAGTTTGTCAATAAGCTCACTATCATCCTTAGGCTAGGGCTTATGCTATACTTGCCTGTGAATAGGAATATAGCAGTGACGCTTGAATGTTTCGTTAAAAAGGACGGAAAATATTTGATGCTCCATCGCGGAAATCACAAAAGAATTATGCCAGATGTCTGGATGGCGCCAGGAGGACATTTGGAATTTAATGAAGGGCTTTTTGAGTGCGCAAGACGAGAGATTAAGGAAGAAACAGGACTTTCTATTAAAAATCTAAAGGTTAAAGGTAAAAGTTGTTGGTACAGCCTACTTGAAAGATTTGAATCAGGAATTATTTTTCCATTTTATTACAGCAAATTACAAAGGGGGAAGATTAATGCAAAACCCAGAAGACGGAGAATTAGTTTGGTTAATGCCTGAAGAGGTTAGAAAACTACCTACACTCCTTTCTGAAATTAAAAACATACTACCTTACCTTTTCAAAAATAATGATACGGTTATTTCTTATAAAGCAACCTACGAGAAAGGGAATGGTATGACTGAATTTCAAATGGAGATTTCTTAATTTTAATATTTTAATTATTTAATTGTATCAAGCGGCCGCGGGTTATAATTAAATGCCTGTCTGCAACTTTACTTTAAATTTATTTCAAATTCAGCATCGCGTTACGAGAAATTTCTATAATTTCAGTCGGTGTTTCCGTTGTGAATTCTATTGGTTTCCCAAAAATGACTGTGCATTTTCCTTTTTTGGGAAGTTTTGCGCCTCTTGGATAAATTTTTTCCATCCCTTGTATTTTAATTGGCACAACAGGCACCTGCAGCTCTTTTACCAAAAGTCCAAGTCCTAACATAAAATTCTGCAGTTTGCCATCCTTGCTTCTTGTTCCCTCTGGAAAAACTAATATGTTTATCTTCCGATCCACAAGCATTCCCATAAAAGACAAGCTTTTTCTAAATCCACTTTTTTGAGGAAGCAAAAATGTGTTAAAAGCAATCATAGTGTAGGGATAAAGAATTTTTTGCCCCAGAGACGTGCCCTGCCTGCCGGCAGGCAGGTCTTTTTCACTAAAGAAAAATTCCTCACGCGTTGCTGTTGCAGTTGTGTATCTTACCTCCTTCGGCATTGCACGCATAATAGCCGGCTGATCCAAGTAGCTCACGTGATTTGAAATAAAAACAACCGGCCCGCCTTGCGGCGAGGCAGGCTTTTTTATATTTTTCAGATTAGAAAGGCCTTTAACTTCCAAATCAAAAAAAAGAAAAGAGATAGGAATATGAAATATAAAATCCAGTACCTGTCTAATCTTTATTCCTAATTTGCCATTTGTCCACAACCAAAGCCCTCTTTGTTTTTTGATTTTTTCTTTTTTGTCAAGAAGTTTTCGTAAATCCGAAACAGACGTTTGCTGATTTATAATTGTATCTTCCAAATCAATCCTAAACTCCTGTTCCAAATAATTAACAAGCTCAAGTCTCCCCAAAGAATTAAGACCTAAATCCGTAGTCAAAACAGAATCTTCTTTGATTTTTTGGGCTTCCTTTTTGCTGACATTGGACAAAAGAGAAATAAGTGTATCCGTACTCAAATCTAATTTGTCTTTGAAACTCTGATTTAACCCGCTTCGCCGCGAGGCGAGTATTTTTTCTTTTACTTTAAATTTTTGGACCTTTAAAGTAGTTGTACGCGGAAAATCAAATTCTTCCCACACCGAAAATCCAGAAATCTGTGCCAAGGGATCCAAATTTTCATTTGCAGATTGTATAATTTTGGCCGGATCAAAATTTTTATTCTTTAAGAGCAATACAGCGTGTACCTCTTCTCCACTACCAGTATCCAAACCCAAAACAGCTGAATCTTTTACACCTTCTATTTTGTTTAAAACGCTTTCTAAATCCTGCGGATAAATATTAACACCTGATGAATTAACAATTACATCTTTTTTTCTCCCTTTTATAAAAATATTTCCGCTTTTGTCTAAATTTACAAAATCCCCTGTTCTAAACCATCCGTCTTTGAAAGCCTCGCTGCTTGCCTTCGGGTTATGATAATAACCTGAAAAAACATTGTCACCTTTTACCAAAAGCTCGTTATTGTCAATTTTCACTTTCACTTCTTTAAGTGGTTTACCAACAGATCCCGGAATTTGTGTTTCAAAAGTGTTTCCCGAAATTATTGGAGAACATTCCGTTAATCCGTAGCCTTCAATAACTCTAAATCCCAAGTCCTTCCAAAAAGCAAAAACATCCAAAGGTAAAGCTGCTCCGCCCGTAGCAAACATCTGAAAATTCCGGCCAAACTTTTTGTGAATTGTACGGGAAATAATCTTTTTTGTTAAATTAAAACGCAGAAGCCCTATTAAATGTTTTTGGGAAAGTTCTCTTTCAATGGTGTTTTTAAGAAGAGATAAGAATCTGGGAACTACCAGCATTGCGCCGATTTCTTCTTCTTTGAACGCTTGCATAATTGCAGATGGTTTTATTGTTCTAATGTAAATAATTTTGTCACCCCGATATAAAGGTATTAAAAAACCAACTGTCTGCTCAAACATATGAGACATCGGCAAAACAGAAAGAAAATTAATCCCGACGCTTCGGGATGGAATTGAAACATGATTATTTGCAGTCAAAATATTTGAAACAATATTCTTATGTGTTAAAATTACTCCTTTTGGGTCTCCTGTTGTCCCTGACGTATAAACTATTTCACAAATATCAGTTGATTTTACCTGAGGGATTTTTTTGATCGGATTAAGTGTTTTTACCATATAAATAAGGTCTTCTATCATTACCGTCTTTAGCCCTGAGCGAGCGTAGTGAGTCGAAGGGTTTATTTTTTCAAATTTATAATTGCTTTGAATGATAAATTTTGCACCGGATAGTCTTAAAATATTTTCCGCCCTATCTTTTCCGGATGCAAAATCAATTGGAATAACAATTGCGTTAGATAGTAAAATACCAAAATACGAAAAAGCCCAATATGGACTGTTAGGGGCCCAAATAGCAATCTTATCCCCTTTTTTTATTCCTTGTGTTTTTAGATATTGCGCCATTTTCAAAGAAGAATTATAAAGGTTTGAGTAGCTAAAAGTGAATCTCCTTATTCCTGTTCTATAAACAAAGGCTTCTGAGTTTCTTTTTTCAAAAAGCTTAGACAAATCAACTAGAGTTTTCATAAAATAACTACAATCGCAACAGCGTAATCTCCAGCATGAGAAATACTTGTTTCTGCCTTTTGGTTATCTTTTAAAAGTAATGATTTGAGCTGGGGTTTTCCTGATGGGTTTTTTTCAATCCATACATCAAGCCAGTTTTCTTTTTTACCAATTGCTTTAAAAAAAGCCTCTTTTGCTGCAAAGATTCCTACTAGACTTTCTTTCGTTTCATTTTGGGAAAGTTCAATATCCAAAAAAACCTTATCCATAGGAATACTTTTAAATTTCTTTTCAAATTCCGGCAGAAAAACTAAATCTATTCCAAGCATTTGTTAAGAAGACTAAATTGCGCTTGCGGGTCCTGAGATTTAAAAATAAAACTGTTTGCAACAAATCTTGTTGCCCCGTCATCTCTTGCTTGAACAATCGTCTTATCATTTATTCCCCCATCAATTTCTATAGGAAGAAATTGACCCTGAGCCTGCCGAAGGGTCCTTACTTTTTCTAAATATTCAGGATTAAACTCTTGTCCAGATTCTCCTGCTTTTATTGTCATAATTAATACGCAATCTAAATCTTCATATGGGACTTTAACTGAGGAAAGGTCAGTCGGTCCGTCAACTGCCAAACCAACTTCTCCCAATAATTGTCCTTGAGCTACAAATTCCTCTTGATCCGGCATTTTTTCTATATGTCCTAGAAATCTTTTGAATCCAGCTTTGGCAAATGGCTTTAAATATTTAATGGGATCCTCAACCATAAGATGAGCTTCAAAAAAAAGAGCTTGCCCTGACGAAGGAAGGGTATATTTGGCAAAAGGTGCTGGATCAAGAAACGTAGTCTTGGGCGCAAATTTTCCGTCAATAATATCTATGTGAATTGCCGCAGCCGCGTTTGACGCGGATTTGGCAAATGGTTTTACAAGATTTATTTTTCTTTCTATTTCAATCCAATGTTTCTCCAAAATCCCGGGAATTACTTCCATATTTTTAATTATCTGAAATCGTTCAGAATAATCATTTTAATCTCTTTTATCTTTTGTAAGCCTCGGTCGTTAGTGATGATTGCTTCCTGTCCGCTCACAACTCCCGTTGCAATCTGTATTGCGTCTGGCAGGGCGATAGAATATTTGTATTTAAGTATTGCTGCGATCTCACTGATAACCGCATCTACTGAAATTATCTCTAAATTGGGAGTTTGCCGCAAGCGAGTCTTGGTCTCTTCAAATAAAACTCTATCTTCCTGCAATTTTTCAAAACTAAGAATTTCAGCAAGAGTTAGCGTTGAAGTAACCGCTGTTAGTTTATTCTTTTGAAGTTGCGAAAAAAGGTATTTGACAATTTCTCCATATGCTTTATTGCCTTCGAAATGATAGATAAAACACATCGAATCTATACCAACTTTCTTATAACCAGCTAGCATTTTCTTAAAAGAAGGTTTCACTTAAAATTTTTGCCCCATTCGTTGCGAAGCTTACGAATATAGTCAGTTGCGTCAACATTTTGCCATATCTTTTCATGACTACCATATGTTTCACCCACCCAATCTTTCATAAGAGCTTCCACTATTACAGAACGGGAATTAAGAGCGCGAACTACTACCTTTTTGCTAGGTTTAAGCTCTGATGCAATTTCTCTAACCTTTTTGGGTATGACAACTTGAGATTTAGGACCAATTATAACTGTTTGTTGTTGCACAAAAAATCCCCTCCGTATAACTAATACCACAATTTGTATAACCTGTCAAGGAAGAGAAAAAAGTCTTATTTTCCTATTATAACAAGAGCGTCGGCGGTTGAGGAGGGGTCAAGATCAGCAGATGCGCTTCCCACTGTATAGCTAAATCCCAAATCTTTCTTAAGAAGCGCGAGGAAATTGTTTTCTGTGCTTTTAACTTTTATTGTTGTTGCCTGATAATCAAAATTGTCTGCGTTTCCGGTTGCTACAACTTTATATCCAAAACTTTTGAGAACATCTGATCCCTTGCTTGCCGCTCCTGCTTCTCCTGATCCATTTTGAACTTCAACTGAAAGCGTGCTTCTGTCTAATCCTGTTGCGCTATCCACTGGATTTACAGTTTTTGTTGGTGTTGTAGTTGGCTCTTCGGTTGGATTAGCGCTTGGCACCGGAGTATCTGTTGGGAATTGGTATTCGGTTGGAGTAGGAGTAATTGGCGCTTGAGTCTTACTTTTTGATCCGGAAAATAAACCTTGAAACAACCAGAAAGCTATAACCAAAATTATAACAAAGAAAATTATGTATAAAAATTTTCTCGATTTTTTCTGAGTTTGGGGCGACTGATAATTAAACTGCGCAACAGGCGACTGAAACGATGCTTCTTCCATAATCCTATCATACCAATTTATACCTAATTTTGCAAATTGATCTGGTATAATAGAAACGCTCATGAGACTTATAAATTTTATAATTGTTATAATTGTTCTAATTGTTATAGCCTCATCCGCAGTCAGTGCTCAAAATAATGAATGTTCAAATCCTAAAGATTTAAATTTGGACGCCATTGGGAGATGTCTTGCGGAAATTCAAAAAGCATATGAGCTCTCCGTCAAAGCAACAAAGCCTCTGGAATCACAACTTAACAGCATGCAGACTCAAATTAATGGAATTAAAAATAGGGTGAGTGCAATTGAGAGCGATATTGAGATAAAAAAAGAAAATATCAATAAAGGGTATAAAAACTTAGAGGAAAAGAAAAAAATTTTTGATAGAACTGTAGCTCATCAGTATATTGAAAGCTATTATGACAATTGGCTTACGTATCTTCTTTCACGCTCTTTAGCTACTGATGTTATACAAAATATTGCTTATCAAAAAGCTAAAGCGGACCAAGATAAAGTTATCATCACAAACATAGTTCTCTCTGTTACAGATTTAGAAGCGAAAAAACAAAATCTTGAAAATGAACAGACAAGACTTGTCGCAATCAAAGCAGATCTTGACGATCAATCTTCAAAGTTGGATAAAATTGTCAGCGGGGCAAGGGCTTATCAAGGAACACTTTCCAGCCAAATTGCAGCTTTATCCGCAAAACAGCAAGAAATATTAGGGCAAAGATTGGCAGGATTAAACATTCCCAGATCTGCAGGAATTGGAGCTATTGCATGTGTTGATGATAGAGATAAAGATCCGGGTTTTCCCGGCACAAGATTGGCATTCTTTACATACGGAGTTCCAAATAGAACCGGGTTGAATCAATACGGAGCTTGGGGAAGGGCAAAAGTACAGCAAGACCACAAAACAATACTTAACGCTTACTACACAAACTTTGAGCTAAAAGAAGATTATGATGAAAATATTCAGATACATGTAGTTGACAGCGGAATAGACATGACCTTGAGTATTGAGGAGTATGTAAAAAGAATTTATGAAATGCCTGATTCTTGGACTGAGAATGATCTTGCAGCTTTAAAGGCTCAGGCAATAGCCGCAAGGTCATATGCTCTTGCATATACAAATAACGGACAAAATTCGATTTGCGCAAGTCAAAAGTGTCAAGTTTTCAAATCTGAACCCAAGGGCGGAAATTGGAATACTGCTAGTGATGCAACCCGCGGAGATGTCATGATGCAAGGAGGATCTCCTATTAAAGCATGGTACTCATCGACCCATGGAGGATACGTCTTTCCAACATCCGAACTTCCAGGATGGTCCGCAACTTCTTGGACAAAAAGAGCAGTTGATACACCAACGGGCGCGGCCGGAAGCTTTGGTGAACTAAGCAGCAATGCATACGACAAAGAATCTCCCTGGTTTTATTGTGACTGGGGATCAAGAAGAGAATTTAATAAAACTGCCTGGCTCACTTCCTCCGAGGTTGCAGACATAACAAACATCATTCTTCTAGCAAAAGCTGATTCTTCGACCAAAGAGAAATTATATCAAAGCGATAAACCTCACCCTTATGGCGGAGAAGTTTGGAATCAAGATAGGGTTAAGTCTGAGTTAAGATCAAGAAATATAACGCCCTTTAATAGTATTTCTGATGTTTCCCTAAACGCTGACTTTGGAAGCGGAAGAGTTACATCTGTTAGTATTTCTGGCGATAGCGGATCGCAATCCTTTGACGGATCTGAATTTAAAGACTGGTTTAACTTGCGCGCTCCTGCTAATATACAAATTGTCGGACCGCTGTATAATGTCGAAAGGCGATGAAAGATATTTTTATTGCACCTAAAAAACAAGGTCCAGAAGAAAAAGCTCATTCTTTTCTAAATGATCCTCATCATATGAATTTTTTTTCTGCTTTTTTTCAGCGTCCTCAAGGAGTTTCTTTCCAAACCCAAAAACCAGATGAGAGAATAATTTTGTTTCTGCGATCTCATTTTCTGACAAATCTTTCCTGGATTATCATAAGCATTGTTCTTGTAATCTTGCCTTTGATAGCATCTATATTTTTATCAAATATGAATTTTGCGTTCTTGTCTTTAGAAGTTACATCCCGCTATACAACTATTTTTGCAATATTTTACTACCTTATGGTTTCCTCCTATGTATTTATAAGTTTTCTTCATTGGTTTTATAATGTGTTTATAGTTACCTCAGAGCGTGTTGTAGACATAGATTATTCGGATATCGTAGTGCACAACATCGCAGTGACAAGCCTTACCCACGTTCAGGATGTCAACTATACTCAGTCAGGATTTATCCCAACTTTTTTTAATTACGGCGACCTTTTTGTTCAAACTGCTGGAAACGAAAAAAATTTTGAAGCTTTATCTATCCCGCGACCTCGAGAAGCAACGCACATAATTGGAGATTTAACCGGAAAAGGCCCAAAATAAAGATATGAACTTAGAT
>Ga0213870_1000316_pt1 | contig 24047 bp, 24 predicted proteins | sample WICALVC2017_Meta_FD_160119 | JGI IMG/M metagenome (GOLD analysis project Ga0213870, IMG submission 160119) | Freshwater microbial communities from subterranean cave lake in Wind Cave National Park, South Dakota, United States - WICALVC2017 | ecosystem: Environmental > Aquatic > Deep subsurface >... | reverse complement strand
AATGGGGACTATGAAAAAAATATTTATTCTTCATGGTTGGACATATTCAACAGAAAAATGGAACCCTTTCATAAAATTACTTAAAGAGGGCGGATTTGAAGTTAAGCTTCTTGAAATACCAGGCTTAACTGCAAAAATAGATAGACCCTGGACGATTAATGATTATGTTGTCTGGCTGAAGAAGGAGATTGCTAAAGATAAAGATAGAAGGATTATAATTGGTCACTCAAATGGAGGTCGTATCGCACTTGCGTTTACATCAAAGTACCCAAAACTTATATCTAATCTGGTCATTATAAACAGCGCAGGCATTCATCACGATAATCTTACTCTACGAATTAAACGAGAAGTTTTTAAAAACATTGCTAAGACAGGAAAATTTTTTACTTCTTCCAAAACACTTCGAAATCTTCTTTATAAATTGGCTGGAGAAACCGATTATAGGGATGCCCAGGAAAATACAGCAAAGACGATGGTTAACCTGATTTCAAGCGACGTAACTGCAAGTTTGTCCAAAATAAGTGTTCCAACTCTAATTATTTGGGGAGAAAAAGACAAGCACAATCAAACGCCAATATCCGATGCATTTTTAATAAATAAATTAATTAAAAATTCAAAACTAAAAATTATAAAAGAGGCCAAGCATTCTCCGCAATTTACAAATCCCAATGAGGTTTTGCGTTTAATAAAGGAAGAGCTTTCGTAATGACTGTATTTAATTCACTTGGCTCAAACTATGATTTAGGCTTTGTTGCTCGATCCTTATTTATAAAAGAGAGTTATGATTCGAAGCTCAAATCTTTGTTGGGTAAAAAATACAATGGTCAAACAATATTAACATACAAAGGCAGAGAGGCGATTGAGCTGGCACTAAGAGTCGCAAAACTACCAAAAGAAAGTGCAATTGCCATAAATGGATTTACATGCTTCGCAGTTTATGAGGCAATAAATAAAGCTGGCTATTCAATCGTTTATCTTGATACAGACAAATCAGACTTGAATTTCTCAGCTCAAACTTTGAAAAATGCTATAGCATCAAACCCGAATATAAAAGCAGTAATTGTGCAAAATACACTAGGTTACCCATGCGACATAGAGGAAATAATAAAAATTTGTTTGGAAAATAATATTATTCTTCTCGAAGATTTAGCTCACAGCGTCGGAACAAAGTATTTAAACGGTAAAGAGTCGGGAACTGTAGGAGATTTTGTCGCACTTTCCTTTAGTCAAGACAAAATTGTCGACGCAGTTTCTGGGGGTGCGCTGATTATCCGAAACAAAAAATTTAGAAATATTTCAACTGATTTGCCTTTCCCAAATTACAAACAGCAAGTAATTGATAGGCTTTATCCGTTGTTTACTTTCTTAATAAGGAAAACTTATAAAGTAGGATTGGGAAAAATTATACATGCAGTTTTGAAGACTTTAGAATTACTGTCGCAACCAATGATAGATCAAGGAAGAATAAAAACACTACCAAATTGGTATTGTTATTTAGCTTTCGAAGAGTTTATTAAGCTTGATAAAGCCTTAGAACATAGAAGAAAAATTGCCAAAGTTTATGCTGAGAGTATCCAACGATCCATTTTGAGTAGCAATTTGACCAAAAGCATCGCGAAATCTACAAATCTAAGATTCCCGATTTTTGTTAAAAGTCGGCAAAATCTTATTAAATTTCTTAAAAAGAGTGGAATTCATGTTTCAGATGTCTGGTATGACTCGCCGATCGCACCAAAAAAATATTTGTCTTTGACTGATTACAAAAATCAGTGTCCGCAGTCAGAGATTGTTTCATCAATGATTCTAAATCTACCCACGCACAAAAATGTTTCAGAAGAAGATGCAAAAAGAATCTCTGAAAAAGTAAATTTATGGCTAAAATCACAATAAAAGAAATAACTGATAAAAAAATTTGGGAAGATTTTGTTTTAAATCGTCCCGAGACAAATTTTTTACAGTCCTGGTATTGGGGAGAGTTTCATAAAGCCTATGGTAATAAAATTCATAGAACTGGATTTTACAAAGGTAATGAGTTATTGGGAGTAATGCTTTCAGTTGTTGAAGATGCAAAAAGAGGTAAGTATTTAACAGTTCCAGCAGGACCAATTATTGATTGGGGGAATCCCAGCTTAATAAAAAGTTTCGCTGAGGAAATTAAAGAAATAGCTAGGGCTGATAAGTGTGTATTTGTTAGGGTGCGTCCTCAATTAGAGTCTAATGACTTCTCAAAAAGTATTTTTGCAAAGCTTGGTTTTATAAGTGCGCCAACTCATCTACACGCTGAACTTACTTCCCAGCTAGATATAACCAAATCAGAGGAAGAATTATTAGCAAATATGAGAAAAACAACCAGATATGAAATAAAAAAGGCAATTTCGTTAGGGATAAAGGTTACGGCAACCGATGATCCAGATGCTATTAAAAAATTTTACGACCTAGAAATTTTAACTTCCAAGAGGCAAGGATTTGTGCCATTTTCCTACAAATTTCTATATGAACAATTCAAAGTATTTTGTAACCCTAAAAAGGTCTTATTATATAGTGCAGAATTTGAAAATAAATTGCTTGCACAAGGATTTATTATTTTTTATGGGCAAGAAGCGGTTTATCATTATGGTGCAAGTACTGATGAAGGAAGGAAATATCCTGGATCATATTTAATACAATGGGAGGCAATAAAAGAGGCTAATAGAAGAGGGATGAAAAGGTATAATCTATGGGGGGTTTCACCAGAAGGCCAGAAGAGTCATAGATTTTATGGAGTTTCAATATTTAAAAGAGGTTTTGGAGGGGTGGATTTTGAATATCTACATGCCCAAGATTTAATTCTTAATTATCCAAGGTATGCCATCAATTACATTATCGAAACTATAAGAAAACGCACTCGACACGTTTAACCATCTTAGCCTCATAAAGTGGAAACTCAGGCTCACGAAAAGGTATAATACAGAAATGTGGCAAGGTATAAAAAATATTTACCATTTATTTGTAGCAATATTTGCCAATGTTATATTCGGTTTTCCCGGGGAAAAATTAAAAATAATTGGAGTTACGGGAACTGATGGAAAAACAACCACAGTTTATTTAATATATCACCTTTTGAAAAATGCTGGATACAAAACTTCAATGGTTTCAAGTATTGGCGCAATTATAAATGATGAGGAGTATGAAACAGGATTTCATGTAACAACTCCTTCGTCTTTTTCCCTGCAAAGATTTTTAAGACAAGCCAAAAAGCAGGGATCGGAATATTTTGTTTTGGAGGTAACCTCTCATGCGCTGGATCAAAATAGGATATGGGGAATTCCTTTTAAGGTTGGAATAATTACTAATGTTACACCCGAACATTTAGATTACCATAAAAGCTATGAAGATTATTTAAAGACAAAGGAAAAACTTGTTGTAAAAGCAGAAACGGCAATTGTCAACAAAGATGATGTATCTTATGCATATCTTAGAGATTTAAGAAGAAAAAAAGGCAAAAAAAATTGGATAGCCTATTCATTATCGGAAAATTTGGGGTTTGATTTAGGATTGTCAAATAGTTTCTCTAGTCAATTCAACAAATACAATGCACTTGCAGCAATTTCCTTGTGTAAATTCTTAAAAGTAGATAAAAAAGATATTAAAAAGGGGTTGGAAGCATTTAATCTTCCTCCAGGGAGATTGGACTTTATTTATTCCAAGGATTTTAAGATTGTTATAGATTTTGCACATACTCCGAATGCGTTTTTGCAGCTTCTCTCTTTCTTGCGTCCATTGGTTTCTGGAAGGATTATTCACGTTTTTGGTTCCGCGGGCGAAAGAGACAAGGTAAAAAGACCCGAAATGGGAAGGATAAGTTCGGATTTCTCAAATATTATGATTTTAACCGCAGAGGATCCAAGGAGAGAAAAGGTAAAAAATATAACAAATGAAATTTTAAAAGGTGTAAAAAATCCGGTCACACAGATACTAAAGATTATTGATAGACAGAAAGCTATCGATAAAGCAATTGAGATCGCAACCCCCGGTGATTTAATTCTTTTAACTGGTAAAGCGCACGAGAAATCCATAAATCTAGGGCATGGAGAGGAACCATGGGATGAATACGAGGCAGTTAAAAAAGCGCTTAAAAAAAGAGGGCTAAGCTATGATTAAAAGCAGGCTGAAAGTTCATTTCGTAGGAATAAAAGGAGTCGGTCAAACGCCCCTTGCAATTATTGCCAAGGAAGCTGGTTTTGAAGTTTCAGGCTCAGATATAGATGATGATTTTATAACGGATGAGCCGCTTCAAAAAGCCGCAATATTGCCACTCGTGGGATTTTCTAAGGATCACATAAAAGATTTTGATCTCGTTATAACAACCGGCGCTCACGGAGGTTTCGACAATATAGAAGTCAGGGAAGCCCAAAATAGAGGTATAAAAGTAATTACAAAAGGAGAAGCTGTCGGCATTTTTATGAAAGGAGACTTTTTTAACCGAAAGTTCGAGGGCATATCGGTTGCAGGTTCCCACGGTAAAACTACGCTTACAGCGCTTATTGCAACTATACTCAAAGAAGCTAAGCTTGACCCGTCATTTGTTATTGGAACAGGAGAAATTCCCTCTTTATCTTCCCCCGGACATTATGGACAAGGTAAGTATTTTGTAGCAGAGGCGGACGAATACGCAACAGAGCCTATATACGATAAAACCCCGCAATTCCTATGGCAGTTTCCAAAATTAGCTGTTTTTACCAATATCGAGCTTGACCATCCTGATATTTATCCCAATGTCGATAGGGTTCGAGAAGCTTTTCTAAAATTTGCCGGTAATCTTAAAAATGGGGTTTTGGTTGCATGCGGAGATGATTTGCAAATTCAGAAGCTTTTAAAAGAATATCAAGGAAAAAGAATTACCTATGGATTTTCTCCGAATAATGATTTTATTCTGGAGAAAGTAAGAATTTCAGGCTACAAAACATTCTTCTGGGCAAAAGCAAAGGATCTTAGCCTTGGAGAATTTTCTTTGGAGGTACCAGGCGAGCATAATGCGCTTAATGCCCTAGGAGCCATTGTAGTGGCCTTAGAGGCTGGTTTACCATTGGACGCTATAAAGAGCGCTTTACTTGCTTTTGTAGGGACTAAAAGAAGGTTTGAATACTTAGGCAAGCTTCCATCAGGCGCATTGGCCTACGATGATTATGCTCACCATCCAACCGAGATTCAAAGCACTCTTAAAACGTTTAAAGATAGTTTTCCAGGCTATAAAATAGTTTGTATATTCCAGCCTCACACCTATTCTCGAACAAAAAAATTGTTCGAACAATTTAGTAGATCATTTAGCCATGCCGACAAAATCATAATTTCGGATATTTTTCCATCCTTGCGGGAATCTCAGGACTCTTCGATCTCATCACAACTTCTTACAGAAAATATATCGCAAAATCACAAAGATAGTTTGTTTTTACCTAAGGTTAAAGATGTGATAGAATACCTTCTTCGAAACAATTTTGACGATAAAACAATAGTTGTTTCGATGGGAGCAGGAGATATTTATAAAATATGGAAAAGCTTATTATAAAAGGCGGGAAAAAGCTTAAAGGGACGATTTCGGTTTCGGGCTCAAAAAATGTTGCTCTTAAAGCTTTTGTTGCAGCGTGTTTAACTAAAGAAAGGATGGTAATTGAAAACGTTCCACTCATTACCGACATATTTGTTATGGCGGATATAATTAGAGAGTTGGGAGGCAAAGTTGAATTTAAAGACCACTCTGTAGTTATTAGAATTAATAAACTCCAAAGCGACAAGATATATCTTGACCGCGCAGCCGAAATAAGAACTTCCTTTATGTTTTTGGCTCCTCTTCTAGCAAGAAGAAAGGCCGCGGTAATTCCTAATCCCGGAGGCTGCAGAATCGGAGCAAGACCAATAGATAGGGTAATTAAAGGTCTTAAAAGAATGGGGGTTTCCGTAAAATATAACAGCAAGGACGGTTATTTTCACTCTTTTGTAAAGGAAGGATTAAAAGGGACAACTTACAAATTTTTGAAGAATACTCACACGGGAACAGAAGCTCTTGTTCTGGCTGCAGTTTTGGCCAAAGGTGTGACCATTCTTGAAAACGCAGCCCAAGAACCGGAAATAGACGAGCTAATAAAGCTTTTAAGTCTGATGGGAGCAAAAGTAAAAAGAGTAAAGCCAAGAACAATTGAAATACAGGGTGTTAAAAAACTTCATGGAGCTAAATTTAGAATAAATCCCGATAGAAACGAAGTTGTAACATTTGCCGTTGCCGGAATATTGACAGGTGGAGATATTTTTATTAAAGATATCGGAGTAGGAGGTTTAGTTGAATTTATAACAGAGCTTGAAAAGGCGGGGGCGGGTTTTGAAGTTAAAAATGGTGGTATAAGGTTTTACTATAAAAAACCCCTTTCCGCAACAAAAATAACAACAGCGCCTTACCCGGGATTTATGACTGATTGGCAGGCACCATGGGCGGTTCTTATGACTAAAGCAAACGGAGAGTCAATAATTCATGAAACTGTATATGAAAGCAGGCTGGGGTATGCAAGACAGCTTAAAAAAATGGGAGCTAAAGTCAAATTTTTTAACCCCGAGGTTAAAAATCCGAAGGCCGTATATAACTTTAATATGGGGGACGACTATAACCTTTATCATGCTCTAAAAATCAAAGGCCCTGCGAAACTTCATAACGGAGTAGTTAAGGTTACAGATTTAAGAGCAGGCGCCACCCTGGTTTTAGCGGCTCTTTCGGCGCGGGGGGAGAGTATTATTTTGGAGGCCGAGCATTTGAACAGAGGCTATGAAAATTTTGACAAAAGATTAAGAAAGCTAGGCGCGTCGATTGTAAGAGTAAATGATGAGGAACTTAAATAATTTCGGAGCCATAATTTTAGCAGCCGGAAAGGGTAAGAGAATGAATTCCACAACCGTAAACAAAGTTACGCTTCTTTTGGGCGGCAAACCTATGATTGTTCATACGATTGAGTTATTGGAGAAATTGGGAGTAAAAAGAATAATCGTAGTCGTAGGTTTTAAAAAGGACTCGGTTATTAAGCTTTTAAACGGGAGAGTAATTTTTTCGGATCAGAAAAAAAGACTGGGAACCGCCCATGCAGCATATTGCGGAATGAAAAAGGTATCGGACGATGTGGAAAATATAATAATTTTAAACGGAGATGACTCGGCTTTCTATAAAATAGGCGCATTAGAGGAGCTTATAGAAAAGCATTTTAAGACAAATGCCGATTTTACTTTTTTGACTATCGAAATGATAAATCCTTCGGGACTTGGAAGGATTGTAAGGAGTGCCCAAGGCAGGCTTATATCCGTAGTTGAGGAGAAAGACGCAACTCCTGAAGTTTTAAAAATAAATGAGATAAATCCCGCATGTTATGTGTTTAAAGTTGAATTTCTTAAGAAATATCTTCCAAAAATTAAAAAAAGTTCAAAAACAGGAGAATATTATTTAACCAGTCTTATTGATTTAGGGATTAAAAATAATAAGAAGGTAGAAACGCTTCAGGCAGGGCATTTTGTTTGGAGAGGAGTGAATACAAAAGATGAGCTAAATGAAGCCGAAAAGCTTTGGAGAAGATTTTAGCTTCTGACCTTTAAGAAGGCCTCGTTTTAGAGTATAATCCAAAATATGGTACAAGTTTTAGGACTTGCTATCCTTTCTTTATTTATAACGTTTATTTTAATAGTTCCTTTTATTGATTTTCTATACAAAATAAAACTAAGAAGGGCAAAGCAAAGAACTTTGGATGTTTTTGATCATCCGACTCAAGTTTTTGACAGATTTAATGCCTGGAAAGCAGGAACTCCTTTTGGAGGAGGCATACTAATCATTGGAATCGTAACATTTTTGACTCTTTGGAGTTATGGAATTTTTAACATCCAGATAAATGAATGGGAACTTTTCGTAATATTGTTTACCCTTATTGGTTTTGGGCTACTTGGTCTTTATGATGACTTAAAGAAGCTTTCAATAAACAAAAACCATGCATTCTTTGGTTTAAGAGTAAGACACAAACTTATCCTTCAATTTATTCTAGCTTTAATCATATCTACTGTTCTTTATTTTGAGCTCGGTTACAATTTTCTATTTATAAAAGGTATAGGTTTAACGAGTTTAGGACTTCTGTTTATTCCATTTTCAGCTTTTGTAATAATTTCTTTCGCCAATGCTTTCAACATAACCGATGGCCTGGACGGCTTAGCGCCCGGACTTTTTCTTATATGTCTTTTGGCTTTTTTGGCAATCGTAATTCCCATTGATTCGGCACTGGCTATATTTATAGCAATTCTTATTGGCTCTGTTTCGGCGTTTCTATACTTTAATATCTACCCCGCCAGGCTTTGGCTTGGAGATGTTGGCTCTTTAGCATTGGGTGCATCCTTGGCGGTAGTCGGGCTTTTAACAGGAAAAACAATTGCGCTTGCCGTTATAGGAGGAGTTTTTGTAATCGAAGTCGGGTCGTCGCTTATTCAGCTTATGGGGAAAAGATTCTTGGGAAAAAGGATACTTCCTGTTGCACCTACCCATTTATATTTCTTAAAAAGAGGGTGGGGCGAACCAAAAACAGTAATGAGGGGTTGGCTTCTGGGATTTTTCTTTGCGATAGTGGGTCTTTATATAGCTTTTCTTAAGTAGGCCAGATGAAAAAGATTGACCTTGCTCTTTTACTTCCCGTCGTCCTTCTAACCTTATTCGGCCTCTTAATGATATACAATGCTTCTTCTTTTGTAGCTTTTAAGGATTTCGCAGATAAATATCGCTATATTAAAGATCAATTTTTCTGGGTTGCTTTAGGCTCAGCGGCTCTAGGATCCTTTTACATATTTGATTACAAAAAACTATATAATCTTGCAATTCCTGCTTTGGTATTGGCAATTGCGCTACTTTTTATGGTTTTTATCCCCGGGCTCGGTGTCGCGGCGCAAGGAGCAAGGCGCTGGATCGATTTGCAGTTTTTTGTCATTCAGCCTTCGGAGTTTGCCAAATTTGCTCTTGCTATCTATCTTGCCGCATGGTTTTCAAAGCCTGAGAAAGGAAGATTTCTTTCTTTCATACTTCTTCTGCTTCTGGTTTTTGGTCTTATTATTGCCCAGCCGGATCTTGGAACCGGAGCAATAATACTTTCCGAAGCTTTAGTTATCTATTTTTTGGCTGGGGCAAGTATTGCGCATTTCCTACTTATTGTTCCGGCCGTAGCCATAGCTTCATTTTTAATTATAAAATTTGAGCCTTATAGGGCGCAAAGACTGGCAACGTTTTTAAATCTTTCGGACTCACCCGATAAATATTCTTATCATGTTAAGCAAATTTTAATAGCATTGGGTTCGGGAGGCTTAACAGGAGTCGGTCTTGGAAATTCACTGCAAAAATACGCTTATCTTCCCGAAGCAACAACAGACTCAATTTTTGCAATAGTTGCGGAAGAAATCGGATTCTTAGGCTCGCTTATTATAATTTTGCTTTTCATTTTAATTGTTTGGAGAGGTTTTTATATAGCAAGCCGCGCGCGAGATAATTTTGGAAAGCTTTTAGCAGGCGGAATCTCAACATTTTTAGGGGTCCAGGTTTTAATTAATTTAGGTTCGCAGACTGCACTCCTCCCTTTAACCGGAGTGCCCTTGCCCTTTATTTCTTACGGCGGATCTGCTTTAATTGTGAGCCTGTCTGCAGTAGGAATACTGTTAAACATCTCAAAACAATCAAATACATAAAGTTGTATATTTGAGAGTAAAATTATAATTTTCATAGACAAGAATATCTGTATTTGATAAAATGATTCAAATCATTTAATATGGCACAAGTTTCAAAATATCCAATTTCCAAAGAAATATACGATCGTATTTTTGAGATCTTTATTCGTACTCTTATAAAAATAAAAGATAGAGCAGAAGCTGAAGAGTTTACAAGCAGTCTTCTTTCCCCGGTTGAGAGAATTATGCTTGCCAAAAGACTGGCTATAGCGTTTTTACTTGAGAAAGGTTATGAGTATCGACAAATTCAGAAAGTTCTAAGAGTAAGCCTTCCGACAATTTCCTCGGTTAGCATCATAAGAAAATATGGAGGGGAAGGATATAAAAAGGTAATTAACAAAATCATCCAAGAAGAAAAAATTAATGATTTATTAGAAAAGTCGGTTCTAAGTATCTTAGATTTTCCTTCTAAAGCGACTAAAGGATCGGGAGCGTGGCGATATCTCAAGCAAGAATTAGAAAAGGAAAAAAAGAAGAATAAGAAAGCATTTTGATAAAATGATTCAAATCATTTTATCAATGGACGTTTTTGGTTTCTAGTATGATCTATCAATAACATATGAAAGTTGCGGTAGTTGGAGGACATTTAACACCGGCTCTGGCGGTAATCGAGGTTCTTAAAGGGGAAGAAATTATTTATATTGGCAGAAAACATGCTCTCGAAGGCGACCAGGCTCTTTCCCTAGAGTACCGAACAATAACTTCACTGGGTATACCGTTCAAAAGTATAATAACAGGAAGGCTTCAGCGGAAGTTCACTAAATATACTCTTCTTTCTCTTTTTAAGATTCCCATAGGTCTTGTTCAATCGTTTTTAATCTTGCGAAGATTTAAGCCCCATGTTGTTTTAGGATTTGGGGGATATGTTTCTCTACCCGTTATTTTTGCCGCGTCATTACTTCGAATTCCAATTGTAATTCATGAACAAACACAAGAAGTGGGACTAGCGAATAAAATAGCAGCATACTTTGCTACAAAAATTTGCATTTCATGGGAAGCTTCTCAAAGATTTTTTCCGCAAAATAAAAATGTTTTAACAGGAAATCCTATAAGGCGGGAGGTAATTGACGCATTTGGCAGTTCTCTTAAGGAAGCAAACGATTTACCTCTTATCTATATAACAGGAGGAAGCCTCGGTTCCCACACAATAAATGTTCTGGTAGAGAAAGTTATAAAAAGACTTTTGCCAAACGCAAGAGTAATTCATCAGACAGGAGATGCTCAGGAATATCAGGATTTTGAAAGACTTTCATATCTTAGGGATTCTCTCTCCGAGGAATTTAAAAAAAGGTATTTAATAAAAAGGTTCTTAGAAGCAAAAGAGGTCGCGGAGGTCTTAAGAAATGCAGATTTAGTTGTTTCACGAGCCGGAATAAATACTATTACGGAACTAATTTTTCTTAGCAAACCCTCGCTTTTAATACCTCTTCCTCAAGGAAAAGAACAACGGAAAAACGCCCTGTTTCTATCCGAACTTGATTTGGCCGAAGTAAGGCTTGAAGAGAATCTTACTCCCGATGATTTCTTAAATACTCTAAAATACATGTTTGAAAACTATTCGAAATACAATCTTAACAAAGATTATAAAATCTATATTAGAGACGCGGCATTTAAAATTGTAGAAGTCTTAAGAGATGTTCAGAGCCAAAACAGCAAAGTTGCGCAATAAAATATTGCGAAAAATAATCCTGCTTTTATTTTTACTTATTTTCCTTTCTCTTTTTGTGGTGTTTAGAAATTTAGAATTTTTAACAAACAAAAATTCCATAATTAGTCCGCTGTCTAAAACAACATCGAAAAACGCACAACTTGAGGAACTTTTACTTTCGGAAAATATTCCTTTTTCAAAAATTAATGTAGCGTCGGATTCATCTTTTATCGTGCACCTTCAAGAAGGAGGGGAAGTTAATATCTCCGCAAAGAAGGGTCTTCCGGAGCAAGTTTCCTCTTTACAATTGATCCTTTCTCGGCTTACAATAGAGGGGAAAAAATTCAAGTTTTTAGATCTACGATTTGAAAAAGCGGTAATCACATTTTAATTTATGCAAGAAGGTAAAATTGTTGTTGGCGTTGATATCGGTACCTCAAAGATAGCAACCGTAATAGCAAGATTAGAAGAAGAGGTTATAAATGTTTTAGGAGTCTCCGAGGTAAAAGCACAAGGAATAAGAAAAGGACAAATCGTAGACATAGAAGAAGCTGTTCTTTCCATAAACAATTCCTTAGAAGCCGCGGAAAGAATGGCGGGATACTCTGCGTCTCACATTGTAGCCTCAATCGGCGGAAGCCATATCGAATCTCAAAATTCAAGAGGAGTAGTTGCGGTTTCTAATCCTGAAGGAGAAATAACAGAAAGCGATTTGGCAAGAGTAATAGACGCGGCAAGGGCGGTTTCTCTTCCTTCTTCAAGAGAAGTGATTCACGTTCTTCCCAGAAGCTATATTGTCGATGGACAGGAAGGAATAAAAGCTCCAATCGGAATGACCGGAGTAAGGCTTGAAGTTGATACTCATATTATTTCCTCTTTCTCAACCGCGATTAGAAATTTAGAGAAAGCGTTTTCGGAAGTCGGGGTTGATGTTGATGCCATTGCTTTTTCTGGGTTCGCATCAAGCTTAGCAACTCTTTCGGATACGGAAAAAGAATTGGGAGTAGTTTTAGTTGACATGGGAGCGGGAACTACAGATATCGCAATTTATGTCGATGGTTCGCTGTGTTACTCGTCTGTTTTGGCAATTGGAGCAAGGCATATAACAAACGATTTGGCAATAGGTCTTAGAATTTCTCTTGAGTCTGCCGAAAAAATAAAACTTATGCTATCAAATCCCAAAAAGATGCAAAAAAGCGAAGCTTTGGACATTCCAAAAAGTGAAAAAAGCGATGAGATAGATTTATCCGCCTTAGGTTTGGCCGAAGAATTAACAAAAGTCTCGCAGAAAACATTGACCGATGGAATTATAAGACCAAGATTAAATGAAATATTTACATTTGTCGGGCTTGAAGTTAAAAAATCAGGATACGCAGGACAAACTCCGTCCGGATTGGTTTTAACCGGTGGAGGAGCGCTAACAGTCGGAGCGGTAGAATCGGCAAAGAGAATGCTTGCAATGCCGGTAAGGCTTGGAAGACCGCAAAATATAAAAGGACTAATAGATGAAATTCAAACGCCTTCTTTTGCAGCAGTTGTAGGGCTTGCAAAATATGGCGGAACACTTGAGGGGAGATCTCTTCCGTTTGGATTTGCAATGCCTGATATTTCGTTCATTCGTTTAAATAAGCCACTATCAAAAATAATTGGTTTTATAAAGTCTTTTATGCCCTAGAATTCAGTTATCAGTTTTCAGTTATCGGTTGTCAGAATTTTGTTCACCCGTTGTCAGTTAGTCAGTCCGATATACCGAAAACCGACAAACCAGGTTCCGAAAACAGAGAACGGAGAACCGATAACCGAGTGTATTGACAACGTCGTATAATCTTGATAGATTTATTCTATGCTCATTAAGCCCCAAACGACCAACTTCGCAAAAATCCGCGTAATGGGAGTAGGTGGAGCAGGGACAAACGCATTAAACTCGATGATTTCCCAAGCACAAATCCAGGGAGTTGATTTTATTGGTGTTAATACAGACGCGCAAGCCCTTCTTATGTCTCAAGCAGCGACAAAACTTCAAATAGGCGAAAATCTAACAAAAGGTTTAGGTTCAGGCGGAGATCCTGAGATTGGAAGGGAAGCGGCTGAAGAATCTTATGAAAAAATAAAAGAAATGATTGAAGGAACAGACATGCTTTTTTTAACGGCAGGAATGGGCGGCGGAACAGGAACCGGAGGAGGACCTATTATTGCAAAAGCTGCAAAAGAAGTAGGGACATTAACGGTTGCGGTAGTTACAAAACCTTTTGCATTTGAAGGGACAAGAAGAATGGTTGCGGCAGAGGAGGGAATTGAGAATCTTAAAAGTCAGGTTGATACATTAATAGTTATCCCTAACCAGCGAATTCTAGATGTAGTTGATAAAAAACTTTCGCTTTTAGAAGCATTTAAAGTTGCGGATTCTGTTTTAACACAAGGTGTCCAGGGAATTTCGGAATTAATTACAATGCCGGGTCTAATAAATGTTGATTTTGCAGATGTACGGACAATAATGACAAATGCAGGGTCTGCTCTTATGGGTATTGGAACAGGAGTAGGCGAAAATAGAGCACAAACCGCGGCACGCGCGGCTGTTGCATCACCACTTTTAGAGATATCAATGGACGGAGCAAGAGGAGTACTATTTAATATTATGGGAGGACCCGATCTTACAATGAGTGAAGTTGATGAGGCAGCAAAAATTATTTCCTCGGCTGCTGACCCGGATGCAAATATAATTTTTGGAGCAATTATTGATGAGTCAATGCACGACCAGATAAAAATTACAGTTATTGCAACAGGATTTGATTCAACCAGGCAAACTCTTAAGGAATTTGTTACGCCAAGCTTAAACCAAGATTCGAGTCCTGTTCAAACACAGCCACAAAATTCAGTTGGCGAAGTTCCGCCTTTAACCGATGAAGACGTGCCTCCGGTTGATGAAAACGAACCCTGGGACATCCCCGCATTCTTAAGACAGAAGAATTAAACCTTTCAAGACCACTAATCCGCTTTATGAGCGCCTAGAGAAGGCGCTTTTTTAATGTCTTCTAAATCATAGCACGAACTGCGAGAAACCAACAGAGACGGCTAGTGGTTTGAAATTAGAGGGTTGGAGAAATCTAACCCTCTTTTTGTTTGACGGATAATTTGAGGTTGAGTTTATTCTGCCTTTGCAAAAGTGAATAATCAAAACGAACATCTGTTTCTAAATGTAAGCTTTCTATAGCCTCTTTGACAATTCTTAAAATCTCACCTGTGCTTATATTCTTCCTAACCATCGGATGTCTCATAGCTGCTTTTTGTAGTGTCTGGTCAGCTAGGTGCATATAAGTTGAATAGGTAGTTTGAATATCTTTATGACCAACTAAGGAAGCAACCTCCGTTATCGGAACTCCCGCTTCAAGCAGATGAGTGATATAAGAATGTCTAAAGTTATGTGGGAATACCCGTTTTGTAATCCCAGTTATTTTTGCTCTTCTTTTTAAGTCGGACGAGTAATCTTGCGGGTTAAGTTTATGGTCTTCTATATTCACAAAAACATAATCATCTAACATTCTTCCTTCCGTGAGTTTTTTTAATCTTCCAATCAAAGGTTCTGTAAAATAAACAGTTCTGTTTTCATTTGTTTTTGTTTCTATGAATGTTGCTTTGCCAGCACTAGCATCAAGGTTTTTTATTTTAAGATTGGCAGCTTCCGAAAATCTTGCCCCAGTAAATGCTAGAAACATTGTCAGCGTTGAATATCTAAAATCCAAAAATGAACAATCCTTGCCGTGATATTTTCTAGGGGGTATAGAAGCATTTATTAGTTTGTCAATTTCTTCGAATGTAAAAACAACAATGTCTGCTTTTTTCTTTTTGAAAGAGGTAAAACCGTCGAGGAAACTGGAGTCTTGTCCTCTGTCTTGGCGATAAGCCTTTAATTGTCTGAAAACAAAAAGATAAGTGTTAAGCGACGCATTACTTAGTCCTCTATTTTTCTGTTCGATAAGAAACCTTTCGACGTTTGCTTTTGTAAGTTCTTTATCAGCGAACCATTTGCTTATATGCCGAATGCGAATTCTGGCGTGTCTTATGCTCTGGGGAGCTAAGCCTCGCTTTATTGTTATAAAATCAAGGAAGTCCTGCTCGTCTATTGCCATCTCTCTGTCTGAGAGACGACTAGTGGAAGAAAGTGGATATTGCGAGAAACCTGCTTTTATATTAGTTGACATAAATGCGAAAATCAAGCCTGAAAACTTCTAAGACGATGATTTATACATGCTCGTATATTTTTGAGGCTATTTTGGCCAAAAATTTAGCCTCGTTCATCGTGAAATGTCACATAGAAAACAAAGATTCATAAAATTTTACTTTCCTTGATCCATTGCTATCTCTCATGAGTTTATAGGGATGAACTTCAATCAAATCTTTTCGTAAAGTTTCTTGTAATCTTTTTGCTTTTTCCCAATCTTCCTCTTTTTTAATTTGAAAGGGATGGATTCTTCTTAAAATAACTCCGTAATCAGGAAATGATTTATCTGCTAAAATAATCCATCCCCAATCTTCATCAAGGTGTTGGATTCCGTCCCACCCTTTTAGTTCTAACTGTGTATTTATTTGAGAAAAAACTCTTTCCTCCTCTTGGGATAATGGTTTGAAAACTTTTTTAAATCTCATATATGTTAATAGGTATCATTGGTAGCTCTAAATTCCTTTCGTCTAAATTCTTTTCGTGGTTTTCTGTGTTTAAGTAGAAAGACAAAATATGCTGGGGGAGTTTTCCTGATTCCGCCTCGTAAATATTTTTTAACTGTTGCCGACATTACCCAGCGTAGAGTTCTTGCTGTATGAGTTTGAGCAATCCATAACCAGTGCGTCTCCTTAGTCGGAGGCCAAGCTTTGAAGATTTCTTCCAATAATTGAGCTATTTCAATAGGAGGAGTTTCCGAAGTACATTCTTTTAATTTAGAAATAAGTTCGGATTTATACCAATTTAATTCTGATTTAACGTCCTTTTTATAGCCATCATTTCCACTAACAATAACGCTTCCATTTTCTTGGTTTTCTTCTTGTGCTTCCGCTACAGCCTCGCAGGCTAAGAGTTGGTCGTAGATATCAAAGTTCTTATTATCCAAATCTGGTTCGGCTCCATAATTTCTTATTCTTCGGATAGCCTCTTCTTCAGAAATGTTCGACCGAACTTCTTTCTCTCGTGGACTAAGTTTTTCCATAGCCTTTCTCTCTTTCTTTCTCTGTTGGTATCAATACGAATCCTTTTCCACTACAAGCGTGGCAGGTTACATGTTTGAAGGAGACCGTGCCCCAGCCATTACAAACAGGGCATTTTTGAGCAAAATACTCTGGTTTTACTTGGGGAAAATTTTCTGTTATGTCTGTCTTTCTCATAAAAAAGAGACCTTCGGATAAACACCTTTTCTGGTATCTAACCGAAGGCCTCTAAAATTACGAGTTAGTAATCTAGAGTAGGGCTGCTACAAGTTGCCTATTAAGCAGAGCTCGCACGCCTTCCTCTGACCTTAGCTTACAGAAACTTATGTTATTATTTCTACCAGAACTAGAAATGAAATGCAAGAGTACTTAATTTAATAAAAAGTTCTAACTAATAGCGAATGAAAAGGCAGTAGAACCTTAAGCTAAAGAGGTAAGTGTCAGTTAGTAGGTAGGGTTGTACAAATAACATAAGAATCAGGGAATTAAGCATAAAGAATCGCATGTTTCCCTCTAATAATGAACTTTTCTTCCACGTCGCAGAAGAATTGATTTCTGACGAGAAATTTAAGAACAAAGTAGGTCAATTCATATCAGGTAGAGCAGAGGTGAGGCTACACAATAAACTATAAGTTATATTTTTCGATGGGCTTACGAGAGTGTCTTTCGGAGTAAAGGGGGTCAATTTTACTGAACGAGGCTCGGAGAAAAAGAGATAAAATTACAATAAGTCTTTTACAGACACCCCAATAGCTTTTGCAATACGAGAAAGGGCTTTAATGCTTGGATTTCTTTTGCCTTGCTCAATTTGGTTGTAATAGGAGTAGTCTAAGTTGGCTCTGTAGGCCGCTTCTTCCTGCGTAATGTCTCTTTCTTCTCGGAACTTTCTAATTCTATCTCCTAGTCTCTTAATATTGACCATAGTCAAATAGATTATGGCTAGAAGAGAATTAAATTTGTATTGACTATAATCAAAGATTAGGCTTATACTAGCCTTACAGTGAAGGGAATAGCAGAAATGACAATCTCGCTTCTCGCAGTAGGTATTAGCCTTTTTCTTCTGTGGGCTTTGAGTTTGTTATTACGTGATGTATTGGATACATCAATAAAAGGTATTCTAGTTGATGATATTGCCGTTTGGATTTTTATATTTGCTATTTGGTTTGTTGTTATCCATTTTTTAAAAAAATTTATTAGCTGGTTGGTAGACTTTATACGACATGAAAGCAACTACATGCTTTATCCGTGTTTTTCGTGGAGCGAAATTAACGAGGTTGTAAAAAGAGGCGAAAAGTACGGAAAGAAAGCCAATAAGCTATACGAAAAAGTTTATCCGATGGAAGGAAAACTTCCTCCTATATCAGAAGATTTTAAAAAAAACTTAAAGCAATACATCGAATTTAGGACAGTATCTGAAATCTGTGGTAACAATGCTCTCTTTATGATTAGGGCAAATAGAGCTGTTATAGAAGAAAAGAAAAATCCAAGTCAAGTAAGAGAAGAATATTGGTGGAATTTGGAGAAAGTATATGAAGACGAAACGGGTTTCTTTTTTGATCATTCTCGAAGACACGATAATACGGAAGAACGTATCGAAAAAGAATATCAAAGCGAGCTAAAAAGGTTGGAAAAAGTTAGGTCAAGTCGCAAATGAGAAAATTTAACCCAGCGAGGCTATATAAACTTTCAAAAATCATTGTAACTATCATCAGTGTTTTATTTTTTATATATTTTGTTTTTCTTTTGGTAAGGTACGACCAAGCAAGCCAAGTTAGAAGTGATTTGCTTCATAAGTGTATCCCTCCCGTTCCTTCCAGTATCTGTATAGATTTGTTTAATAAGAACTTGCAAGATTATGAAAATGCCATGAAATTATCAGCTCTTTTAGGGATAGGTCTTCCAATCCTTTTTTACGTAAGTATAACTCTTTACAGATATTTATTTCCTCTGCCTAAGAAAAGATAATTTGACTTTTCTTACAAAAAGAGGAAAGAAGAAAATTAGCGTAAAAGGATACATCAAAGCTATATTATACTTGCTCGGGCTAGTATTGACAAACGATTTCTGACCCACTATAATAGAGCCATGAAGGGAAGTTTACACGCAAAAGCATTATCTAAACTAGGAGCAGCAAAAGGTGGTCTTGCCCGTTCTGCTTCTCTTACTTCTGCAGAAAGAAGCCAAATAGCTAGAAAAGCTGTTATAGCAAGATGGGCAAAGGAAAAAGGTGTTCCCGCAAAACTTATTGCACAATTCCCTGGGGAATTAATAAGAGCCACGCATGAAGCCCCGTTAGAAATAGGCGATAGCATAATTGATTCAGCAATTCTTGAAGGCGGAGTCCGTGTATTAGCAAGAATAAGTGTTTTAAGGGCGATAGGTAGAACAGGTAAAGCAAAGGGTGGAAGAGGTTATGACAAAGAATCCAAGATTCCTGTTTTTTTGACCGCAAACAATCTAAAACCATTTATTTCTGAGTCTCTTCTGAAGAATTCAACTCCTATACCTTTTAAAACCCGTAGCGGTATTGAAGCAATTGGATACAAAGCAGAGATTTTACCAGAAATATGTAATGTCTTTATTGACGCAAAAGAGGCAGGTAAATTACTCCCGAATCAAGAACATATTTATCAACAAAGTAAGAGGCTAATTAGAGGATTCGCAACAGTTGGAATTATTGCTCTTATTGACGAAGCGACTGGATACCAAAAACAAAAAGATAGCTATCAAAAAATTCTTGCACAGTATATTGCAGAAGATTTAAGACCTTGGGTAAAAACATTTGACGACGAGTATTATCAGCAACTTTATCGCCTACTAGGATGGGATTGGGATACATTTCGTAAAACAAAAAAAACACACTCGCAGTACATAGGAAAGCTAACTAATAGAATTGTTTACGAAAAATTAGCACCTGGTATATTAGAAGCCTTGAATGAACTTAATCCTAAAAACGAAAAAGGATACAGAGAGCACAGGTTTCACCAAGAGTTGAGTGGCAACATAGGATATATTAAGTTAATTAAACATTTATCGGCTGTTATTACAATTATGGAACAATTTGGAGACGGTCAAATGGTATTAGCACTTCATAAAATTGATTCAAGGTACCCATCGTTAAAATTGGATTTTCAAACATCTATGGACTTTCCGATACCAATGGAGCAGAAACAGCTTGAGGGTTAATATGACTATTTTTTTCGCCTCTTTTATTTTATTAATCACTTTCCTGCTAATTATCTCTTGACCTTTTTCCTCAAAAAGTCTATATTCTTCTTGAAGACTTAAAAAGGCAATAACTTCCACTAGGTGTTTATAAAGAAATTAGCCTTGAAAGTGGGGGATGGCTTAAAAATCCCCGCATTTCTACGACAGAAGAATTAAACTCCAAATCTTTGACTTTTACTTTTTTCTCTGTTAAAATCCGAATTGAGCCTATATTGTGGAAAACAAATCCGAAAGTTTAAGAGGTAAAATCGGCGAATATGCCCTTGGTAAAAACGAAAGAGATGCTTATCGCAATGCGATAATTTACGGCGGGGTTTTACTGCTTGGTTTAAGAACTGAAATTCCCGCACTAGCTGTGGTTTCTGCCATAGGATTAGTAAGCTCAGTGGTTACAGCAGGAATTCGTGAAGTGCAAAATACAGTTAAAACACAAGAGTCGGTCTCGAAGCCCTAAAAGCAAGAATAAAAAGCTAATTAGTGTTACAGTTTTGAGGGGTTCACGATAATTATTTTGTCGTCTCCGCTTTTTGGAACTCCCCGGCCGTCCCGGTTATTAGTCAAAATATAAAGTAAATTATCGGGTCCTAAAACTACATCTCTTATTCTTCCAAACTCATTTTTAAAATGGGTTTTTAAGGAAAGATCATTAGGATTAAATTCGAATAGAGCCGAACCTCGAAGTCCTGTGAAGAATAAATTACCATTGTAAAATACAGCACCCGATGGAGCCCAAGTTCCGTTTCCGCTTTCTATTAGAGGATTTTCCATTCCCGTTCTTTGTTCACTTCCACGAATTACAGACCAGCCGTAGTTTTTCCCTTGCTCAACTAAATTAACTTCATCATGAGCCAGTGGACCGTGTTCGGTTGCAAAAAGCCTTCCATCACTATGCCATGCTATGCCTTGGGGATTTCTGTGTCCGTATGAATATACTTCCATATTACTTCCGTCGTCTTTCATTCTTAAGATTTTTCCGGCAAGTGAATTCCTATCCTGTGAAGATGATTCTTCCTGTGAATCCCCCGTTGTTATATACAGCAATTTATCGGGGCCGAATTTTATCCTGCCGCCGTTATGATTAAGAGCTCCGGGGATTCTGTCGAGAAGAGTTGAACCGTTCGCTAGATTATCATTATTGAACTCATACCTTACGACTTTGTTCATAGTACCATTATCATCATAGGTGTAATAGAGATAAACAAAATTGTTGCTTTCAAAATTGGGGTGAAGGGCTATTCCCATAAGCCCTCCTTCCCCCTGGTGTTTTACTTCGGAAATGGTTAAAATATCGCCAACAATACTTCCGTCTTTATTAATTAATTTTACTCTTCCGGGTCTTTCGGTAACAAGCATCCGGCCATCCGGCAGAAAAACCAAGCTCCATGGAATTTCCAAGTTTGAAGTTAAAACTGAGGTCTGTGCGACATCGGGAGATACAGTTTCTTCCTGTTGTTGCTGCAAAGAGGGATTTATATTAACATTTATGTTTCCACTTCTTTGCCAAAACGTAAAAGCCAATCCCAATATTCCTCCAATCGCAAAAGCCAATATCAACTTCTTATTCATGTCTTCTGCTCTTGACTATAATAAATAAAGCTCTAAAATGCAATGTTAGATGAAAAAAATTCCTGGTAAAATCAGGGAATCATTTCTTGTCTGGGTGGCATCCATTATCGTTTTTTTTATTTTTGTTTTTATTCTCATTTCAGAGCATGCTGTAAAACTTAACGAAACACTGGAGGGAATTATAAGTTTAATAGCTACATTATCTCTTATTGTAGGAACCATAGCTTTCTTTATCTTTATTCTATCATCAATAAAGTTTTTAATTGAAAAGTATAATTTAAAGAGGAAAAATTTCCTAATTAGAATTTCAAAAACAATATTAATTATTGCCTTACTTCCTCTTTTGTTGGCAAAACAAGTCTTGAATCCGATTGAATTTTTGAAACGAATTAAAAATAGACGCCTGAGGATTGTAAAAGAAAGATCTGTTCTAAAAAATTTCGGATTTAGTATTCTTCTAATTTTATTCCTGCTTCCGCTTTGGGGATCAGTGTATTTTGTAGCAGGTTATGTTCCTGCTTATATGGCTGGTCTAATTTCCGAACCAATTCCTATTGCGGGAACAGGATCAATGTATCCAACTTTTCCAAAAGGGCAAGCGAAAGATCCAAAAGAACTCTTTAAGGAGCTAGTCGCAACTGCTGGCATGAAACCATATCCCAATGGAATTAAAATATCTAATATAAATATTTTCGGCCACGAAATAGAAAGAGGAGACATCATTGTTGCGGAAAATGAAAAAATTAGAGAATCGAGCAAAAAATTATATGGAGAAGAAACAGGAATAGTAAAAAGAATTATTGCCCTGCCCGGAGATAAAATTTTAATAAAAGATGGACTTGTTTATTTAAATGGTAACGCACTTAAAGAACCTTATATTGCCAGACCAAGGTCAACTTTTGGAGGAGAGTCTCTTAGGGATTGCAATGAGCTTGAAATTCCGGAAGGCAAGCTTTTTATTATGGGAGACAACCGAAAAGGTAGCGGCGATTCAAGGCACGATACCGGACTTATTGATTATAAAGATGTTCAATATGTGCTTCCATACAAAGATCAGCTAGGAAACTTAGATAAAAACTGGCATGATCCAAAAGATGACGATAAAGAATCGGCAAGAATTACTCTAAATGTAGATAGATATTTAGAATTACTTAATAAAGAAAGAACTAAAGCAGGACTAAAGCCGGTACAATATGAAGATAGGTTATCTCTATCCGCGGAAAAAAGGGGAGAAGTGATATTAAAGTATGATGATTTGTCTTTTGAGGCAACAAGAAGCGGGTATACAATGCGACGTGCTATGAGCGATTCGGGCTATTCCAATATTGTTTATGGTGAATTACCGAGCTTAGGAGCTTATGAAGCAGAAGAACTATTTGAATATTATTTTGAATTTCCGGATACCAAAAAATTCCTACTTGATAAAGATTATCAGGATATTGGAATTTCTTCGGTGATAGGGGAGCTTAATGGATGTCCAGCCAGCATAGTAGTTGTTCATGTTGCCGGATATGTTCCGCCAAATTATACCAAGGATATAATAGAAAGTTGGGAAATTTCACTCAACAGACTAAAAGAAATTCAGCCGGGCTGGGTGGGGTTAAAGCAAAATGCATCTTTTTACAATAAATATAAAGCGGAGATAGACAGAATAAACGATATTATTTCAACAAGAATTTCAAGAATAGACGCAGTTGTATTAACAATGAAAGCGAATAGATGGTTAAGTTCCGACCTGGATTCTTATACAAGAACTGGCGATAAAGTTATGTACGATGAACAAGAATCTTTAGCAACAAAATTAAATAGTTCAGATTAACCGGAAAAGCTTTTTATGCCTCTCTAAATTTGCTACAATTAGATTCATGTTTATCCCGTTAGAGATAACGGGAAAGTTCTATGGCAAAAATAAATTCTAAAAAATCTCTAACGGGATTTAATCCAGTTTCTCCCAAGGTAGATTTTCCCGCCAAAGAAAGGGATTTACTTAAATTTTGGATTGATAAAGGCATTGTTGAAAAATATCTCAAAAAAAATAAAAATTCAAAGAAAAAGTTCTCCTTCTTAGACGGTCCTATAACTGCAAATAACCCGATGGGAGTCCACCATGCGTGGGGAAGAACTTATAAAGACTTATGGCAAAGATTCTGGAATATGAGGGGTTACAAACAAAGGTTTCAAAACGGATTTGACGAGCAAGGACTCTGGGTTGAGGTAGAGGTTGAAAAAGAATTGGGGCTTAGAAATAAAAAAGATATAGAAAATTTAGTACCAGGAGATAAATTCAAGTCATTGGAAAAGTTTATTAATCTTTGCCGCGAAAGGGTAAAAAAATATGCAGGGATTCAAACCGAACAATCAAAAAGATTGGGATATTTTATGGATTGGGAAAACTCTTACCATACCTCATCGGATGAGAATAACTATTGGATCTGGAATTTCTTAAAAACTGTTCATGAAAAAGGGTGGCTTTATAAGGGTAGGGATTCTGTCCCATGGTGTCCAAGATGCGGAACTGCAATCTCGCAACACGAGATTCTGACCGAAGAATATAAAGAAATAACACATAAGACGGTTGTATTTAAGCTCCCTATAAGTACAAAAGGCTGGGAAAATACTTCGCTTCTGGCTTGGACGACAACGCCCTGGA